>Ga0164293_10000825_pt1 | contig 25783 bp, 21 predicted proteins | sample GEODES118metaG_FD_111487 | JGI IMG/M metagenome (GOLD analysis project Ga0164293, IMG submission 111487) | Eutrophic lake water microbial communities from Lake Mendota, Wisconsin, USA - GEODES118 metaG | ecosystem: Environmental > Aquatic > Freshwater > Lake | place: USA: Lake Mendota...
CCAACCATCTCGTGGCCGAAAAGGACGAGAGCAATCCCTACTTCACGTTCGACCCGGCCAAGTGCATCGTGTGCTCGCGCTGTGTGCGCGCCTGCGACGAGATACAAGGCACCTTTGCGCTGAGCATCACCGACCGCGGCTTCGCCTCGAAGGTCAGCGCCGGCATGGACGAGGGGTTCCTCGCCAGTGAATGCGTGTCGTGTGGCGCCTGCGTGCAGGCGTGTCCCACGGCCACGCTCATCGAAAAGACGGTCATCGATGCCGGCCAGCCGGAGCGCACCGTAAAGACCACCTGCGCCTACTGCGGCGTGGGGTGCTCGTTCGAAGCGCAGATGAAGGGCAATGAGGTCGTGCGCATGGTGCCCGCCATGGATGGCGGAGCCAACGAGGGGCATTCCTGCGTGAAGGGACGCTTTGCGTGGGGCTACGCCACGCACACGGATCGTGTGCTGTCGCCGCTGGTGCGCGAGCACATCACCGACCCGTGGCGGGAGGTCTCGTGGGACGAGGCCATCAGCTTTGCGGCACAGCGCTTCAGCAGTATTCAGCGTCGGCATGGCCGTGAGGCCATCGGGGGCGTGTCGAGTTCACGCTGCACCAACGAAGAAGTGTACGTGGTGCAGAAGATGATCCGCGCCGCATTCGGCAACAACAACATCGATACCTGTGCCCGGGTGTGTCATTCCCCCACGGGGTACGGGCTCAAGCAGACCTTCGGCACGGCGGCCGGCACGCAGGACTTCAAGTCGGTGGCCCATGCCGATGTGATCGTGGTCATCGGGGCCAATCCTACCGACGCGCACCCCGTGTTCGCGGCGCGTATGAAGCGGCGCCTGCGGAAGGGCGCCAAACTCATCGTCATCGATCCGCGTCGCATCGATCTCGTGCGGTCGGCGCACATTCAGGCCGCGCATCATCTGCAACTGCGCCCCGGCACCAACGTGGCGGTCATCAACGCCATGGCGCACGTGATCGTCACCGAGGGGCTGGTGAACGAGTCGTTCGCCAGCACACGCTGCGACGCCCGTAGCTTCGAGCAGTGGCGGGCCTTCATCAGTCAGCCGGCACAGTCGCCCGAGGAAACGGAAGCCTTCACCGGCGTGCCGGCCGAAGAAATCCGTTCCGCCGCACGCTTGTACGCGACGGGCGGCAACGCGGCCATCTACTACGGCCTCGGCGTGACGGAGCACAGCCAGGGCAGCACCATGGTGCTCGGCATTGCCAACCTCGCCATGGCGGCCGGCCAGATCGGCCGCGACGGGACCGGCGTGAATCCGCTGCGCGGCCAGAACAACGTGCAGGGCTCGTGTGACATGGGCTCGTTCCCGCACGAATTGCCCGGGTACCGCCACATCTCCGACGACACCACCCGCGGCATCTTCGAGCAGGCGTGGAATGTGGCGCTCGACCCGGAACCGGGGTTACGCATCCCCAACATGCTGGCATTGGCTCTCACGGGGCAGTTCCGCGGCATGTTCATTCAGGGCGAGGATATCGCGCAGTCCGATCCCAACACCCAACATGTCACGGCGGCACTCAGCGTGATGGAATGCGTGGTGGTGCAGGATCTCTTCCTCAACGAGACGGCGAAGTACGCACACGTCTTCCTGCCCGGCACAGCGTTCCTCGAGAAGGACGGCACGTTCACCAACGCCGAGCGTCGCATCAACCGCGTGCGCCCCGCCATGCCGCCCCGCACGGGGCTCAGCGAATGGGAAGCCGTATGCCGTCTTGCCACCGAGATGGGGTATCCCATGCACTACAGCTCGGCGGCCGACATCATGGACGAGATCGCCACGCTCACGCCGACCTTCTCCGGGGTGTCGTTCGCCTACCTCGATCAGGTGGGCAGCGTGCAGTGGCCCTGCACCGCCGACCGCCCCTTGGGCACGCGCATCATGCACGAGGAGCAGTTCGTGCGTGGACGCGGGCGTTTCCTCGTCACGCAGTACGTGCCCACAGAAGAACGGTCCACACGCCGGTTCCCGCTGCTGCTCACCACGGGGCGCATTCTCTCGCAATACAACGTGGGCACGGCCACGCGCCGCACGGCGAACACGGTGTGGCATCCCGAAGACGTACTCGAGATGCACCCACACGACGCCGAGGTGCGTGGCATCGCCGATGGCGACGGCGTGATGTTGCAGAGCCGCAAGGGCGCCATCACGCTGCATGCGCATGTGAGTGACCGGGTACCCGAAGGCGTGGTGTACACCACGTTCCATCACCCCGAGAACGCCGCAAACGTGGTGACCACCGAATACTCCGACTGGGCCACCAACTGCCCAGAGTATAAGGTGACGGCGGTGGAGGTACACCCTGTCGACTGACACGAGTCTCCTGCCCGCGGTGCACATGCCGGCGACAGTTTCCGTTGGCGCGCGTGACGACCACTGGGAGATCGCTGCCGAGGTGCCCGTCCAGATCATGGTGAATGGCACGCCGTTCACAGTGATGCTGGCAACACCGACTGACGTCGAGGATCTGGCCCGTGGGCTGCTCATCACGGAGCAAGTCATCACGCGGTCAGATGCGATTGAGCACATCGACGTGGCCAGCTGGCTGGGCGATGTGCAGGTCATGGTGCAGGTGGCTCCCGACGGGCTTCGCCGCGAGCGCCTTGGTGCGCGGTCGGTGCTGGGGAACAGCGGGTGCGGCGTGTGCGGCATCGATTCACTCGCGCAGCTGCACGGCCGCCATTTGCCAACGCGCGCCGAATGCGTGGCCGTCTCGGACGAGGCTGTACGCCGTGCCTTCGTGGACCTGCCGGATCATCAGCCGCTCAACGCCCGCACGCACTCGGTACATGCAGCGGCGTGGTGCGATCTCACGGGGCACGTGCTCTTGGTCCGCGAAGACGTGGGCCGCCACAACGCCCTCGACAAGCTTGTGGGTGCCCTGGCGCAGTCACACCGACTCCATGAGCCGGGCTTCGTGGTGATGAGCAGCCGCTGCAGCTACGAGTTGGTGTACAAGGCCGCCGCAACGAATGCGCAGCTGCTCGCCACGATCAGCGCGCCCACCACGATGGCGTTGCAGTGGAGCGCGGCCCTCAGCGTACCGTTGGCCAGTGCGCTACGGCGCAGCGACCGGTGCGAGGTCGTGCGTTTCCCCGCGTCCAGCCACCCGTTCCCCACCGAGTAGCCATGCAGGACGACGATATCGTACGGATGGCCAACCAGATCGCGCAGTTCTTTTCGGTGTATTCCGAAGAGGACGCCGTGGAGGGCATCCACGAGCATCTGGTGAAGTTCTGGCCCCCCACCATGCGCAAGGATCTGCTGGTGGTCACCAATGGTCTGGTACCGAGCGAAACGCCGGTACACCCGCTGGTGCTCAAGGCGGCGGCGAAGCTCCGGCCGAGTGGTGAAGACGACGGGTGAGCGTGCCGGTGTGCTGATCCCAGCGAGCGATATCACCGGCGTGGTACTCTGTGGCGGCGAAGGGCGGCGCATGGGTGGTGTGGAGAAACCGCTGCTGCCTTTGGACGGACGTCCGCTGGTGTCGCACGTGCTCGAGCGACTACGCCCACAGGTTGGGCCGGTGATCGTGAGTGCGAACCGCGAACTCGATGCTTATCGGGCGTTCAGCCACCCGGTCGTCGTCGACGATATTCCGGGTCTCGGCCCGCTCGGCGGCCTGGCGAGCATAGCACCGCACGTGACCACACCGTGGCTGTTCTGCTGTCCGGGGGATGCGCCGCGGCTCGATACCGGTGTCGTATCGCGACTGGCTGCAGCGTTCGAAGACGAGCGTGTTGCCGCGTATCCAGACGACGGCGAGCGGAAGCAGTACCTGTTTCTGCTGGTGCGTACGACGGCGTTCCGTTCGCTGTCCCCATACCTCGCCGGAGGTGCGCGTTCGGTGCAGGGCTGGCTGGCGAGCATTGCAGCTGGCGCAGTGGAGATGTGCGACCTTCGGTCGACATTTGTGAATGTGAACGACCCGCATGCACTTGAGGCATTGCAGCCGGACACCCTTGGCTGAGCATCGAGTGCTGAGGACTGAGAGCTGAAAGCCGAAAGCTCCCTCGCCGAAACGGGATCGCGTTCGGCTAGGGAGCTCTCAGTCTTCAGTTCGCAGCTTTCGGCGGGATAATTCGTTTACCGCCGAATCGCGGCATCACGCATACTGCGGGTACACCGGCTCGTACATCGCGGCCGCTACCGCCGCTTCGAGATCATCCGGGCGCGGGGCCCGTGCGAGCCCACGTTCGTACGCGAGGCGCGCGACTTCCACCGCGATGGCCTTGGAGACCTCACGAATGCGCGACAGGCTCGGATAGATGCGTCCCATGGCGAGATCGTCTTCGTTGACCGTGCCGGCCAGCGTGCGCGCGGCGGCAGCAAACATCTCGTCGGTCACGCGCGAGGAATCGGCGACCATCACTCCAAGACCCACGCCCGGGAAGATGTAGGCGTTGTTCCCCTGCCCCGGAACGTGCGTCTTCCCCTTGTGCGTCACGGGCGCGAACGGGCTGCCGCTCGCGAAGACCGCACGGCCATCGGTGCTGGCATAGGCCTCGCGCGCGGTGCATTCCGCCTTGCTGGTAGGATTGCTGAGCGCCATCACGATGGGGCGCTCGTTGTGCCGCGCCATGGCCGCAAGGACTGGCGCGGTGAAGGTACCGGGCATTCCCGACACACCGATGATCGCGTGCGGCTTGACGCTCTCCACCGCATCGAGGAAGGTGGGGACCGGATCGTGATCGTGGGCGTACGGCTGCTTGTGACTCGCCAGGTCCGTACGCGACTTCACCACGAGTCCCTTCGAGTCCATGAACCAGCAGCGGCTTCGCGCCTCGGCCTGCGACAGCCCCTCCTCCGTCATCGCCTCCACCACCAGGTCACCGATGCCGATGCCCGCCTCGCCAGCGCCCAGGAAGAGCAGGCGCATGTCCTTGAGCGGCGTACCGGTGATGCGCGACGCGGAGTACAGACCGGCCAGCGTCACCGAGGCCGTTCCCTGAATGTCGTCGTTGAACGTGCAGACGCGATCGCGCCACTTGTCGAGGAGCGTGAACGCATTGTGGTTGCCGAAGTCCTCGAACTGCAGGCACACCTGCGGGAATCGCTCCTGCACGGCCTCAATGAACTCGTCCATGAGCGCATCGTACGCCGCGCCACGCAGGCGCGGCTGACGGAGCCCCATGTACGAGGCGCTTTCGCGCAGATGCGTGTTGTCGGTACCCACGTCGATCGTGATGGGGAGACACTGCATCGGCGGAATCCCGGCGCACGCCGTGTACAGCGTGAGCTTGCCGATGGGAATGCCCATGCCGTTCGCACCGAGGTCACCAAGGCCCAGGATGCGCTCACCGTCGGTCACGACGATCATGCGCACGTTGTCGTGCGGCCAATTGGCGAGCACCTCGCGCACATGCCCCTTGTCCTCGGCCGTGATGAAGAGGCCGCGGCTGCGACGGAAGATGCGTCCGAACTCCTGACACGCCTGCCCCACTGTGGGCGTGTACAGAATGGGCATCATCTCCTCCAGATGGTCGATGACGAGCCGATAGAACAGCGTCACGTTGCGATCGTGGAGGCCGACCAGATACGAGTATTGATCGAGCGGCGTGGGCCGCGAGCGCACACCGGGCAGGATGCGCTCGAGCTGCTCGTCCTGCGTCATCACGCGGGGCGGCAGCAGCCCACGGAGACCTAGCGCGGCACGCTCGATGTCGGTAAAGGCGGTCCCCTTGTTGAGCTCGGGGTCGTTGAGGAGCGCAGCGCCGCGCTTGACTGAGGGAAGTTCGGTCACGGGGAGTGCCGGTAGTGCAGTGGGTGAACGAAACGGAACGCCCGCTCGCCATCGGCGAGCGGGCGCACGTCAACAGAATTTCAGAAGCGATCGAGTACCCAGCCGGGTACGATCATGAGAACGGCTGTCGCCGCGAGGCACAGCACGCCGGCGGCCTTGCCCAACCCCTGCCCCACCGACGTGGTCGCAGCAGCGGTGGACGGCAGCATGAACATCCGCTGGACGACGCGCAGGTAGAAGTACAGCCCGAGGAAGCTGCCTACGAGCCCCAGCACAGCATACGTGCTGTACCCAGCGGCGATGACGCTCTTGAAGATGAGGAACTTGGCCGTGAAGCCGGGAAACGGCGGCAGCCCGGCCAGCGACAGCATGGCCACGGCGATGAGCGAAGCCGCCATCGGGTCACGGTGGAACAGGCCATCGAGCGTTTCCATGCGATCGCGCACGACATCGTCGGTATGCGACGGCAGCACCGCGAACGCCAGCAGGTTGGCCGCAGAGTACACGATGATGTAGAACGTGACCGCTTCCAAGCGTCCCTCGCTCGTACCGAGAAAGGCATAGAAGAGATAGCCCGCGTGCGCGATGCTGGAGTATGCGATCATGCGACGCAGGTTGGTCTGCCGAATGGCCGCGATGTTGCCCCACACGATGCTGACCAGCGGCAACACGGCGAGCAGGTCGACCATGCTCCCCGACACGTTCACCCCATCAAAGAAGCGTACCGCCACCACCAGCAGCGCGGCCTTGGACAGCGTGGCCATATACGCGGTGACCGGGACGCTGGCCCCTTCGTAAGTATCCGGTGCCCACGCATGGAACGGCACCACGGCCGCCTTGAGGAACAGCGCGAGCAGCACGAGCACCACGCCGGTACGTGCCATCAGGTCGGCCTGCAGGATCGCGTCACGATACGCCGACAGATCCATGGAACCGGTTGTGCCGTACACGAGAGAGATGCCCATGAGCAGCGTGGCCGACGCAGCGCCACTCAGCACCAGGTACTTGAGCGCCGACTCGGCCGACTGCGGGCGGCGGAACGCCAGCACGATGAGTGCGTACACCGGGATCGACATCATCTCGAGCCCGAGGAACAGCACCAATGCGCTGGCGGCCGACGGCAACAGACTCAAGCCATAGAGCGACGCCACGAGCAGCGTGGGGAACTCGGTATCCCCCAGTCCTTCTCGTGAAAAATCACTGCGAGACATGAGCAGCACCGGGAGGGCCAGCGCGAGCAGCGCCCCCTTCACCATCAGCGTGGTGGGTGACACCACGAAGTGCCCGGGGAACGGCTCGGCGCTGAGCCCCGCCGACGCGAGCCAGAACGCCGCCCCCGACGCCGCGGCGATGACGCCGAGCGCCAACGGGAACGCGAGTGACCGCATACCGCGCACGAGGGAGGTGACGATGAGCAGCACGAGCCCCGCGAGCAGCAGGTGCTCGGGGAGCATGGCACGAAGCGCCTCACTACTTGGCATCGTTCGGCAAGCGGGAGGTGGACACGAGTTGCTGGTACGTCTTGGCCGCGAGCTCCGTCTTGCGGAGGGCACTGTCGGGGAAGAGACCGAGCGCGAAGATGGAGACCGTCAGAATGCCGAGCACCGTCTTCTCACGCAGCGTGAGGTCGGTCAGCGGGCCGTGCGGCGCCTTCTCAGGGCCGAACACGAAGGTGAGGGCGAAGCGCAGCATATAGAGCGCACCGAGTACCACACCCGTTACGGCGGTGACGGACAGGATGAGCGGGAGGTGCACCCCATCAAGATGCTGAGGCCATGCGGCGGTGAACGCCCCGAGCAGCACGAGGAACTCACCCGTGAAACCGCTCGTGGTGGGGAGCCCCACCGACGCCAGCGTGAACACGATGAAGAACACGCCGAACACGGGGATCTGCCGCGCCAGGCCACCGTACGCCGACAGCTCACGCGTATGTCCGCGCTCGTACACCATACCCACGAGCAGGAAGAGCCCCGCGGCCACTAGACCGTGGCTCACCATCTGGATCACAGCGCCCTGAATGCCCGCCAGATCGAGGCTGAGCAGTCCGAGCATCACGTAGCCCAGATGGCTGATGGACGAATAGGCGATGATCTTCTTGATGTCCTGCTGCACGAGCGCCAGACAGGCGCCGTACACGATGCTCACCACGGACAGCGACATGAGCACCGGCGTGAACAGGCGCGTAGCATCCGGGAAGAGCGGGAAGCCGAGCTTCATGAAGCCGTAGGTACCCATCTTGAGCAGCACGCCGGCCAGAATCACCGAGCCCGGCGTAGGCGCTTCCACGTGTGCGTCGGGCAGCCACGTATGCAACGGCACCATGGGCACCTTGATCGCGAAGCTCAGCGCAAACGCGGCCAGCAGCGTGATTTGCACATCGAGCGGCAAACGTGCCTGCAGGAGATCCGCGAAGGCGAAGCTCGCCACCCCACCGGCCTGCTGCAGCGACCACACCAGGTAGATCACCGCCGCCAGCATAAGGATGGAGCCGAAGGCCGTGTACAGCACGAACTTCACCGTGGCATAACTGCGCCGTGCGCCGCCCCAGATACCGATGATCAGGAACATCGGGATGAGCATCGCTTCCCAGAACACGTAGAACAGGAAGAGATCCTGCGAGAGGAACGCGCCCATCATGGCGAACTGCAGCAGCAGCACGTTCACGTGGAACAGCGCCACATCCTTCTCGATGGCCGTCCACGCTCCGAGGATGACCAGCGGTCCGAGGAACGCCGTGAGCAGCACCAGCAGGATGTTCACGCCATCGAGGCCGATCGCATAACTCACCCCCCACTCGGCGATCCACGGCACACTGGTCGCCGCCTGTAGCCCGGGGACCGCACCGTCGAAGTGCGAATAGAGCACCATCGCGATCACGAACTGCACCGCCATGGCGGCCGTAGTGGTGATGCGCACCGCATTGGCGTTGCCACGCACAAAGGCGAGCAACGCAGCCGCACCGAGCGGCAGAAACAGCAGGACGTTCAGCAGCATGGCATCAGACATGGCGCCAGCTCCAGAGCAAAGCGCCCACCATGCCCACCATCACCAGCAACGCGTAGAACTGCAGGCTGCCGGTTTGCGCCCGACCGAGCCAGCCGGCCGATCGCTGTGCAAAGGCCCCGAGTCCATTGAGCGTGCCGTCGATGAGCATCTTGTCGCCAATCTTGAGGAACACGTGCTCCGACACCCACGCCAGCGGACGCACGATCACCGCCGCATAGAGTTCATCCACGAAGTACTTCCCTTCCAGCAGCACACGTACCGGGCCCGCCGCGCGGGCGATGCCCGCCGGGCGCGAAGCCGGTCCGCTGTACATGAACACGGCGAGCGCCACGCCCGCGAAGGCGATGGCGATGGACACGTAGAGCAGCGTGTGCTCGTAATGTTCGAGGGATTCCACCACCGGCGGCAACGGAATCTGCGGCTCGAGGAAGTGCGGAATCCCGATGTAGCCGCCCACCGCCGACAGCACGGCGAGCACGCCGAGCACGCCGGTCATCGAGAGCGGCGACTCATGCACGTGGTGCTCCACCTCATGGCTCATGCGTGACGCGCCGAAGAACGTGAGCCACAGCAGGCGCGTCATATAGAACGCCGTCATGAACGCCGTGAGCGCTCCCACCGCCCACAGCCACGGCGCCCCGCCCTTCTCGCTGGCGAAGGCATACCACAGGATCTCGTCCTTCGAGAAGAAGCCGGCGAGTCCGGGAATTCCGGCAATCGCCGCGGTGGAGATCACGAACGTCCAGAAGGTGATTGGGATATGCTTGCGCAGCCCGCCCATCTTTCGAATGTCCTGTTCACCGCCGAGCGCGTGGATCACGCTGCCCGCACCAAGGAACAGACACGCCTTGAAGAAGGCATGTGTCACGACGTGGAAGATGGCTACGCCGTAAGCGCCGACGCCCAGCGCCACGAACATGAAGCCGAGCTGCGACACCGTGGAATAGGCCAGCACCTTCTTGATGTCGGTCTGCACGAGGGCGATCGTGGCCGCCATGAAGGCGGTGAGCACGCCCACCACCGCCATGAGCTGCGAAGCGTCGGGCGCCTGCATGTAGAGCCCCGACATGCGCGCCACGAGATACACGCCCGCGGTCACCATCGTGGCCGCGTGAATCAGCGCGGACACCGGCGTCGGGCCGGCCATGGCATCGGGGAGCCAGACGTACAGGGGAATCTGCGCCGACTTGCCCGTGGCACCGACGAACAGGAAGAAGCCCACCAGACTGGCCGACACCATCGCCGCCTGGCCGCCAACGAACGCGCTGTTGATGGTGTCCATGTCGAGCGTGCCGAAGGCGCGGTACAGCAGGAACATGCCCAACAGGAAACCGGCGTCACCGATGCGGTTGGTGATGAACGCCTTCCGGCCGGCAATGGCATTGGCGAGATCGTCGAACCAGAAGCCGATGAGGAGATAGCTCGCCAACCCCACGCCTTCCCAGCCGACGAACAGCACCAGCATCGAGCGGCCCAGCACCAGCAGGAGCATGAAGAACAGGAAGAGATTCAGGTACGCCATGAAGCGCCCGAAGCTCTTGTCGTCGTGCATGTAACCGGTGGAGTAGATGTGGATGACCGACCCCACACCGGTGACGACGAGCGTCATGATCGCCGAGAGACGATCGAAGTAGAACGTGATGTCGAAGGTGTGTTCGCCGATGAGCGCCCAGCGGTACAGGGGCGCCACGATGGGCGTATAGCCATTGCTCTGCAGCGTGAGGAACGCCTGAATGGTGAGCGCGAAGGCCGCGATGGGCATCGCACAGGCGATCACCGCCGCAACGGTGTTGTTGAACCGCTTGCCGCCGAGCGCGGTGGCGAAGGTGCCGTTGAGCAGGAAACCCAGCAGGGGGAGGAGCGCGATGAGCGCCAACGGGGTATTCATGCGCGGCTAGCCCTTGAGCTCTGAGTAGCGGTCCACATCGAGCGAACGGGCGTGTTTCACGAGCAGCAACACAATGGGGATGGCGAGGGCCACTTCGGCAGTGGCCACGACGAAGGTGAGGAACACCATGACCGCGCCCGCGGCATCGCCGCGCTGCTGCGAAAACGTCACGAGGCTCAGGTTGACGCCGTTGAGCATGAGTTCCATGCACATCAGCATCACGAGGGCATTCCGACGGATCACGACACCCAGCAACCCGATGGTGAACAGACCACCGGCGATGGCGAGCAGGAACTGTGATTCGTTCACGCGCCCTCCTGCTTGCGGCGGCTCACGTTGACCACGGCCAGCGCAGCCACGATGGCCCCCACGAGGAACACCGTCGTGAGTTCGAACACCAGCCAGTAGCGCGTGAGAAACGCCGACGAGAACTCGACCAACGAGAAGGTGCCGCTGCCCTCTCCGGGCAGCATGCCGCTCGACATGGGCCCGCGCAGCATGCCGGCACCGAGCGCCGCCATGAGCAGCACACCCACCACGACGCCGGGCACCACATACGACGAGAACCGCTTGCTGCCGGGCGCTTCCTTCACCTCGAGCAGCATGATCACGTACACCATGAACACCATCACCGCGCCCACGTAGATGAGCACCTGGAAGGCGGCGATGAAGTGCACGCCCATGAGGCCGTACACGGCGCCGAGGGATGACATCGACGTGATGAGGGCGAGGGCCACGCGCATGGGCTCCCGCATGAACAGCATGGAGGCCGCCGCCACGAGGGCGAGCGCGCCGAACAGGACCAACGCGACCGTTTCTATTGTCCGCGCCCCCGCTTCACGCTCTCACCGAGAACCAGCGGTACCGGCTTGGGCGGATAGGGTTTGGCCACGTCCTGCTGTGGATTCCACGTGAGCATCTCGTCCATCGTCATCCACATGTTGTAGCGATCGTCGCTGACGAGATTGGGCACATCGTCCTGCATGCGGATGGCGTCTTCCGGACAGGCCTCCACACACATGCCACAGAACACGCAGCGCGAGTAGTCGATCTCGAAGCGCACCGGATACTTGGGGTGGGCCGGATCGTTGGGATCGAAACCGGACTCGATCTCGATGACCTTCGCCGGACACACCGTCGCGCACATGTTGCACGCGATGCACTGGGGCGAGCCGTCGGGACGCTGCGTGAGGATGTGCTTCCCACGGTTGCGCGGGGCGTAGTCGGCGCGACGCTCTTCGGGATAGTACGTGGTGACGGCGCCTTTCCGCCCCGTGAGCCACTTCCCCATGTTGCGCAGGAAGATGCCGGTGGTGATGGCGAGCCCCTTGAGCACCTCGGGCAGGTACGCCTTCTCCCAGAGCGTCATCTCCGGCTCGTTCCAATACTGCTTGCGCGCATAGCGCACGGGCGGGCGAGACTTCGCAGGCGAGGCTGCCGGTACAGCGCCCTGCCCTGTTGCTCCGCCCTTCTGCGCGGCGAGCCGCTCGTTATCACCGAACGACACGCCCGTCACGCCGGCCGACGACGGCGCTACGCGGTCCTTTACCATCGGGTTCACTGGCCACCTCCGGCAAGCCACATCCACACCACCGTCACAGCGAGATTCGCCAGAGACAGCGGCAAGAGCATCTTCCACGACAATCCGAGCATCTGATCGTACCGGAACCGCGGCAGCGTCCAGCGGATCTGGATCTGGATGACGCACAACAGCGCCACCTTGCCGAGGAACGTCACGAGCTGCAGCGGCACGCGCACCGCCTGACTGAGGGCGATCTCGGTGCCCCCCGGGAGCGAGAACCCGGCGTCGGTCATGAACGGCAGGTTGTAGCCGCCCAGGAACAGCGTGGCGAACAGCGCGCCCACCACCGCGATCTGGATGAACTCGGAGAACATGAACAACCCGAGCTTCATCGCGCTGTACTCGGTGAAGTACCCGGCGATGAGCTCGGACTCCGCCTCCGGCAAGTCGAACGGAATGCGCTTGTTCTCGGCGATCGCTGCCGTGAGGAACAGGAACGCAGCCACGGGCTGGTAGAAGATTCCCCACGCCGGCAGCACCCCGCCGATCGTGCCGGACTGCTGCCGCACGATGTCACCGAGATTCACCGTGCCGTAGACCAGAATGAGTCCCAGCACGGTGAGGCCCATGACCAGCTCGTAGCTGATCATCTGCGAGCCGGCACGCAGCCCGCCCAAGAGCGAGAACTTGTTGTCCGACGCCCACCCGGCAAGCATGGCGCCGATAATGCCGAGGCTGCTGAACGCGAACACCACCAGCAAACCAGCGTCGAGGTTGGCGATCTGCATGGGGTACGCGCGATCGCCGAACCAGCCCGCCAGCGCGGGAATGAGTTGCCCGGGGATGACCGTGCCACCGAACGGCACCACCGCGAACACCAGCAACACTGGTGTGAACACGATGAACGGGGCGAGGAAGTAGCCCACCGCGTCGTGCGTCTTCGGCTTGAAGTTCTCCTTGAGGAGCATCTTCAGACCGTCGGCCATGCCGTGAAAGAGGCCCAGCCACACGAGCTTGATGTTGGTGAACGGAATGCGGATGTATGCGCGGTTGGCGCCTACACGGTCGGCCATCACCGCCGACTGCTTGCGCTCCACCCACGTGAGCAGCCCGCCGAAGCTGAGCAGCATCACCATGGCATACCCGATGAACACCAGCGACACGACGAGATCGGGGAGCACGCTGTTCATGCGCCTGCCCCCGCGAGCTGTACGGTCCCGGCAAGACGGGGGAACAGCTCCGCCGCATGCGCCACGGGCGCCTTGGGCGCGAAGCACGCCTCGAACGGCGTCACGGTACCCTCGAAGTTGGTATAGTGGCCACTGCGCTCGGTCTGGATGCTGAGCGGAATGAACACGTGCGCGCTGGCATTGTGCTCCTGCGCATACCCGTCCAGACGGATGACGGTGACCCCGGCCGGCAGCGAGGCCTGCGCCACCCCTTCGCCCCACACCAGCACGACATCTGCGCCAGCGAGTGCCGCCGCCAGATCGGCTGGGGCCAGCGGGAAGCGCGCGGTCGCCGCGGTGAGATTGGGATTCTTGTCGGCCTTGATGAGCAGATGGTCTTCGACCACCTCACCCGACTGCGGCACGTGATCGGCCTTGGCGTACGCCGTCACGGCGCCGCCAAGCCGGGGAGCAAAGGCCGCCGCGAACGCCTCGAGCTCCTCGTTGGAGCCCCAGCTCGACACCAAGGCCACCACACGCCGCGCATTCTGCACGAAACCCGCCGCCCGGGCGATCGCCTCGTCGAGCTCCACCGGCGTCCCCTGCACCATCGCCTGCGTGGCGCGCGGCCGCTCGAAGATAGTGGCCAGATCACGCGCCTTGTTGCAGATCCACGGGCCGTTCACGGCCGGGTTCTCGTGCGGCGTGACCCGTTCGATGCGGGAATTGAGCTGCGGATCGAGCGCCTTGAGTGCCCACTCCGGCTTGCGATGCCAAATGTCGATACTGCACCCGCGCGAGCACCCCGGACACACGCTCGGCGTGGCCTTCGTGTACCACACACGGGCGTGATCGAGGTTCTCCCGTGAGAGCAGCGCACCCACCGGGCAGATGTCGATCACGTTGTCGGAATACGCGTCGTCATTGAAGTTTGCGTCTTCCGCCGGACGGATGAGCGAGTGATCACCGCGGTACACGGCCGCCAGCGCATGAGACTCCGACACTTCATGCGTGAAGCGCACGCAGCGCGTGCACATGATGCACCGCTCGTTGTCGAGCATGATGCGATCGGATAGCGGGAAGAACTTGGTGGCGTGGTTCTTCCGGTCGATCGACATCGACGCTTTGCCGTTGTGCTCGTAATGATAGTCCTGCAGGATGCACTCGCCGGCCTTGTTGCAGATACCGCAGTCGACCGGGTGATTGAGCGTGATGAACTGCATCGTCTCGCGACGCAGCTTCTTCACCGTGTCGCTCTCGGTGAGCACGCGCATCCCCTCGGTGACCGGCATGTTGCAGCCGATGTCGAACCAGGGATCGCCCTTGTCCTGCTCCACCTCGACCATGCAGATGCGACAATTGCCCGGCACCGACAGGTCGTGGTGCCAGCAGAAATGCGGGATGTCCATGCCCGCCCGCTGTGCCGCCTGAATCACCGATTCGCCCTTGTACGCCGTGCACGGCACGCCGTTGATCGAGAAGGCGATGGTCTTGCTGGTATCGACGGGTTCGTTATTACCGCGCTTGCGATCGGCTTGGCTCATACGGCCGCTCCCGCCATGCCGCGCAACGGCGTGGGCACCGCGCCGGCAAACGGATCTTCCACCGCGAGCTGCCCATCCATCATGGAGCGACCGTTCTTGATGAAGTACTCGAACTCCTCGCGATAGTGATCGAGGATGGCCGTGCAGGCGTACCCGGCCGAGTCACCGAGACTGCAGATGGTGGTGCCGTCGTTCGCATTGGAGATGTGATACAGGCGATCGATATCGTCCGGGCGTCCCTCGCCACGCACGATGCGATCGAGCACACGCTCCATCCATCCCATGCCCTCACGGCAGGGCGTGCACTGCCCACACGACTCGTGGTGATAGAAACGCTGAATCACGCGCGCGAGCCGCACCATGCAGGTGCCCTCGGCGATCGCGATCATGCCACCGGATCCCAACTGCGACCCGGCCGCCACCGCGGCGTTGTGATCGAGCGTCACGCCCTTGATCTGGTCGGCGTCGAGAATCTTGGTGGAGACGCCACCGGGGATGATGCACTTGAGCCCGCGGCCGCCCTGAATGCCACCGCAGTCCTCGTAGATGAACTTCTCCCACGAGTAGCCGTACTCGACCTCGTACACGCCGGGGCGATTCACGTGGCCCGAGATGGAGATCATCTGCGTGCCCGGGCTCTTGGGCGTACCGGTCTTGCGGAACTCTTCGGCGCCCAAGCTCAGGATGACCGGCACGTTGGCCAGCGTCTCCACGTTGTTTACGACCGTGGGCTTCTGATACAGCCCCTTCACCGTGAGGCGCGGCGGGCGATTGCGCGGCCACCCCTTCTTGCCCTCGAGCGACGCCAGCATCGCCGACGCCTCGCCACACACGTACGAGCCTGCGCCGCGATACACCACCACGTCGAGGGAGTAGTCGCTGCCGAGGATGTTCTTGCCCAGCAGGCCGGCCGCGTAGGCTTCGTCCACGGCACCCTGAATGCGGTGGAACGGCAGGTCGAACTCACCGCGGATGTAGATGAACGCGTGGCGCCCACCGATCGCGTACGAGGCGAGAATGAGTCCCTCGACCGCCATGTGCGGCACCTGCTCGAGCAGCCAACGATCCTTGAACGTGCCGGGCTCCCCTTCGTCGGCATTCATGCACACATAGTGCGGTTCGCCGTCATCTGGACGAATCACGCCCCACTTGCGTCCAGCCGGGAAGGCGGCGCCGCCATGCCCGAGCAGGCCGGCGGTGCTCACTTCCTTGATCACGTCGGCGGGTGCCACGCCGCCCTTGAGCACCTTGGCGAGCGCCTGGTAGCCCCCACGCGCCTGATAGTCTGCGAGGGTGTGCGAGGTGGGCGTCACCTCGTGATTCATGAAGAACTTGCGGCCCGACAGCACGGGCTCCGTCACGGGCGCGGTCACTTGGCCAGTTCCTCCAGCAACGCGTCCACCTTGGCGGGCGTGAGATCCTCGTGGTACGTCTCGTTCACGATCATCATGGGCGCCGTGCCGCACGAGGCGAGGCACTCGGCCGTGGAGATCGTGAACTGGCCATCGGGGGTGGTTTCTCCCGGCTGGATACCGAGACGGCCGCACAGGTACTTGATGAGTCCATCGGCGCCGCGCAGCGAGCACGACACGTTGTGGCACACCTGGAGGTGATACCGGCCGAGGGGCTCCCGCGTGAACATCGTGTAGAAGCCGAGGACTTCGTCCACCTGCGTGCGCGGCACGCCCAAGTAGGCCACAAGCTCGTCGATGTCGCTGTCCGCGATGTAGCCGCGCTCTTCCTGAATGCGACGCAGGCACGGAATGGTCAGCGAGCCTTCGAAGCCCGCGGGATAGCGCTCCTTCCAGCGCTCGAACTCGGGGATGAGATGCTGAATGTTCTGCATGGGAGCGTTCATCGATCGCACTCGCCGCCGATCATGTTCACCGACCCGAAGGTGGTGACAATATCGGCGAGCTGATAGCCGTTGAGCATCGTGTGCACCCCGCCCATGTGCACGAAGCTGGGCGAGCGCACGTGCACCTTGTAAGGCTGTCCGGCGCCGTTACTGACGACGTAGAAGCCGAGTTCACCATTGGCGCCTTCGTGCGCCACGTAGATGTCGCCCGCAGGGACCACGGGTCCTTCCATCACGAGCTTGAAGTGATTGATGAGCGACTCGATCTCGGTGTACACGAGTTCCTTCTCGGGGAACACGCACCGACGGTCGTCCACCATGATCGGGCCCTCGGGAATCATGTCGACGAGCTGGCGAATCATGTACACCGATTCGTCCATCTCCCGCATGCGCACATAGTACCGATCGTAGTTGTCGCCCTTGATCCCCACGGGCACGTCGAAATCGAGCTCCCCGTAGGCGAGGTACGGCGTGTCCTTGCGGAGATCGCGCGGGGTCCCGGTGCTTCGCAGGATGGGGCCGGTAAAGCCCCAATGAATCGCGTCGCGCGTATTGATGACGCCCACGTTGCGCATGCGATCGATGAAGATGCGATTGCGATCGACGAGGCCGTGCACCATCTCGACGTACCGCTCGTACTCCTTGAGGATTTCCTCGAGGCGCTGGAACCAGCCGGCCGGCACGTCGAAGGCGAGCCCGCCGATGCGGCCGTACGAGTACGTCACGCGCGCGCCGGTGAGCGCCGCGAGATGCTCGTAGATGTTATCGCGCGCCGTGACCAGGTACAGGAAGCCCGTCATGGCGCCGAGCTCCATGAGCTGCGCGGCCACGCACGTGAGGTGATCGGCCAGGCGGCTATACTCGGCCAACAGCGTGCGCAGATACTTCGTCCGCGGCGTGATCTCGATGCCCATGAGCTGCTCGACCGCATCGCAATACGCGAAGTTGTTGATCAGCGCGGAGCAGTAGTTGAGCCGGTCCACGTACGGCATGAGGTTGTGCCAGGTGTGATCCTCGCACTCCTTCTCGAATCCGCGGTGGAGATAGCCGCAGTGCACGTCGGTGCGCACCACTTTCTCGGCATCCAGCTCGGCGATGATCTGCACGGTCCCGTGCGTGGCCGGATGCGAGGGGCCGATGTTGACGATGGTGGTGTCCTCACGGCTGGCCGTGAGGACGTTGCGCACCGGATTCGCGATCGGCGGACGGAGAACAGGATCAGCGGACAAGGGCACTCTGCGGCGGAAGGTAGGGCACGAGCGGCTGCTCCTTCTGCTTCGGATAATCCTTGCGCAGCGGATGGCCCACGAAGCCTTCGTACAACAGGATGGGTCGGTGATCAGCATTGCCATCGAACACGATGCCGTACATGTCGTGGCATTCGCGCTCCATGTACCCGGCCGCTCCGTAGAGCGGCGTCAGTGAGGACACGATCGGGTCACTTTCGGCGACGCGCGTCTTGAGACGCACCCGCTGCCGGTCGGTGGTGGAGTAGACGTGCCACACCACCTCGAAACGCAGCGGCTCCCCCGGCCAATCGACCGCGGTCACGTCGAGGAAGAGATCGAATCCGAATTCGTCGCGCAGACGACGCGCAACAGGCATCACCGCAGCAGGCGCGAGCTCGAAGACCAGGACCTGGTGCTGCACGCCGCGACAAATCACGGGCGTGTCGGCACTCACCTGGCCTTCCTGCCCCGCTTCGCCGGGGGAAAGCTGCTCTCGCAGCCGGTCGAAGAGTGGGGCGCTCACGTCAGAATCGCTCGTTGATGATGGGGTGTCGGCCGTTGGCGATCTTTTCCTGCAATCGCATGATGCCGTCGATCACCATTTCGGGGCGCGGCGGACAGCCCGGCACGTAGATGTCGACGGGGATGATGCGATCGATGCCCGGCAGCGACGCGTAGTTCTGGTAGAAGCCGCCCGTGCTCGCGCAGACGCCGAAGGCCATCACCCACTTCGGCTCGCACATCTGTTCGTACACCTTGAGCAGAATGGGCGCCTGCTTCTGGGTCACCGTGCCCACCACCATCAGCAGGTCGGCCTGCCGCGGCGAGAAGCGCGGCAGGGCGGCTCCGAAGCGGTCGGTATCGTAGTTCGAGGCACTGACGGCCATGAATTCCATGGCGCAGCAGGCCGTCACGAACGGATACGGGAAGAGCGAGAACTTGCGGGCCCAGCCGACCAGCTCGTCCTTCCGGGTGGTGAGGAACTCGAAGCTGGCGTCCTTGGTGTGAGGCCGCGCCGGCGTGTTGGCCGAGGCCGCACCGGCAACGGCGCCGGCGCCCTCGAGAATGGGGAGTCGCTTACCGTACATCGCCTACTCCGTCACTGCGTCGAGGATGCGTGCCTTGTAGACATATAGAAGGCAGAGTACCAGCAGGGCAGCGAACAGGAAGAACGTGAACACCATGAACCCCGAGAGCGGACGCGCGCCCAGGGCCCAGATGAAGAGGAACATGGTTTCGAGGTCGAACAGCAGGAACGCGATGGCGACCGCGTAGTACTTGATCGGCACCGCCTTGACGTTGATGACGTCAATCGCCGTGGCGCCGCACTCGAAGGGCTCGAGCTTGGTGGAGGTCGCGGCCGGCTTGGGGCCGAGGATCGCGTTCAGCGACAGGGCCAGGCCGACAAAGCCGACGATGGCGACCAAATAGAGCAGAAACGTGAGATACGGCGTCATCGAACAGGCACTGGGGAGTCGGGCCTGGAGGAGGGCGTGGCGGGAGAATCGGTTGGCACTTCAGCGCTTAGACGGCGCTGGCCGGCAGCCTGATCCGGAGGCGAACTGGGGATTCGCGAACGTGAACCCCCGTACCAGCGAACGTCAAGGCGGCAGGCGGTGCGAATCGAGAGAATTTCCAAGGGGCGCGGACCGGGCCTGTGTGGGGGAGGGTGCCCTGGCCGATCCCCCGAGGAATTCGGGATGAAATGATCGGGATTGCAACATTTGGGAAACCTTATTGATTAGGTTCTGGCCCTCGTCCCGTATGGGGTGGTTAGACCCACCTCTGCAGGGCCGAGACGTCCGAATCCCCCCCTGCCCCCGCCCGATGGCCGGGGCCCCTCCGTATCAATCTCTGGAGAAGTTGATGTCCCATCGGTTGCGCATCACCCGTTGGGCAGCAGCGGTAACCTCCCTTGCCTTGGCAGGATCGTTGGGCGCGCAGCAGGCGCCCACCGGTACCGTCAGCGGCAAGGTGGTCGACGCCGCCACAAAGCTGCCGATCTCCGATGTCCGAATCGTCCTTGTGGGGACGCAGTTCGCGGCCCCGACGAACAAAGACGGTGAGTATCGCCTCGTGAACGTGCGGGCCGGCTCCGCGACTCTCGGTGCACTGCGCATCGGTTACAAGTCGCAGCAGCTGACGGTCAATGTGGTCGCCGGTCAGACGGCCACGCTGAACTTCGAGCTGGGCCAGTCGGCGATCAACCTCTCAGAGGTCGTCGTCACCGGTACCGCCGGTAACCAGGAGCGCAAGGCGCAGTCGGCGCTCGTGGCCTCGGTGAGTCCGGCCGACATCATCAAGGACGCGCCCGTTACCAATGTGGCGAACCTTCTCCAGTCGCGCGTCCCGGGCGTCGCCCTCAGCGCGGCGTCCGGCACCAAGGGCACGGCGACGACGATCCGCATCCGCGGCGCGTCCTCGATCAACCTGTCCAACCAGCCGCTCCTCTTCATTGACGGCGTGCGCGTCAACGAAGGGCTCATCGGTTCCGGCCAGTCGGGTCAGGCGTTCGACCGCCTGAACGACCTCAACCCGGAAGAGATCGAAAGCATCGAAGTGGTGAAGGGTCCGGCGGCCGCCACGCTGTACGGCGCCGACGCCTCGGCCGGCGTGATCCAAATCATCACCAAGAAGGGCCGTGCCGGGTCGAACAGCTTCCAGCAGTCGCTGCGGCTCGAACAGGGCACTGCGAACGTCGACTACTGGAATATCCCCGACAATTACGGCAACTGCACGGCCGCGCTCGTAGCGAGCACCAGCACCAACCCGCTCTGCCGTGGAAAGGCCGTGGGCACGCTCGTGAGCGACAACCCGCTCAAGCGCGTCGGTGCCTTCCAGGACGGTACGGAAAACCTGTTCAACTACGGCATCCGTGGCGGCGGCAGCAACTACGGCTTCAGCCTGAACTACGGCTCCGACAACTCCACGGGCACGCTCCCGAACAACGCGTTCAACCGTTACAACGTGCGGTCGAACGTGAACTACATCGCCAATTCGAAGCTGAACATCGACGCCGGCCTTGGCCTCGTTCAGACGGCCGTTGACCTGCCGGACAACGACAACAACATCTTCGGTTGGTTGGGCGGCGGCCTGCTCGGCAGCCCGCTCTCGCGCACCGACGCGGCAAACGCGCCCCTCACGCAGGACGGCTGGTACGCGCCGGCGCGTCAGTACAACGCGATCAACTCGATCAAGCGTCGCCTGCTCACCAAGCGCGTGACGAGCAGCTTCACCGCGAACTACACGCCGTTCAGCTGGTTCACCAACCGCTTCACCGCCGGTATGGACTTCGCGAACGACGACCAGAACTTGTTCTACCCGAAGAACGACAGCACGTGGTACGGCGGTCTCCGTGACGGTGGCGAGCGCCAGTCGACGAGCCGCGGCATCGAGCGCTACACGTTCGACTACCTCGGCAACGCGAAGCGTCAGTGGGGCAGCGCCTGGGAAACCAACCTGTCCTTCGGTCTCCAGGTCATCTCCACGCGCAACACGAGCCTCAATGCCACCGGCATCGGCTTCGTGACCAACAGCAACAACTCGATCGGATCGGCGGCCACCAACTCGGCCGGCGGCGGCTTCACCGAGCAGCGCCAGTACGGCTATCTCACGCAGCTGCAGGTCGGTAATCAGAACAAGCGCTTCCTCCAGGTGGGTGTGCGCGTCGACCGCAACTCGTCGTTCGGTGCGCAGGCCCCGAGCTTCGTGCTGCCGAAGATCGGTGGTTCGTGGGCGATCAGCGAGGAAAGCTTCTTCTCGCCGCTCTCGGGCATCTTCAACGATCTGCGCCTCCGCGCGGCGTACGGCACCACGGGTCGTTCGCCGAACCCGGGTGACGCCCTCCAGACGCTCTCGGCCGCCGCGTTCAACATCACCGGCTCCACCGGCGCCGGCGCCGTCCTCGGCAACCCCGGTAACTTCGACCTCAAGCCGGAGCGCGGCACCGAGTTCGAGGCGGGCCTCGACGCCGGCTTCCTCAACGGCAAGCTCTCGGCGGAGCTCACGTACTTCCGCAAGACCACGAAGGACCTGATCATCGCGAAGCCCATCGCCCCGTCGCTCGGCTTCAACAGCAACCCGCTCGCCAACCTCGGCGGCGTGCTGAACGAGGGCGTCGAGCTCGCGGTGAACGCGAAGCTGATCAACACGCGCAACCTCACGTGGGACGTGCGTGGTGCAGCCAACACGCTGCGTAACGAGCTGACCAGCCTCGGTGGCGTGCTGCCGTTCAACCTCGGTGCCGGCGGCCGTACGCTCGTGGGCCAGCAGCTTGCCGTGCTCACGGCCAAGCGTGTGAAGAGCGTCGACCTCACCCGTGGCGTGGCCATCGTGACGGACACGCTCGCCCCGGTGGGCAACCTGTTCCCGACGTTCGAGTGGAACATCACGAACACCGTGACGATCATGCGCAGTCTGCGCGTGACGGCGCTGCTTGACGCCAAGCGCGACTTCTCGGTGTACAACAACACGCGCTTCTTCCGCGAGACGCAGCTGGTGCGTTCGAACGTGCGCCTCGACACCACGCTCCTGTCGCGCGAAGATCGCATCCGCCGGTTCGGTCCGTTCGTGTCGGAAGCCAACGGCTCAGCCGTGACGATCAACGATGCGCGTGAAGGCTTCATCGAGCGCGGCGACTTCATCCGCCTGCGCGAACTCTCGGCCACGTATGACGTGCCGCGTTTCCTGATGGACAAGATCGGCAAGCGCGTGAGCGGCGCCTCGGTCACGCTCGCGCTGCAGAACGTGAAGCTCTGGAGCGACTATTCCGGTCCTGACCCGGAAATGAATTCGCAGACCGGTGCGTTCTCACGCGAAGACTTCCTGACGGTGCCGAACCCCAAGCGCACCGTGCTCCGCTTCAACGTCAACTTCTAACAGCGACCGTATACATGAAGAAGATCGCACGTACGGTCTCGCGCACGGCTGCCGGTGCACTGCTGGCAGTGGGCGCGACCGCCTGCGGTGACAAGTTCCTGACTGTCACCAACCCGAACGTCATCGACGCGTCGACCGTCGATCCGACCGCCAGCGGTATCACGCTGGCGCTGTCGGCGCAGCAGAACTTCGTCGACATGTTCGGCGTGGTCGCCATGTACGCCGCTTATTTCACCGGCGAAGCGAACGTGTCCGACACGTTCCCGACGCGCAACGAGTTCGGCATCCGCAGCATCACGGACCTGAACGGGTCGCTCAACGGTGACGTGTGGGCGCCCCTCTCGCGCGCCATCGCCTCGGCCAAGCAGGTGCTCGACCTCTCCCTGCCGACGCCGACGACGAACATCAGCCTCGCCCGCGCCGCCACGTTCCGTGGCTTCGCGATCCTGCAGATGGCGTCGGACTTCTGCTCGGGCTCGTTCTCGAACGGCCCCGAGCTGACGACGGCGCAGATGCTCGACTCGGCGTCGTTCTGGTTCGGCAAGGCCATCGAAGTGGGTCGCGCCAACGGCACGCCCGACGGTGCCGCGATGGCCAATGCGGCGCTCGTGGGTCGCGCCCGTGCCAAGCTGCAGAAGGGCGACAACGCCGGCGCCGCTGCTGACGCGGCAGCCGTGCCGGCCGGATTCGAGTTCAACCTGCGCTACACGGACGACCTCGCGAACCGCGGTCGCCTGTCGAACGACCTGTTTTTCTTCAGCTTCGACCGCGGCTCGATCAGCGTGGCCCCCTGGTACCGTCAGGGTGACCCGCGCGTGACCTACCGCGTGCAGGGTGGCTCCCCCGCTCCGACCGCCAATCCGCAGGATCAGGTGCCGGGCGGCTTCCACCAGCAGACGAAGTTCTTCGCCTACAACGCGCCGATCCGTCTCGCCTCGAAGCTCGAGGCCGACTACATCGCCGCTGAAGCGTCGAACAGCGTGGCCACGCAGCTCACCCTCATCAACGCCCGTCGTCAGGCCAACGGCCGTCCGGTGTACGACGGCGCGCAGGATGCGGTGAGCGTGAAGCGGGAGCTGTTCAACCAGCGCGCCCTCGATTTCTTCCTCGAAGGCAAGCGCGTCGCCGACTTCCGTCGTTCGCCGGCCTCGGTGTCGTCGACGGTCACGCCGGCGGGTGCCCCGTACTTCAAGCCGGGCTACGGCAACACGGGCACGGATACCTGCTATCCGATCCCGCGCGCCGAGCGCGACAACAACCCGAACATGACCAGCCCCAGCGGCGGTCGCTAACCCGTTCGGCGCCATTTGGCAGGAGAAGGGCGGTCCCGCAAAGGGCCGCCCTTTTCCGTTTCCCCCAGGCGGCGATCCCCAGACCGCCCAGGGGGTGTCAGGATCCCGTTACACCAATTATGTCAGAGTGTGTTGACAGTTGGACCGGGCGGTCACAGGTTCATTATTATCCAGTCGTACGGCGTCTCGAACGCCTTGAGCCGATGGAACCTGTTGGCATGTGCAGCGTTAAGCACCTGCCGGCGGTGACCGCCGGTTCGTGTCCCGACTGTGTCGTCCTTGTCATCACTGCCTGACATCGCTTCGGTGAAACCTCGGCGTCTCCCGAGTTCGGTGGCATGATCGCCCCTGCGTCGCTCAACGATGCGGCCGAGTGCGCGCGCATCACCATGGTGCACGCGCGCACCTTCTCGCTGGCGAGCAAGCTGTTGCCGCTCGAGAAGCGCCGTGCCGCGTACGGCCTGTACGCGTTCTGCCGCGTCGCCGACGACCTCGTCGATCAGGCCGACCACGGCAATCTCGGTGAGCTGCGCCTGCAGCTCGATGCCTATCGCGAGCAGCTGCAGGCAGCCCTCGACGGGCGCCCGGCAGGTCCGATCTTCCGGGAGATGGCGTGGGTGACCCGTGCCTACGACGTCTCTCCCGACCCGCTCTTCGAACTGCTCGACGGCGTGGGACGCGACCTCGAAGCGCACACCTATGACACGTGGGGTGAGCTCGAGCAGTATTGCGAAGGCGTGGCGAGCTCAGTGGGCGAAATGTGCACGTACGTGTTCGGCGTGCCGGCCGGCCCAGCGATGCGCACCAAGGCCATTCAGTACGCACGCACGCTCGGTACGGCGATGCAGTTGACGAACATTCTGCGCGACGTGGGCGAGGACGCCGGCCGCGGCCGATGCTATTTGCCGGCCGAGGACATGGCCCGTTTCGGCCTCACGGCGCAGGATGTGCTGTCGCGGGATCCGGCCTTGGCACGTCACCCGCAGTGGGCCAAGCTGATGGCCTTCGAAGTGAGCCGTGCCCGCGCGCTGTACACCGCCGCGATGCCTGGCATTGCCCTGCTCGAGGCCGACGCCCAACGGTGTGCGGCCGCCTGCGCCAACGGCTATGCCGGCATTCTCTCGGCCATCGAAGCGCAGGGCTACGACACCATCACCTCGCGGGCGCGCATCGGGCGCCTTGCGCGCGTGGGCATTCTCTGGAACGCGTGGCGCTATCGCGCCCCGACGCCCGACCTTTCCGCGCTGGGCCACGGCCCACGCATCGTGTGGGAACCCAACACCGCATCGTCCAACGCCGATGCCCTTGTCCGTCTCGCCTGAGGTGCAGTACGCATGACCCCCTACACGGACCTGCAGGACAACTCGAAGGACATGCTGTTCAAGATCGCGTCGCTCACGCTGCTGGGGCATCTGTTCTTCAGCGCGTTTTCGGCGTTCGCGTTCGCAACGTTCCTGTTGCCGCCATATCCGGAGTGGCTCCAGACGCCGCAGAACCAGAAGGTGATGGCGCTGGGCTACACCTACGGCGGCGCCACCACCGTCACGCTCGGTGCCCTCTCCGGCCTCGCGTTCCTCGCGTGGGCGGTGGGCACGAGGAAGGCGCTCATCACCTTCGCCGTGTCGTTTTTGCTCGCG
>Ga0164293_10000826_pt1 | contig 25756 bp, 24 predicted proteins | sample GEODES118metaG_FD_111487 | JGI IMG/M metagenome (GOLD analysis project Ga0164293, IMG submission 111487) | Eutrophic lake water microbial communities from Lake Mendota, Wisconsin, USA - GEODES118 metaG | ecosystem: Environmental > Aquatic > Freshwater > Lake | place: USA: Lake Mendota...
AGCGAGCATCCATGGGAAGACCCGTGACATACGGACGGCGAGTGGACCGTCGTCGTCGACGGACACGCCGATGAGCTGGGCAGTGAATTCGAGCAGTCGGACACGTCCCTCAGCGTCTACGGAAACTTGACACTTGTTGGCAGTCTTCGTTTCCGGAGCTGCTGGCAAGTGTGAGGTGACCGTGTTTCTGCGGGTGGACAAACCTTCCCCGCAGTCCGCGCGCGACGCTTCGCGGCGGATCGCTGCCTTCTGGAGACAGCAAGTTCTCTGTCGAGCTTTCTCTCGGTGAGAAGCTCGGGAGAAGTGGTGTGTCGAACGCGGCGGTGGCGCGGCCGTGACGGTGTGGGTCCAATCTTCTTGCGGCACCGGGTGACCGGAGCGTGTTCGGTGACACGAACCGCGAGGCGTGTGGTTCCCTTCTGCCGTTTGGCGTGGCCTTTACCCAACAGGGCGCGTTTGCCGACGTTGACGCCACCAACAACGTCGCGGTTGCCGTTCACCCAACCGCACGTCGCGCAGCGGGCAGAGTGGTAGCCGCGCGGGCGCAGCACGTTGGTGTCACAGCCGGGGCAGCGGGCGGAAGTTCCCCGGGCGGGTACTTCGATGACGTGCAGTCCTGCTTGGGTGGCTGCGTGGGTGATCGCCTCGATTGCTTTGGACCGGATAGCCTGCGAGACGAGGTTGTTGTTGTCCCCCAGATTCTCGGCTTCCAGGGTGCTCAGGTTTTCTACACCGATCGCCTGCGCTCCGACTTCCAGTGCGTAACCGACGGCGTGGTTGCCAGCCAGCCGCCCCAGTTCGGCGTTGATAGCGCTGCGTTTGGCACCACACAGCCGCGCGTCTTCGCGCAGCCGGACGATGGTGTCTTGCATACTTTTCTGTGCCACCGGATCGGCGTTGGCCAGGTAGTTTTCGATGCGGGCAGCTTTGCGGTAGAGCAACTCGCCGTGTCGCTGCAAACGGAGGTTCTTGGCTTTCAGGCCGCGGTCGTCGAAATGCAGGCCGCGGAAGTCCGAAACCAGACCGCCGGATGTGGTCGTGACCGTGGCGGCGGCGAACACCGCCGACGGGGACCAGTCGATACCTAGCGCGGTGGTCACCTGTTCCAGCGCAACCGGTGTTGGTACCTCTTCCTCGAAGGCATACCGCAGCAGGGGGCCTTTTCGGTCGAGGGTGAGCTCAGGCAGACACCACTTAGCAATTATCCGCTGGCGGTAGCGCGGCGGGAGGGCCGCGGTGATGTCGACGAACTCCCACTCCTTCAGGCAGGTAGGTAGGGGGACGGTGGGAAGTTTCACCGAAAGAACCACGGTGTCACCGCGAACGTCCAGGCGCGCCAACTGCTGATCAGCAGCTCCCAGCTGCGCTCTACGGGAAACCTTCGGAACGCTCTGAATGTCGGTGAGACGCAGGTGGCCGTTGCTCAGCTGGTCGGGGTTTTTGGTGAAGAACTTTCCGAGTTGGCGGTAAGCGCCACGGGCATAGGCCGGGGTGACCGCACCACCGTGGCCGTGCATCTGAGCGACGATCGCGGTGTCGCGGTACAGCAGGGTTCTCAGCGAGGAGATCACGTGAGATTGCACGACACGTTTCACCCGCTGCGGCAGATAGCAACCGGAGGGTTCCGGCGCGAGCCACCTCAACCGTTGCGCGACCACCGACGCCGCGGCTGGCAGTGCGCGACCGTCGGAGGAAACCCCGGACCGCAGGACATCGAAGGTATCGGCGGTCCACAGCTGTTGCAGCAGTGCGGTTTCCGAGGAGTGAATGAGATCGAGTAACCAGCCGACACGTTTGGCGATAGCGGGGTCAGCAGTGACCGGGCGCAGCTTCACTGACGACGTCACTGTGGCGCGACTCATGACAGCCGGTCCCTGGCAACGTCCAGTAGACGCCGCTGGTTGTCCTTACTGCGCAGCTGGTAGAACCGCCCGGAGAAGCTTGCCAGCAGCGCCATGAAGTCATCCATCAGTTCCTCGGTGAGTGACTTGCTGGATTTTTCATTGACTACCTCGATGGTGACACCGAGCTGATTGAGGTAGCGCTCGATGTAGCTGACACCAAACCTCGCCAGCCTGTCTTTCCAGACCACACGGACCACCGTGAACCGCTTTTCCGCGGCGTCGTCGAGAAGTCTCGACAGCCCGCTGCGGTTTTCCCGAAGCCCGGAAGCGGTGTCTTTGTAGACGCGATAGATCACCCCGCGTGAGGTGTCTCGCAGCGTCTGCTCCTGGTTGACCAGAGATGCTTCCTGCCCAGTAGAACCAGAGACGCGGACATAGAGAGCTTCGACCCTCTTCAGCGGTTCGGTGGATGTTCTCTTACCCATGTAGGTATCGAGTTCAGCTCGGTCGAAGATGCGCTGACCACTCGCGGAAACGGTATGTGGAAGGCGACCTGCCCGTGCAGCTGCGCGAACACCGCTGGGCGACATTCCCAGGTATCGGGCGGCATCAGCTACACGCATGACAAGAACTATACACAAGTGTTGACGAAAACACTAACTGTTAACTACCCCTGAAGCGGTCGGCCTTCCCGGTCCTCGACCTGTCCGGAGAAGATCAGCGCGGCATCCGTGGCTCCGACGACTCCGGGAACCAGGGCCATGGCAGCGATCGGCGATAACCAGTGGCCCAGCGTCACCCCTCCGACGAACGCGAGGGAGAACTGGGAGAACGCGGTGAGGTAGTGGCCGATGTAGAGACGACCGAACCCGACGATCCCCAGCATCCCGGCGAGCTGAAGCGTCCCTGTGGTGATCCGGGATCGGGGGGACTGGGGAGGTGGGGGCGGCGGAGGAGGAGACGGCGGCTTGTAGGGGAGTGGGTCGGCACCCCGCAGGGGGACGGTGGGGGCATCCCACAGTGGGTCCGACGGAGGAGGTCCGACGGAGCTGCTCATGCGGCACATCCTAACGTAACGGCATTACTTACATCAGCGTACTTTGGTGTCGATTCGGTATCGGACACCGTCCGGAGTAATTACCGTCCGTCCGGACAGGACGTTCCGGATTGAGCTCCTCCGGATGGACTCGAACCATCAACCGCCCGATTAACAGTCGGGAGCTCTGCCAGTTGAGCTACAGAGGACGGTGCGGTAGCGATACTAGAGCACCGGCTGCTCCGCTCGTCCGATTCGGACGTCAATCGACGTGTCGCCATGTGCGCCCATGCACGATGGCCGCGACCACCGCGTGGCTGACTCCGAACCGCCGGGCCAGTTCCGCCTGTCGCCAGTTTCCGGTCGCCCACCGCTGCCTGATCGCGGCCACATCCTCCTCGTTCAGAGTCGACCGCCCATGGCGGCTACCGTGGGCCGGGCCCACGGGCTTCGGGGGAGTCCGGGTCGGCTTCTCGGTGGTGAGGTGCTCAGGGTTCACGCAGAGCCGGACTCCATAACGGTGCTTCAGACTCACTCCGTCGGCGAGTCTTCTTCCGTGCACCAGGTAGGACGCCCGGTGCGCCTTGAGCACCCGTCCGCCGAACCCGAGCTGCCCGTGCCCGCTGGAGGTGCGCGAGCCCCGCCACACCCAGCACCCGGAATCGGGATCGACGTCCCAACCGATACTGAGCAGCGAGTCCTCCAGATTCAGTCCGGCCGGTCGCTGGGTACGAATCGCCGTGTGCTCGTGCAGGGTCCCTGTGCGGCGCTGCTGCTGATAATGCTGTCGGCACAGGCGTCGGGCCTTGTGCGGTTCGGTACAGGACTCCATTACGCATGCGGCAGTAGTTGCGGGCACGCCCGAAATGGTAGGGCATACGAAGAAGCCCCCGCCCTGGTTAACCGGGACCAGGACGGGGGCTTCGTATAGTGCGTGTGCGGGGCTATGCGGCCGGGTCCACCGGGTCCACCGGGTCCACCGGATCGACGGGGTCCACCGGGTTGAGCTGGGCGAGCAGGTTGCTCAGCGCGTTGGCGATGCCCTGTCCAGTATAAGTCGGGTTACTGTCGGCCAGCAAACCCCGGAATCTGTGACACGAGCCGCACATACTGGCGTTTTAGCTGGCAGACCACCGTGTCGGGCAAAGAATGTGTAACGCGAGTCACCCATTCCCTGTGGCGTGTGTGGAGCTCGAAACGCAGAACCGGCGCAGCGTGGTCGCTGCGCCGGTTCTGCATACTTCGGTGGAGCTGTCGGGAGTCGAACCCGAGTCCGATCTTGCTTCTCACTGCTTTCTCCGGGCGCAGTTCCTGTTGCCGTCCGGTTCACCTCCCCCAGGAACAGGGTGTGGTGATTGGGCACCGGTTCTTCGATTGAGTTCCAGTCCGCCGAGGTTCGAAGAGTCCTCGTCAGACGCCGATCACCCTAAATTTGATGCCGGAGGGTCCGTGGGTGATGAACTTCCCTCAGGCAGATGTTCAGCGAAGGGTGCTGAGGGCCGAATCGTTGGCAAAAGCCTCGATCTCGGCAAAATCAGCATCGGTGAACATCGGTGCGTCGTTATTGTCGGCGCTTAATTGGTTGTCTCGTTCACTCAAGGTAGAAGTGAGACCAACACCTGCCCGCTTTTCAGTTGTCCGCTCAACCGTCGAAGCCAGTCAGCCCCTTGGCCGCGCTCTAACAGAATAGCGCAGACATCTCGGGCAGGTCAGTCGGCACGACCGGATTTCTTCTTCAAGTAGTACCGGCGTGAATGCTCACGGTTGGCGTCGCTGCACACCTGACAGCGACAACCGTGGTTGGTGTACCCGCCGCGGCCGTGCACGAAGGTTTTCCCCTCTATCGGACTCTCCCGGTACCGACGGCTGTACTCCCGCTGGGCGGCTCTGCACACATCACAGCGGCACCCGTGATTGGCATACGCACTGCGGCCGTGCCGGAACTTCTTCTCATTCAGAGGGCGTCGACGGTATTCCATGCACCAGTCCCGGTTGGCCTGGGTGCAGGTCTCACACCGACACCCGTGATGGGTGTACCCGCCCATACCGTGGGTGATGCCTTGCACAACGTGGCGGTTCTGGCGGGTTGTGCCTGTTTCGGGATTAGTTTCAGACATCGGTGATCGGGTCCTCGGGGCGAATCTCGAGGATGTCTTCGTCGGGCTCCCCGCCGAATGCATCCAGATGCTGCTCCCTGGCGTGCTCCGCGTCGTCGGCGAACCACCGGCGCTCCCCGAAGGTAGTGCGCACGATGTAGTGGCGCGGCATGGGGCTGCCCTTTCTACAAAGTTTCAGATACGTACACAAGCGTAATGGTGTGTATTACCGAAACCCGGCTACGACACAGGTCCGGGATGGTCCTGGGCCGGTGAAGTTCGATAAAGAAAGCGACGCGTATCCCGGCGGTGTCGGCTTCCCGATTTCCCGGCACAGTCCGTAGACTTCCGCTTGTCCGGACACACCGCGGTGCCCGGAACGCATGTCCGCTAAGTACGGCGCTTGCCCCACCCCTAGGCACCGGCACCCGGAACCCATAGAGAGACACGGTCAACCACTCCGCCCTGAAGGACGGAGCTTGTGGGGGAAGTTTCCCGACAAGTTCCTGAGATCAGAGATCGGTTGACCAGACCAAGCCATCACTGAAAGGAGGCGATCACCAGATGGCTACGACCACTACACGTCAGAAGACCCACCAGTCCGTGCTTCCTCAGCGGGCTGCTCTGGAATCTCTGTCAGCAGACACCGTTGGAGTAACGACGAAACGGGGCAGGGAGGCTCATGTCGCGGGAAACCGTGGCGTGGCAGCGGGTAGTGATCATGGTCGAGGGGAGACCGTGCGCGACGATCGCCGTCGCGTTCGGCGTCACGGACAACCGGTACACGTCGGGAGTTCCGTTCATGGTGGGGGTGACCCCACCAGCACAACAACTGAAGACACAACTGAATCAACAACTGAACAGGTTCGTTTCACCGCGGGAAAGGTTTTCGTTCTCGACCGCCGCGGTGAACCGTTGATGCCGTGCCATCCGGCACGAGCACGTCAACTTCTCGACAAGGGTCGCGCTCGCGTGGCCCGGATGTATCCGTTCACCATCCGTGTGGTTGATCGCATTGTTGCTGGTAGCGAGATCGACGGTGTGGTGGTGAAAGTCGATCCCGGCAGTAAAGCGACCGGAATCTCGGTGGCCCGTGTTGGTGGTGACGACATCCTCACCGGTCTGGTGGCTGTGGAAGTGCGTCACCGCGGCGCTCAGATACGGCAGAAATTGCAGTCACGGGCGGCGTTACGTCGTGGCCGTCGCTCACGCAAATGCCGGTACCGGTCGCCGCGTTTCCTCAACCGCACCCGTCCGACGGGGTGGTTGGCGCCTTCGCTTCAGCATCGGGTGGACAACGTCATCGGTTGGGTTTCTCGGTTGCGCCGTCTGGCACCGGTGGTCGCGGTTTCGATGGAACTGGTGCGTTTCGATACTCAGTTACTGGAGAACCCGAGCATCTCCGGTGTCGAGTATCAGCAGGGCACCCTGGCGGGTTACGAGGTCAAGGAATACCTACTGGAGAAGTGGGGGCGTAAGTGCGCCTACTGCGACGTCTCCGGGTTGCCGCTCAACGTCGACCACATCCGTCCGCGTTCCCGTGGTGGGAGTCACCGGATCTCCAACCTCACTTTGGCGTGCGTTCCCTGCAACCAGGACAAAGACAACCGCCCGGTCGAGCAGTTCGTCACCGATCCCGCGCGGCTGTCACGCATCCTGGCAACCGCTAAGCGGCCGCTACGGGACGCCGCGGCGGTCAACACCACCCGGTGGGCACTGTGGCGGGAACTGTCGTCCACCGGGTTACCCGTGGCCACCGGAACCGGTGGGCGCACCAAGTGGAACCGCACCCGCTTCGGTCTGCCGAAAAGCCATACCCTCGATGCCTTCGCCGTAGGCGAAGTCACCATTATCTCGGCGGTTCCCGCCACGGTGTTGGTGACCACCTCCACCGGACGGGGACGCTACGCCCGCACCCGCAGTGACCGTTACGGCTTCCCGCGACTGGTCCTCACCCGCCAGAAGAAACACCACGGTTTCGCCACCGGCGACCTCGTCACCGCGACCGTGCTCACCGGACAGAAACAGGGAACCCATACCGGTCGGGTTGCCGTCCGCAGCAGCGGACGTTTCAACATCACCACGTCCACCGGAACTGTCCAGGGCATCGGTCGCCGCCATTGCCAGCTCATCCAACGCGGCGACGGCTGGAACTACCACCACCAGAAAGAGGAGACAAAAACCATGGCGCACAACAGCAACGGAGGAGCATTTCCTCCCCGCCCTGAAGGACTGGGTCTCCATGCCCCTGAAGAGCGATGACCGACAGCTTCATTTCCTGGATCGACACCTTCGTGGAGGAAAAGGGCCTCGACACCGAGCAGCTCCTCGAGGTAGAAGGTCCCTCCGGCCTCAATCTGATTCCCTTGGTCCAGGTGATCCGAGCGATCAAGCGGGCTCCGGAGTCCGAGCAGGACTCGATCAAGGACACTCTGGTCAAGATCGACTTCAAGAACGGCGACTCGGTTCATTTCTTCACACACCTGGCCGGAGCCCTTGCCCGATGAAATATCGGACACGGTTATCCGTGTCACTGACGCGTTACCGCTACCGTAAGTCATATACTTTCACTTCTGAACCGACAGCACTGCTGTAACCGACCTGCGAGGTAGCGACGATATGCCAACTCTGACCGCGTCCACTGTGGACGTTCTGACCCTGATCAAGTACGTGAAACTGACCACCTACAAGGGCAAGGACGACCCGACCATGTCGTCCATCGTCCTGTACACCGTTTCCGGGCAGGTGGGTGATGAAGTCGGCGGGGACACCCTGCTGGTGGCCGCATCCTCCGACGGAGCGGTGGCCGGGCAGTACGCCATCCCGGTGATCGGCACCCTGTCCGGCACGGTGGTGATCCCCGAGACCGACATCGCCTGGCTGGCGACCATGCTCACCACTGATCTCCGGGAGCACAAGAGCGACGGAGCCGAGACCACGGTGCGGATGACGTTCGACATGACCAACGGGGTGATGTCGGTGCGCGCTTTGGCTGACGGAGCGGAGTCGGAGAACGACCGCCGCGGATTCGTCGGCCTGGACACCTCCGGGGACTACCCGATCGACATCCTGTCCGGACTGCTTCGGCCCGACCCGATCGAGAAGGAGATTCCCTGGACCCGGACGGTGCTCCCCAGCGCCTACCTGTCGATCCTGTCGGCTGCGACCAAGATGTCGCCGATGGAGGTGTCGCTGTACCCGACCTCCGACGAGAAGTCCTCAACCCTGGTCGCGTTCCTGCCCCAGTGGCGCGCGGTGTTCCCGGTGGGCGTCGGACGCGACGTGGGAGAAACCGTCAAGAGCGAGGACTGGAAGATTCCCCAGAAGTCCCGCGACGACGAGAAGTAGCGGATCGGGTAGTTCGGGAACACGCAGTTTGTAACTGAAACACTTACAACAAGGGTGTTATGATGAGTGCTATGAGCAACCCCTTCGTGAACAGCCTTCCGAACAACCCCAAGCCGACGTTCTCCGACGCGGCTCCCGATCCGATTTCCGCCGACGCCCCTCGGACCTATAACCCGTTCCTGGATGGTCCGGTGGGCGCCGACGCCCCCGATCCGGACACCACAGCGGTTGCGGCGGAGACGGCGACGGCTGTGGAAGCCGTCGCCGGTGAGACCGCGGTGGTGCCCGAAGCAGTGTCCGAGACCGCGGTGGATGAGCCGGTTCCGGCGCGGGGACGTAAGGCTCCGACCAAGGCGAAGGTGAAGGCGGTTGCTCCGGCGGAGTCGTCACCGATTCCACCGACCCTGGCTGATGCCCTCGCCAAGTCGATCGTGGGGCAGCACCCCCTCGACATCGCCGACGCGCTGGACACCGTGTTCGCCCGGACCCGTGCCGGGGTGCGTCCGGTGGACATGCTGAGGCTGTGCAAGTCCATCCGTAACGTCTCTGATGCCTGGTACGGCAAGGTGCGCGACGCGTTGCTGGAAGGTGGAAACGATCCGGGTGAGTATTACGGCTACCGGATCACCGAGGTCGCTCCGTCCCGCAAGGTCGACTACGACCGACTCCGGAAGGAGTTCCCGGAAGCATACGAAGCCGTTGTTTCGAAGGGAGACAAACCGGGGTATCGCTTTATCCTGGAGGGGCCGGAAGATGGCGATACCGAATAGTTACGGGAATCTGTAAGATTCCGGGTACCCCAGACCCTGAACACCCTCACGTAACTGTATTCTTTACGTTAATGGCATATCAGTGCCGGAGAAGAAAGAGGCGATACCCATGACGGCCACCAAGCCATTCATCAAAAAGAGCGACCGGATCAAGCCGGTCACCGCTCGGGACTTTGCCCACCTGGTCCATCAGACCAAGGACGCACGAGTTCTCTATCGCGTGTTCGACAATCCCAACTCGGCACGGGTGTCGGCGTATAACTGCGAGCGACTGAACGTGTTCGACGGACTGGATGTCGCGTTCGAGGTGGACGACATGCCCCGCGGTAAGTACGGGGTGTACGGGGTGGCGGCGGCGGCCAAGGTCAAGCGGCGAGTCCGGGCCCCTCGGGTCAGCGAGGTCCTCGTGGCTAAGTCGATGAAGACTCCTGCTACGCGCACGTCGGCGAAAAAGGCCGTCAAGAAAGCCGCTCCGGCTAAGAAAGCCGCTCCGGCAGTTAAGAAGGCGACCGCGGTGAAGAAGGCTCCCGCCAAGAAGGCGGCTGTGGTGAAGAAGGCGGTCAAGAAGACCGCCGGACGCAAGACCACGCGCCGTTCGGCGGCATAGGTGAGCAGTCCTCACGGACTGCTGATCAGGGAAACGGCACCGGAAGATTTCCGGTGCCGTTCTCTATTGTGCGGGTTCCGTTTCCGCTTCCAGCACGGTCCAGGCCCACTCCGCGGGGAGCCCCGGCATGTCCTCGGCAATGTCGGACAGTCGTACAAGTCCGACCTTGGTGAGGGTCGTGTAGGTCATGGCGTGGGTGACGAGCCGTGAACCGGACTCCGACATCCGGCTCGACAGCATCCTCCCGAACAAGTCGGTGCCAGTCAGGATTCGGCGGGAGACCTCGCGGGCGTCCCCGCTACACAGCTCGAGCAGCTCGGAGACGTCGGGGTGCTCGAGGGCCAGGACGCCGAGATTGCGGGAGGCGTCCGGGTAGTCCACAAACTTCGCCTCCGACAACACTCCGGAAGGCAGCGTCAGCATCTTGAGCAGGTGCAGCTGGTCGTAGGCCCGCTTCCGGATGTCAGCACCGGGCTGCCGCGCCATCGCGGCCAGAACCGGAGCCAGAGTCATCGGGACGTCCGGATACCGCTTCTTCAAAGCAGAGGTGTGGCTGATGATCAGGGGTATCGGATTCCTCGGGCGAGTCGACAGCAGCCGCACCGCTGCGTGTGTGATTTGGGAAAAGTACGGGGTTTCGCCGTTGCCGAGCAGCTCCGTCTGGACGTGATACAGCTCGCGTCGGAATCTACTGATGTCGGCCCGGCGTCTCACCTCGGGCGAAGTCCGCACGCCGTGACGAGAACCAGACGGAGATGTGCGTCGGTTTTCGATCACGATGGTCAGACGAACCTGGTCCAGGGGATATCTGGCGACGAGCTGCTACGGCGGTAACTCTCCACCGCGGCGGACAGGGTCAGCCGCACGGCCAAGTCTGCATCCTCAGGGGTGTCGGCATCGGCGATGAACGTCACGGTAACGGGAAATTCCGGCATGCCGGGGAGTGTATCGGGGGAGAAGGGCCCCGCCGCGGATTCGACAACGACCGTGTCCTTCGTCGTCAGACGACGTCCCCGTGGCGATAATGTCCGGATGGATTTGTACATCTACCTTCCCGAGTCGGTGCCTCCTGCGAACATCGACGCGATCCGCTTCGATCTCGAGAAGCTCCGGTACTTCGTCGACCACATCGAGGTGAATCGCTCCACGAACGGAGATCGGTTCGCGGTGGTACACACCGCTGATCCCGACAACGTCTTCGCCGCAGACATCATCGAGGTGCTGGAGCGGGCCGGGTTCCCGGTCGGCAGCGTGGACTACCGGGTGCGCGTCATCTGACCCTCATTCCGCTTCCCGCACATGCTGCCGCTGGGCGTCCGGTCGGGTGACTGCCGGATTTGATACCGGATCGGTATTGAGTTACAGTGTAAGTGTTACCGTTACTCAACCCGAGAAGGACCGAGCAATGACACCCGGAGTTGCTGTCATCGACACACGGTGGTCGGTTCCAGCCGGGATTTCCGGGCGGCTACCGGAGATGCTTCGGTTTCGAAGCCTGGAGCGCATGTCTATTCAGATGAGTTGCATATTTATGCGATATGAGTTGCATATAGATAGCTCACCAGGGCAGATGTCCCATAAACTATGCATCTCAAAATCTTACTTGTTAAGAATGCTCATGCGTTCTACTCTATGAGGCATAGATATTTATGCGGGGAGTCACCGGTATAGTCCCACCGCCCCGTAGACAACTCAATACCGAACCGACAACCCACCGATACTGACCGAGCTGGAGATGAGCCCATGACCACCCTCAATCATTTGCCGACATCCGGAATGGACAACGACATCCTGGACGGATTCGACCTCCTGGACGCCGAGATGTCTGACTTCGTCTTCGACGAGGAGCTCTCCTCGGGTCTGGACGACCTGGAGTCTGCGGCCGACGAGTTCCTCGCCGCGCACGCCGAGGAGCCCGAGATCGAGGACGCCGAGATCGAGGACGAGGAAACCACGCGGGCCAACCTCCGCCGGGAGGGCAGCTCCATTGCCGGACTGACCGGCATCGAGGTCTGGGCTCGGGTGGATGCTGACCTCCCGCACTGGGATGAGACCGGCGGAGATGTCGATCCCGAGACCGGCATTGAGGTCAAGGCCGTCGACAAGACGAGCTGGGAGGTAGACGCCGTGTGCGCCACCGCCGACCCGGAATCCTGGTTCCCCGACCGCGGCGGGTCCTCGGCTTCGGCCAAGAAAATCTGCGCCTCGTGCCCGGTGCGTCGCCCGTGTCTGATGTACAGCCTGGACGCCGACGAGCGTTTCGGGGTCTGGGGCGGCTACAGCGAGCGGGAGCGCCGTATCATCAAGCGGTCCCGTCAGGAGTTCCTGACCCTCACGGTCGTGAACGGAACCAAGAAGGCCATCTGAATCGAATGGGCCACCGCGGTCCCCATGTGAGGATCAAACGCAGTGGCCTTTCGTAAACCCCGTACTCCAACTCCGCAGTCTTCGGAGGACATTTCCCGGCCCGTTCTTGCCGGAATCCTGGGACTGGAGGAGCAGTTCGGTATCGCCATGGACCATGCGACCCACAAACAGGTTTTGGCGATGCTGAAAACCATCTACACCGACGTAGGGGTGCGCGCCTACATGGAGGGCCGGTCCGGAAAGCCTTACGACGATCCGGATATTCAGGAAGCAGTCAGCCGCTACCCCATGAACGATGAACGCGTCAGCTATGTCGTCGGGTATTACGTGTACGGATTCAAATCCGCTCAGATGTCCTGGTAACCGCCATCCCCAGCTGCGCCCGGCTGTAAGTGCGAGTCAAGGAATCTTTCGTACAGGGACATTGTTCGGGTCCGGCTCCGTTGAGCCCGGAGGCTGGGGCTACCGCCGGGCGTGTCGCCCTTCCGCGGGTTTACTCAGCAGACGTCGGCGACGCGGCTTCTGCTGTTCGGAGTCGACTTTCCGCCGCTGCTGTCCGCCCACCTCGACGGTGAGCAGTCGGGCCTCACCAGAGGTCAGCGCCCACTGGAACGGAATCTGCTGCCCACCGATCGACACCACGGCGTCCTTACCGAACACCACGATCGCCGATGCCGGATTGGACGCCGGAGGCGTGGTGGTCCATGCGATGACCACCTGTCCGGGGAACTCCGGACGGGGTAGGTCATTCTCCGGAGCCACGACGATGTCGGGCTCGGGGATGCTGTAGTAGCCCATCAGTGTGGGAGCCCGCATCTTGTCCGCGAACTGCGGCCAGATTCCGGTCCCGTCGTCAGGAACCCGAATGTCGATGGTCTTTCCGGTGGTGAGCATCCGGGCCAGAAGCTGCTGGAGAAACGCGACCGGGGCGATGACGTAGAGCGGATCGACACCGCCGCGGGCGAGGTTGACGAACACCCGAGACCGGTTGGCCCCGTATCCCACGAATGTGCCGACGCCGCACGGGTGCATCTCAATCGGGAACGGCTCCTCACGGCTCAGCGCCATTCCCGGAACAGCGGTGGGTCGAACAGCGTAGTACGTCGGGATCGCTTCGGTGAGGATGTCTCCCTGCTGGCCGTATTCGCGCCACAGCCCGACAGCCTCGGACAAATCCATCGCACCGGGCTGGAGAGTGGCGTACGCCAGATACATTTCGGCGTGATCGGTATGTGTGCCCTGTCGGTTGAGCCGTAGCACCGTCATCATGCGATGCATATCGAACTGGTGCCATTCCCGATACCGGCTTTGCCGCCAGGAGTTTCTGGTTGGGGTGTGGACTGATACCAGCATGGCCGGGGTCCCGCACTCACTCCACTGTTCCTGGCTCATAGGCTCTGCGAGAACGTCTTTGATCTCCTCGGTGACCTGGGACACCTGGCGCCGGGTCAGGGTGTCGACGTCCCAACCTTCGCGCTCCAGGCGACGCCGGATGCGAGCGGCGGCAATGCTCACGGTGTTGCCCAGTCCGACCGGAACCGACTCACGCGCCCCGCCGCGGGCCACCATCGAGTCAATGGACCCTTCCAGTGCCACCGACACCTTGATCAGGGTGCGGCCGTTCAGCAGAGCCGGGACAGGTCCGGTGACGGAGTGATAGATGTTGGACACCGTCGACGGGTTCACGTACTGGCTGCCTGCGGTGATGATTGACACCGAGTGGGTCCGGATGTCGAACTGGGTGAGCTCCTCACGGATCACATCCACAGGAATGGTCGGGGATGACAGTGACTCGTCCGGCTCGATCACGGTGACGGCGTACGGCTTGGGCTTGAGTTCGAGGAACGTCGAGGCGATTTCGCCGTCCCAGACGATGCCGACTCCCTCAGAGGTGATGAGCAGACCCTCCCGGCGGGTCGTCTTGCGGGCGCGTCGACGCATCCCGATCCATCCGAATAGGGTCCGGTGGCGGTAGGTGACCATCGACAGCAGAACCGCGAGAACGGCCAACGGGGCAATCACCGACCAGTTGGTCCCGATGACTGCTGTCAGCAGGTAGAGCAGCACCCCCACCACGGCGAGAAACACCGCGGTGGTGTGCCGGAAGCGGAGACCCCACTTGGGGTCAACCCTGGTAGCCATGTGGTTCCTAGTCGTCGGTTGTCGGCTCGGACGTAACGGGAGTCGGCATCGGAACAGCGCAGACAGAGGTCGTCGGTCGCGGCCTGATGTGTAGTGCGCCCACGGTCATGGTCAGCTCCGCGGGCTCCGGAAGGCGAACGCCGCCAAGGCGATCGCTCCGACGAACAGTCCCGCGCCACCGAGCACGGCCAGTGCGATGTTGCGGCCTGTGTGATCGGGCGCAGGTGGGGGAACCGGAACCGGAGCCTTTTCCGAAGGAACCCCCGGAGCGACGATGTCTCCGGCCTCGATCGGCGAAGTGAGCGCGGCGACCGGGTCGATGATGCCGTTACCCAGTACGTTGCTCAGTCCGTCGGCCGGGGTGTGCGCCGTCTTGAGAATGCGGTTGATCACTTGACGTGAGGTCAGGGTGGGGTACTTCTCCCGGATCAGCGCTGCCAGCCCGGCGACGTAGGCCGCGGAGAAGCTGGTCCCGTTAATCGGAATCGGGGTCCCTTCGACGATGGCCGCGTTGGTCAGCGCACCGGGCTGGGGCTGTGTCGGGTCCAGGGACACGACGTTGATGGCCGGAGCCGCCACACCAACCCACGGGCCCGCCATCGAGTTGATGTAGGAGTCTCCGGTCAGCGTCGATCCGCCCACGGACAGGACGAGATCGGAGAAGTACGACGGCAAGGACACCGACCGGACCCCGTTCCAGTTCCGCGGATCGGACGGGTTGTTCGGGTCGGCGCCGGGGTTGTTCTGGCAGCCCCGGTTCTTGCGGTTGTCGGTGTTGCCCGCCGAGGTGACCACGACGACGTTCTTGACCACCGAGGCGTAGTACAACGCCCCGGCTAGTGACCGCACGTCCACCATCCGGGAAGCATCCACACACGCGGTGACGCTGATGTTGATGACGGTGGCCCCCATATCCGCGGCGTGGACCACAGCCCGCGCCAGGGTGCGTAGGTTCATCGCCGCCTTGTCGGCCTCGTTCCAGCCCTGTGGGGGGCGGTCTTCGGTGAACGCCTCGCTGGTCTGCCGGATCGAGATGATCTCCGCACCAGGAGCCACTCCCACGAAGCTGTCGTTGGGGGAGGGCTGGGCGGCGATAATCCCGGCGACCAGAGTGCCGTGATGATCACAGTCGAACAGTCCGTCGCCGGACTGGATGTAGTCACCACCGCCCTTGAGCCGGGGGAGCCGGGACACCGGGTTGACACCGGAGTCGATGACGGCGATTTTCTGTCCGTCCCCGCGGGCGAACTGATGGAGCCGGTCGACCTCGAGGGACTCGCTGATCGGGATTTCGTTGAACTGGGAGTTGGCCAGTACCGCAGAGATGCCACAGTCGAACTGCTGGCGCATCGGCATCTCCGGGGACGGCTGGCTGTCCGGGGGAGGAACGTCGCGAGCCGGGTCGATGACGTAGGCCGAGATCGCCGCCGCTGTAGGTGCATAGATCAGAGACGGAGACAGGGCCAGCACCGCTGCTGCGGACGCGGCGACGGTTCGCTGAACCAGGTCTACGACCTTCACCGGGCACGGACCTTCTGGTACAGGTCCAGGGCCAGAACCAGGTACACGATCGGGGTCGCGTACAACACCATCTCGATGTACTCGAACAGCTTCATGACGATCGGGGAGCGGATGGTCCTGCGCTGAATCGAGAAGATGGCGGCGAATCCCAAAGCCGCCAGCAGGATGCCGAGGGTCAGGAAGAAGCGCAGTCCGTTACCCGCGCTAGCCGGGGACAGCAGGAGTCCGACCAGGAACGTCGTCATGGTCGCCGCCGCGCCGGTCAGGCACAGCTTCTGCAAGCGCTCGTCGTCGTAGGACTTTCCTCGATAGATCAACGCCGTGGAGATGACGACGATGAACGACCAGATGATCCAATGGTGGTTGTCCAGATGCTTACCGGCGAAGAACGCCGTTCCCACGATCAGGGCGAGTGCACCGGAGAGAATTCCGACGATCACATCGTAGGCCGTGAGCACTTGCTGTTCCTGATTGAGGATCGAATCCACCGCGGAGGAACCGGCCTTCTTGCTGACACTGCCCACGTCGTCGACGGGCACCTTGAGGTAGTCCTCGCCGGTGGCCGGGACGTACGGGAGGCTGATCCGCGCGAATGCCAGGGCGGCACGGGAGGCCATCAGTACGGCGAAGAACGCCGCCACGATGATCTCCACGCAGATGACTGCCGGAGGCGAGAGGTAGACCAGGTTGATGCTGCTGACGACCAGCGTGATGAGCGATGCGGTAGCCACTCCGTAACTGAGACGGGTGATGTCGCTGGTTGCCTTCTTGATGTTCGTCGACCGGGTTTCTCCGGTGCCGTAGCTGAACCGTTCGTCTCGGCCGATGCCGGTGACGGCGTAGACCAGCACCGACGCCACGAACAGGAATGCCGAAGTGACCACAATGTGCGGCACGTCGAATTTGCGGGGCACGATCAAAAGCCCTGCGGCCGCCAGCATTTCATACCCGACCACGAACAACGGCCGCGGAATCTCGGCGAGCCTTTCCTGCCCGGATTTGACGACGGTCAGGCCCACCGCGATAAGCGCGACTGCCAGGGTCAGGCACAGTCCGGCTAGCCCGTAGCGCAACTCCGACGAGGGCATTGACCGATTGGCCCACATACCCAGAACCACTGCCACGAGGGCCCCTACCACCTGAATTAGGGTCAGCGAGAGCTTGATTCCCGATTCCGGTTTCCATGGCGGGAAGGTCTGATTCTGGTGGTAAGCGATGGATTCGGCGACATCGTCGATGAGGGCCGGGTACTTCTCACCCGCCGGGGTCGACACGAGGTACAACGCCTCGCCGTCGAGAATCCCTTCTTCATCGAGGGTTTTCGACGAATTCAGTGAAACACTGCCGAATCGCTCGAGGTGCCAGGCGGCGTCAGGGTCGTTGAGGAACTCCAGCGCCTTGGGCTTCCCGGTCAACTGCTGACGCAGATAGGGAATGAGCTGGCTGACGATGTGCGAGATCGGCACCGTCGGAGACAGCGTCAGATCGACGATGTGTCCGGGGATGGTGATCGCCACACGGGTATTACCGGTGCGGGTCACTGTCCGGACAGCGGTATCAGGCATGGATGTGTTCTCCGATCGAATCGAAAGTCGTCGCTACAGCGCGAGCTAGTCGTCCTCGCCGACAGAAGCTCCGTTGGTACGGGGGAGGTTCCGGGGACGGCGCGGGGTCTCGTGCCCCATCGCGGCCAGGGATGCGGTGGTGGCCCAGCCGGTGTTGACCAGCTCGGCGATGCCGTTGGCGTAGCTGGCGCGAGGGCCCTCGGCTTCCAGCAGTGCCTCGGTCACGCCCTCCTCGGCGTAGGACGACACCGACGCGAGACGTTCGGCAGCCTGGCGCTTGGTGTCCCCGACGATGACTCCGGCCTCGGACTTGGCCGCGTCCATAACCTCAGAGGCCCGGCTCTTGGCCTCGTCGAGGATCATCTCGGCTTCGCTCTTGGCGGCGTCGATGATGTCGCGGGCACGAGCCTTGGCCTCATCCACGATCACATCGGTGTCCTTTTTGGCTTCCGCCACGGTCGCCTCGGCACGGGCCTTGGCGGCATGGACACCCTCCAGCGCGGACAGGTGCTCGACGCGGAGCTCCTCCAGACGGGCGAGGCCCTCTGACAGGATGGCGGTGGGATCGACGGTCATGTTGTGCTTCTCCTAGGGAATAGGCCGTACAGGTACCTGTCGTCAGGACGACGGCAGGGAGTCGATGATGGTCGCTGCGGCCCGGACGAACTGCCGCCGGGTGGGCTTGTTGAGCAGGTCGAGGTTGACCTCTCCGGCCTCGGCCAGATGCTCGTCCCACGGAATTTCCAGGACCTTGAGGTGCTCGCGGTCACGGAAGTGGGCCACCACCTGTTCGAGGTTGACGTGGCTCTTGGCCGGGGACTGGTGGTTGATGAGCACCAGGGTGCGGCTGAGTACATCACCCAGGTCGCGCTCCCGCAGCCAGGCCACCATGTTCTGGCCCAGTGAGACGCTTTCCAGCGTCGGAGCGATGATCAGGACCAGCGCGTGCAGCGAATCCATGATGGTTTCGTAGGCCGGAGACGCCGCACTGGTGTCCATGTCGACCATGACGATGGAGTAGTCGTCCTTGAGCCGGTCCACGGCCACTTCGTACTCTTCCGGGATCAGCGGGTACGCCGTCGGAGAGGTGGAGGAACCCAGGACCGAGAAGCGGTGGTCGTTGACCATCAGGTGGGCCCGAACGTCGTTGGTGGTCTGCAACCGGTCATCCGCGGCGAACGCCTTGACGTTGGAGGGCTGGGTGCCCTTCATCCGCCGGGCCAGGGTGCCGTTCTCGTCGGCGTCGATACCGACGACCTCGCCGGTGGAGCGATGCTCACCGATGGTGGAGCCCAGGCACACCGTCGCGGCGGTCTTACCCGTGCCGCCCTTGAACCCGGCGACCCCGACCACGCGGGCGTAACGGAGCTGCTTGTTGATCAGGTCGATGTCGTGGTCGTATTCCTTCTCGGCCTGGCTCTTGTCGATGTTCATACCCATCCGGGCCACCACCGACCGCCAGCCCTGCTGGGGGCCTTCCTTACGACGCTGATCGAGAGTGAACGACGGAAGTTCGTGCTGAACCGGATCGCCTCCGGCCTCCTTGACCACCCGGCGGCGTGCCGCAGGTGTGGGTTCGGGAGCCGGAGCCGCTGCCCGCCGCGGCGCCGGAGCGGGCTGCGCCGCCTGGGGCCGGGGAATCCGCGGGGATGACATCGGGCTGGGAACCGTACGGATGGTGTCCTCGGTGACCGGCAGGGTCTCGTCCTTGAGCCGGGACAACCGGCCCGGATCGGTGGAGGCCATTCTCCGGAGGAGATCGAGCAGGTCCTCGTCGCTGACGTCGGTCGCGGGAGCCGGTTCCCGCACAGCCGGGGCAGTCGGAACGGTGCGGGGAGCCGATACCGGACGTGACGCGCGGGTCGGACGGGCGACCGGAACCGGTTCGGGCTCGGGATCAGGCGTAACGGTTTCCGCAACGTCGTATTCGTACTGATCCTCGACCTCGTACTGCTCCTCGACCTCGTCCTGATAGACCGGGGAATCCTCGACCAGGTCGTCCTCGTCTTCGTCGAAGACGTCATAGACCGAGATATCTGCGGGAGTCTCGTCCTCGCCGAAATCAACCAGAGATTCCTCATCGGCGAGGAAGTCGGGACGAACAGGTGCTGGATCGTCTTGTGGGACAGCGCCGTTCGTGACGGACGCGTCGGTACCCGCACCGTTGGGCTGAGCCATGAACTGGTTCCTCAGCTCTTCCAGCTTGGCGTGGTTGAGATCACGCGGCGAGAAGGATGTCATATCACTCTCCTGGTTCAGTGCCGGACAGAAGCTGTCCGAATATAAAATTCAGTTTACATATGATGTGGTCAGACATCGTCCCCAAAACCCCCGCGTGTTGCCTCTCGGATAACAGTATTTCCACCACGGTCCCGGCCCGCAGTGAGGGCCAGACCCGCGATGGAATTCGGGGATTCGAAGGATGGGTCCCCCAGTGCCTCTTCGACGTTCCGGAGTCGATCGGCTTCGGCGACTCCTCCGGAGATCGAGATGATGTCGCTTTCGATCGTCATGGGGTCGGGGATACGCAGCTTGTCCCACACGGTTTTCGGAACACCACTATCGTGATACGCCGGGAGGGCCAGCCCGAACGATGATCCGCTCAGGTCGAGCACGCCGTCAGGACGTGCGATGATGTCCCTCCCGGATTCCGGCGCCGTCTCATATATGCGACGTACCACGTTGTCGAGGTATCCCCGGACGAGGTCGGTCATACCGCCGGGCTCGGCCTGAGGACTGGTGAGCGTGTCACCGGAAACGGTGGTCTGCGTATTACCAGGCACCTGTATATCCGCGAGAGGGGTGCCGACCACCGCGGTACCTCCGCGGTCCATCGTGTATACGGCGGAGTCTGTTCGGATGTCGACGGACGGACGGAATACCGCGGAGGTATCGGACTCATCTACCGAGGGTGACTTCATCACGGTCGTTTCCCCGTCGGAACCGGTTGCCACGTAGTAGGCCATCCTGATGTATGGGAACGCGGAGACGACTTGCGTGAGGATGTCATGCGCCTGGCGTTCTTCGGCAGAAAAGGGCACGTTGGAGAACGTGGGCTCGTCAGCCGCGACCGGAGCCGCCGACGGTGCAGACGATTCCGAGGGGTCAGGAGCACGAGCCTGGGTCGGGTCCGCCGGGGTAGGTGCTGGTGCGGGTGCCGGGGACGAAGCTGCCGGTGCGGCAAGAACCACCTTCTGGGCGGCGGCATCGAGCTCGGGGGAGTCAGAGTTTTCCTGACCCGCAGCGCCTTTACCACCGAAGCGGACCGCTCCCTTGGTCGACTGCCATTTTCCACCCACCCACTCTTTTCCGGCCTTGGTCTGGTCGGCGAACGGGTTGGCGACGGCCTTCTTCTGGTCGTCGGCGGGGTAGAGAGTTTTCTGGATGGTCGAGTCGCTCATCTTCTTCGAGATGGTCTCGGAGAGGGTGTCCTCCTTGGTGAAGGCTTCCTTCCAGTTCTCTTTCCAGGATTTACCGTCGTCGAGAGCCCTGGTCATCACAGCCACCACCTGGCCGGTGACCACATATCCGATGGCGATCAGGATGAATTCCAACCACAGCGGTAAGCCGGGAATTTCTCCCACGAACTGGAGGAACCACACCGGGATCACCGAGATGACCAAAACGATGGCCATCGTGATCACGAAGTGCCGTCCCGCCATGCCGACTTCACGGGCCAGCTTGTCGTATGCCCGGCGGTGGGCCAGGGAGAGTGCTCCGACCCACGCCAGGATCACCAAGTGGTAGACCATCAGCGAAATGTGGATAAGCAACTGCTTGAGCACGATGAAGGCGAAGTAGCCGAAGCAGGCCGCGATCGCCAGCGCCAGGATGGACAGCGTCAGGGTGATGACGCCGGGACTCGACGCGGCGTTGACCTGCGCCTGAGTCAGGCAGGTGGACAGCACTGAGGTGTTACCGCTGTTGATGACCTGCGACCACGTCGCAGAGCATTCCGGGGAGAGCACGTCGTGGTAGGTGATCATCTGCGTGATCGGACGAAGAATCTGGTTGACGTTGCCGCTGACCATGAGCCGGTGCAGGGTCTCGGCGTCGTTTCCGGTCAGGAACCCGGAGAACACGGCGACCGCTTTGAGCGCCTCCTGGGCCAGCCGGAACGGATTGGCGACCAGGATCAGCACGATCGACATCACCGCGAACCCGGAAGCCAGTCGTTGCCAATGTGTCTTGGTCAGGCGCGCTGAGGTCTTTGCGGAGCCGATGGTGACGTCGCCGGGAGCCTGCTGAATGAAGATGCGCAGAACCAGGATGGCGAAGGTGGCCGCGACCAGGGCCTGGGGAGGGAAGACCTCGAACAACCGGCTCGTCAGAGACTGATACGCCGACGACAGTCCCCGAAGGAGCCGGTCCGGGTTGACCACCGCTTCGATGGCCCACACGGCATATCCGGCAATGACCATGAAGAACATGTGCAGGAACTCGGCGATTTTTCCGAGCACCTGCCCCATGGGATTGAAGAGGTCTGCATCTAGCAGAAGCCGGTACCGTTCCGCCCGCCCACCGTCGGAGTCGAACAACCGCAGCCAGGCGATGAAGATGTTGGTGGACCCGCCCGCCTGCACTGCCGCGTCGTCGGCGAGGTGCCAGATGTCCAGGGGAATCCGGTCCAGCCGGGCCCGCAGTCCACTCATCGCAGCGTCCCCCGTCGGCGGGTGGCCTCGGCGGGGGTGTCGTCCATCATCGAGACTCCCGCGCCAGCGGCTCCTGGGCGTCCGTCCCCGTGTCCGTAGGTCGGCTCGGTTCCGTCCCCGTTTCCGTAGGTCGGCTCGGTTCCGTCCCCGTGTCCGTAGACCGGTTCGGACACCCCCGGATACGGCCCCTGGTGGGGTGTCGCGTACCGAACGGCAGATGTCGGAGAGGCCGACGGCGTGGCGTACCGGACAGGGGGTTCCCGAAGGTCTTCGTCCTCGGCGAGGTCCAACTCCTCCACCGTGTCCTGGAGGACATGGGCCGAGGCGATCTCGACGGGGGAGCCCGCGGTGGCGTCCCGGAGCGCCCGCATGCGGGCTTCCTGGACTTCGCGTTCCCGCGCCATGGCTTCCTGCGCGGATTCCGGCATTTCCAGGTCCAACTCCCCGGCCCGGATCATCCGGCTGGAGGTGGTGTCGGCATACCGGAACCGGTCGGTCCTGATCGGCGGCAAAGTTCGGATGCGGGCGATGTTGAAGTTGCCGTCGTTGTACCAGCCCTCGCCCTCGCGACCGATCCGGGCGAAGTTGTTGCGGTCGGGGTCCGGCGGACTGGTGTCCTCGAGCATCCGGACGATCATGCGTTCGGTGGTCGGGACTCCGCCCCACTCCAGGGCGTCTTCGGCGTTCTTGCGGGTTTCCTGACGCAGGATGAGCTTGCGCTTGATGAGGTCGTAGTTTTCGTCGAAGTCGCTGGCGAGCTGGGCACCGGCGATGACGAAGTTGCCGTTCTTACGTCCGGTGCGGTCCGGGGTCTTGATGAGCTTCTCGAGAACGGCACTGCCCTTGAGGAAGGCCATCTCGTCACCGCCGAAGGCGCAGGGCCCCTCGATCTTGGAGAACCGGTCAGCCGTCATCAGCGCGATGGCGTTATAGGCCATCGCGGCGAACCGCTGCGATGTCTCGGCCTCGGCGGGGTTGTCTCCCCGGTACACCGACAGCTTGCGGGTCCAGAACACCACGAACTTACTGCTCGCCGTGAACGGCTCCAGTTCGACGACCTTGCCGTTGATGATGGGGTCAATGAACGTCCGGGTGTAGGGCAGCTCGGCCCAGAAGGCGAGCTTGTCCTGGAGCAACCGGGCGTCGGGGTCGCCCATCTTCTTGATGTGCTCGATGAGCGACCGGGTGCTGTGGATATGGATGACCTGTCGGTATCCGGGATCGAGCACCTTGGCCAGCAGCCGTGCCTGCGGGGAGTCCTCGGGGATACCGAGCATCGGCAGGTACAGGTCGAGGAAGATGCGGGCCGCGTCCTTGTCGGGGAAGCACTTGAGGATGTCCATGGAGACCCAGCCCTCGACCACGTCGACGACTTCGATGTCGGTGAGGGACTGCCCGTAGACGACGTATTCACCGTGCTCGGTCTGGTCGATGAGGTGGACGTAGCGGTTCAGGTCCACCATGTAGCCGAACAGGTTCTTCATGAACAACGACTTGCCCGCACCCTGCGCGCCGGTGGCCGCGACCGAGGCGTTGCCCTTGTCGGTGGCGTTGAGGATGTCGTAGTGGACGATCTGGCCCAGTGCGTTCTCAGTGTTGATCGCGATCGGGATACCGATGGAGTCCCCGACGAAGGTGCGCCGAATCGGCATGAATCCGGAGAACAGCTTGGCGGTGGTGACCTGTTTGAGGTCCTCGACCAGAGAGGACGTCGATGCGCCGGGCATCATCGTCTTCCATAGGTCGAACTGCCCACCGACAGGCTGCAACGGAGTGAAGTCGTTGTTGAGGAAGTGGTTGTATACCGCCCGGACACGCTGGTCCAGATACCGCTTGTTCTGGTGGGCGAAGGTGAACACCGCTGCGATCTCCATGCCCCGCGGTGCGCTCTCCTGCCGGACGGTGTCGTGGAGGGCGAGCACCTCGGAACGGCGGTCGGAGTATTTGGCCGATTCGAACCGATCGCGGGAGTTGGCCAGGTCCTCGGCGTCGAGCTCACGGGTCGTCCGGCTCATCTGCGCGGTCGAGACCAGCTCCTGATTGAACGAGAAGCGTAGAGCGAAGTCGGCGTCCAGACCGATCTCCTGATCCACCAGATAGGTGAAGGTGTTGAGGGCATACCGCTCCTCAGCCGGGTAGCGGGCGATGGCCAGGGAGGACTGGTACGAGGTGTAGCCGTCCGGGAACTCCTCGGACCGGGTCTCCAGGTTGTGCACGGCGAGTGCCTTCGACCACCGCATGCTGCGGAAGTTTCGGCGAATGGTGTCCTCACCGCGGGCGAGAACCTCGGGATCGCCCTCGTTGATCTGATCGACCATGAGCGGCAGCAGGGACTCGGTGTCGGCGTTCTTGGACACCATCACCTCGGGGAAGGACCGCGGGCCGTCCTGCCCGCGCCGGACCGCGTCGGGATTGGGCAGCGAGGGGACAGTGATTCCACGCAGACGTGCCCGGTCGAAAATCCAGCGGACGTGCTCCGGGGTGGTCCGGATGTGGTTGAACTCCGGAGGGATCGCGTCGAAGTAGGACTGCTCGAGGTCTTTGATCAGACGCGACGAGAGCCCACGGTGCGGATCGACCATGTGAAAGCTGGAGAGAATCTGCTCATACCAGCTCTTGGAGTTCGGTAGTGCGATCGACAGCCAGTAGACCCGGTGGTACTCCGCGTAGCGTCCGGAGAGCACCTGCTTGTAGAACTCCGAATACTGCTCGGTCAGCTCCGGGTAGCCCGCGCGGGAAAACGGTGGCACCGAATCCGGGAAGATAGTGCAGCGTTCGATGATTTCGCCGGGGGGAGTCTTGATCTTGACGCCCAGAAGAAGGAAGTCTGACGCCGCCACCTGGCTCAGAGCCGAAAACAATGCCTCGTTGGATTCCTGGCACGCGCTGATCTTGGCGGTGTTGTACGGATTGACGTTGATCCCGGTGAGCAGGTAGTTGGCCCATACGGTGCCGTCCTTGCTGAAGATCAGGTTTCCGACCCGCTTGGTGATGGAGGGTATGTACTCGCCCACGGCTCAGCCCTCCCGGTTCTTCTTGGACATCTGGAGTCCGTTGTTAAGCACCACCGGATGTCGGCTTCCTGCCCAGAGGAGCTGTAGCTGAGTCCACTCTCCGAGATCGGCGCGCAGACCGGAGGTGTCCAGTTCCGACATCGAGTTGATCTTCACGTTGAACCACAGCACAGTGAACAGCAGAACCCCGGCGACGACGAGCCCTGCTACCGGGCTCACCGTCCACATGATCAGCGTGCCGACGGCCAGGGACATCACCATTGCCGTCGCGGCCATCACCCGGACCCGCTGGCCCGCGATGTTCCACTCCACCCGGACTTCACGGATGCCATTGAACATGCGTGCGGCTCTCATTCGGCCACCTGCACTCGATTAATCGCCGTGCGCCACAGGCCGCCCAGCACGGCGGGCGCTGCAATGGCGAGCAGCAGTGCTGGGCCGTACGTAATCCCCGCCCGGTCAATGAGGAAGAAATAACCCATCGCCAGAAGATAAGTCACTGACAGCAGCGACAGTGCCACCAGACGGAGAACACTGTTCCGTAGTTGAGAGCTGGAGGACAGTGGGTTGATCCGGTTCAGAGCGTAGTTGAACGCCAGAGCTGGAATTATCACGGATACGAGGATCGTCGCGATGATGGGGGCGGTAAGGGTCATCCGGACGTCACACCACCGACAAGCTGCTGTCCGAGGTTGACAATGACCCAGATCGCGGCCAAGAGTCCTTCGACGATCATGAAGGCCGTGGCCTCGCTGAGGACTTTCTTTGTCTTCTCTCCGCCGAATTTCTCCCCT
>Ga0164293_10000827_pt1 | contig 25755 bp, 8 predicted proteins | sample GEODES118metaG_FD_111487 | JGI IMG/M metagenome (GOLD analysis project Ga0164293, IMG submission 111487) | Eutrophic lake water microbial communities from Lake Mendota, Wisconsin, USA - GEODES118 metaG | ecosystem: Environmental > Aquatic > Freshwater > Lake | place: USA: Lake Mendota, Wisconsin...
GTGCGGAATTCCACGAAATAATTTTTACCGGTAACGTTACGTGTGTAATTGTAATTGATCTTAAGCTGATAGCTGGTATTACCAATTTTCAATATCCCTTCAAAAGGGATGGACTGGCCTGCTATGCGCACTATCCTTTTTTCCCAATCCATTTCAAAGGAGAATCTGCCAGCCCCAAAGACACTGTCTTTGTTTAGAGCTACAAATTCAAGGGGGGAATTTGAAGCATACAATTCTTCTCTTTGCACTTTTCCTTCATTGTATACGGTGGCATATAGATCGAGTGATTTCACTACTTCCTGCATTAGTGATGACGATCGAAGTACAATTATTTCATTCTCTACAATTTTTTTCTCTGAGAAAATGTTCAGCGCATCAAGTACCTTACTGTCTCCGGAGCCTTTATTAGGATCTTTCAAAAGCACTTTAGCGGAAGCTACATAAATTCGGGTTTGCGAACGGAGATAGATGTACGCAATAACAAGGGATATGATGGTAAGAATAACAAATACCGGCCAGAAGGGCAGGTACCGGTGTACAATCTGTGCCAGTATATTCGACGAGGGCTTCTCTTTAAAAAATTGTTCTTCACTCATAAAACGCTATTCTTACCCTCATTTGACGAATATATTGATAATGATAATGGCCAGGGAAAGAAAAGAAACTAATAAGCTTAATGAAGTTTGTGTATTTCTTCGCCTTTCCTCATTTTCTGCCTTGCTAGCATCAGAGGGTACGTAAACTATATCATTGGGCTGTAAAAAATACCATGGTGATGAAAGGATGGCATGGTCCTCCATATTGAAGTGCTTTATTCTTTTCTGGCTACCTTCTTCCCTAATAATCATCAAATCTGAACGCTTGGCGGTTTTATTCATGTCGCCACTTAGTACAAGCGCATCTAAAATGCTAATTTGTTCGTCGGGTATTGAAACCACTTGGGGCCGGCCTACATCGCCTATTATTGTCACTTTACGGTTAAGATATTGCACAGTAACAATCGGCTCTTTCAGGAAGGGCAACAAGCCTTTCTCCACTTTTTCCTTGAATTCACGACGGGTAAGCCCTGCAGCATCAATTTCTCCCAGATAATGGATGGTTACTTTTCCATCATCATTTACGAGATAGCCGTTCTTATTCAGTGATGTTTGTGCATCTCCAGCGATTTGTACAGAAGCAGCATTGAATTTCATATCCAGTTCGGGGCTTAAACTGCTCACCGTGATAGCCAAAATATCCCTTTTTTGAATTTTTGATTCGAGTGTTGGCCCAACCAAACCGTTTATTACGGTATCCCGAGGTAAACTTTCGAAATAAGTACTGGTTTTGGTGGTTTTACAGGAAATCAGGAAGTATGCCAGCGCAACAATTACGAGTAAAAAACGCCGGATCAGTTGATGAATTCCTGTGGTAAAATAAGGGGATTTATACATAATAAACGAAAGTTTCACTTTGGGCAAAGCCTGTTTTGAAACCTTACAAATTTCGCTAAAAATATTTACTTCACCAATTTTAAGTACCCTTCAGCAGGTATAGGTAAGCCTCATATTTCCTGTGAATCTTTCTGAAATGTTGATAAAAAAAGGGAGATGGTGGTATCCCATCTCCCAAAATAGCAGTTCAGAAATAACTTATGCTTTATTTTTCTTTTTAAGATCGTAGGCTTTTTTTGCACCCATACCAATTCCTGCAGCAATCAATAAACTTACTCCTCCATCGATGGGGCATGCGGGGTCAAGAGGATCGCAACCCGGGTCAGATTGTGCATTTGATTCGATAGGGTTTAGTATGCCTGCAATAAAAATAAAACCTGTTAATAATATATATTTCCTGAATTTATTCATTTACCTGTCTTTATGCAAAAATAATGGTTTCAATCAATTAATAAATAACTTTAAAAGTTGTTTTCCTGTTATTAATATCCAAAAGTTCTAACAGATAGGTACCATGTGCCATTTGCTTGTTCAATGTGATGGTAAATACATTATCGCCACCGGGGTGATTGAGCCGCTTATTCATCAAAGTTTGACCTGCGTCATTTATCATATTCACCATGTAATCGCCGGCAGGGGCATTTTTCATGCTCAACTTAAGCACCCTGTCTGCTTTAACCGGGTTTGGAAAAACAGCGTATTCAGGTCTCTCTTCGGCAAAGTTAACTTTCACAACGCTGCTGAGTTTTGTTTCTCCGGTGTTACCGATACTGCGTACACGGTAGAAATTGTTTCCCTTCACAGCTTGTGCATCCAACCAGCTATAAGTGGTGCTAATGCTGCCATTTCCGTTAGCCTGAACAGATCCTGCAAAATTAAACAGGCGTCCATCGGTAGATTTTTCTATCTCATAACGGCTGATATTCAATTCCTGCTCTACTTTCCAGGTTACTTTAACATTCTGGCCTTGCTTATCTGCACGAACATCAACAAAACTTACCGGTAGCGGAGCCAGCGCACGGAATACCAAACGGAAGCGATTAGCAGCATAGGATGCAGCATCGTTGATTACACTAAAGTTCACACGTGTGGTGTCGGTTGTGCTAACCCGAGTTCTGGTTTGAAGGAAAGCATCTTCAAGGAAAGCTACCACTCCATACTGATCGATATTTTCGGGCAGGAATTCAAACTGGTAATTTTGAGTACGTAATTGCCCAATACGGTATTTAATAGTATCATATCCAGCAATGCCTGCGCGGCTTTCAACAATCAGGGTTTGCCCTTCAGCAATTATACCCAGATTCTCTCCGAAATTGCCCAATTTCAATGCATCCAGATCATCGATTCTATTTTCAAAATTAGCATCATACTGATTGAGTACACCATCGTATAATATGGCATTTCCATTGCTTACCTGATACAAATTGGTACGTAGATAAGTAGCAGGGCCAGCAGCTCTGGTTACCAGGTTACTGCCATCTATCTTACTGTTTTCGGTAAAGGTTAGTGTTCCCGCAGGGCCGCTTGAGCGAACTAAGAAACCTGCTCCCGATTCAATAAATGAGTTTGAACCTGAATAACTACCACCACCAGGTGTAGCTACGTAGCTAGGCCCCACCTGTGTAAAGGTTTGATAGGCACCTAAAGTACCCAATTGCGGATCCCATAGATAATATATGTTCTGCAGGTTTGTTTTAGTGAGCTTTGCAAAATCAACTGCGGAAGCATACGGATTACCAATAGCCGCAAACTGACCTGCACCGATACCACCAGGGAATACGAAATTATTAGTTACCAACGCTCCTTTCTCACGCAGAACACTTGTGGTTGCTGCTGCCGGGAAAGTATTGATGGTACGATCGCCGCGGATAAAGGTCATGTATGCCTTACCGGTAACAAACCTTCCATTTGAAGGGGTAGGTGTAGAAACATTAACTGTTGAGATGATACCTTCCCATAGACTGGAGACAGCATTGAAGGTTTTAACACTAGCTCCCGGAGAGGTGAATAAATCGAATCCATCAGTTGACCATGATGGCCTGTCGCTGGTGATTTGTATACCGAATCCTGCAGGTGTTGTAGCATTTGGAGCCTGGTTTTCCTGCCATGCTTCTTTGATCGTTTGCAGGTTATGCTGCGATGGTGGAGATAACAACCTCCAAGCACGACGAGCAGTTGTAAACCTTTCAACAGTTACATCGCCTGTAATCGTATTGCCGGTATTAGTACCATTATTTGTGATATCTCCAACACTACCTGTTCCCGTAGCTGTAGACTTGATAGTAAGATTTCCAGCAGTTGCAAAAGCCCGGTTGCTACCTAAGAAAGACAGTTTACCAAACAGATCTAACGGACCGGCAAGGTTTACACTTGCGTTATTGATTACCAGATTCTTGATATCGTTGTTCTGGAATGCTCCGGCAGGTATGGTTTGAGCAGAAGCTCCGGCCAATTCGATAGTACCATCCAATACATTAAAGGTACCTGCGTTAGTGATGCTGCCATTAATGGCCAATTTACCTACACCAGTTATCGTTACGCTAGCACCTGCTGCAATGTTAATGTTGCCGCAAACGGCTGTATTGGTGGTGATGATTGGATAGAATGCGCTTCCTGCGGGTATTACCACATTTGTAGATGCAGTAGGTGCGCTTCCACACCAGTTACTTACACTTGTCCAGTCGGTGTTCACCCCTTTCCATGTTGGGGCTCCTGCTCCTGTTGGATCAATCTCATCAGCACCCATATCAGGATTCAGCACATTTCGGGTATCACTGTCAAAATCAGTAGTATAACCCACAATCGGTGCTGCTGTGGCATCTTTCTCACAACTGTTTGCCGGATCGAGATGAAGGTCGAATGGAGGATTCAGGAAGGCTGTTGTACCAGAGATTGAAAAGGTTTCACGTGGAGTTACAGCCGCTTTATAAGCAGCTAAGGTTTGATAGGCATTGGCGCTGTTATCAACATATAAAAGGTTGTTAGCAGAAGGTACCCCTGCATAAAATGAATTATTATTTGAAGCTGAAGCATACCTTGGCAATAAGGTAGCTGCAGTTGCAAACCACCTCATCGCAACAGTTCTTCCCGCTCCATTAAATAAGGCTCTGTTATCGATGATGTTGTTTCTTAAATTTATGGTTGGTGGTGTTGCACTGCTTAAACTGATACCGCTTGATCCGAAACCTGCTCCACCACTACCTGCAAGATGTATGCTATTAAAGTAAATATTTACCGTATTACCAGAACCCGAAAGATCAATACCCTTTAACCCGTCTACCGTAGTTATTACCCCATTAGCTGCAGGAGCAAAAGCTTTTGAAAGGTCGAGGCCAATCATATTGTTGTAAACATTCACAACAGTTCCGGATTGGATTCTTATACCTGCTGCAACTGATCCACCTGTAGCACTCTGTCCTGGGAATAAACTCTGAATTCGATTTCTAAAGATATTCACCGTAGATCCTGTTGCATTCAGGATACCAAAAATGTTTGCACTGAAGTTTGATTTGGTGTATAAGCTATCAATGATGTTGTTGCTGATTGTTTTGGCACTTAAACCACCTGTATTGATATTTAAGCCAGTTACTGTATGCAATCCGGTTGAAGCACCGGGGCCGGTAACATATAGGTTCCTAACTATATTGTTGGTTATGACCTCTCCAGAAGCAGCTGAAACATTTCTATACCCCTGTACCACCATCGCAACAATACCTGAAACATTTGAAACCCCGTTGTTATTGATAATATTACCATTAAAAGTATAGTTTGAAGTGCCTTGATTGATCATGGCTACAGTTAAAGCCACTGATCCGGCATTAACCACATTATTGGTTATCCTATTATTATTAATAGCTGCGCTTGTACTGCTTCCACTGGCATTTAACCAAAATATATTACCAGCAACAGATGGTGAGGTTTTGGTATTGCCGGAAATGATGTTACCACTCATCGACAAATTGGTAGAAATGGTATTATTAAGAATTGCTGTTAATGACCCTGTACTGGTAATATTATTATTAAGCAAGAAATTGTCGTTTATTGAAACTGTAGCACAGGTAACATTATTCGACAAACCCAGCCAAGCACCTGAACCAGATAAGGTTGCATTCTGAACGGTATTACCACTAATATTAAGCGTAGATGCAGTGGCGTTATTAAGGATACCGGTCCAGCTACCCGTAGTTGCACCTGTTAATGTACCCGTAATGATATTGTTATTGATCGTAACCGTATTGGAAGCTGCTGTACTTCCAATGAAATTGTCGATACCATAATAGGCTTGTGTTGGGCCTGCACCAATTACAGTGATATTATTGTTATTAATGGTTGCACTGGCGCTTGTTCCGGCTTCGCCATAAATTCCACGTAATACCCCTGTATGAGAAACACCAGCACCATTATTGTTATTGATGGTATTGAAAGAAATATTCACACCCCATTGGTTAAGGGCACGAACACCAGCGGATTGCTGCGTTCCACCACCTCCGAAATTCAGGATCTGGTTACCGGTTGAAGCACTTGAACCACCGATATCATTGCCATTATCTCCCAAAGTAAATGGTGTTGATGCTGCAAAACCACTCAACCCTATTCCGTTGTTGGTATTGGTTATAACATTTCCATAAAATTTATTGTTAGAGTTGGTTCCCGCAGCAGATGCCGGAGCTGCAAGTGGGGTAACTACTGCAGTTGCAATGGCATTGATTACCAGAATACCTGTTGAGCCATGGAACATTCCGGCTCCGGGTGAGCCATTATTGCTTCTGTTGAGGGTGATATTACAATTGCTGATGGTATTATTGCTCGCCCCATCTATTCCCGAAGTATTGAGCTTGAATAATCCATATCCATACTCCATTGTTGAAAAGCCCGCAGTATTGTTATCAATCAGGTCAATCTGATCGATGCTAACATTGTCGATACCCCTTAAGCTAAATATACCATCTGCATTATTGGTGCTGGGATTACCGGCTCCACCGGCATAAGCAATGATCAATGGATTTGCTCCGGAACCCGCTTTAAGGAAACTGATAGCTCTGCCAGCCATCGTAGCATTTAAAGCAACTGAACCCAATGCCAACCCACCAAAAGGCGCAATTTCTGTATAATCTGACGCTACATCAAAACGCACATTCCCACTGATGGTTCGGGTATTGAGGTCGTTGATAGCAGAAGCAAAACTCTCATAATTGGTACAAGAGGCAGGGCCTGCACCAATCGTATAATTTCCATTCAATGGAGTATTATCTACGGTCAAAACAAATGGCGCTGATAAAGTAGAACAACCATTCGAGTTGGTTACCTGAACGGTATAAGAACCGGGTAGCGTAGTTGAGTTGATTGAGGTTGTTGCACCTGCTTGAGGAACTCCACCTAAAAACCATTGGTAGCCATTTACACCAATTGTTCCGCTTCCGGGAACAGCAATTGCAGCAAGGTCGGTTGGAGTATTGGTACAAATCACCGGAATACCATTGATACTTACCGTAGGTACCCCAAATACCACAATTGCTTCTGAAGCAGTATTTGAACATCCGTTACCCGTTGCGGTTACCTGGTAAGTGCCGGCTCCTTGTGTAGAGGATTGTGTAACGGCTGTTCCCAGTGCAATATTTCCCGGGTTGTAACGCCATTGATAAGTGATAGGGCCTGCAGGATTGATAGTAGCATTTGCTGTTAATAAGGTGCTTCCTGAAGGGCAGAAACCTAAAGCCCCGGTTATAGACAATGTAGGTATCGAATTAATGGTTAGGGTTACCTGCGAAGTGGATGGAATACAGGGTGCCCCATTAGGGTTATTCGAAGTAAGGGTTAATGTAACTGTACCTGCGGTGATCTCTGCAGCACTAGGCGTATATACCGCATTAAGCGTTGTAGCATTTGGACTGAAAGTTCCAGTACCTCCACTCCAGGTGCCTCCTGTGGCACTTCCGCCAACTGTACCTGCAAGAGTATAGGTAGCATTAGCGCAAAAAGATGCATTTGCACCTGCATTTGCAGATGGAGGGTTAGCACAACCGGCAATGAAGAAAGTAGCCGAAATGGTATTGCCATTTGCGGTTACGTTGGTGAAAGTATAAGTACCTATAGGGCCTTGTGGAACACCATTTACAAGTACATTCTGTATACCATATCCAGCATTAGGTGTAATGGTAAAGGTTTGGTTACTTCCGCAGTTTACAATAACAGTGCCTGATGGGGAGATGGTTCCATTTGCACCGGCTGTTGCTGTGATGGTATACGTTGGTAAGGTAACTACAAAGTTTGCTGAAGTATCAGCACAACCTGCAGCAGAATAAGCAGCAACCGTATAGGTACCCGGTAAAGAAGCATTAAAAGTGTTTGATGGAGCAGGTGCACCCTGCGACACTCCATTGTTAAACCATTCATACCCTGTTATGGTTCCAGAAGCAATGGTTCCATTGGCTGTTAAAACAGTTGGAGGGGTTCCATTACAAACTGTGGTACCTCCGGTGATGTTCACCGATGGAATTGGATTTACAGTCATGGTAATGGTACCCACCGGTGGTGATCCGCAACCACCTGATACCAATATCGTACAGGTAACCACATCACCGTTATTTAATGTATTAGTAGTATAGGTATTTGTTATGGCTGCTATTGAACCTGTAGTCTGTGCAATAATACCATTAACTCTCCAGGTATAACTCTGGAAGGGACCAATCGGGCTAGGCCCGGCTGTAAATGTAACAGATGTACCCTGACAAATCGGGCCGCTTGGGCTGGCAGTCATATTGATTGAAGTAGCGCCTGTTACCGTGAGGTTAGAAGTTGCCGTGCTATTACAACCTGCACCGGCAGTAGCGGTAGCGGTATAAACGATGGAGGCTGTTGGTTTTGTATATACGGTAGTTAATGGTGTTCCCAAAACGTAAGGGGTGGTAGCTGCCGCATTGCTGAACAAATTGGTAATGGGCGTCCAGGTTACCGGAGCACGGCCAGTACCTTTTATGCCTACACTATCAATATACCAACCAGAGAAAATTCCTGAAGGATCCGCAGTAAGCCTGAATCGAATACGAAATTGTGTACTGGATTGATAAGGTGTTAAGTCAAGCGTTTCCCTTTTCCATAAACTGGTTGCCGGAGGGGTGCCCGGTGTAGAAGCAACAGTAGTGAATTGAGCATTCCAATCCGGATAGCTTCCTGTAGTGAAACTAACCACACCATTATAGGTAATACCTGTTCCTGAATACCCTGATGTTGGGAAAGAAGTCCAGGTTCCACCTCCATCTGTAGAATATTGTATATAACCGAAATCCCAGGGTGATCTTTCTAAAGCACAAATATGATTGAAAGTTAAAGATGGATTCTGGAAAGGAGACAAATTGATGTCGTTTGTGGTTTCAATCCAACCAACGGCACCATCCAGATATGTTAAATGTATGGAACTGCTTCCCTGTGAAAAATAAGTGGAGTTTTGAGTAGCGGTAACACCGGTTCCCCCAAGTGAGAATTGCGATCCGCTAAAATCAGATTCAAAAGGTTCGTAAAATACCGTTTGATTCGGAAGCAAAGCACCGGAAGAAGTTATTGTGGTTATCACGGGGGAGGCACAAACATTAGCAACTGCCGGACTAACTGTTAAAGCAGTTGGTATAGGGTTGATATTTGCGGTAACGGTTCCTACAGCCACACAGCCATTATTAGCACCTCCTGATGCATCCGTTGCAGTAACGGTATAAACATTTGGACCAGTTGGCGGTGTTACCGTTTGCGCAGCACCTGTTAGCGGACCTGGAGTCCAAACATAAGTATAACCTGCATTTGCACTGGTTACATTAAGGTTTACACTGGTTCCGTTACATACCGTACCCGGTGAAACCGTTGGGTTGATGGCAGGGGGAGCTGTAACTGTAGCCAAAACAGGTGTTCGCAAACCTTCACAAGTTGGGGTGATGTTCCAGTTATAAAAGAAATAATAAAAGCCTGTTCCCAGTGTTGATTCATTAATGATGGCCGAGTTTGATCCTAAAACATAAGGGAATGCATTAGCAGGTAATGCCGTTCCAAAATCCCTCCAACAGTTGGCGGGGTTGGCACCCTGATAAATCGTGTAGGTACCGGGGGGAATCGTCCAGTTAATAGGTACAGTTTCTCCTGAAGGATTAGCTCCGGCAAATGAATAAGTGGCAGTAAAAATGGGTACCCCGGTAGTAGTATTTCCAGGATATAAGTTGATAGTATTAACCCCGGCATTTTGAGGGAACATTACTACCGTATTTAAAATTATTGTAGAATTGACGGTAAATCTCAATCCACCTATAGGATTAGATCCGTTTGCACCGTTAGTAGTTGGCTTGCCGCCAAAAACAGCAGGATCACTAACCGATGCACTTACAAAAAAAGTTGTGCTTGAACTGATAACAGGTGTGGTAAACGGACTACCGCTGGCTAATGAAGTTCCTCCTGTAGCGTTGGCATACCACTTGACATTACTTCCGGTAGCAGCAAGATTTACGGTACCCACACCACAACGGGATCCCGGTGTAGTTCCGGTTACTGTTGGATTGTTAACCGTAACAGTTACAGTATTCGAATATCCTGGCGCTCCTGAACTACAGTTCACTCTTAACCTGAATTGGGTTGTTGTGGTAATGGTGCCCGTATTGCCACTTGCCGCATTGATTTGACCAGGGATATCCACCCAAACCGAACCATTAAAAAACTGCCATTGATAGGCAATGCCTAAACCGAAAGAATATCCTGTTGAACTTAAAGTAGCAGAACCTGAAGCACAAATGCTGGCTACAGAAGCTACTGCAGTACCACCAAGATTAGAAGTACAGTTGGGAGGTGTAAATTCATCCGCACCGATATCAGGTGTTGTGGCGTTTCGAACATCATCATCAATATCCCTTGTAACTCCCGGAATGCTTTGAGCCACCCCATCTAAAGGTGAATTGAAGAAAAGATGTAAATCTGTGGCTGAAAAGAATGACGGATTGATAGAAAGCGAATTCACATCCTGCCCGGTAGCCGTTCGCCAGTTGGCAATGCCTGCTTGTGCAGCACCGATAAATCCGAGATTGGTTCCTAAATTATAATAATCGTTGTAATTGATAGTTGAAAATGCCGTATTGGGTGCATTGCTGTAAATAGCATATCGGGTGTTGGTAGTCTGTTGATTGGAAAAGATGTTGTTGCGGATATCCAGGTTATTACCTATCGTATTATCAATCCAGAAACTGGCTGAAATACCGGTATTCTGATTTGTAGTGAGGTTGATGCTGTTGTTGTAAATCCGGTATCCGCCACCAGTTGCCAGGCACATGCCATAACCACCATCATCAGGAGAATCTGCACTTCCAAAACCACCTGCAGCAATATCCCAGATAAAGTTGTTGGCAATGAGCATGTTTGTATTGGCTGAACTGGATTGCAATTGGATACCATTACATCCCCAGAAACTTGCAATTTTAATATCACTAATCGTATTTTTTTCAATGACACCACCAACGGTCAATCCACGTACATCAATACCCGAAGCCTGATTAACCCCTGTAGCGGTTGAAGTAACTCCGAAAATGTTGTTTTTGGTAATACTTACATTAAGTTGATTGATAACTTGAACAGCCTTGAACCTGATTTTCTCGGCAACGTTGGTGGAACCCACCGTGTTGTTGGTAATGATGTTGCCGGTCTCTATTCCGGAAGTTGGTCCAACTAGTAAAATACCATTGAAACAGGTATTAATCAGATTGTTTTCATAAGTATTATTGGAGTTGGCTGCTTCTGCAGCTGTAGCCACCGTTACACCACTTGAGGCTATGATACAAGCAAGATTGCTGACTGTGCCTCTAACAATACAATTGCGAACGATATTATTAGTAGCCGGATCAAGCGCTGTTGCACTTCCGAGCCAAATAACAGTTGAAGAAGCTCCCGTATTGGTATTAGAGAAAGTCAACTGACGGGTACCTCCAAAAAAACCATCAATGGTTACATTATCTGCACCATACAATTTCACAGTAGATGTGGTAAGATTACTGGTAACTGTTACCCCATTTGCTGTGGGGTTAATGAGTACTGATGAGTAATTCGCTGCACCGGTACCACTGCTATTCAAAACGGCCGTGGCCGTTTCAGTTGTTCCGGGAGCAGCTATGTTGATGACAATATTACCCTGATGCGTTCCGGCATTGATGGCATCGAATGCTGCTTTTAAGGTTGTAAAAGGCCCACCTGCAGGTATACCTCCAGAAGCTGTCAATGTTACCTGCGATCTTGCAGAAAAACCAATTGACATCAACAAAAAGAAAACTAATGCCCATTTGGTGGACAAATAATTTTTACTGAAATCACTTTTCGGAAAAGCGTTAGAGTAGATTTTTTTCATTTCAAAAATGCTTAATAATTGAATAAATGGTTTCCTCACTACAGTTAAATCACATATCCCGTGTAAATAAACAAATCCTCAGATATGCACACAAAGTGCATATCGAAGGCTAAACTTCGCACAAATAACATTGTATATAAATACAATTTTTTAAGGGTAAAATCAACAGTTTTTGAAGGGTCGAGGTCAAATGGAAATAGGTGTTTAACTTAGCCCTGTGAAGTTAATATATTTTACCCTAATGTTATATAAAAATTAAATAAAAATTTATCGCCAATCCCAGAGCATTGGGAATGCTATGTTGATAACTTGTTTACAGGGAAGCATTGAATGTATGATCAGTGCGGTAAAAGCATCGCAAATGAGAATAATAGGTTTAATTTCAACTCACTTATTTATTCAACCAAAAGTTTTTCCTTCCACTTTATGCCATTCGAATCCTGGATCTCAATCACATAAAGCCCTGAGCTCATTATCCCCTTAGTTTGTATTGGATAAACGCCGGCACTGAGGCTATGCATGATATTTTTTCGCAATACAATCTGTGACACAGAATTATAAATAGTCACCCTGTATTTACCCATGGGCAAATTTTGCATTTTTAAATTCACCACTGCGTCTTTTACCGGATTAGGGTAAACCGATATTTGGGCAACAGGCCTATCGAACCAAACTTTTACTACCCTGCTTATCTGTTCTTCGCCTGATGAGCTAACGGCTTTTATCCGGTAATAATTGTATCCTGCAACGGCTTGGGTATGGCTAAATTGGTAGTTTCCAGATTGGGCTACATTTATATTAACCAGGCCGATGTTGCTGAATTGTTGACCGTCTGTGCCATGTTCTACCAGGTATTTACCACTAATTGGCTCCTGCCCTACCTGCCAGGTAATATCCACATTTTCAACTCCGGCCTTGATTGCATTTAGGGCAAGGAAACGAACAGGGAGTGCAGCCATCTGTTTAAAAACAAGAAAGAATCTTCCCGATGTTTTAGAAGCAGGATCCGAATTGGTTTCAAAATAGATCACGGTACTGTCTGTTGCATGAATGGGCCATTTCCGGTTCTGATAACCATCAACCAGGTAGGCTTCCAAAGCATCATTTGTCCAGTTGATGTCTTCCGGATAAAACTTTAATTGATACCCCTGAGTGCGCAAATTACTGGTGTGGTAAAAGATAGTGTCTGTGGCTACAGCATGCGGCCTTGTATCGATGGCAAGCAGGTTTGATCCATTTCTGATACCCATATTTTCGCCGAAATTATCCAGTTTTCGTGCATCATTTTCATCAAACGACTTATCAAAGCTATTATCGAAAGCCACCGTATTGCCATCTGCAAGCTTACCATCAGCACTGTGAAGGTTAAGGCGTAAAAAACCACGTCCGGTAATAGCAGCACTCCCATTTCTAAACACATTCTGACTTCCCGACACTTTATTATTCTCAGAAAAATTAACCGTTCCACCGGGTGTTGAAAATACAAAGAAGGCTTGTCCGGATTGTATTTTAGAATAGGACAATGCCGCATTGTAATTAGCCGTTCCACCCGGAACCGGCTTATAACCATTCACACTGCTGATGGTTTGGAAAGCGCCATAACCATTTAAGCTCGGCATCAGGGGATCCCACACATAATAGCGGGTATCCAGCCCTGTTGAGGTTGATAAAAGGCTGACAAAGTCGATTGTTGATGCATACGGATTACCCACACTTTGAAATTTACCGGCAGGAACGGCACTCGACGGTGGCGCATCCACCCCCGGCGAATATACTTTACCGGTAGTACGAAGCACCGTTGTATTAGCGGCTTGATTGAAGGCGGTAACACTTCTGTCGCCACGTATAAAAATCATGTACCCTTTATCGTTAGCTATCGGAAGTACGTTCGAATTGGGAATCCCATCATAACCATTCGTTACCGGGTTATAAACTTTCATGGTGGCACCTGATGGAGTAGCAAAATCAAAACCTGCCGCGAGGGCACCGGGTAAATTACTGGTGATGGTGGTACCATAACCCGGTTTCGGATTGCTTGAAGGGCCTGTTGCTCCTTCCTGCCACGACTGGTTAACGGTTTGTCCGAATGTTGCAGCAGCCAGCAATTGCCAGCTCTTTCCATGAGATACCCCTGTAGGGATATAACGTTCTACAATGAAACGTCCTGTTGAACTGTAAACAAATGATGCCGTTACCCCAACCTTATCTAAACTGGCTGTACCGCTTGCGTTCGACATCAAGGTAATGGTATCATTTATAGCAACAGCCCCTGCAACCGGTTTCAACATCCCCGTAATGGAAAATTTCTTATTAAAAGAAAGAGTTCCTGCAGATTTGTTCACTTCGAGAATATTCATAGCCGCTATACTACCCGTTGTTCCTCCCGGAAAAGACTGAGCCGTACTTCCATTCAATACAAGGGTACCATTATTGGTAATGGTACCATCATTGGTAACGTTGCCGCTTATACTAAGTATACCTCCGGCGCCAATAGTAATGGATGCTCCTGTTCCAATACTGATGTCGCGGACTACGGGAGTTGCTGTTGTAATAATAGGAAAAAACGAAGGCCCAAAAGGTATCACTACATCCTTAACCGCTGTTGGCACACCACCGCACCAATTCAGAGGGTTCGTCCATACATTATCGATACCCACCCAGGTGGAAACGAGTGTCGGACTGATACTCACTGTTGCCGTACTGCTGATGTCGGCGGCTAAAGCTGTACAATTGGCATCAGATAATGCAGTGATACTATAAGTGGTATTTGTGGCAGGACTAACCGTAAAAGTATAAGGAGTGGCTGCAATGTTGTTTACGGTAACAGGCATTGTTCCATCGGTGTAAGTAAGGTTCCATGGCCCGGTACCGGTTAGTGCTACAGATAATGTTGCATTGGCACTGGGGCAGATGGTAGTGCTGCCACTGATAACCCCGGAAACTACCGGCCTTACAGTTACGTTTACCGTTTGCTGATTGGTACAACCGTTTACACTGGTTCCGATTGCAGTATAGGTTTGTGTTGCAGAAGGATTCGCATAAACCGTAGAGGTATTCGTACCGGTGTAAGGATCCGTTCCCGCTGCATTATTGAACAAACCGGTGGTAGGGCTCCAGGTGATGGGTGTTGTACCACTGGTTGCAGAAATCAAAACATTATCTATCGCCCAGAAGAAATCCTGACGGGAATAGTAGGAAAAGCGGATATAATTAACCGGTGTACCTGCAAAAGCACTTAAATCAACAACCCTGTTCTGGAAGTTGATCTGTGTACCAATCTGTCCGTCATTGCTGGTATGACTCCAAACATCTGTCCAGGTAATATTATCCGCGGATCGTTGCACCCTGATAACCTCCGGACCAATAGGTGCTGTAATGCTGCCATCAAATGGAAGATAAAAATGCCAGAAACTCAAACTGGCAGAAGCATAACCGGTTAGACTGAAAGCAGGAGAACGTAAAATCGTTGTGGTTATAGTATTAGACGGGTTATCGTAACTGTTCGAAAGATAAAATTGGGATAAATCATTACTCCGGAAAGTATAACCCGCAGGTGCAAAAGTATAGTTGTTTGGCCTCAACGTCCACCGAACCCTTGCTCTGGATGCTGCAGGGCCGGTAAAAGTAGTATCCCATCCTGCAGGCAAAGTTGGGCCATTGAAATTTTGATTGATGAGATTATCAGCCAATGCACCACCGGAAGCAGTAAGCAATTGAGGAGCACTGCTGCTGCATTTGGTAACAGAAACTGGAGCAATCGTAACCGAACTGGGAATTGTGTTTACCGTAACGGTAACCGTTGTACTATTGAAACAGCTTCCATCATTGCCTGACACAGTATAGGTAGTGTTACTGGTAGGAGTTACTGAAATGGTTGCACCAGTAGCTCCTCCCGGAGTCCAGGTATAGACATATGAAGTGTTGGTACTTGTTGCCGAAAGGCTGGTTGATAAACCGTTACAGATACTTGCCGGAGTTGCTGTTGCTGTAATGGAAGCTGTATTATTGATGGTAGCGGTAACGGGTATGCGAGGCGAAGAACAGGCATTATCAAACTTCCAGTTGTAATAACACATGAAATAGGTCTGTATGAAATTATTGCCGGTAATCCGCAAGTCTGCCGAATTGTAAGGGTAAACTGCGTTCGAACTGTTTCTTCTCAATCCGGAAGGCGGCAACCCAACTTCACCCAAATCGGTAAACAAGTAATAATCTGTTCCCGGTGTGAGGAAGGTATTAACAGGAATGGATTGTGCAGTTGCACCACCAGATACAGTAGTGGTATAAGGAATCGATGCCAATAAGGTATTACTGGAATTGTAAATTTGAAGGGTAGACGATTCCCCGGCTGCTATTGGAAATATGTCGATCGACACCAGGTTAGTGGCATTGATGATGTCAAAATACACTTCCCATGAAGTAAGCTGCGTTTCAATGGCGCCACCTTGTGCCGTTGGGCTCACAGGGCCACAGGAACCTGACGTTCCGGTAAAAGTGGCTTCAGCATAATAGGTGGTGGTTGTGGCAATAGAAGGCGTGGTATAACTGCTTCCTGAACCCAATGACAGGCCGCCGGTTGCTGCATCGTACCATTTGATAGCAGTTCCTACACTGCTGGTAGCCCCTAACGTTACCGTACCTGCTCCACATCTTGCTCCCGGCGTAGTGGTAACAATCAATGGTGTATTTACAGTAACGGTAACTGTATTGGAATATCCTGCCACTCCTGCATTACAGGTTACCCGTAGCCGGTAGTAAGTGGTCACGGTGATAACAGGAGGATTGGCACTGGTGGGATTGGTTTCTCCGGGAATTGGGAAAAACGTAACATTGTTGGTAGAAAATTCCCACTGATAAACAATTCCAACTCCGAATGAAAACCCGGAAGAAGATAAGATAACCGCTCCTGAAGTACAAATAGTGCCTAAGCTACTGGTGGCCGTTCCCCCCAAATTTGCTGCGCATGGAGGTGGTGTAAATTCGTCGGCACCGATGTCGGGTGTGGTAAGTGATCTGGTTTCTGCATCAATATCTGTAGTAATTCCCGCAATTGGAGTTCCCTGATCGTTCATTGGAGAAATCAATTGCATGTGCAGATCAGTTGCAGATACAAAGATCGGATTGGTGGCCACGGAATTTCCATCCTGACCGGTTGCAGCCTGCCAGTTCCCAATATTGACACGCTGTATACCATTAAGAAATCCAACAAAACCATTCGCATAATAATTGTTATAGTTGATGTTACTGAAAACAGTATTGGTGAGCTGACAAAACAAACCATATCGAATACCCGTGGTTTGGCGGTTTGAAAAGATATTATTCCGCACATCCAAAGTACCACCTACTGAAACACCCACATACATCGCTGAGCTGATACCTGCAGTTGTTTGGTTGCTTGCCAAATTGATAGCATTAAATAAAATACCATACCCTCCGCCAGTAAGTACAGCAATGCCATGACCATTTTCCAGTTCATTGCTATTGTCGCCATAACCAATCACATCATAAATGAAATTATTTGAAACCCTTAAGCCAGATGCGTTTGAAGTAGACTGGAGTGAGATCCCATAAGAGGGTGCCCCTGTTACAACCGTATTTCTTATATCAAAAATCCTATTGGCTGATATGCTTCCCCCACTAATAGCACCACTTACAAAAATACCTCCAGAAGCATCAGGTTCTGAGCCGGTAAATACGGCACTATTCACACCGTTGATCAGATTACCGCTTATGGTCATGCCTGTTTGGTTGGCAATAAAAATACTACGGTATCCAAATTTACGTGCCAACAAACCCGATCCAAGCTGGTTATTACTGATTACTGTTCCTGTTTCACCTCCGGTAAACCCGTTGATATAGATGCCTTGATACGATTGGTAGATATTGTTGTTTTGATAAACATTATTCGAATTAGCAGCTTCAGCAAAGGCACTGATCACAACACCACTTCCCGATGCAATGCCTGCAAAGGTGGTTGTGGAAGCATTTCCGGTGATGTTACAATTCCTTATTACATTATTGGTAGAACCATTGGTGCTGTTAAAACTTGCCACCCAGATTACACAGGATGAAGTTCCGGTGCTGGTATTGGTGAAGGTTAAATTCCTGCTGGTTCCCCCGGAATTGGATCCATCGATAGTGATATAGTCTGCACCGTTAAATTTAATTAGTGCTTCAATTGACGAACCTGAAATTACAGGGTTAACGCCCGATTTCGGTTTTATTAAAAGTGTATTGGCAGCACTGGCCTGAGGATTTGAGATGAGAATTGGAAATGTTTCAGATGGGCCATAAGCGGCATCAATCAATTCAAAGGTTACCGCTCCTGCCAAACAGGAATTATTGTAGGCATTGATGGCATCGGTAAGGGTTAAGTAAGTTTGTCCTGTACCTATTTGATAAATCCCCGTAGTAAGTGTGTTCTGAATAACATAAAACTCAGGGCTTGTTGGTGCTGTAGCTGCAGCTGGCGGATTAGTGGTATAACCTCCTGCACCTGCCGAAGGTTTGGCAATGATATTAGGAGTGCCTGCATTATCCTGAGCAACAATATAATAGGATACAATATTTCCCGGAACTGCCGTACCACCGAATGTAAACTGGTAATTGCCTGCACCTAACGATACAGCAACTGCCGGAGTATAGGCACCGGAATTTACTTTCCAGTACAATACAGGTAATCCAGCTCCTGAAGTGGGTACACCATCTACATCTGTAATATTGGCAACCATTGTTCTGTTACCAACGCTACAAGTATTTGCAAGAGCTGTATAAGTGATAACCGGAGGTAAAGCATCAAGCGATGCATTGTTATTTTCAGCTACAATTTTATGATACGATGGGCCTCCTTTAAAAGGTAAAATTTGAGCGTGAAGGAATGAAAAATTGAAGAGACATATCATCAAGATTCCTAAATGCACATAACAATATTTCCCGGAAATACGGGAATTGAAGGCAGATGAATCTTTAATCAAATTGATCATGATAGATACAAAATATTCAATCCATTTTAAAGCGTTCTCAACTTCAGCTAACCATAAGCGGAAGTTATCACTTTCTTACAATGATACCACCTGTAACTGAAACGGTACATGGATGGTTATGTAAAAAAGAGAAATAGGTTTTAAAAATAATCCATTCAACTGAAATAAAGAAGGGTTTAACCGTAGAATTACTTTAAAACCGCACTAATTTAAGGGAGTTTTAAGGTAAAGGATGTAGTATTTAAGGTGTCAGAACCGCTTGATTTAATCTTATCTTAGCCGATATCATCCGCAAATGGTAGATGCCGGCCGACAATGATGGATTGACTGCCAATACAATAGCTTCATCTGAGGTTGCCCCTTTCCAATTCATTTGCGCAACAAGTTGTCCGGCATTATTGTAAAGTGCTATTTGCCAAATTCCCGCATGTGAGCCAGATAACTGAATCCTGATTGTATGTCAATAATAGAATTGGGATAAATATTTAGTTGAGCAACTGATTTTTGCTTTTGAAAGAAAATCCGGTTACTGAATTGGATGCTACCATTAATACTTTGGGCCTTAACCCGCTAATATCCACCCGTGTTACTCAAAAGGTTGTCATTATAAGAATAGGTTACCAGATTACCGGTGTTCAATACTATATTGCGTTGATGAATCTTACGTATAATCTTTTCCGCCAGATTCAACTTAAAGTTGAATTAAGAAGTTGATGGGATCAGTATGCCCGCCCTGATAAAGGGCACACGAAAATCGAAAATGGAGGATATCAATTGCATTTTTGGAAATACAATCAATTATCAAACAAAAAATGCATAAAAAATAATTTTCTAATTTTTCGAAAGAAAAAATAAGGTTATTAGAGATGCCCTTGTTGTTATGCCCAACAATTTTATGCCCTAAAATTGCATGTGCCATTTTTATTCACCTGTTTTCAGAAGTTAATTTTTGTTCAAATACTGTTTCAAAACCACCCCGGGTTAATTCATTCGGACTTTTACATTTTGGAATAGATGCACCCTTTTTGGAGACTTTAGATGTTTTTGTTTGCGGGTTATTCTCATTTTATTTGCTGTAATTCAAACATAATGAGATTTTACAATTGTTGAACAAACCCTAAATGCAGAAGAATGTAATACCAATGTGATTTATATAATATGCCAATATTTTATAAATCTTACAGTGGTAAATGCCGATGGTATCAAACAAAAAGTACAATGAGGCGATAGCCGATATTGGACTATATTGTTTGTCCAATCGGTATAAATGATGATTGCAAGATTTTGAATTGAAAATTCGGATTTACCACTTCAAAGGTTCATTTTGAACATAAAAAATGGCATTATTATTCAAAATGCCACCAATTAGTAAGGATTAAAAGGAGTGTATATAGAGTTATAACACATTGATACTTTTAACGATAAACTGATTGTTAGAATCGCTGATTTTCAATTGGAAAATACCTGAATTAGTATTAGCAGGCAGTACCAATTTGTGCAATCGCTGACTTTGTATCACTTGTACAGATGGTAATTTTTGTATTACTCCCGTGTTGTTGATCAAACTGATATTATATTTTCCTAAACTGCCTGAAGGGAATAAGATGTTGACAGTTTTTTGCTCTACAGGGTTGGGATAGATGATGAAATCCTGGGCATTCAAAGCCTTTTTTACATTTACTTTAAATATGGTACTGTATTCTACCTGTCCTGTTAAACTTATCATTTTAATCCGGTAAAACTGATCCCCATTTCTATTGGCTTCGTCGATAGTTGCATATTTGCCGGTTGCTTCAGCCTTATCTGCTTTCACTGTTTCAATTGCTGAAAAATGAATTGCATCAGTAGCATGTTCCACCACAAATTCTTTGGTTTCACGTGGACTGCTAACTGTCCATTGCAGGCTGATAATATTCAATTTCTCTTGAGCACTGAATGAGATGAACGAAGAAGATAAGGGCATCAGTAAAGGATTCCGATATTCAACCCGGAAACGATTAGATGCTGAAGATGCCGGTATACTGTTTACAGTAAAATCGATATAGTTGGTATCATTAAGCAAAAGTGGCGTTCTGGTATTAAGATAGGTATCAATGAAATTACCAAGCAAGCCTAAGTGGTTCAGGTTCTTATTGATAATCCTTAACCGGTAACTTCTTCGTTGCATATTCCACATCACAAAAAATGTAGTATCGTAAATGTTGATTTTCTTGCGTTGTTCAACAGATAAATTTACCCCATCACGTGCTATGCCAAAGTTTTCTCCGAAATTGTCCATTTTCAGCGCATCGTCGCCTATCTCATTTAGAAAACTATCATCATAAACGGTGAGGTTGCCATCAGCAAGAATAAAGGTTCCGTTAGTTTGTGTTTGAAACAAAGAAACCTTCATAGTTTCAGGAGGTGCTGTTGAAGTTGACTGCGCATTGGTAGCCGCATTATTGCATAACAACCATAAGATTGACAATAGAAGCAGTTGGTTTTTCTTTGGAGTAGATAGATTTTTCACTGGCTTTATTTACAGGTGAATTGTTGGATATGCACCTTTAACGCATAGACTGCTTATTCTATTGTATAAAATGATTTTTTCAGTTATAAATATAGGATAAAAAACACTATTCCAACTTTTGGTTTTGATTATTTACGGGTTTACCTTCTATAGTTTTAATATAGATATCCTGCTGAGGGAATGGAATTTCGATTCCTTCTTTTTTGAACTTTTTATCGATTGCCTGTATGATATCGCTTTTGATGAAAATCCATGGATGTTTTACCGTATCAATCCAGAACAGAACGCTGCATTCTACGGAACTACTGCCAAATTCTCTGAATATTATCGATGATGCAGGATATTTCAACACCCTGGTATCTTCATTCAATACTGCTTCAAGAAGTGATTTTATATGGGCTAAATCTGCACTGTACGCTACACCAATTTTTATATCAGCCCTGCGTTTGGTATCACTAAGTGTCCAGTTAATCAGGTGAGCATTTAACAGATCACCATTGGGTATGATCACATCAGAGCCATCCCAGGTAGATAATACGCTGCTTCTGAATCCTATTGATTTCATCATGCCTGATTGGCCGTTGATATCTACCAGATCGCCCACATTCAATGGTTTCTCAAAAGCGATGATCAGTCCGCTCACCAAATTATTAACCAGGGTTTGCAAACCAAAACCGATTCCAACACTCAATGCGCTGAATATGATAGCCATCTTATCTAATGGTATTCCTGATGCTGCAAATGCAAAGAATAACCCTAAACTGAAAATGATGATTCTCACTAGCAATAACAAACTTCCAATGCCTTTCTTCCCTTTATTTTCCTGTTGATGTTTTTCTGAAGCAAAAAATGAAACAATGCGCGACAAAAGCATTGCCACAAACATGATCAGGAAGAAATTGAAAATACTCGAGATAGTGAAATGATATTTCCCTATCAATCTGTCTTGCTCCAGGAAGCTCCAGAATGGCTCCGTAAATAGCGTAAAGGCATAAAAGTTCCGCATGAACATCATGAACCAACCTACAAAGAGTATGATGCTTAGATAAATAGGAAATTGAGTGGAATCGATTCGCTCCTGTTGCGAAGATTTTTCACTTCCATGATATTTACCCAGCTTAAACAGATACCCGGTTAATGAAATGATTTCATTAATGAAATAACAGGCCCACCATAATAAAACTAGGATCAAAAGATTTAAAACGCCACTGGTTAATGCTGTTTTAGAAATCGTATACCTTCCAAACAGGTTAGCAATGATGGAAATGCTTTCGAGAAAGATCACAATACCGATGAAAAAATAAATCCATCTGTTGATATGTGCTTTCCTGATGGACCGATTAAGGATAAGCAAAGCACTGATAAGGATGATAGCAGCTAATATCAACATAAACCATCTTTCCAACCTTGAAGCCTGAAGAATACAATTATTGAATATCACCATTATGGAAAAAAGAACCAACACAAGCCATGATCTCTTGATATTCCTATTGATCTTGTGCCAGAACAGGTAGGTTAATATCACTGCGCTGACTGTCCATAATATGGCATAAAAAAGAAAAGGTGGCCTAATAAAAAAGAACTGGAATCCGTTGAATACTACAAAAAATGAAACCCAAACCGGATGCTTTAGGGAAATATGAATTACAGGGTTAATATTATCAGCATATTCGTTTACTACAGTCCTTCGTAAATAAAACAGGTAGTAGGCTAACAATCCAACCAATAAAAACATCAGTACGAGCATCCAGGCGTGGTTACGAAAATAGAACCCCGTTACAATCCTGTTCTTGGCTATCGAAACATCCACAATTTGCTGAAAGGGCCTGTAATGGCTTTTGGAGTCCCATAAATAAGGGAATTCTTTATTCATCGCATTATTACTCAAATTTTTCCGGCTGATTTCTATTTCTTCCAGACGGGAATTGAGGTTGTTCAACATGATCTTTATTTGTAAAGACAGATCTTGTTGCTCGCCAATAGCCGTATTCATTTGCTGGTAAACTAAGCCACCTTCTTTCGCAACTTCTGAGATTTTATTGAAAAAATTCATCAACGCTTTCGAATCTTCCGGAAGTTCAATAAGTGCACTATCAGCAAGTAAGGAATCGAGTACATTTCTTTGTAGAATCAACTCATCTATATTGGTATTTGATTCTTTATATAAATCTTTAATCCTTCTTTGCGATTCAAGCATTATAATATGTGTGATGGCAAGATTTCTGCTCGTTTGAGCAGTGCCCCTATTAGTAAAAACACCATCAGATGCAACCGCAAACCATCGGTTAATCTTACTCAATTCATCAATAGTAGCTGATGAATCGTTACCTTTTTTTAACAATTCGCTTGCCTCGCCTATTTCCAGGCTCAATTGCCTGAAAAGCCTGTCTTGTTTTGCAATCACCTTATCTTGCATGAATTGGCTTCTCTTCTTATCTGCGCCACCTTTAATAATCGTACGAAGGTCTTCTACTTGCGGACCAATGGGATGCATCGCACTGTCTTGCTTTTGCTGCCTGGATGAATCCTGGCCAAACAAATTATAAGATGTAAACAGTAAAAAAAAGAGAAAACAACAGGCTATAAAAGAAATTTTCGGATCACTAACCTTTTTTTGAACAGGAATGGAAATAGACATTATCATTTTTTATAGATTAATTTTTTCCTTCTTCAGAACTGAAATTGAAAGAGTAAGGCTACTTTTTAAACGTTAAATTTAATAAAATGCAAGCATAATGTGCCATAACTGGAAAAGGAAAAAAGAAGATATCAATAACAAAAAAACAGGCATGATGAAACACCTCTCAATTTTGAGTTGAGCCGCCGAGTATATACATGTTAGAAATATAGATAGATATTCGGTTTCAGTATAAAAAACAGAATAAAGATGATAGCCCTCGAAATTTATTTGTATTTGATAAAATAAGAATTTAAAAATTATCACATCATTATTCTATCAAATCATAAATGAGCAACTTTGAAATAACAAAAGGTTTGCTCTATGAAAAGATGAATCATCATTACTTAGTTAATAGGGGCGATACGGATTGTTTCAACATAACGCTAAGTCAACTGTCTTTATCCTAAACAGTAGCTTCCTTTAAGTTAGCTTCTTTTTTCTGAAGCCAGCTGGTAAAAACGGTATAAAAAACGGCCACGATAATTGCTCCCTTAAACATACCAGTAAAACCCCAGGCAATCATACCACCTATAACCCCCAAAAACAAAACTAAAAATGGAAGTTTACCGCTTTTTGAAATCAACAAAGGCTTGATAACAGAATCAATGGCCAGCAAAACAACCCCGTAAATAATCATAAAAATTCCCCAGCCTGTATGTCCGTTCAGGAAATACCAAAGAACCAATGGTATCCAAACGGGTAGAGGGCCAACCTGAATGATGACCAGAAAAAATATAATGGCTGCAATTCCGAGAGAAAATGGGAAGCCCGCAATCATTAATCCGATCCAAGCCGCTATGGCTGCAATGAAAGCAGTACCCATAACGCCAATTGAAACTCCCTTCACAGCCATGGCAATAGCATGCAGCACTGCTTCTGTATCTTCTTTACCAAAAATATGTTTCAGGGCATTGGAGAAGTAGGTGAGTATTTTTTCTCTTCCGCTTAAAAAGAATGCAGAGATGATTATTCCAAAAATAATTTCAGCAGCAGCACCGAATAAACCTACTCCTTTTGTAAGGATACCATGCAAAACAGCTTTTATTTCGTTACTATGATGGGTCATGATTTCATTTGGATGCTGTTGCAATTCCAGATAAAATTTCGCAATGGAATCTCCAATGAAAGGGAGCCCTGTTATTACAGGAGATAAAGGAGGTAAATTATGGTCTCTAACATTATCTACAAATAAACTCAGCTCTTTTAAATGATGGCTCAATGTTGAAATCAATAAAACAAAAGGCTGTACAAGAATGGCAATTAGTATAAAGGCATACAAAAAAGCGGCTAATTTTCTTTTTCCTTTGCAGGCAGTTACCAGCTTTTCAAATAGCTTCGCAAAGGAAATTGCAAAAATCAATGAGAAAGTTAAAATGCCTATAAATGCTTTTAACACATCAAACAAAGCATAAAGAAGACCTAAAAATAAAAGTATAATCAAAAGCAGTTCAATGGTATTGGCCGGGGATCTGGTTTGAGATTTTTTCACATTCGTATGTTTTGGTGATGAACTTAACATTGCTAAGTAAAGTAAATGATAATTCCTAACCATTTATTTTTAAATACCTAGAGTACAACAAAATTTTAAATTCTTTTGATAACAGCAATTTTTTTCAAAAAGTATTCCCGAAAAGTATTTAAAAGTAATTTAATAAACTGGGATAATGGTAGTATTGTATTTAATGTTATAGGACAATAAAGATTAGCCGCAAAACTAACACAGTTCTTTGATAAGTCTAAATTATTTAGTATTTTTGCACTAAATATATTAGTTATGTTTTCAACAC
>Ga0164293_10000828_pt1 | contig 25735 bp, 20 predicted proteins | sample GEODES118metaG_FD_111487 | JGI IMG/M metagenome (GOLD analysis project Ga0164293, IMG submission 111487) | Eutrophic lake water microbial communities from Lake Mendota, Wisconsin, USA - GEODES118 metaG | ecosystem: Environmental > Aquatic > Freshwater > Lake | place: USA: Lake Mendota...
TCAGCAAAACTATGCTTTTGTAAACGAGGGGCGTGTGACCCTTAGTTCTCTTGGCTTTTTAATGTTGGATTCACTTATGGATGACATATTCAGGTTTGAACATCTTCTGAAGTCGAGGTAAGTATTTGTAATTGTTGTTTTGCTGCTTCACTGAGTCAGGTTCCTCTTTTTATCCCTTGAATATCTTCTTCTGAGACCATTGACACTGGGCCATCTGACCCCATCTTTGGGGTATAGAGAAATGAACAGTAGAGAGAGATTTATGGACAACAATGAAAACGTGAACGAGAAGTCTGAGGAAACAAAAGAAGTCGCTGATGGTGAAGCCCAAGAAGCTCTTGAGACTCAGAACAAAAAAGATGAAATTGATTACAAGGCAAAGTACTTCTATGTGGCCGCTGAAATGGACAATTTTAGAAAACGCATGGAAAGAGAAAAAGAAAACCTTATCAAGTTTGGTAATGAGAGAGTTCTAAGTGATCTTATCCAGGTTGTTGATAATTTCGAGCGTACTATCGAAATGCTTAAGTTTGATCAGGATCCAAAGATAAAGAATATCGTGACTGGTATTGATATGGTTCAAAAACAGTTTATTGAGACTTTATCAAAGCACGGTTTAACTCCGGTACAAGCTGTTGGCAAAGATTTTGATCCCAATTTCCATGAGGCCATGGCACAAGAATACGCTGAGGGAGCAAAGCCAAATCAAGTATTAAAAGAATTCCAAAAGGGTTACACACTCAATGGACGTCTTGTGAGAGCGGCGAAGGTCGTTGTCGCAAGTGATAAACAATAATCAAAAATAAAAGAATAAGGAGAACTATATGGGAAAAATTATCGGAATTGACTTAGGAACAACAAACTCTTGTGTCGCTGTTATGGAAAACGGCGTTTATAAAATTATTCCAAATGCAGAGGGGCATAACACAACTCCTTCAATCATTGGATTTGCTAACAGTGGAGAAAACCTTGTTGGCCAGGTAGCAAAACGCCAAGCTGTAACAAATCCAAGTAAAACTCTTTTCGGTATTAAACGACTTATCGGACGTAAATTTACTGATAAAGAAGTCGCGCACTTCAAAGCGATTGCTCCATTTGATATTTTCGCTAATAAAAATGGCGATGCATGGGTAAAAGTTGATGGTAAGGAATTTTCTCCTCAGGAAATCTCAGCAAAAGTGTTAGAAAAAATGAAGAAAGCTGCTGAAGATTACCTTGGTCAACCAGTAACAGAAGCTGTGATCACTGTTCCAGCTTATTTTAACGATGCTCAAAGACAAGCAACAAAAGATGCCGGTCGAATCGCGGGTCTTGATGTAAAGCGTATTATCAACGAGCCAACAGCTGCCGCCCTTGCTTACGGGCAAGATGTTAAGAAAGATAAGAACATTGCTGTCTTCGATCTTGGTGGTGGTACATTCGACGTATCCATTCTTGAAATTACTGCGGATGGTGTTTTTGAAGTTAAAGCAACGAACGGAGATACGTTCCTTGGTGGTGAAGACTTTGATTATAGAATCATCAACTGGATGGCAGAAGAATTTAAAAAAGAAACGAGCATAGATCTTAAGAATGACAAAATGGCGCTTCAGCGTCTTAAAGAAGCTGCAGAAAAAGCTAAGCATGAGCTTTCTTCTGTGACTCAAACGGATATCAATCTTCCATTTATTACAATGGATGCAACTGGACCTAAACACTTAAACCTCAATCTTTCGAGAGCAAAGTTTGAATCACTTATTGGGGATCTCATTGATAAATTAGTTGCTCCATGTAAAACAGCGATCAAAGATTCTGGATTGGCATTAAATGAAATCCAAGACGTGATTCTTGTTGGTGGTGCTACACGTACACCAATCGTTCAGCAGAAAGTTAAAGAGATTTTTGGTAAAGAACCACATAAAGGTGTTAATCCTGATGAAGTTGTGGCCGCAGGTGCAGCAATCCAAGGTGGAGTACTTGGTGGTGACGTTAAAGACGTTCTCCTTCTTGATGTAACTCCTCTCTCTCTTGGAATTGAAACTCTTGGTGGTGTATTTACAAAAATCATTGAGAAAAACACAACCATTCCGACTAAGAAATCTCAGGTGTTTTCAACGGCTGTAGATAATCAACCAGCTGTTTCTATCCACGTTCAGCAAGGGGAGCGCGAGTTCTCTGCTGATAACAAAACTCTTGGTCGCTTTGATCTGACTGGTATTACACCAGCTCCTCGTGGTGTTCCTCAAATTGAAGTAACTTTTGATATCGATGCAAACGGTATCGTGCATGTGACTTCAACAGATAAAGCAACTGGTAAGTCTCAAAATATCGTGATCACTTCTAACTCAGGTCTTTCTGAAGACGAGATTAAGAGAATGGTCGCGGACGCAGAGAAGAACCGTGATGCAGACAAAAAGCGTCGTGAAGTAGTCGATGCAAGAAATAATCTTGATAGCCTTGTCTTTGCTTCAGAGAAAGCAATTAAAGATGCAGGTGATAAAGTTCCAGCTGATAAAAAAGCTGAGATTGAAGGAGCAATTAGTGAAGCAAAAACAAAACTCACTTCAGAGTCTTTGGACGAAATTAAAGCAGCGACTGAAAGATTACAAAACGTCGCTCACAGCCTTGCCCAGTTCATGTATCAAGGAACCGGAGCTGATACCGGTGCCGGTCAGCAAGCCGGATCACAGGAGCAATCGTCCGCTAAAAAAGACGAGGGAGACGATGTGGTAGATGCTGATTACAAAGAAGTTTAAGAAGTAAAAAATTGGTTTATCACTGGGCCCCTTAGCAATAAGGGGCCTTGTTTATGGTGGATGAAAAAATTATGAGTGATAAAAGAGATTATTACGAAGTCCTTGGAGTTGCTAAGAATGCAACGAAAGATGAAATTAAAAAGGCCTATCGAAAACTAGCGATGCAATTTCACCCGGATAAAAATCCAGGTAACAAAGAAGCCGAAGCAAAATTTAAGGAAGCCTCTCATGCTGCTGATATCCTTATGGATGATCAAAAACGCGCCATGTACGATCGCATGGGCCACGCGGCAGAACAAGGTGGCATGGGCGGAGGCGGAGGATTCCAAGGTGGATTCTCTGGTGACTTTGGAGATTTAGGAGATATCTTCGGAGATATCTTTGGAGATATCTTAGGTGGTCAACGCGGTAGAGGTGGAGGCGGTCGTCGTCGTTCAAGAGCTCAAGCAGGTGATGATCTTCAAACCGAAATGTTTGTCACCTTTGAAGAGGCCGCTTTTGGAATAGAAAAAGAAATTCAAATTAATAGATCTGTTGCTTGTGAACCATGTCATGGAACAGGTGCAAAGAAAGGCTCAGGGCCTACAACTTGTGATATGTGCCAGGGGCATGGAGAAGTAAGACGTCAGCAAGGATTTTTTACCATCGCTCAGCCTTGTCCGAAATGTCACGGAACTGGACAAATTATCAAGGATGCCTGTGAGACTTGTAGTGGCAGAGGCAGAAGTAAGAAACGTGAAAAATTAAGTGTAAAAGTTCCTGCTGGGATTGATGAAGGTCAGCGCTTAAAGCTCTCTAGTCAAGGAGATGCGGGTGTTAATGGTGGGCCAGCGGGGGATCTCTATGTCATGATTCACCTTGAGCCCCATGAATTTTTCAAACGAGACGATTATGATGTCCATTGTGATGTGCCGATAAGTTTCTCTCAGGCTGCGCTTGGGACCGAGGTTGAAGTACCAACCCTTGGTGGAAGAGTTTCTATGAAAATCCCTGAGGGGACTCAATCAGGTCAGAAAATGAAACTTAGGAATAAAGGGATTACCAAACTAGGAGGCTACGGTTTTGGTGATCAAATTATTACCATACACGTTGAAACGCCGACAAAACTTAGCAAAGAGCAGCGAGAAATATTTTCTCGTCTCGCCGAATTAGAACAAAATACTTCTAACCCTATGACGAAAGGGTTTTTTGAACGCGTTCGAGAATTATTTCAATAATACCTTAGTGGTTGGGGCAATCTTGCCCTGACCATTTAAGAGAGACTTTTTTTTCTTCCAGAGTTAAAATCCTAGCATTAATTATTTCAGTAAGGGTCTTATGCGTATCCTGATTTGTTTTTTATTGCTCATGACTTCTTGTTCCTATTTTAAAACGTCTCCAAAGATTGATGAATCAAAAATTTCTCCAACAGTTAAGTTGAAACTTGATGAGGCGAGAGATCTCATAAAGCAAAATAAACCCAAAGTCGCCATTTCAAAATTGGCCGAACTCGATGACAACCAAATATCTCCCTTAGAGAAGGCCCTTAAGTACAATTTAAAGGGAGTGACACTTTTTAATATGGGAGAGATTGAAAAATCGATTTTGAATTTCGAAGTTTCTGAAAAATATGCACCGGATGAAACTCAGCTTTATAGCCAAGTACAACTTAATATGGCGAGTGGTCATTTTAAATTAAATCAATTCAATGAGCTGAAAGAGAAATTGGGTAAGATTGATAAGCGACTTCTTTCCTCTTCGGAGATAAAAAAATATTCCCAACTAAGTCTTGCTTACGCAGAGAAAGTTCAAAATCATAAGATGATAGTTGCGTCGACTATTATGTTACTTAACGATGCGAAATCAATCTCGGAAGTACAAAATTCGAATCTCTATGATGGATTGAAGGATGCTTTTTCAAAACTTTCACAAAGTTCAAAAATTGAACTTATGGAAGAATTTAATAACTCAGGAAACCTTGCTGTTGCACAACTAGCTCAGCTTGAGGCCGAAGAGAGATATTTATCTGGTGATAAAAGCGGAGCACAAGATGTTCTTTCTTGGCTAAAATCTGAATTCGGTAATCAAAATGAAGTAAAAAAATTCATGAAGGAATTTGAGCTACGTTTAGAAAACTCGTCTCGAATTAGTATTCATGATATTGGCCTGGTTTTGCCATTGTCGGGTGAAAAGGCAAGTTTTGGCCAAAAAGCACTCAGTGGTGTTGATACGGGATTAAAAGTTTTAGGGATTAATGAGAAAGTAAAAATACACACGAAGGATTCAGTTGATTCACCAGCTCAAGCCGCTCAAGCTGTTTTAGATTTGATTCGAGAGGAAAAAGTATCTTTTATCATTGGCGGTCTTTTCCCTGAAAGTGCTAAGGCCGAATATCTTGAGGCGAGAAAGTATGGTGTTCTTTATATTTCACTATCGCAGATAAATCTTCCTAAAGAAGAAAAGAACCACCACCTGATCGAAATCCAGGGATCAATCGAATCTCAGGTTGAGGCACTTCTTTCGGATGATATGATTAATAAATTTGGTTCAAGGATAGGTGTTATTTTCCCAGAAAATGAAGCAGGAAAATCTTACTTGGATGAAATTTGGAGAAAGGCCCAACAAAAGAATCTAGAGATCACTTCTGTTGCAAGTTTCCCAAAAAATACTCACGACTACCGAGATACGGCACAGCTCTTCCTTGGGCTCAAATACCCTAGAGAAAGAGCTGAGGAATTAAAAATCTTGGATGATGTTTATGCTCATGAGAAAAGTACAATAAGAAGAGTTCAGACGCTTTCACCTGTGCTGGACTTTGACTGGGTCTTCCTAGCAACTTACCCACATGAGGCGACTCAATTGATTCCAACTCTTGGTTACTATGATGCCAATAGAATAAAAATAGTTGGTGGGCCTAGCTGGGTATCAAAGTCTCTTGTAAAAGAGCAAAAAAATCTCGGAACTTTATATTTCGTGGGTGATGATCCTAAGGATATAAATCAGCAAATGCTTACAAAGTACCAAGAAATCTATCATCGCCCGGCCAGTTTAATTGAAATCATCTCTCTCGATGCGATAAAAATTGGTATAGAAACGTTGCAGGTTGCCGGAGAGGTACGAAACCGTGATGAGTATGATCAGAAATTGAAATCTAAGGCTAAACTCAAGGGATTATCTACTGAGTGGGATTATAAAGAAGGTATTTGGCTAAAGAGAATGAATGCTCTCGCAATCACGAGAGGTGAGATAGTGAAGTTGTTTAATGGCCAAGAGATAAAGAATTAGTTTGGATACTTTAAATAGTAAAGTTGCTCGAAGTTTCTTCCATAATCTTCAAGGTCAAGTCCATAGCCAATGATAAATTGATCGTCGATTTTTTTACCGGTTAGATCTGGCTGAATATTAACGGCCCTTTTATAGGGCTTATCAAAAAGGGTCACGACTTCAAGTGATCTTGGAGATGCAAGCTGGATCCTCTTTTTAAGAAAGCTAAGCGCTCTTCCAGTATCGACGATTTCTTCCACAATAACGACATTTCGGTCCATCACATTTGTTGTAAAGTCCTTACTGATCGTAATTGTTCCGTGATTTTCCTTGCTACGCCCAACGGCTTGGAGTTTAACGAAGTCAACATACACTTTTACTCCCTTAATTTCTCTCACAAGGTCGGCAAGAAATACCATGCTCCCCTTTAAAACACCTATGAGGACCAAGTCTTGGCCTTGATATTTCTGAGAGAGGGTATTCCCCAGGGCCTCAACAATGCCTTTAATTTCTTTCGAATCGATATAGTTCACAAATTGATTTGAAACAAAACTAGAGGGGAATTTATTTTTTTCGTCCGTCATATGGGATCCTTCGTTAGAAAAGTAATCATACTGTCAGGTGAGTTGAGAAGCAATTTCAACATAGTCGATTGAAATACTCGGAAAAAGAAAACTGTTTAAATTCTTGTCCATAACGGGGCTCAATGATAAATTTTAAGCATACTTTTTAGTCCTGTGAATGATCTCACCTTGTTGAAGAGCAGGTTTTAAAGAATTCCGAGAAAAATTTAGTAGTGATTTAAAGGATATTTATGTTTAAAAAGATGCTTGATTGGTTCTCAAATGATTTGGCGATTGACCTTGGAACGGCAAATACACTTGTGTATGCAAAAGACAGAGGCATTATAGTCAATGAACCTTCTGTGGTTGCTGTTCATCAAGGATTCAGAGGGGAGCAAAAGGTTCTTGCAGTAGGAAAAGAAGCGAAAGAAATGCTTGGAAGAACTCCAGGTTCAATCAAAGCAATTCGCCCTATGAAAGATGGAGTGATTGCAGACTTTGAAGTGACTCAGGCGATGTTGAAATATTTTATTCAAAAATCTCTCAATGGGTCTAAGCTCATTAAGCCAAGAATTATCATTTGTATTCCATTCGGGATCACACAAGTAGAAAAAAGAGCTGTGAAAGAATCTGCCGAGCAAGCTGGTGCTCGCGAAGTCTACTTGATTGAAGAGCCGATGGCGGCTGCGATTGGAGCTGGTCTTCCTATTACCGATCCATCGGGAAATATGATCGTAGATATTGGCGGTGGAACGACTGAAGTTGCAGTTATTTCACTCGGTGGTATTGTTTATTCAAAATCAGTCAGAGTTGCTGGTGATAAGTTTGACGAAGCAATTGTTTCTTATATTAAGAAAAAATATTCTCTTCTCATCGGTGAGAGAACTGCTGAAATGATTAAGATGTCGATTGGTAATGCCTATCCATTTGATGATGAGGTGAAAACTTATGAAGTCAAAGGTCGAGATCTTATCGCCGGTGCTCCAAAGACAATTGAAGTCACTTCCGATGAAATTAGGGAAGCACTTGCAGATCCAATATCTGAAGTCGTTGAAGCGATAAAAATTTCTCTTGAAAAAACGCCACCTGAGTTAGCAGCAGATATTGTTGATAATGGTATTATCCTCGCCGGTGGTGGGTCACTCCTTGCAAATCTTGATATTCTTATCAAAGAAAAAACTGGTCTTCCTGTTTCACTAGCAGAGGATCCTTTAACTTGTGTTGTTCGTGGATGTGGAATGGCGTTAGAGTCATTAACACTCCTTCGTCAGGTGACAACCTTAAGTTAATATGTCAGAAATATTTTTTAGCCAACAGAACCTCCCTGAGACGATAAGCAAATTGTCTCAGGTGGTTCAATCAAAGTCGGTTTTGACTCTCTGGTTAAAAGGTAAAAAAGAAAAATATATTTTTAAGGCCCTCAGGTTCGATAAAGATAAACTTGAAATTACCATCGATAATAGTTCTCAATTATTTGAAGAAAATGCATCCGTTTTATGTAGTTTTGAGCTCATGGGAGTTAGTTTCTTTTCAGAAATTATTTATCATTCCTCTGAGAGCTACAACGTATTGATGTTTAAAAATGCTTTATATAAATCAGAGCGTCGCTCTAGTTTCAGACTTTTGACTTTTCCTCATCATCAAGTCTGGGCAACATTTGACATAGAAAGTGCTTCAGCTCAAGGCAAAGTGATTGATTTGAAATCGAGAGGAACTCAAACCAGATTATTTAGAAGCTTTTTGAAAATCATCGGTGACCACGAAAGTGTTGATCAGAGTAAGTTGAAAATGAGAGTCCAAGATTTATCCACGACTGGAATGGCGCTAGAGATAGGAGAAGTTGAGGCGGGCTACTTTGATAAAGGCATGATTTTTCAGAAGGTCGATCTTATATTTAGTGATGATACGATACAGATTCCGGCGGCCAAAATTGTTTATGTTGTGAATTATATTTCTAATGATCGAAGTACAAAAAAATATAAAGTCGGAATCCATTTTGAGAATTTAATTTCTTCAATAGATGACAAGTTAGGACGAAAAATCAATTCGCTCCTAAGATTGACTGATGCTAAAAAAGATTTTGAGAAGTTTCTAAAGTGAAATCCAGTGTATTGTTCTTACTCTTTCTTTTTATGGGATGCAGTTCAAGACTTCTCCAGGGAGAGCCTCGGTTAGGAAAAACGACTTTCTCCTATGTCGATGAGAGTGGGACGTTCAGTCTATTAAGAGAATCAAAATTATTGGGTCAAAAATTAGTTACCCGAAATCAGTTGATTGATAAAAAAGATAGTGGAGCAAAAGTTTTAGAAAAGTCTGTGCTACTTTCAAGAATCGGTTCAATTAAAGTCAAAAACAAAAGGCTCGTTACGCTAAGACCTGAGGCATCGGAATACACCGTATGGATTGAGGGAAAGAAATATTTTTCTCAAATGCATCTTAATCCCTCCAAGAAAACCATGAGTTTGACATTAAATAGTCCAGAGGCAAAATGGAACGGAACTTCTGAGATAAGTTTCCCAAAAGGGAAATATTTTTGTTTCTTTAACCAGATGCCGGAATGCCTTTTTAGAAATTATCTTCTTTCAAATTCCAAAAATTCTGATGGTAGGAAGATGGATTTTTATGTTATTTGGGACAACTATCCCTACATTACTGATCTATTGACGGCGGTAGGTGCTAAACTCTTTGCACCTGCATCAGTAAAATTTGATGGCGAATATGACAATCTCTTAAGGTATATTGTAGAAATAGAGAATCAGGTCATCCTTTATCAATTTACGAAATCTTTTGATTTAGTCAAAGTTGCGTGGATATCACAAGGAATAACAATAGCCCCTCCGGGCCAAGAAATTGCTGAAGATGAGTGAGGTGTTTTGTGGATAATTTGGGGCAATTAATAATATCTGGAATTAAAGGGACTCAACTAATCCCAGAAGAGATAGATTTTATTAAGAATGAAAAGTTAGGTGGAATCATTCTTTTCTCTCAAAATTATGAAGATCCCGCTCAACTTGCAGAACTCGTGAATTCGATCCAGAAACTTCGTGACGAGTATCCTTTGTTTATTTCTGTTGATCATGAAGGTGGAAGAGTTATTCGTTTTAAAAAACACTTTACCCAATTTCCTTCAATGATGGAGTTCTCAAAGCTCAATTCACCCAAGCTTGTCTATGAAGCTCATGAAATTATGGCCAAAGAACTTAGCGCGTGTGGAATAAATCTAAGTTTCTCTCCTGTTTGTGATATTTTAACGAATCCTGATAACAAAGTTATTGGTGATAGAGCATTTGGATCAGATGCTGAGACCGTGGAAAAATACATCAGTGCCTCAATTAGGGGACTTCAAACCAGCCATGTTCTTGCCTGTGCAAAACATTTTCCTGGGCATGGAGATACTCTAAAGGATTCACATTTTGATTTACCATTAGTCAAAACGTCTCTTGATATTTTAAAGACGAGAGAGCTCGTGCCATTTATCAAAGCCTCAAAATCGAGAGTTGAGTTCATGATGATGGCCCACATGATGGTGGATTCGATAGACAGTAAATTACCGGCCTCTCTAAGTTCAAACGCTTACCATTTTTTAAGAAATGAAACTAAGTTTACAAAAATTACAATAACAGATGATCTTGAGATGAAGGCTATTTCTGACCGATTTAGTATGGAAGAGGCTTCACTTCTGGCACTAAATGCTGGGGCAGATATGCTTCTGATACGATCTTTGGAGTCTTCTCAGAAAGCGCTTTCGGCGATAAGAGAGTCGCTTAAAAAGCGAACAATTAAAAAAGAACTTGTCCTGGAGAAGTTAAATCGCATTGAGAAATGTAAAAAAGAACATTTTTCGGAATACACACCTATTTATATTCCTAAAATAGTTGATTCATTTAATTCAGAATCTTCAAAGAAAATCCTGACCCTTTTTCCTAATACCAAAATTTGATCTCTCTCATGGTGTTTATCGAATAGGTCAATTTTTTCCCTTTTCTTGAAATTACCAACCCTTAGGGATTTATTGTTACTCTTAAAGTAGTCTCACAAAGAAATTTGAGGATTATGAAGACCTTAAGAGTTTTTAGTTATTTAGCAATTTTACTGCTAAGCATGGGTGCTTGGGGTCAATCACCATGCGGTGAAGAATTTAAAGATATCACTCCAACTTGTATTGCAAATAAAAATAAACCCTATCTTGAAAAACCAATTCCGTTATCAAAATTAACTCCAGAGACAATTTATTTTTATAAAACACCATCAGGAGAACTTGGTAAATTTAGAGTGATCTCCGTCATTAATAAACCTCAGAGGGAGTGTACGGTTTTTTTAGATGCTATCACTTACACAGGTAAGGACGGCGTTTTCGTTCCTAATAGTTCACTCTCAATTAGTCCACAGAAAGATCACTGGCTATCAGATAGGATCTATCTGAATCGAGAGGGATTATCGGGTCTCATTTTAGAAAAAATAAGCCAATCCGAGCTCGATGATCTTAAATCTAAGAATGGTGAAAAGCTACAACCCAAAGAATATAACTCAGAAGAGGAGACAATGCGCTCAAAGGCGAATTGTTTCCTTGTTCCAACAATGGGAACCAAGTTTACTGTTCATAAAGTTGCTGATGTTGAGGATAAAAAATTTAAACAAGATAGTCCTAAGCTTCTTTATGCTCCCCTTGTATTAATATTTGTCGCCATTTTTTTAATTGTAAGAGTCTTCATTGAAGATCAGGATAAGCACAAAACTCAAGAAGCGCTTGAAGAAGCAGAAAGTGAAAATAAAGGTAAAGAACTTGCTCTTTTCTTGAAGGTAACAAGACCATTTTATAAAAGATATTTCTTACCAATTGTCCAAAGTACGAAAAATAAGCAAAATTTTAAAACGAAGTATCGTCAAAAATTAGCAAATGCTGGATTAACAAAAGAGATGAGCCCAGAGGAGTTTGTTGCACTAAAATTCTTCATGATCATCGGAGGCCCTTTTGTATTTTTAGCTGTTCGTTATTTTACGGAGAGTGATTGGCCTTTATCTCTTACACCAGTTACGGCCGTCGTTGGTTATTTTTATCCTGATATTTGGCTAAGTGGAGTGATTCAAAAAAGAGCAGATGATGTCATAAGAGCGATGCCATTCATCATTGATATGCTCGCCCTTTCTGTTGAGGCTGGTCTCGATTTTATGGCAGCTATTCAACGAGTGATAGAAAAAGCACCAAGAAGCCCATTAGTTGAGGAGTTTGAAACTCTGATTAAGGAAACAAAAATTGGTTCATCGAGAGCAGAAGGGTTACGTCAACTGGGTTGGAGAGTCAATGTCATAGAAATAAACTCTTTCTGCGCAACTTTGATTGCTGCCGATTCTGTGGGGGCTTCGATTGGGCCACTACTGAAACAGCTTTCAGGTGAACTTAGAGTTAAAAGGACATCGAGGGCAGAACAACAAGGGGCAACAGCGGCTACAAAGATATTGATTCCTATGATCTTTTTTATTTTGCCTGCGGTCCTCGTAGCCATTTTTGCACCAATGGTTTTAAAGATGTTAAATGGAACACTATGATGAATATAACTTACAAAGGTAAAATGATTGTAAAGGATGTTTCAATTGCTGATAATTTTATAAGTCGCCTTATGGGGTATATGTTTCAAGCGACTCCTCATAAAGCAGGAATTCTTTTTGAACCTGCTATTTCAATTCATACATGCTTTATGAATTTTCCATTAGATGTCATTTTCATGGATGGGTCTTATAGAATAATTAAGATTTATCGTAACCTAAAACCATGGAGACATACCTGGTTCTATTTTCTTTCGAAAAAAACATTAGAATTACCCGCAGGTCAATTCCCCCAAGACATTCGAGAAGGGGACATTTTAGAGGTCGAAAATGTTTAAATTGGTTGCTGTCGGTGGAAAATTAAGAGGAAAAGAATTTATTCTTGAACAAGGTGAGAATGTCATCGGACGTGGATCTGATGCATCGATTGTTTTGCCAGTTGAGGGAGTTTCGAAAAAACATTTAAAAGTAACCGTCAATGATGAAACCGCTTTTGTTGAAGATCTTGGAAGTTCAAACGGAACGATGGTTAACGGTAAAATCATAAAGAGAATGACCATTAAGGACGGTGACAAAATTGTCCTGCCTAATCTTATTCTTCAAGTGGTTTATGTTTTAGAGAAAAAGGTTATTGTAAAAAAGAAGATCTTAAAAAGTGGAGAGCAAGAGGAAGATAGTTATGATGAGTTAAATCAAGTTGAGCCAATGCCAGCAAGTCTCTTGGGTAAGCCAATTTGGATTTTCAAAAATAAAATTATGCCCGTCATTTATAGTTTTAATGAACAATATGAATGGTCTGCGCTAGTAGGTTTTTTATTATTTATTTTTATTGCCATTAATATTTCATTAACGATCGTTCCCGTACTAACAGACAGTAGACGACTCCTTTTGCGAGAAGTTGGGCATAGAGCAAAACAATATGCAGCTGAAGTGGATCGATTGAATAATATTTACCTTAGAGATAAAAATTTAGATCAGATATACACCGGCTTTTTAGAAGCAGATGATGCTGAAGGAGTAGAAAGCTATAAATTATTTGATGTCGAAGGTCGCGTTTATCGCCCGATGGCAGAACTCAATACGATTGTTAACGAACCATTTGCAGTGGAAGCCTTAAGGTATTTTAAAGTAGATAAAAACCAGGATCAGGAAGTGATAGCCAGGGATGGCACAAAAGTTCGAGTCGCACGTGCCATTAAAGCTCATGACAAAAATCTTGGTAGAGATGTTGTTGTTGCCATTATTTCCCTTACATTTGCTCCCACCTCTCTTGCTACGGAAGCATCTAATAATTCAAAAGCTTATCTCGAATCACTTGTGACTTCAGGTATGGTGGCGATAATTTTTTTCGGAATTCTTTACTATATGACGGTTAGACCTTTAGAGGAAATGAAGTATCAAGTAGAACGTGTCCTTCGTGGAAGGCAAAAAGAAGTAGAATCCAAAACAATGTTCAAAGAACTCCATCCTCTAAGATCTACAATCAATAGTGTTTTAACTCGAATTAAAGAACTCCAGAGTGCAGAATCCGGCGAAGTGCAAAGCATGGAGGAAGAAGGCCCTTATCTAAGATCTCTTGAAGAATTTCTTGCTGGCGCTCAGGGGCCGGTGATGATTCTAAATTCTGAAAAAATCATCCAACGAATAAATCCTGAGGCAGAGGACTTAATAGGACTCAGAGAAAATTCAGCATCCGGACAGAGTATCTTAGATACTGCGAGAGATCAGGGGTTTGCTGCAACAATTATTGATCTCTGTGATCAGTCTGCTAATAACCAAGGTTGCAACCAGAAAGAGAATTATGAAATTGGTGGAAAACAAATAGCCATAAATGTGACTTCGCTGATTGGTAAGGATAAGTTTGCTAAAGGCTTTTACATAACATTTGTGAGAAATGACTAATGGCAAAGAACGTACTCGTTCTCAAACATTTTGAATCTCCAAAAGAAGCTGGTCTTTATTATCGGCTCGTTTGTCTTACTGGTGGCAATAAAGGCGAATCCTATATACTTCTAGGAAACAGAATTATTGTCGGTCGTTCTGAGAAAGCTGATATTAGATTAAATGATACAAAAGCAAGTCGAGAGCATGGTGAGATCACAAAGGTTGGCGAGAATTGGATTGTAACCGATCTAGGATCCCAAAATGGTGTCGTTGTAAATGATAAAAAAATTACTCAAAAACAATTATCTGAAGGTGATAAAGTGATAATGGGGCAAACGGTATTTAAGTTTGCCAAAGTTGAAGTCACGTCAAAAACTAAAGTTATTCAAGAAGACAATTCTGATAAGGCAAATCCTAACAAAGGAATGATTCCACTTGTTGTACTTGTCATGATTTTTGGAGCTTTATTCTTATTTGATGACACTCCCAAATCTCAGGGCAAAAAAAGGGCCGAGAATTCTGGCCAATACCAAGACTCAAATAATGAATATATAAGTGCAATACAAAAGCGGCAGGCGAATGAAAATAAGCAGTTAAAAGAGAAATTGACAGTCATTTACCAAAGGGGTTTGAGGGAGCTAAGGGAGAGAAATTATTTGAGAGCGATTCATGAATTTAATCTCGCCTTAATTATTGCTCCTGGGGACTCCCAAGCAGAGTATTATCTTAGGAAGGCAAAGGAGGAACTAGACAAGGAGATTGAGTCTTTCCTAGCGAGTGCCCAAAGAGATGAAGAGTCGCTTAAATTTAGAAGCTCAATTATCTCATACTGTGCCATTATTCGATTACTATATACTGTACCCGAGGATCCAAGACACAAAAATGCAGTTAAACAAATTAATGAACTTGAAACAAAAATGGGGCTAAAGACCGGTGAAACTGATTGTCTTAAAAAATCATCATCCTCAAAATGAGATAACAGTCGACACGACTGATATCCATGAGTTGTATGAAATTTATGTTGGCCGATCTGATGATTGCCACTTGAAAATTGATGATCCTATCATCTCAAGGCATCACTTTGTCCTCAAAAACAAACAGTCAAAATGGTATTGTGAAAAGATTTCTCAACTAGGTGTCATAACGATTGATGGATCATTAATTACCAATACAGAAGTCCACAATGGAGACGAAATTAAATGTGGTCCTTATTCCATTATAGTTTCTGATCTTATTGATCAAGAAGTGCTTCCTAAAAATAATACTTACGATTACAAAGAAAAGACAGAACCGGTTTATCAACAAGAACCAATTCAAACTCCTCCACCTAAGAACGTCGCTGCATTTGAGAAAGAAGACAAACCTCTTCCGAAAGAAGATTTAGCAACAGATGAAATCGAATCGAATGAAATAAAAGATGAGGAATTCGTTGAAGCTTCCTCACTGGATTCACTAGATGATCATACTGAAGAAGTTATTGAAGAGTTTCAAAATTCTTCTTCAGATGAACCTATCTCAGAATTTAGTGAAGATTTATCTACTAGTTCAGAATTTAGTGATTCTCCAACTGAAGAAGTTCAGGGGTATGACGTTGCCACAACAAGTGATGATCAAGGTGAAAGTACTCGAGTCTTTAAAGCATTTGTAAATTATCAATTAGTCCTATTTGGTGAGCATGCTCCCTACGATAGATTTCAGATAGATCAGGATGAAATTTTCATTGGCCGTGATTCAAAAAAATGCCAAATTGTTTTGAATGATCCCGAGGTCTCTTCTGTTCATGCGGTCATCCGTAAATCCTTATCTGATATTAGTCTTGAAGACCTTAATTCATCCAATGGAACGATTCTTAATGGCGAAAGAATTAATAAAGCTCTACTTACAACAGGCGATGAGTTTGTTATCGGTGGTACAAGTTTTACTTTAGAAGTGAGATCTGACTTACTTGATACTGAGTCCGAAAGACTTATGCCTGTTGAGTCAGGTCAGTATGTTGAGACGGAAGAAATCGTAGAGGAAGAAATATCTTCAAGTGAGGATATTAATTTTGATTCAGAAGCTCCACCCGAGAAGAGTATTATAAAAAGGATCTGGAAAGATCCAGTCAAAAGAAAAAAAGCCATTTATGCAGCTGCTGCTATTGCTGTGATCATGTTGTTCTTACCGGAAGAAGAACCTAAGGAATCTCCAAAGAAACCTAAAGTTTCCAAACAGAAAACAAACCAAATAGATAAAAATGCAAAACCCAAAAAAATACTTTCCAAAGAATTGGAAAATGCACGGAATGTTTCCTATGAGTTGGGTGTTAGTTATTTTGAACAGAGTCGTTATGATTTGGCCCAAGTCGAATTTCAAAAGGTTGTTGCGATAGACCCTGATTATAAAAAAGTTCAGAGCTATTTAGAGCAAACGAACGTTGGTCTCAAAAGACTGCAAGAACTTGAGGCCGCTCGTAGAGCAGAGGAAGAAAGAATTAAGACAAAGAAATTTGTCGAGGAGTTATTGGTTAAGGCAAGAGAGGCCGTAAAAGAGAGACAGGTTCAAGTGGCCGAGAGTTTCTTTTCACAAATTACTGAAAAAGATCCTGAAAATATAGAAGTCTCCCAACTAAAACTGGAATTAGAGGCTTGGCAAAAAGAGGAAGAAAGAAAAGCTTTAGAAAAGGCGGCTAAAGAAGCTGCTAGAAAAAAGATGGTAGATTCACTGACTCCTGGAAAAACATTTTATATTAAAAAAGAATGGTACAGAGCGATTCTTAAGTTGGAAGAATTTTTAAGGATTCAGGGTACCGATGAAGATCTTGTGAAAGAGGGCTCTGAAATGCTTAGTGATGCTAAAAATCAATTAGCATCTGAGCTTGGACCTCTTCTAGGAAAGGCACGTTCATTAAAAGAGGGTCAAGACTATAAGGCTGCCTATGAAGCCTTCCTTGAGATCCTAAAAATTGAGCCCACAAATACTGAAGCATTAAATGAAGCTGATGATATCAAATCCCAACTTGATGCTCGTTCAAGAAAAATTTATAGAGAGGCGATTATAGCTGAGTCTCTGAGCTTATTTACAGATGCCAAAGAAAAATTTTTAGAAGTTCAGCAAATTTCCCCAACAGACAGTGAATATTACAAAAAAGCATCTGAGAAACTTAAAAATTATCTGGAGTAAAAATGCGACTTAAGGCGTATGCAGCTCAAACTCACCAAGGTCCCTATCTTCAAGTTAACGAAGATGGATATGATTTTGATTTTGAAAATGAAATTTACATGGTTTTAGATGGCTTTGGTGGATCAGGGATTGGTGATAGGGCAGTCGATAAATTGAAACAAGAGATTAAAACATTTTATACACAGATCTCGGATGATCCTAATGCCACTATGCCATTATATTATTCCCCTCGAAATATTCTTGAGGGTAATGCCATCATGAATTCGTTGTTGAATGCACATCAAAACTTATTGAAGAGTAATTTAGAGAAGCCAGTAAATCAGAGAGCTGGAGCGAGTGCGATTGTCGCAGTTAAGGCGGACAGCTTGGTCGTCCTAGTTGGCATTGGAAATTGCTGTGCCTATCACTTTCGGCAAGGGAAACTTTTTAAAATTATTGCCGAAGAAACAATGAAGTTTCATTCCAAAGATCAATTTGACTTTAAATTTCGATCAACACCTCTGAATGCAATTGGAATGTATCCAGAACTTGGTCAACAGCTTAGAGAGATTCGCATCTCCGAGGGCGATAAGCTCATTCTTCTTACTGATGGAGTCTATTCTCAAATTTCCGAGGAGGAACTCTTGTATTCTTTGAACAGATCTCCGAGTGATGCCAATGAGAAGATAAATAGCCTACTAAAACTATCAAACTCTAGAGGGAATACAGATAACCAAACAGCAATGATTCTCGAGTTTTAAAACTTTTTCGTTCCCATATGACCCAATAGGCTACTATAATTTTTCTGTAGCTCTTAATGGAGAATTTCAGGGATGAATCATAAAGTCTTACTTGCCGATGATAGTGTAACTATCCAAAAGGTTATTAAAATAACCCTGGCCAATCAGCCTTACGAAATTACTGATGCTGCTTCTGAAACTGATTTGTTCAATAAATTAAAGGGACTTGACCCTAAACTTGTTCTTCTTGATTTTAATCTTTCTGAAAAATTTTCTGGTTACGAACTTACTTCAAAAATAAAATCGATCTGTCCAAACACGAAGGTTCTTTTACTTCTTGGTACCTTCGATTCTGTAGATGAAGAGGCCATGACCAATTGTGGGGCCTCTGACAAAATTGTTAAGCCATTTGATTCGAATAAGTTCATAGCGATCTGTCGTCAACTTGTAGATTCGGACGCCCATGAGGACATTCCATATCCTGAAGAGAAAAAAGCAGCTCCAAACAAAACAATGAACGATGAAGAGCAGTGGACTGTCTCCCATTCAACAGAACAAAAAACACCTGAACCTGTCACTCATCAAGGCCCAATCGTTGAGACAAAGGAAAATCCACTCTTAAAGGAAGTTTCTAGTTGGGGAATGAGTGTACCAGGAATCATTAACAGTGATAAACCATCAGATAAAATGTCGAGTGCTCCACCGGTCATCGGAGCTGAGGTTCACTCCTTGAATCAACATAAAACTCAAAAACAAGCCGCCACTAAAGAAGATCCAAAATTTCCACAAAATGAAGATTTGGACTATCCAACAATTGAAGAATCAATGGATGAGTCTCAATCACTTGGTGGGACTGCTGATGATTTAATTAAGTCTACAACTTCTAAAGTAATCTCAATCGAAACTTTTAATGAAGAGCTTCTGGAGCTAGAGCTTCAAGAGCCGAGTCAGATTTTTGAAACAGATGTAAAAAGTCTGGAGGCACAAATTCTTGATGAAGTTCAAGATAATCTCTGGAAAGCAGATGAGTTTGAGGATTTGAAAAAAGAAGTTTCTTCAAAGATTGAGGAAGTAAAAAATAATTTTCAACCGACTCTCAATGATTTTGATGAGTCTCTTTTTAAGTCCATCGATGACAGTTCCTCTATAACTTGGAACGATAACACTCCCTCATCCAATGAAAAAGTTCAACCAAGCATGGCCTCTCCAATTTCTGTCGATCAAGCTGAAATGAAAAAGATGATGGAAGAAATGGTTAAGAAGTACGTCAAAGAATACATGGATCAGATGTTTCAAAAAAATACTGAGAAAGTGGCTTGGGAAGTTATTCCTGATTTGGCAGAAAATTTAATTCGCCAAGAATTATCTAAAATCAGTCATAAAATTTTAAACGATCAGCCCTAAAGGATTCTAAGACTTCCGTTATAAATTTTCTTCACGCCAGATGAGTTTTCAATCAGTGCTTCACCATATTGACCAATTCCAATAAATTGACCAGTGATGGTCTCTTCACCTTCATTTATAGTGACTAATTTATTCATGTGGCCGCAGCGTTGTATCCAAAGACTTTTTAGTCTTTCTGGGTCTGAGATTCGATTGTTAAAAATATAACTGGCCATATCAAATGAAAGGGACTTTTTGTCTATGGGATTCCGGTCATCATAAATTCCGCCAAATTCGGGATCAGTTGAAAAGAGATTAAGTCCTATGCCTGCGAATAAATTTTTCTGATTACCCTGAACGAGAATCCCTCCACATTTTTTGTAATCCTTATTCCACAAATCATTTGGCCACTTTAAAAGAAGTGATTTTCTCTTTGATTCAAAATATTCAGAAATAATGACGGATAGTTCTATGGCCGTAAAACTCATGACGGGTTGAGGGAGAATATTTATGGAAAAACAGAGAGTACCTGGCATGCAATTCCAGCGATTTTCACCGCGCCCTCGACCTGAAATTTGATTTTCACAACTAACAAGAAATGTTTCATGAGAGCTTAAGCTGTTGAATTGTTCTTTGAGGACATCTTGTGTAGAATGGCATTGTTCTAAATGAATTTGTTTAATCATCTGAGGTTCCCATGTCATTAATTAAAAGAGATACACCACGCCCTATTAAATTTACTGCAGGTATAAATCCCTATGCTGCTGGCTCAGTTCTAGCAGAATTTGGAAATACCAAGGTTCACATTACGGCGGTTGTTCAGGAGTCTGTGCCACCATTTTTAAAGGGTAAGGGGCAGGGTTGGGTGACTGCTGAATATGCTATGTTACCTTCTTCTACACATACACGTTCTGATCGAGAAAGAAAAGGCGCCTCAGGAAGGACACAAGAGATTCAAAGACTCATAGGTCGCGCTTTAAGATCGATTGTTGATCTACAAAAGTTAGGTGAGCGCTCCATTTTAATTGATTGCGATGTTATCGTTGCAGATGGTGGAACTCGAACGACTTCGATCTCCGGGGCCTATATCGCTCTTGAAATGGCAGTGAAAAAACTCATGCGAGAGGGTCTTCTAAAAGACAATCCGATAAAGGATGGATTGGCCGCCATTTCAATTGGGATCAATAAGAGTGATGAAGTTATTGCAGATCTTAATTACGAAGAAGACTCGAGTTGCGGAACAGATATGAATATTGTCATGACCTCAAGTGGAAAATTTGTGGAGGTCCAAGGGACAGCTGAAGGTGAACCATTCTCAATGGAACACTTAAATGCACTTCTATCTTGCGCTCAAACAGCTCTAAAAGTTGTGATGAAAGAGCAGCGATCTCTATTGGATAAAATCTAATGAGGGAGTTCATCCTCGCTTCAGGAAATGCTCACAAGGCCCAAGAATTTAGGGAGCTCTTTCAAGGTACCCTTACGGTTCATCCGGCTCCAAAAACTCTTGAGGTTGATGAGACAGGCAAAACTTTTACTGAAAATGCATTTATTAAGGCCAAAGCGTATTTTGATACTTTTGGTGTTCCAGCTTTGGCAGATGACTCTGGTCTTGTGGTTCATGCTCTGCCCGATTTACTTGGAGTTCAAAGTGCGAGGTTTGCACCTGAGTGTGGGAGTTATGCGGATAAATGTAGAAAACTTATAGAATTACTCCACACAAAAGACGACCGTACAGGTTATTTTATTTGTGTTCTCTGCTTCTACTTTTCCCCTGAGGAAATTTATTTTTTTGAAGGCAGGGTCCATGGAGAAATTGGACGTGCCCTTAGTGGAGAGCATGGTTTTGGATATGACCCCATCTTCATTCCAGAAAGAAATGAACGAGATGGTAAGAGCTTGGCAGAACTTCCTGAGTGGAAGAACGAGTTTTCGCACAGGGCCAAGGCGAGCAAGGCTGCCCTCGACTTCTTTAAAGATTCAATAGACAAAACACATAAGAAGCCTTAAAAATAATGCTCTCATAACGATCGGGGTGTAGCGCAGTCTGGTAGCGTATCTGCTTTGGGAGCAGGTGGTCGTTGGTTCGAATCCAATCACCCCGACCACTCTTTTTTATTAAATCTCTTCATCTGAAATTGAATAAATTAAATAGGTTGTAGATTTGACTTAGCTTTAGACAGCTATGTAACTGTTACCTATGTGAATGAAATAGTCTCAGATTTTTAATAGGATAGGGATCATGAAGCATTTTATTTTAATTTTCCTCTCAGTCTTTCCTCTTCTCTCTGAAGCAAGGCTCATTAATATCATTCACACCAATGATCTTCATTCTTATTTCAAAGGTTACAAAGATGGTCGCGGAGGATATCCACGACTAAAATCAAAAATAGAGGAACTCAAGGCGAATTCTCTTTCTCAAGGGATAGAGGTGCTCCAATTAGACGGTGGTGATTTTGGAGAAGGAACTTCCTTCTTTTTATCTGATGAAGGCTCCGCTTCTGTAAAGGCGCTCGAGTTAATTGGAACAGATGTGTCTGTTATTGGTAATCACGATCACATGCTTGGTGGAAGAATTCTGGGCGATCAAATCCGTAAAGCAAATGTAAAAACGAAATTTGTTTCTGCCAATCTCGTTCAGACTCCCGATATGAATCTTCAAGGAATCGTAACTCCATTCGTGGATGTTGTTCGGGCAGGAGTTAAAATTCGTGTCATTGGACTTTCAACTGCTGAACCTCATTTTCAATACCCACTTCTTCCTGGGTTCATTCTTCCAGCTCAACCCATTGGTGATGCTCTCTCGACTCAGGCAAAAAAAGAAGGTGCAGAGCTCGTGATTGCTCTGACTCACATTGGTAAAAAATCAGATATTAATTTGGCAAAAAAATCATCTTATATTGATATTATTGTGGGCGGTCACTCGCACACACGAATGGATAAAGTCATTTATCAAAAAAATAAAAGAGGGAATCTCATTCCTATCGTTCAAACTGGTGCTCATAGCTTAGCTGTTGGTGATTTGTTAATCGATGTTGCTGAAGATAATTCATTTAAAGTCATCGATTATAAACTCCATGACATCACCCCTGATTTACCCTTGGATCAAAATGTTTCTGAATTCGTTGAAGCCGCTGAGGATGATAGAAATAATTATTTTGGTGGCCGTTGGGATGAAATTCTTGGGGAGACTCTTATTCCTCTATCAGGCTACAAAGATGGCCTGGCCCCCTCCAGTGAGAGCTGCTGGGGTGAACATATGGCAAAGATGGGGCAAGAAGCAACTGGCGCTGATTTATCGCTTCATCTTGCACAATTTGAAGGTTTGTCAGTTGATCCAGGGAAAATTACCTTTGGAGATATGATTGAAAATTTCCCACATTTCAGAAGTTATGGAGATAGTGGCTGGGAAATTTCCACCATTACTGTTCCAGGAAGTACTTTAAAAATTCTTCTAAAAGCGATCATAAATTTAAAGAGCCTCGGTGTGAATTTTTATGGAGTTCAATATAAGGCATTTCAGATACCATCCTTCGTGCCCTACATTGGAAACAGAGTCTATGCTTTTGGATTAAGAGTTAATGGAAAGAAAATTGATAATAAAGCGAAGTATAAAATAGCTTTCCCATCAGAGGTGGCCTACGCCGTTAAGCTTTCTATTCCAGAGGCTGCAAGAAAATTAATGCCAGATCTCACGCAGACGGGGAAATTTTATTGGCCACTTATGGAGAATTATATTCGCCAAAACAGTCCAATCGAGTGTCTGAAAACGAAAAAAATTGTCCCAATTCTCACTCCAGACGAATAGTTTAAAGTCTTCGTTATTCCATTTGAAATGAACGAGCTTCTCATGATGGCGTTGAGTCATTGACTCCTAAGTTAGGGAAAGTTAGTCCAAAAATTCTAGACAGGCCGTTCCACTAAGTGGATGATAGGGGCAATCTTTAAATAGATCTGACTCAAAATAGATGCAAGATGCGGAAGTTTTAAGTCTAGTTTTAAAGATTCACACAACACACTTTGCGAGAGGTCATCCCATGAGACTTAATAGGCTCATCATTCAAGGTTTCAAATCTTTTAAAGACAAGACAGTCATTATTTTCGATGAAGGTATTACCGGTATCGTTGGACCTAATGGTTGCGGTAAGTCCAATATCGTAGACGCTCTTTTTTGGGTCATGGGTGAACAATCAGCGAAGCACCTTCGTGGAACGAACATGAAGGATCTCATTTTTGCAGGTTCTTCAAAATATGCGCCTGCCTCATTTGCGGAAGTGACACTCGTTCTTGATAACGTGAATGGAAAGCATATTCACATCAATGGTGCAGTTGCAAAGCCGACAGAAATTCATCTGACTCGTAAGCTCTATAGGAACGGTGAAACTGAGTACAGAATTAATAACGAGCCTGCTCGATTGAAAGATATCCATGAAGTCTTTATGGATACTGGAGCTGGTGCTAAGTCCTATTCAATTATCGCTCAAGGTGAAATTAATAAACTTGTTCAGGCAAAACCTGAAGAGCGCCGTGTGATGATTGAAGAAGTTGCAGGCATAACAAAATTTAAGCTTCGTAAGCGCGAATCCCTAAAGAAGATTGAGCTGACTCAATCAAATCTTATTCGCCTTGAAGATCTTCAAAATGAAATCTACAAGAATCTAAAAAATCTTGAGCGCCAGGCAGAGAAAGCTGAAAAGGCTAAAACTCTTCGCGATAGAATTACAAAATATGAACTCATTGTAGAGTCTCACAGAGAGCATGATTACCTTCAGGATTATGTGAATGCTCACTCCATGCTTGAAAGTCGTGCGGAAGAGCATGAAAAACTCACTCTTAGGAAGTCTCAATTAGACCTTCTTCTTGAAGATGAAAAAATCCAAAAGACTGACATGATGGAAAAAATTGATGTTGCCCAAGATGATTATAATGATCATTCAAGGCAACTCGCGGCTTCAGAGGAGAGAGTCAAGCATCTAAAAAAATCTCTTATTGAAAAAGAAAAGCACATTGATCGAGCTCGAAAAGAAAATGAAGAATTAAATATTGATATAGAGAAAAGATCGGAGCGCCTAGAAGCACTCTCAACCCAGCTTTCTGATTTAGAGGAGAACAACTATGAGCAAATGGATTTTTCGACTCTCGAAGAAAAAGTGGAATTACTTAAGTCTCAGATGTTTGATTTGGAAGAAGAGCTATCTGAAAAACGCAGAGATCTAAATTCTTCGAAAGAAAGACTTCAAGCTCAAGATAATGAGGCCTTTAAAAATTCATCTAAACTTGAAGAATATTCTAGACTCCTTCAGGATTTAACCTCTGAAATTGAGACTCTTGAAAAGAGCACATCGAATTTTACTGATGATCTTATGAAAGATCGCGCAATTGTGAAATCATCAGGCGCTAAGGTGGAAGAATTTAAGACAGAGTTCCCAATACTTAAAGAAGTCGTTGAAACACTTTATAATGAACTAAAAAATTCTGATCTAAAATTTCGTGAATTATCTCGTGAAGTGATTCAAATTGAATCTAAGAGAAACTCATTAATTGAGATCAATAACTCTGCTGAAGGTCGAAGGGCCGGCGCGGTAGAGCTCGTTCAAAAAATAAATGACGGAACACTAGAAGTGCTAGGAAAACTTATTGAGTGTGATCCTGAGTACGCCGTTGCAGTAGAGCAACTCATTGGAGAGTCCCTCGATGTGGTTCTTTCCACTGCTGGCAAGGAAGCCTTCGCTTCTTTAACAACTGATTTCAATTCAACTGTTGACGTCCTATGGCCTCAAGAATCAATCATCTCTCAAGAGTCGATTGGAAGACTTGAAACCCAGGGCTGTTTCAACATGAAGGCCCTTACAGATATCGTTAGAATCAATAATTCTGAATATGCAGATAAACTAACAAAGATCCTTAACGGATTCTTTGTCGTTGAGAACTTAACTACGGAGCTGGCTTCTAAAATTAACCCGGAAATCCAGTTTAAAGGACTTGTTTCTAAGGATGGAAAAGTTCTCATCAAGAAAGTTGGTAATTCAGTTGTTTACGGTCTTCGCCATGATTCTGCCTCTGAAGCTCAAGGTATTGTTCAGAGAAATAATCTCATTCAAGAAATGGGAATTGAGCTTGAGAAAAAACAAGCAGAACTTGCAGTTCTAGAAACGACGATTATGCAACTTGAGACGGATCTTGAGGAAAAGCGCCAAATCCTAGAAGATAAAAGCAAAGAATTTAATGAAATTAATACGACTTTTGCGGCCACGAAAGCTGCTCTTGAATCAAAAGAGGCGAATCAGTCTTCAAATTCTTCTCGATTACAAATTCTACTGAATAGAAAATCAGAAACTTCTAAAGCACGACTTGAACTCTTGGAAGCGGATGAAAAGCTAATCAGTCTTAAAGAAGAACTTGAATCTTCTGTAAAAGAACTCTCTTCTTCTGTAGCCGACCTCGAGTCTCGTCATCATGAGATTAAAATTTCTTTTGAGAATGAGCGCGATGAAATGATGGA
>Ga0164293_10000830_pt1 | contig 25714 bp, 28 predicted proteins | sample GEODES118metaG_FD_111487 | JGI IMG/M metagenome (GOLD analysis project Ga0164293, IMG submission 111487) | Eutrophic lake water microbial communities from Lake Mendota, Wisconsin, USA - GEODES118 metaG | ecosystem: Environmental > Aquatic > Freshwater > Lake | place: USA: Lake Mendota...
AGACGAATTCATTGGACTCTGTTTTCCCTTCAAAATATTATTGAGGTGGGCCCAGACGGGCTCGAACCGTCGACCCACGGATTAAAAGTCCGTTGCTCTACCGACTGAGCTATAGGCCCCACTTGATTACTGCGCAATCTTATAGGAGATTTTCATCTCCATATTCAATCTGTTACCGCCCCTTTGCTGCTTTGGCAAGCCTATCTCGAATAGCCTCAGCTAGTCCCTCGCCTTCGGGTTGAGTAACTACGATACGTCTTATCCCGCTTTGATCAGCTTTGCGCAATGATGAGTACAAACTTCGGGCGAAATCTTGGACATCTTGAGGTGCAGATAATCGAACTACATTAATTGGAGTTGGGATTGTACTTATTGCAATGTATCCATCACTTGCGGCGGGCTCTGCATCCAAAATTACCTCCGCTAGTGGAGAATAATGTTTGTCAAAAGAACCACTAAATTTCGTTTCAGAGTTACTTTTCGTTGAAATTACGTCGCCAAGAGATGCCACGATTTCAGATTTAGTAACAGCTCCTTTACGTAAAATAATTGGTGAGTCGCTAGTGCAATCGATAATTGTTGATTCAATTCCGATCGTCGAAATACCACCATCTAATATCCGATCTGCAGAATCTAAGTATTCGCCTAGTTCTTCCAGTACGTCCGCACTCGAAGTTGCTGAAACTTGACCAAATCGATTTGCACTTGGTGCAGCAACTGCCGAGTTCGAAATCTTCTCGAATTCAGTGATTAAGGCAATTGCAATCGGATCACTCGGCACTCGAAGTCCGACGGTGCTCTGCCCACCAGTTATATAGTCTCCAGCATTTTCACTTCTTCTCAATATCAGTGTCATCGGTCCAGGCCAAAATTTTCTCGCTAACTTGATGGCGTACTCGGGAATATCTATTGCCCACTCATCCAATTTGTTTATAGAGGAAATATGAACAATTAGAGGGTGGTCTATCGGACGTCCTTTTACTTCATAAATCCTTTTGATAGCTTCTGGATTGCGCGCATCCGCACCAAGTCCGTACACGGTCTCAGTTGGGAATGCCACCAGATGCCCAGCCTTTAGCGCGAGGGCAGCATCACGAATGGCATCTGCAGTGCAATTTGAAATAAATGGAGAGTTGCTCATAACTTGACCAATTATCCATTGTTTTGGGGGAAGATACAGCCATGAAACCAGGTGGCCCGATCAAGGTCATGCAGATAATTGCCCGCATGAATGTAGGTGGACCGGCAGTTTTGGTAGCTGACTTAATGAGGAATTTTGATTCGCAGAAAGTAGATTCGATCCTCGTGACTGGATATTGCGACAATAATGAGTCTGATTACTTGGATGAAGTTGCAACTGATCTGAAGGCTATTCGATTACCTGGATTAGGCCGATCCATCTCACCACTCAAAGATTTAAATGCCTTTTTCCTCCTACTCCACGAAATACGGAAGTTTAAGCCTGATGTAATTCACACGCACACGGCTAAAGCTGGTGTACTTGGACGAATTGCCGGACTAGTTGCCGCTCCGCGAGCCAAGCGTGTACATACTTTTCATGGACACTTGCTACATGGATATTTTGGAAGTGGCAAAACCCAAATTGTTATTTTTGTTGAAAAGTTATTGGCACTCTCCACGGCACGACTGGTTGCGATTGGGAACAGCGTCAAAAGAGATCTGCTAGCAGTTGGTGTGGGTATTGAACCAAAGTACGAAGTGATCTTTCCTGGTCTTCAATCACTTCAAATTCATCCAAAGATGAAGGCTCGAGATCGATTAGGATTGGAGTTTGACAAAATATATTTTGTCTTTGTCGGACGGCTTACACAGATTAAACGTCCAGACCGATTGCTGGACATTGCAAGATTCCTAAAGGTGAATTATCCGGATTCTCATATACTTGTTGCTGGTGCGGGTGAGCTTTTAGCCACCATCAAGAATGAATCTGATACCCACGGCCTTCCGATGACTTTTCTGGGGTGGAGAAGTGATATTGATTTGATTCTAAGTGCTGGCGACATTGCAATCTTATGTAGCGACAATGAAGGTATACCGCTAACTTTGATCCAAGCCTCACAGGCGGGTTTACCAATAGTAAGCACCGATGTTGGCTCGGTTAACGACATCGTAATTGACGGCGTTACCGGCTTCTTAACTGAGGTTTCTTCCGAGGGTTTAATTCAAGGGATTACAAGGCTGCTAGAGGAACCAAATCTTCGGCACGCTTTTGGAAAAGCTGGCGAACAAAGGGCTAAGGATTTTTTCTCTTCTCACTCGATGGTCGAGCATCATCAAAGGCTTTATTCACAATCTCTTTAAGTGGCATTCTTGGTTAATTCACAGTTAACAGTGGATACTTAAGGCATGAAACTAACAAAACTTCGCACAATCGCATCCCTATTCACCGTCGCTGCAGTCGCAGGTGTAGTTGCCCTGGCAATCCCAGCCAATGGCGCGGGCACCACAGATAACCGCTTCATCACCGTCACAGGTGTTGGCACAGTCTCGGTTGTCCCAGATGCAGTGCGCTTTAATGCCACAGTCTCTGCCCTTGCACCAACAAATGCAGCAGCACTATCTTCTGCTAGCAAATCAGCGGCAGCTGTGCGCGCAGCGCTAAAGGATGCAGGAATTGCAACTAAAGATATCCGCTCTGCAAACATCTCTGTCTATCCTGAATACAACTGGACACAAGAGGCGCGCACAAAGATCACTGGCTACCGCGCATCTCAATCCTTTGATGTTCTAGTCCGCACAGCATCAAAGGCTGGAACCATCATTGAAGCAGTTGTCACAGCAGGTGGCGATGACGTCCAACTTGGTGGAGTAGTACCCACAACTCTTAACCCAGCAACTGCCACAGAGGATGCACGGGCAGCAGCTGTTGCTAATGCAAAATCAAAAGCATCTTCTTATGCAAAACTTCTTGGCACAAGCATCGGTAAGGTCCTATCTCTTGAAGAGCAATCTTCACCTGTCTACTCATCACCTTTCCCAATGGCAAAGGCTGAAGCAGACTCTGCAGTGCAGATCGATCTGGGTGAGCAAGATGTGACAATGACAATTACTGTTCGATGGGCGCTTAACTAAGCCAGCAAATACCCTTAAACAAAAAAGCCACTAGCCCGTTCATCCCGCGGATAGTGGCTTTTTTGCGCTCAATAATCGGGTTTGGTTGCACGCTCAATGGCGGGTAAGATTGCGAAGCCTTAGAACGTCCCCATCGTCTAGGGGCCTAGGACATCGCCCTTTCACGGCGGTAACACGGGTTCGAATCCCGTTGGGGGCACGCAAGAAGAGTACTAAAGGTCTTAGCGGTGACATAAGAGCCACTTATGTTTATCGATTTCTTAAGGCCCGGTAGCGCAGTTGGTTAGCGCGCCGCCCTGTCACGGCGGAGGTCGCGGGTTCAAGTCCCGTCCGGGTCGCAAAGGTTTTGGTGTTGTATTCCTTCAGGTATATGACATTGAAACCTTGTTTGGCTTGGTAGCTCAGTTGGTACGAGCGAACGACTGAAAATCGTTAGGTCGCCGGTTCGATCCCGGCCCAAGCCACGGTAGTTACACATCTTATTTTCACGTGACTGTTAGAGTTCAAACATGACAGTAATCGTTGCTGGTGCAACAGGCCTAGCTGGTTCTGCAATTACGAAAGCATTTGAGGCAAAAGGCCACACAGTGGTCGGGATCAACCGATCGATAGTAGATCTGCTTGATTCAAGAGCCACCGAAAGTTTTGTTGCCAAAGTAAAGCCAACTCTAATAATTGATGCCGCTGCCAGAGTAGGTGGCATTCTTGCAAATAATTCATATCCTGTTGAATTTTTATACAATAATATTACGATTCAAGGTAACTTAATGAACGCCGCACATAATGCAGGTGTTCCGAATTTTGTGTTCTTAGGTTCAAGCTGTATCTATCCTCGTGATTGTGCTCAACCAATTAAAGAAGAGTATTTAATGACTGGACCATTAGAAGAAACCAACTCTGCTTATGCAATTGCAAAAATTGCAGGAATAGAGTTAGTTAATTCTTACCGTAAAGAGTACGGAACTAAATGGATTTCACTGATGCCAACAAATCTTTATGGCCCGAGAGACAACTTTGATTTAACCGCCTCACATGTTCTGCCGGCATTTATTCGACGCTTTATTGAAGCAACAGAAAGTGGTGCGGATAAAGTGACTTTATGGGGCTCTGGCTCGCCTCTTAGAGAATTTCTACACGTAGATGACCTAGCTCATGCTGTAGTTGTTGCATCTGAAAAATATGACTCAGGCCTTCATTTAAATGTCGGGTCGGGTGAAGACCTCTCGATTAGGAATCTAGCCGAGAAAGTTGCCACGGCTGCTGGCTTTTCTGGAAAAATAGAATGGGACTCATCTAAACCTGATGGAACGCCAAAAAAAGTTCTAGATGTTTCCCGAATCAAGGCTTTGGGTTGGAGGCCGACAATTACACTTGAGGAGGGAATTGCTTCAACTATCGCCTGGTACAAAGAGGCGAACGCTCGAGGAGAGGTTCGTAAATGAGTCGCAAGGTTGCTTTAATTACTGGAGTTACCGGCCAGGATGGTTCCTATCTTGCTGAGCTTTTACTCAGTAAGGGATACGAAGTACACGGATTAATTAGACGCTCCTCAACCTTTAATACCTCGCGCATTGATCACATCTATCAAGATCCACATGAGACAGATCCAAAGTTGTTCTTGCACTACGGAGATTTGATCGATGGAGTTGGACTTACGAATCTTGTGCGTGAGATTCAACCTACTGAGGTTTATAACCTTGGAGCACAGTCACACGTGCAGGTTTCCTTCACAATGCCTCAATACACGGGCCAGGTCGATGCTGTGGGTGCAGTCGGGTTGCTTGAAGCTATTCGCTCAGCGGCTATCGATACGCGCTTTTATCAGGCGAGCACCTCTGAATTATTTGGTTCAACTCCACCTCCGCAAAACGAGAAAAGTGTTTTCAAGCCACGCAGTCCGTATGCAGCTGCAAAGTTGATGGCCTACTGGTGCACGGTTAACTATCGCGAAGGTTACGGAATGCACGCAACCAATGGAATCTTGTTTAATCATGAGTCTCCTCGTCGCGGCGAGACTTTTGTGACACGTAAGATCACCCGCGCTGTGGCGGAAATTGCCAATGGATCTAAGAAAAAGTTGTTCTTAGGAAATCTTGATGCAGTGCGCGACTGGGGTTATGCAAAAGAGTATGTCGAGTCAATGTGGTTAATGCTGCAACAGGACAAGCCTTCGGATTACGTGGTGGCGACGGGAGTTGGAGCAACTGTTAGAGAATTTGCAGAAGCCTCTTTTGCACGCGTTGGGTTGAATTGGCAAGACCATACCGAGGTTGATCAGAAATACATTCGCCCCACTGAGGTAGATGCACTGATTGGTGATCCCTCAAAGGCGACGAAATATTTAAAGTGGAAAGCAAAGACGCATTGGAAAGAACTTGCTGAGATTATGGTTGATTCTGATATTCTCAATCTCGGCTCATCAGTTTAATCAGACTACTCGTACCAAAACATCTTTCTCCGCAAGGTAGGCTCGAACTTCTTTCGGAGTAACTTGAGTAAATTGAAAGATCGCACCCGCAGCAACTGCAGATGCTCCAGATCGCACTGCTTGGTAAAAGTCATCAAGGCATCCCGCCCCTCCGGATGCAATCACGGGCAGGGTAGTTAAGCTCGAGATTCGTGATATTCGACTAAAGTCCATCCCTGAAAGAGTTCCATCACGCTGGATGGATTGCAAGAGAATTTCACCCGCCCCTAAAACTGCAAGGCTTTCGATGAACTCCAAACTTTTTATCTCGGCTTTACCTGTTCCAGATTCTATCCGAACCCCACTGCCGAGGTCACTTTCGAAATCCACGGAAACAATGACTGCCTGATTTCCGAACACATCCGCTATCTCTGAAATTAACTTGGGGTTCTTAACAGCAGATGTCCCGAGAACTACCTTTTCTGCTCCAAATCTAAAACAAAACTTAGCGTCTTCAAGCGTGTTAATACCACCACCCACTGAAAAGGGAACATCGAGCACACTAGAGAAGTGACCAAGCAAGTTCTTGTCAATCATCGAATTCCGTGAACGTGCTTTGACATCCAAGAGAAGAAGTTCATCTACATCCCTGCTTGCGAAAAGCCTGGCAGTGGCTTCAGCGCTTCCAACAGTCCTCCAATTGTTAAAGCTTTCGCCTTTGACAACTGTAAGTCCGTCAGTCAAGATCGTCGGAATTATTCTAATTTTCATTTCGAGCCCACTCAATAATTTCCGAAATCAATTTTTTCCCTTTATTGCCACTTTTCTCTGGATGAAATTGAACACCAAGAATATTCTTGGAGAAAACACTTGATACAAAATTGTATTCTCCAAATGTCGTCCTTGTTAATACGTTTTTCTCATCTTTCGGAATTAGATGGTAGGAATGAACAAAGTAAAAGTCACCTGGAGTGTCTAACACTGAAAATGGTGTTGGCTCACGATCCAAATTTGTCTCAGCCCACCCAGTATGTGGGATTCTTTCCCCCTGAGTGTTTGGAAGTCGCTCAATTCTCGAACCAATTAGATCTAAACCATCTATCCCCGTAGATTCTTCACTAATCGTTCCAAGCAGTTGCATGCCTAGGCATATGCCAACTACTTTTGAGCCCTCACTATTCCATTTTTTAATTTTTTCAACCAATTTTCTTTCTGTGAGAGCCGCCATGCCGATACCGAACTTCCCTAAGCCTGGCAAGAGAACTAGATCTGGCCGATCCATTTTTGTGTTTTCTTCGATTACCGTTACCGAGTCTGTTGGCATCAAGGGGGCAGAAAAAGCTCTGTGCACTGAAGTGAGGTTGTTGATTCCCAAATCAATTATTCCAACAAGCACACACTACCCCTCTAAATTCTCGTAATTTACTTTTATGAGACTATTGGAAGAGTCTCGAATCAATTGCCCGTCTTTGTCTTTTAAGAATAAATCTCTGTTAGTAAATCGTTCGCAGATTACATCAAACTCCTCAATAGTGAGGTCAATTCGATGCAAAATTTGGTCTAACGGCTTTCCTAAATAGGTCCATGGATACTTTCCATCATGAAGTTTTATTAAATTTAGGCCTTGAGCGCGAGTAATTCTTTCACGCCGAAGTGCAACGGATACCAGATCAGATGCTCTGCCAAAGCCGTACTTGAGAAACTTGAAATAATCATGAATGCCCGTCTGATGGTTATCGAGGTTCTCATAGTCGACAACCGAACCTTCAATTACCCGCCCGTATGAAGTAAAGCCGTGAGCTTGTGAGAGAAAGTAATTTGTGAGCCCCTCCCATGGAAAATAATATCCAAGAAATAGCCCAGTCACGCCGACAGTTGCAAGCTCATCGTCCGTTGGATAAGTGTATGGGACCAAGTCCGCTTTTTTAAATCCATAGTTTTCAGCTAAATCGGAAACCCGCAATCCTAACAAACCGCCAAACTCCTCCAACCAGCGGCGGTTGAGAACACTATTTTGGCTCGCGCTAGCAGGTCCTCCATACTCATTCTGACTGTTTTCACCCCAGACAATTAGTGGCACACCAAATTGAACTGCCGCTCGCACAGGGATAGTAAATATGCCGACATGCTCAGGCCAAGAAATATCCCCTACCTGATCTAAGCCAATCTTATTTAATTTGGCTCGCACTCGAGGATTAGGTGAAAACTCCATGTAATCAACCCCTAAATGTTTAATGTTTTCAATGTTCTTGCGACCTATTTCCGAAAGATCGCACGTTGTAGAAGTCACACACAAAGGGTTCAAGCCAAGCTCTAAAACTTTTAAAACTTGCGCAGTACTATCTTTGCCGCCTGAGACTGGAACAATGCAATCCCACTCACTCTTATTTGTAGAGCGAATGCGCGCGATAATTTCATGAAATTCGTTTTCTCGAAGTTTCCAATCAATCATTTTTCTACCCCTGTAAGCAATACATGCCGCACAAATTCCACTCATATCAAAATAGAGATCTGGTTTTGTTGAAGGGAGAAAACAAACTGTGCAATATTTAATCACGGGATCAATACCTTTTCCAGTAAAAACCAATTAACATCATCTTGGGGATATGTACCTCTATGGTATGCAAATCCATAATCTCTTAAAACGACATCTGGAAACAAATCTAGAAATTCGCCAGCAAAGTCCCGCTTGAAAAGCCGATCGCTATTTCCTCTGTACGAAATGGAAACTGGTGTTGGATTGTAATACTCGGCGATTAAAACGAAGCGATTCGACCATTCGTACATTTTCCGATAGGTAGTTGGCAGTTGATCTTGATTTAAGTGAATCATGACCCCTTTGGAAAACACGAGGTCGAATGTTTTTGAAGTGACAGCGTCAATGATAGAGCTCTCGATAACCTCACATCCCGTCTGTGACAAAAGCTCACATGCCTGACTATTAATTTCAATTCCAGTAAATTGGGAACTTGGCAAGAGTTTTTGCATCGCTTTTAAATTCATTCCAACATTTGCCCCTAGTTCCAATACGCTTAAGGGTAATTTATCAATTGAGGAGAATATGTCAGAAAATAGAGCAATATTTGAAGCCAATAGACTTTCACTTGTGTTTCTAGAGATGTACAGATCTCCGAACTCGCCGGCCCAAAACTCTTCCTGAGGGGTATTCGGGATTCTGCTCACTTTAGTTCCATCCTTTGCATCGCGAATAAGTCCTCAGCGTAATGCCAGTCATCCAATGTATCTACATCGACAGATAATCCACGAGGAATTTCGACAACAGTAGACTTGCTTGAGAAAATCTCCAAACCAGATTCCCAAGAAGAACTTCTGCCGAAATAGAACTGTCCCGCGTCATGATACGAGGGCGAAAAATCCTGAGTTCGGGTCCCCTCATGATTTGGGAAATGCATCTTTACCCGATTCGATGAGTCTAATGAAAAGAATCTCTCGGGAGGAGTTTCCACTCGTGATGCGGAGAACACGTATTCCCAATCTCCATCTCTTAAAATTTGAAGTCCCTGTGAGATGAAATTTGGCTGCAATAATGGAGTGGCAGGGTAGATGCAGCAGACGAATTCCAAATCGTTCAAACTGCATTTGAGTTTATTGACTGCATCTTGCATAACGCTGACAGTTGTCACATAATCCTCCGACAAATTTTTTGGCCTCATCCAGGGAATCGTCGCACCAAAACTAATTGCTATTTCCGCAATTTCCTCGTCATCTGTCGAAACAATTATCTCTTCAAAAACGCCGCTCAATTTGGCTGCATTGATTGCATACGCAATTACTGGCAGTCCATGAAATAGTTTTATATTCTTTCTTGGAATTCTTTTGCTTCCACCTCTTGCTGGAATGACTGCAATGTTCATGACTTAAGCGATCGTTCCAACAAATTCAGGCGACATCGGCGTTCCAGTTTTAATGTCTGTGCAAAACTCTTTCCCGAGCATTCCTTCGAGCAACTTAGGGGCACATCCACCACCCGGGCGAATAGCTCTAACATTCTCATGTGTAACGAAATCCCCCGCTTTCACATCTTTGACAACATACAAACTGCGTCGAAGCCTTCGTGATTCTTTCTCCGATTCCTGAATACTCCACTCCGATTTTCCTAGAGATTGGAGTGCAGATGTAGATTCTTTAATCAGCATCGCAAACTCTTCTGGCTCCATAGAAAAAGCACCGTCTGCGCCACCATCGGATCTACGCAACGTAATATGTTTTTCAATAGCGCAGGCACCTAAAGTAATAGCTGCAATACTCACTCCGACCCCTAAAGTGTGGTCTGACAATCCAACTTTTAAACCGAAGTGATTTCTTAAAGTAGCAATCCGATTTAAATGCGCATCTAGTGGATCTGAGGGATAAGAACTTGTGCAAACCATAAGGGTTAGGTCTTTATTTCCGGCTTTTTGAACCACACCAACAAGTTCTTCGATTTCACTCCACTCAGTCGCACCTGTTGAAACAATTAGAGGTTTACCCGTTTCGGCAACTGCCCTAATCAATCGATGATCTCCCGTTTCAAGTGAGGCAATTTTATACATTGGCGCGTTGAGGGATTCTAAGAACTCAACTGCTGAAAGGTCAAAGGGTGAGCTAAAAGGTATTACATTCAGAGATCGACACAGCTCGAATAATTCCGAATGCCACTCCCATGGGGTATGTGCCTCTCGATACAGACTATGAAGCCTACGCCCTCCCCATAGTTCATGATTATCGCTCACTTTGAAATCATCAATATCTAAAGTCATCGTGTCAGCAGTATAGGTTTGAAACTTAATGGCGGTTACGCCGGCTTTAGCGGCTGCAACTATTATCTCTTTGGCACGCACAATTGAACCGAGATGGTTAGCAGAAACTTCGGCTATAAATAAAACACTCTTGCCCAAATCCGTCATTATAAAAGTATACTTTAGAACACCATGAAGATCAGCCAGCGAACTGCCACCTTAAATGATGCAGCAGTAATACTGAGTTGGCGCAATGCTCCGCAAGTACGAGCCTTTTCACAACACTCTGATCCCATACCTTTCGAAGAACACTTGAAATGGCTTTCAGCCCGACTGAAGAAGGTTCGGCTTGAACCTATATTTCTATTTACGGTAGACAATGACCCTGTGGGGATGAGTCGCTTAGATCTCCTTACAGAATTTTCTGAGAAGTGTGAAGTTAGTATCTTGGTGGATCCAGGCTATTACGCAAGAGGAATTGGAGGTAGGATTCTAAACATGACATGTGAAAGTTTTTTTCACTTACACCCAAACAAATCTCTAATTGCAAAAGTGAACAAGGAAAATTTTATTTCACAAAAACTATTTGTGAGTAAAGGATTTAAATTACTACCAACTTCAGGTGACTATCTCACTTTTGAAAAATCAAGAAATTTGAACTTTTAAAGTAGCAACAATAAACTCAATCTGTTCTTCAAGCAGGTCAAAATAAATAGGTAAAGAAATCTCTTGAGAGTAGAATAAGTCACTGTTTGGATACTCGCCTCTGCTAAATCCCTTTTCACTAAAGACTGGGTGCCAATAAGCAGGGATATAATTCACTTGAACGCCAATGCCAGCTTTTCTTAGACTCATAAAGATAGATTTACGACTCAGTGGGTCAACTCGAATTGGATACAAGTGCCAATTTACGTCCATGTCCGGAATTTCTTGTGGAAGATGTATCCATTTTGTGCTTTCGAGATGGTTGTTATAACTTTGAAATATCGTTTTCTTTTTGGTCTTGAAATCTTGGAGCCGTTTTAGTTGACTGACTCCAAGCGCGCACAAAACATCAGGGAGTCGGTAGTTCAATCCAAACTCATGGACTTCCTGGTGCCATGGACCTTGATCTTTAATCTTGAACTCTTCTGGCATCCGAACTAGTCCTTGTCTTGAAAATCGCTTTGCCCTCTCAAGTAGTTCTGGGTGAATTGACGAGATAGCACCGCCTTCTCCAGTTGTCATGTTTTTAGTAGGGAAAAACGAGAATGTTGTTATGTCAGCAATGGACCCGACAGGTCGACCTTTATAGATTGATCCAATACTGTGGGATGCATCTTCGATCAAGTAAATTCCATAACGATCCGCAATTGCTCTGAGCTCGTCGAGGTCTGCAGGATGACCTGCATAATCGACTGCAACAATAGCTTTGGTTCTTGAAGTTATTGCGGCTTCTGCTGCTATTGGATCGATATTGGCTGTGTTTAGCTTTATGTCGGCAAAAACAATTGTAGCTCCGAACATCGCAGCTGCGGCTTGCGTGGCAATAAATGTAATCGGTGGGGTAATTATCTCATCGCCCGGTTCAAGTCCAATTGCAGCGTATGCACAATGCAGAGCAGCCGTACCAGAACTCACAGAAATGCAGGGAGCGCCAACTACTCCTTCCAAAGCCAATTCAAAATGTTCAACCAGTGGACCTGTTGTCAGCCAATCACTTTTTAGAGCTGCAACAACCGAAGCAATGTCCCCCTCGTCGATGGATTGGCGACCATATGGAATCATTTTTTAGGGTTCCTGTAGGAAATTCTTGATATCTAATTCAGACATCCAGAGATCATTTGTGTCAGATTTGTAAGCTTGACCTTCAGGCATTTTTGTTCCAATGGGTGGTTCGTAGCCCCACTCTGCGACAACAGGTGTAACGACAAATCTATTCTCAAGAATTATTGTTCTTCGACTGTCGTCAGCTGAAATCATTTCTTCATGGAGTTTTTCGCCTGGGCGCATTCCAATCTCGTTCAATTTAGAATTTGGCGCTACTGCATGAGCAAGATCTATTATTTTCATACTCGGAATTTTCGGAACATAGAGTTCGCCGCCAGTCATGATTTCTAAAGACTCAATAATAAATTGGATTGCTGAATCTATACTAATCCAAAACCTGGTCATTCTGAAATCGGTAATTGGGAGTGGTATTCCGTTTGTGGCGCACTCCTGAAAAAAGGGAATTACAGATCCCCTACTTCCCATTACATTTCCATAGCGCACTACGGAGAATTTGGTCCCATACGTGACGCTATAATTGTTTGCCGCAACAAAAAGTTTATCTGCAGTAAGTTTAGTCGCACCATAAAGGTTAATTGGGGAAGAAGCTTTATCTGTTGACAGCGCAACAACTCGCTTTACTCCAGCTTCGATGGAAGCATCTATGACATTTTGACTTCCTAAGACATTAGTCTTTATGAACTCCATTGGATTGTATTCACCTGTATCGACTTGCTTCAGGGCCGCTGCATGAATCACAAAATCCACACCGTGGAAAGCTCTCTTTAGCCGCTCCAGATCGCGCACATCTCCTAAAAACCATCTGAGCCGTGAATCATTGTGAAATTGCTGGCGAAGATGCTGCTGTTTTAGCTCGTCACGAGAAAATACAGCAATACGTCTTACTCTAGTTTCCTGTAATAAGTACTCGATAAGGGACTTTCCCAGTGAACCAGTACCACCTGTAATCAGCACTGAAGCGCCATCTAATTGAGACACGCTAGCCTCCTGTGTTTTTATGCGGGGTAGCCCGCAACCTAATAGATAAAGCATACCCTTAACTCCTATGAGATACATTCTGCGGGCTGATGCTTCGCCCTCAATCGGAGCTGGACATGTAATGCGATCGTCCGTAATTGCTGAAGAACTTATTTCACAGGGGAAGAAGGTCGTATTTGTCGGAGAGATTACTGACCTTTCCTGGGTGAAAAGGAGGATTTATAATCTTGGTTTTTCTCAGATACTGTCCGATACTAATGATCTCATTCCAGATCCAAACCATGATGTGTTGATATTGGATTCCTATACCGTGGCGCTACACGATAGATTTATAAGAAAAACTAATTGGAAAGCTATTGTTGCGATATGCGACGAGTTTTCACCCTTATACAAATCAGATCTGGTCATTCAACTAGGTTTTTTGGAAGAGGCAAAGGGGCATTTCAGTATAAAAACTTTATCCGGGCCAAGATATATACCTATTAGGCAAACAATTAAAAAGAATTTAAATGTTAAAAATAGTGATGTGCTAAGGATTCTCGTAGTTGGTGGAGGGGCTAACACATTTGATTTTTCAATCGCTATCGCCAGTGTATTGGAGAACATACCAATTACTTTTGAAGCAACTATTTTTGCAGATTTACAAGGTTCCAGGTGCTTTGATAGTAGATTTATTTTTACTCCTATTGGCGAAATTTATGACGAATCATCACAAACTGCAGATTTAGCTTTTACAACAGCTGGCACAAGCAGTTTCGAATTGATTGCTCAAGGAGTTCCAATAGGAATTGGACTCGCAGTAAAAAATCAAGAGCAGTATTATACCCAGCTTTCAAAATTAGATTTAGCAGCGCCTATTGGTGAGTTTGTAAATGGAGAGTGGGATCTTGATACAAAGGCCATCATTGAATTAGTGAATTCTAAAGAACTTCGAATGAAATTAATTGCAAAATCAGCAGGTTTAATCGATTTTGGTGGTGGAAGGCGAATTGTAGAAGAAATTTTGAAACTGTAAGCCGTAATTCTGATAATCCTTCACTGGGCATTGCTACAATATTGAATAGGAAACTGCATCACTCTTATTCAATCTATGAAATCCTCTATTCTGGTTTAGTGTGAACCACATTCTGAAGTAGAATAGAACTTTTTAAATGTTGTTTATACATTGTGTTTTGATCAGCCGAACTGATAATTCGATGATTCAAGAAAGGTTTTCAGATTATGCGTGTTGTTGCCATCATTGAAGCGAGAATGACTTCTTCTAGGCTCCCTGGAAAAGTCTTAATGCCTGTTCTGGGAGTCACAATGCTAGAGCGACTTATTGCGCGGCTACAGACTGTTCATAGCATTAATGAAATAGTTGTGGCGACAACAGTTAGTTCTCAAGATAACCCCATTGTTGAATTGTGTGAAAGTCTGAAGACGCGAACATTTAGGGGTAGTGAACTGAATGTGTTTCAGCGAGTTATAGAAGCTGCAGAATTCGCGGAAGCGGACTCAATTGTTGAAATCACGGGTGACTGTCCACTTATTGATCCAATTCTTGTTGGAGAAGCGATTGAAACTTTCAAATTTTCCGAAGCGGACTATCTTTCTAATTGTGAGATTCAAACCTATCCTGTGGGAATGGAAATTCAAATCGTGAAATTGGCGGCTTTGGTTAAGAGTTATTCTATGACAAGTAGTTTGTTGGACCGAGAGCATGTAACACTACACATTAGAGCAAATCCACAACTATTCAAACACATTCATATAACAGCGCCAATGGATTTATATGCGCCCGAATTAAGCGTCACACTGGATGAGAGAGCCGACTTAGAAGTTATCACTTTTGTCGTCGAAAAATTGGAAGCAAAAAATAAATTTTTTGGTTGTGCCGAAATAATTAGTCTCTTGAAAAAAAACGTCTGGGTGGCTGATATAAATTCCAGCGTGCGACGAAAAGGTGATACTTGAAACCAATTATTGGAATTGTGGCCCATGATGCCGGTGGTGCTGAGTTGATTTCCCGATTGATCCAAAAAATAGAAGCTGATTTCTTATATGCACTAGCAGGACCAGCTGTCAAGATCTTCAATGATAATCTGGGGGAAATTGCAAATGTAACTATTGAAAACTTGATAGCGGAGGTTGATTATCTCATTTGTGGGACTAGTTGGGAATCTACTCATGAGAATGCAGCGCTCAAACTTGCAGAAGAGTTGGGTATGAGGGTGATTTCCGTATTGGATCACTATAGTTGTTATTCAGAGAGATACGTAAAAGAGTCCTATAACATTATACCAGCGGAAATTTGGGTAACCGATCAGCATAGTTTGCAACTAGCACGCGAACTCAATCCCAATGCGGATATTAAAGTTGTTGGAAACCCTTATCTCGAGGAAATGAAAAGAAACTTTATGAAGATGACGCTGCCAAGCCTGCACTCTAAATATTTTGATATTCTGTATCTCACTGAACCTACTTCACAGCAGGCTAAAATCCAATACGGAAATGAAAATGCGTGGGGTTTCACTGAATTTGATGCATTGAAGTATTTCCTCCAAAACCTTCCATTATTAACAGAGCAAGCTGATGTCCGAGTTTTTCTCAGGCAACATCCCTCTGAACCTGAGAATAAGTACTACGACTTTTTAGGTATTTTCGACAGTATTCAAGTACAGATGTCCGGCGAGGAAGAACTCTTGAGCGCTATGGCCTCGGTTCATGCTATCGCTGGGTGCGACACGATGGCACTTCTAATTGGAGTTGCAATAAACAAGCCAGTTTTTTCCTCTTTACCGCCTAATACTATCAACCCAACTCTCCCGAGCATGGGGATCACCTACATTAGAAAAGTCCTAGGTCATGGATCTAAATAGTTCTCACCTGCCAATAAAAGTATCGCTTATAGGACTTGGCAATGTTGGATGCAAATATGATTTGGCCGACAAATCGCAGTCCCTGACCCATGCAAGTGCAATTTCAAATGATCCTAGATTCGAATTGATAGCCGGGGTCGATCAGGATTCTCATTCTCGAGCAATATTTGAAGATTCTTATGGTGTGAGAGCTTTCCCGACAATTCAAGAGTTAATGGCTTACTCGAAACCTGAGATCGTAACAATAGCGACCAAAACTGAGGATCATGTGAAGAACATCAAGGATCTCTTGGAACACCGGACAATTAAGCTACTTCTGTGCGAAAAACCTATTTCAAAAAATGCACAAGAGTTGAAGGAATTAACTCGAGATTTAGGCCTTTCGGAAAAAATTGTTCTCGTAAACTATCAACGAAGAACAGAAGCCACAGCAAATGAAGTACGTGCATTGATTAAAGAAAATAAATTTGGTGCATACTTAAGTGGTTCTGGGTTGTATTCAAGAGGTTACTACAACAATGGCTCACATATGATTGATTTACTTGAATGGTGGTTTCAAAGTAAACTTGAAATTGTAAAGTTGATTGAGCTTTCAAAAAATTCTGGGGATTACGATGCAACAATGGCTCTTAAAGTCAGAAATAGGAATTTCTTGCTCCAAGCGGTTCCGGCACCGCTCGCCTCAATTTTTGAAATAACCCTCCAATTTGAATTTGCACAGTTGAGATACGCCGCTGGAGGTGCGCAAGTCTATTTCGATGAGGTCGTAGGAGATGAGAAATTCAAAGGGATGAGGACGATATCTACTTCTAATACCCCAGCATTTGCTGACCTATCAGCGAGTATGGCGAGTGTATACAATGACATTTATTCAATACTACTTGGTGGAGCTTCTCTATTAAAATCAGCTGCGGAGGCCATGGATTTGATATATCGGATGCAAGGCTTTATTCACGGAAATGGAGAGATAAATGCTGGCAATTAATGGAGGCAAGCCTACTATCAAAAATGAGTTTAAGCCCTATTTAACAATCGGTGAAGAAGAGATAGAAGCGGTTGTTCGAGTTATGCGCACCGGCAATCTCTCTAAATTTATTGGAGCATGGTGTGACGAATTCTATGGCGGTCCAATGGTTCAGAAATTCGAAAATGAATGGGCCAATTTTTTTGGGGTTAAGCATGCCATTTCGGTCAACTCCTGGACTTCAGGTCTCACGGCCGCGGTGGGTGCAATTGGAATTGAACCAGGAGATGAAGTAATTGTTAGCCCTTGGACCATGGCTGCGAGCGCTACCGCGATTTTGCACTGGAATGCAATTCCTGTATTTGCTGATATCTCTCGTGAAGACTTTTGTCTTGACATTCATGCGACCGAGAGATCTATAACTGAGCACACAAGGGCGATCATGATTGTCGATATTTTTGGGCAATCTGCGGACATGGATGCATTCAAGTCACTTGCAAGAAGATATAACCTAAAACTAATTACTGATACCGCGCAAGCGCCAGGAGCTCTTTACAAAAATCAATTAACTGGGACGTTATCAGATATTGGAGGCTTCAGTCTTAATTATCATAAGCATATCCACACGGGAGAGGGCGGAATGATTGTTACAAATGACCCTAATCTTGCTGAGAGAGCACGTTTAATTCGAAATCATGCAGAAGCCGTCGTAGGCGACAAGCATGAAACTAATTTAGTGAATATGGTGGGCTACAACTTCAGAATGGGAGAAATTGAAGCAGCTATCGGTATTGAACAACTAAAGAAATTGCCCGCTTTGTTAGAATCCCGACAGAGAATTGGAAATTCACTCGGTGCGAAACTTTCAGAAATCCCTGGTTTGCTTGTTCCTGAGGCTATGCCAGGCAGAAATAGTGCTTTTTATGTTCTTCCATTAATCCTAGAACTAGAGAAATTAAGAGTGGGAAGAAAAGAAATTTACGCAGCATTAATCGCAGAAGGCGTCAGTGGCATATCTCAAGGTTATACAAATCTGCATTTGCTTCCGATGTTCCAAAAGAAAATCGCTTACGGATCTAAGGGTTTCCCCTGGGTACCGGGTATTGTTAATCGAGACATAGATTATTCCTTAGGGATCTGCCCAGTAGCGGAAGAACTACATGCATCCAGCTTTATGGGCTTTGAAGTCTGCAAATTTAATCTCTCCGAATTCGAGGTGGATCTGATCGCAGAAGCCTTTAGGAAGGTTTTTAACTTTTATGCAATTGGGTGAGAATGGTGTGCCTTTAATACGATTTCTTTTCTATGTACTCATTTCTGGAATGTCCAGATTCCAAATAGTGGCTTCATGCCTTAGTTTTATCCCATGAAAGCAGTTATTCTTGCGGGTGGCCGAGGAACGCGTTTGGCAGAAGAAACGCAGCTAAAACCCAAGCCACTAGTCGAAGCAGCTGGACAACCATTGATTTGGCATATCATGCAGAATTATGCAAGATTTGAAATTACGGAGTTTATAGTTTTAGCAGGATATAAAGGTCAGCAAATACGTGAATATTTTGCCAATTATTGGCTTCATCAGTCTGATATTACATTTGATCTTTCAACGCCAGAACGAGAGATTCATAAGATTCGAAGTCTTCCATGGAAAGTTTCGGTTTTGGATACTGGCATTGATACGAGTACGGGTGGCAGAATTGCTAGGTTGAAAGAATTGATTAAGGAAGATTTTCTCTTGACATACGGGGATGGCGTTGCAGATGTTAATATTAGGGAATTGATTTCGACTCACAAAGCAAGTGGAAATTTTGCAACTCTTACTGCTGTACAACCGCCAGCTAGGTTTGGGGCCTTGAAAATAATTGATAACCAGGTTGAAAACTTTCAGGAAAAACCTATTGGTGAGGATGCTTGGGTGAACGGCGGTTTCTTAGTTCTCAAACCTGAGGTTTTTAGCTTTCTTCATGGTGATAATTCATCTTTTGAGATAGATGCACTCCCAGAAATTGCTAAATTAAATAAATTGGGTGTTTACAAGCATTCAGGTTTCTGGCAACCAGTTGACACAATTCGAGATTTGCAACGGCTTGAAGAAGCGATAGATAGAGGTGTACTTCCGTGGGCTTAAACCCAAAGTTGTGGAATGGAAAACGCGTTTTAGTCACAGGGCATACTGGATTCAAGGGTTCTTGGTTAACACTATTTCTTAAAGAATTAGGTGCTGAAGTTGTTGGGCTTGCATTACCTCCATCTGGGTCACGATCCCTTTACCTTGATGCAGAAATAGGTAATGATCTATTCTCTGAAACTTTTCAAGATATTCGAGATGAAATTGGTGTCAATAGAGCTTTACAAGGAATTCATTTTGATTACGTCTTCCATTTGGCTGCTCAAGCTTATGTTCGAAGATCCCTCAGGGAGCCGCTTGAAAGCATTGCCACAAATGTAATTGGGACTGCAAATGTTTTAAAACCATCATTGGCCTCTAAGACTGTAATGGGGGTTACGGTCATTACAACTGACAAAGTCTACGAAAACCTAGGTCTTAAACAGCCGTTTAAGGAAAACAGTAAATTGGGAGGGAAGGATCCTTATAGTGCTTCTAAGGCAGCTGCAGAAATCATTGTTGCTTCATTAAGTGACACCTGCAACCCACTCGGCATTCCAGTAACAACGGTGCGTGCTGGAAATGTAATAGGGGGCGGCGACTGGGGTGAAGAACGACTAGTTCCAGATCTTGTTAGAGCACTTAACGCAAATTCTAAACTAGTAATTAGAAATCCAAACGCGACTAGACCTTGGCAATATGTTCTTGATTGTCTTTACGGCTATTTACTTGTTGCCCAATCACATATGGAAGAAAGGGGTGATACACCTAATTCAGTAAATTTTGGACCTGATGAATCCCTGTCCGTCATTAATTTGATTAGCCTTTTTGAAGTTGCCTTCGATAAGAAAATTGAGTTCGATGTTTCAGAATCACATTTACCCGAAAGTGAATGGTTAGCACTTAATTCTGAATTAGCCCTTGAGTACTATGGCTGGGAATCATCACTCTCAGCAGTCCAGGCTATAAAGCAAACTGCAGATTGGTATTCGAAATTTCAAAGCGGTGCAGACGCTAAAGAATTAATGATTTCGGAGATATTGAAGTATAAGGTGGGCAAGTGGTAAATTGCCGAGGGTGTGGTGCAAATCTCTCCTTAACTTTCCTGGACCTTGGCTCGAGCCCAATCGCTAATGACTTAATTACTTTTGAAAATCTAAATAGCCCAGAAGTTTATTACCCGCTTCACGTGATGACCTGTGGGCGATGTGCATTTGTTCAGCTACCGGAAGTCACAAGTCGCGAATCTCTATTTCGCTCCGATTATGTTTACTTTTCTTCATACTCTTCTAGCTGGCTAGAACATTCGCAAGAATATGCAGTGAAAATGATTGAATTGCTCAGCTTAAGTGAACAAGATCTTGTAATTGAAGTTGCCAGCAACGATGGTTACTTACTTCAATACTTCATTCATAGTGGCATTCAAGTATTGGGAGTTGAACCATCGTCGGGCGTTGCTCAAGTTGCAGTCGCCAAAGATGTGCCAACCTTGATGAATTTTTTCGGTGCGCGCTTAGCTGCAGAATTGGCAACAAATCAAAAACCAAAACTTATGATTGGAAATAATGTCCTAGCTCATGTGCCAGACATACACGATTTTATTGAGGGGTTCTCACTTCTAATTGCAGATGACGGAGTGGTCACTTTTGAATTCCCACATTTACTTAGTTTAATCAGAAATAATCAATTTGACACAATTTATCATGAACATTATTCCTATCTCACAATTACGGCATTGCTGCCTATTTTTGAAAAGCACGGGCTCAAGGTCATTGATGTGGAAAAGCTTTCAACTCACGGTGGTTCTATTCGAATTTATGTGGTTCCAGCCTTATCACCACGCGGTGCGAGTGATTCGGTTGTGAGTGTTTTGGCTGAGGAGGCGACCTTAGACCCTAGGGAGCAAGTTGTTTGGGAGTCATTGCAAACTCGAACTTTGCGAGTAAAGATAGACCTCTTGGATGAGCTCATCAAATGCAAAAAAAGTGGTTTAACAGTAGCTGCCTACGGTGCGGCGGCCAAAGGAAATACCCTCCTAAATTACTTGGGAGTCGATTCAGATTTGGTTGAGTACGTAGTCGATCTGAATCCGCATAAGCAAGGCAAGCATCTGCCTGGCTCAAGAATTCCGATCGTTGGAATTGAACATTTAAAGGAAAATCAACCTGATGTATTATTAGTTCTTCCGTGGAATTTAGCTGATGAAATTAAGTCACAACTAACTCATCTCGCAAATATGAATTCAATGAAATTCCTTAGAGCAGTGCCAAATTTGGAGTATTTCTGATGCAGTTTATCCCGCTAGAAATAGGTGGTGTTCTAGGAATAATTGGGGACTCACATTCGGATTCCCGTGGCACTCTGACAAGAGTCTGGGAATCGAATCCGGTGTTCCAAGACTTCGCCCTAAATCAAGCAAGCATTGTTGGGAATCCAACAAAGGGGACTCTCCGTGGTTTGCATTTCCAATCAGATCCATTTTCTGAGACCAAGATTGTTGAGTGCGTTTCAGGTAAAGTCTTCGATGTTGTTGTGGACTTGAGAAAAGATTCGAGCACTTACGGCAGTCATTTAGAGATAGTGATTGGCCCTCTGGAGCCTTACATTGGTTTATTTATACCTGCTGGCTGTGCTCACGGTTACTTGACGCTTGAATCAAATTCCACACTGATTTATTTCATGGACAATACATACTCGGCAGATCACTCAGATGGACTGCTTTGGTCCGACCCCAGACTATCAATCAACTGGCCGTGCAAGCCGGTTCTAATATCTGATCGCGATTCCGAGTGGCCGTTACTAGTCTAATGTACAAGAAGGTTTTCCTGACAGGCTGCACAGGTGAAGTCGGATTTCGCTTAACGTTACTTCTACTGGATCTCGGTTACGAAGTATACGGAGTAAGTGGAAAGAAGAAATGTCTAATTGTTCATCCAAAACACTCGTGTAACCAAATCGACCTATTGGATCATTCTCTAGACCTTGAGTTGCAAGAAGTTAACCCTGACATACTGGTTCATACTTCTTGGTTAACTAAACCAAAGGAGTTCTGGAATTCAGACCAAAATAGCGATTGGGTTACAGCTAGTAAAAGATTAATCAACAAGTTTTTATTCTCAGGTGGAAAATATTTAGTCGTTACTGGTTCTTGTGCTGAATACTCTTGGAGAGCTGGCGGGCCTTTGACTGAGAATTCTTTGGAAGACCCCGCAACTACTTACGGAAAAGCTAAACTTGAATTACTGAATTGGATCCGTAATCAAGAAATTCCCTTTTTATGGACCCGTACTTTTTTCCAATTTGGAATGAAGGAGTCACCAGGCCGATTGATTCCAGATATCATCGATTTGCTTGGCAGAAATCAAGAATTCGTAGTGCGAAATAGCTTAGATGTCCGAGACTTTGTTTTTGTTAAAGACGTTTCAAGAATATTGAGCTTACTTATTTCACAAAGTCAGCTAGGCGTGGTAAACATTGGAAGGGGAGAGGGGATCAATGTAGGGGAATTAGCCCGGTCGGTAGCGGAATTGGTAGGGCGCAAAGACTTGATTAAACTTGACGGGGTTAACATTCAAAAAAGCTCTGTAATTTCAAATCCAGAAAAACTTCTAACAATGCTTGAAAATTTTGATTGGACACCCCTCGATTCAGCTTTGATTGAGACGATAAAGGCGCGATCGATTTAACTAGCTAAATCGCAACTTTAGCCAATTTTACTGACACAATAATGTCCGAATGTGAGGTGTTTATGGAAAAATCAGTGTCGTACTCAAACGATATCCCGAATGAAACTGAGTTTAACAATTCTCGAAGTTTGTGGCGAACAAAAATGGGAGATTCAAAATCGCTTCGCAGTAAAGCAATTGCACTAACTGTCGCAAGTAACGAGTTTCAGTACGGATATCAATGGGAATGGTGCGGAGTTCCAATCATCCGACATCCGGATGACATTGTCTTGCAACAAGAAATCATGTGGACCCTGAAGCCCACACATATAATTGAAACAGGTGTGGCTCGCGGGGGAAGTCTCACCTTGTCCTCTTCGCTGATGGAAATAGCTGGAAACCAAAGTAAAGTACTAGGCTTAGACATTCAGATTTTGCCTCATGCAATCGAAGCACTAAAGCCTTGGACCACAAACGGGCGTGTTGAACTACTTGAGGCTGATTCAACTTCTTCGATTGCTATCAGTGCGGCTAGGGATTTTTTAGATGGGACACAATCCCCTGCCTTGCTCGTACTAGATAGCAATCACAGTCATGACCATGTACTTAAAGAATTGCATGCACTTGCACCGATGCTCCCGATAGGAAGCATTGTAATTGTTGCGGATACAATCGTTGAGGAGATGCCCGAAGACTACTATCCGGATAGACCATGGGGGCGAGGCAATAATCCATTCACAGCGGTAAAAGAGTTCTTAAGTCTAAATCCTGATTTCCAATTCGATCAGCGGTGGTGCAGAAGAAGCCTGATGGGTGAATGTCGAGATGGTGTACTAATTAGAACTAAAAATTCTTTATAGGTAGTAATTACTAATGTTTAATGATTAATCCTTGGCCTGTTGGAAGAGTAAGAATAGGAATTTTCTTGGATTGAGCAAAAGCATCCCAGGATCTCTTTTGTTCCAAGAATTCTGGGCCATAAGCGTAATCGTCTAGAAGAATTAGTCCCCCTCTAATTACTCTGTCCCAAAGAATTTCTACTGTTCCAATTTCAGCTTGAGCATTATTCATATCGATTGAGAGATATGAAATGGTATCAATATCTTGCTTTTCAAGGCTTTCAGGGAGAACACCTTGAACTAATTTAACGTTTGGAAAATCTGAAAAGAGGGCCACAACTTTTTCGAAATAGGGTTCTGCATAATGCGTTTTATTTAAGCGTTGCATATTATCTTTTTCGGAAGCTTTTCCTTGTTCTAAAGGAATTCCCACATATGTATCAAACAGAAAGAAGTCTTTTTGTGCCTTAGAAAAGTCTAGGTACTCCACAATAGTTTTAGAGAGTAGCCCATGACCAACTCCACACTCTACAAAATCACCGTCTAAACTAAGTGCTTGGGTGGCAGCCCAACAAGCAATGTAGGCACGGAATCTGATATCACCTGGGTGGCTATCAAGCGCACCTGTTGCTTTCCCTTTCGCATAAGCTCTTACAAATTTAGGATCGTCTAGAAATTCCACCAAGTGCTGAGAAATTAACCCATCTTCAGCCAACGTTGGATTTGGAATAATCGGCAACCCATTAAAAATAAGTCTGTGGTAATAAATTTGAGTCCGCATGCTTACAGGCAACATGGAATAAATACGCTTTAGAAGAAATTTCAAAATTTAGCCTTTTAGTCCAGTCTCACAACACCAGTAGGCGTCATCAAATACACCGCAACAATCCCAGACTCACCCTCGTTAGTTGATGGGTCAATAAACTCAATATCTGTCCCATTTAATCCACCAAGAATCTCAGTCTTAAACCACGAGTCTGATAGTTGCTCATTATCAGCAATTGTGATTTTCTCAATAGCAGCAACGGCTTTTCCATCTTGTGATGGGTGATCAGCGGTTAACCATTGGATAAAGAATGGAAGTTCGCGAGAATCAGTAATCTCATTAACTCCGATTTGCTTCCACTTTAGATCCGTTCCGTCTGGACGTGTGCGGTGACCTTCGGTTGCGATGCGTCCAAACTTCTCTTCAACCTTTGAAATATCTTCAGTTGCAAAAACCCAAGTGAGCCAGCCTCCGCCTTCTTGTGCTTTCTTACTAACAGCTTTTCCCCAAGGGGTTTGCTCTGTTGCAGGGTGATCTAGCGGGCAGACAACTTCGATGTACTGGCCGTTTTGAAGAGGCAGTGTGAAGTTGCGAGTACCAAAGCGTGGATGGACTCCGCCATCAACAAAGGTGCTGCCTAGGCGAGCGCCAAGGCGTTGAACGGTGTCGGCGAGCTGATCATGGGAGGTTACATATGAGACATGGTCTAAACGCATGGGGAAATCTTGCCCTATGAAAGGGGGTGGTGATTACCAAGATTGGGTCAGATCAAGCTGAGCATGACGGCCTTTTTGGCCGCTTCCTTGCGGTCGCTGACTGATAGCGCCTGGTAGATCCGCATAGTCTCGTGGCGGATGGTTGAAACGGAAAAGCCCATTTCAGTGGCTAGCTCGTGGTTGGTCTTGCCTTCGACCATGCCGCGCAGGATCAAGATCTGGCGCTGGGTCAGCTGGCCAGCCCCGGCATCGCGGTTTTCAGCCGATAGCCGGGTCACCCCACCCAGATTGCCATAAGGGTTGCTGACAAAGGAAAGGTATAGGGACAGCGGGACGCATAAGTCTTCGATCGCCTCTGCCGTGTGGTGCTTTTGGCTTTCAGTTATTGCCTTGTGGAAGTGAATTGTTAAGTGGCCTTGGATTACTCCGCGATCGCGCAAAGTAGCGACATACATTGTTGAATCAGGGGTCCACTTTTCTTTTGATAGACCCGCAATTATTTGAACTTCTGGAGAATTAACTGAACGCCATTCTTCACTTGGAATGTTTCGTCCGCGAACATTTTCTGAATCTGGAAAACCAAATTGACCTAGATTTGTAATTGAGTCATCGTTGTTAATGCGGCCAAAACGCAAGCCCAGCACTGAGAATTCAGATAGATATTCGGTTGCAAGTGCGCGTGCGATTTCTTCAGTCGTTGGGTGGTAGCTGAGCCATTCGACAAATCTACGAATTACGGTCATGGGCGCATCACTTGTTCATTGAACAGTTCAAAAGAAGAACGCATTGCACAATCAACCTTTCTGTCCAAA
>Ga0164293_10000831_pt1 | contig 25709 bp, 17 predicted proteins | sample GEODES118metaG_FD_111487 | JGI IMG/M metagenome (GOLD analysis project Ga0164293, IMG submission 111487) | Eutrophic lake water microbial communities from Lake Mendota, Wisconsin, USA - GEODES118 metaG | ecosystem: Environmental > Aquatic > Freshwater > Lake | place: USA: Lake Mendota...
GTAATAATATAATAACACCTGATTATACACAAAATATTCAATCTAATAATTATAATGATACTACGATAAATAATATAGATCGAAATTTATATCGTAATAATAAATTTAATTATTTGGGAATTACCTCTATTGATATAAATTCTACAATTATATTTAATGATATGTATATTAATACCCCATTTAGTAATACAACATATTATAAATTCGATGATAATAAAATATATACATTGACACCCAATATGAATGAAAATAGATATAGTTTAAGTTATGAACTTGCTGATAATATGATTATCAATCCATATGAATTGATATTTAATAATAGTACTAATTTACAATCACTCATATTAACTAAATTTTCAAATAATAAATATATTTATTCTTATAATTTAACATTTGATAATACTTTTAATTTCATAGGTACAACTAATTTTTTAATTAATAATATGATTATATGTGGAACTATTGTAAATAATAATAATATGATTACTCTTATTATGATATTGAATAATATGATAACTTTCAATGAGACTGTTCTTATGTATGAAGCAATAATGGGAGATAAAACATCATGGCAAGTTAGTTCACAAATTACAAATATATCTGTAAATAATTTTAAAATAGCAAACTATTATATTAATAGTTCATTAAATAGTTTGGGAATAAATTCAGGAGATATTTATAGCTTATCTGGTAATTATTATGATATGTCTACAATATCAGAGATTAATAATATATGTTATTTTAATTTACCTGCTTCTGATCCTACAGTTACTATTGATTTATATAACAAAGTATCAATTACTTCTTCACCGGATAATTCATATGTAACATATAATTTAAAACCTAGTTTAATAATTCGTAATGGTACTATTTATAGTTATTATGCTGATGGGGTATTTACAAAAGATCTTTTAAACACAAACTCTAACTATTATATATTATTAATTGATACATCTGTCGGTAGATATTTTATACTTAAGATTAGTGATATTAAAATAAAGGAAATACCAAAAGGAAATTATCATACTTATATATTACCATCTTATAATATAAATACAATTCAATATAATGTTACTAATATATCGATAGATAGTAATGGAAATATAAGTGGTTTGGCTGCAAATAATTTACCAACCTATTCATTTTATATAATAGGAGGTGTAGTATATTTTTATAGTACTGGCGATACTATAAATATAGTAGATTCATCAATAGCCTATTTCAATCAAAATGATAATATGAATACTATTTATTTAATAGACAATACATTATTTAATACTGAATTAAAACAGATGATTGGTATTATGATAAATTTTAATTTGAGTGAAAATTTTATTACGAAAAGATTAAATGTTAATTCACCCGTTAGTTTTGATACTCTTAATTATTTAGTCTATAATTCAAAATATTATGATACTGAATTAGTAGTTGCGAGTTATAATTCAAATACAATTCAGTTATTAGGAGATAATGAGGTGATAGTTGAGATGTTAATACAAAATATCAATATGCAAACTCTTTATCAACCAATTGTTATTAAAAAATATGATAATGGGATTATTATTCCTAATATTAATTTTACATATAATATGATAAACTATTCAAAATCATTTATTCCAATTAATTCTACCAATTTATTTGATTCTAATAATAAATTAATTAATAATTTAATAATTGGAACAATTAATAGTACAGATATATTCACTTCAATATCGCCTAATATTATTATTAGTAATGGTACGATTAGTTTAAATAATAGTTATAGTGTATCTGATTTAGCTTTTGAATTAAAATTATGGAAAATTAAAGGAGTTACATCATCTGGGATTGTATATTATGTATATTTTTGGATTTTATTTACAAATAATATACAATTGATTCAAAATTATTTAGATGTATTAACAGATACCACTAATAATATTGGTATATCAGAACCATTATATTTAGATACTAATTCACAACTAACCATTACAAATTATTGTCTTCAATACAATTTAATATCATGTTATCCTAATATTTTGCAACAATCTAATAAGGATTTAATATTATTAAATAATACATATGACACTTCGATATATTATCAATTCTATACTGATACTAGATATTATGATACAACTAAATATACTCATATTTTAAAGCAATTAGATTATAATAATGTTTTTAATATTAAACCTACTGTAGAATTTTTATCAAATAATATAAACAGTTCAGTATATTTCTCTAGTTTGCAATCATCAGACCCATCTGTTTTTAATTCTGCTAAATATTTTATCTTTATTTATCAAAGAGTTAGTACAAAGAATAGAGAATATAAAATTCTATTTAAATCAGATGTATCGAACAATATATATTTTGATTATGATAGCGATATATCAGAACTTACAACTTATTATTCTATTAATTATCCAATCTTTATTAATAATATGATTGTACTGATACAAAATACTACTACAAATTATCAGATTGTTAAATTTAATAATATGTTTTTAGAAATGAATGAAATGATAATATTAGATGGTAATATATTTATTGTTAATGGATTGAGTCTAAAATCAAATACATATATGTTAACATTAATTAAATCTATTTCAACTCTTAAGGATAAATATAATGGATACTTTACATTAGGTAACTTTTTAAGAAAAGATAATAAAGTGATGCCTCCGATTGATTATGAAACTATGTTAACATACAAACCAATGATTACTCCGAGTGTTGGTGATATATATTTTAGTAATAGTATGAATAAATTTGTGATAGCAACATCATCATCTGTTGTTAGTGATGTTAGTATATTTCAAGAATCTAGTTTAACTATAAAATTATATTATAATACGAATGGATTATTTTTATTTGATAATATGATATTATTAAAAAATTGTGATAAATTATTATGTACTATTGATAATAATATATATACTATTAAGAATATTAGAGATGGGATGATATTTTTAGATAATAATATTAATTTAGCATCAAATTATAATAATACATTTATTACTTTTATTTTACCCTATCAACCATTTAAAATAATGTATATTAATTTTGATTCAAATGGTAATATTTTATCAGAAATAATTCCGGATAATATGACAATAATATTAGATTCAACAAATAATAATTTGGATGTTTATAATGTGAATAATAATATGATAAATATTGACACAGCCGTAAATATAACTCCTGGATATAGATTAGTACGTGTTATGAATACTATTTATACTTCCTTCTTTGAAAATGTATCATTTATTCCAATTAGTGTAACAACATTTAATATTAGTAATAAATATCCAATTATATTATCAGTTAATTATGATCATAATAATAATAGAATACAGATATTAAATAATAGTAATATTATGACTAATTTTAACTTTTACTATTTTCAACCAATATTTATTTCAGGTTCATATAATTTTATTAAAAATATAACATTTGATGGGACTTATTATTGGATAGTATTAATGAATCCAACTAATATTATAATAGATGGTATGATGAAGGTTACATTCTCACCTAGTTATACAAATAATAAGAATTTATTTATTCAAACTAAAATAAGATATAACTTTGGTATTCAGTCTTATGATTATAATAATTTGATAGGTAAAAATATTGAGGTGGTTAGATATATATTAAAAGATAACAATGTTGTTTTAATACAAACAAAGCTTAATAATAATAAGATAATATTCAAATATGGAGTATCTATTGCAGTGAATGAGGCAAATAATAAAATAAAAAATGTATTTATAAATAATAAATTTAATGGAACTATGGATACATATGAAAGTATTTATTTTTATGGTAACTTTTGTTTAAATTCAGATGGTATGATTAATAATTATGATACATTATTAGGTTCATATCATTTAATTTGTCAGATGAATCAAGATTTTAATAAGGTGAATTTATGTAAGTTTATTTATCCAAATAATATCTTTGCATATCAACCATTTAATTATAATTATTTATCAAAATCTTTTTTAGGTAGAATTATATGTATTAAATCAAATTTTGTAAATGAGATTGTTTATAATAATTTTAATATGGTTCAGTCTAATAAAGTTTTGGAAATCAATAATATGAGTATGAAATTCATAAAGAAATATGATATTCGATTAGTAGGTACACCAACATTTATTAATAATAATTTTAATCAGGAGATACAGTTTATAGGAACTAATACATTTTCATATGAGTTATATAATATGATATATTTAGATGAGGAATTAACACAACCTTATTCTATTGTTACTATGAATATTGATTCTGTTTTACATTATTATATAGTATCCCCATTATATTTATCAAATCAGCTTAAAACAATTTATACTATTTTAATAAATTATATGGATAGTGCTACGATGAGTCAAGTAACTAAGAAAAATAAAAAATTAGCAGATAGTGATATTGATTATTATATTGATACTAAAATTGTGAATACTGAAATATTATTATATAATATTAATTTTTCAAGAGTAAGTAATAATAATGGTATATATAAATATAAATATGTATTAGATGATAAATTGGACCATTATAAATTAAATTCAAATGAAAACTATTTTATTCAATATATCAATCAAGTAATTAGTAGTATAAATAATAATAATAATACAATTATTACAACATATGCTCTTGATTCAGATACATTAATATCAACTAATGAATATGATAGACTTAAATGTTTTACAATTAGAACCTTAGATATCAATAATATTTTTGATCCTACAAAATTATTTACGAATGTTAAAGCTCTTAAAATTTCTCTTTTTAATAATTCTTTTGGTAGTGCAAGGATTTCAGATATAGATATATTTAATAAATTAAAACCTTGGAAAGTATGGGCATTATTAAATAGTATAGTTGGGGTTAATAAAATAAGTGAGCTTGTTAATAATTGTTATTTGCAATATAGTGGAAATACTGTTAGTAAGAAAACCGATACAGTCGTTAATTACTCATATCTTACTAATAATGAAGTGACAATGCTAACATCATTTTTAATTGATATTAATACTAAACCAAATGCTCTTACTAATTTTAACATAATTAAAAATAATATTGAACCACTGATTCTTTCAAATCTTAAAAATTGGTTAGGAAATACATGGTTCTTTTTAAATGTTACTAATAATATTAATTCTTTTCTACAAGGAGCTGGTTATAATAATATATTATTTGATGGTAATAATCTTATTTTTAATAATATGATAACACCTGTAATATATATAAGTAATGAATATACATTTGATTCGGTAAATAACCTTGTATATCGTTCAACTGAACAGTATAATAAAATAAATACTAATATATCTCAGTTTATTAATAATATAAATATTCCATATAATAATAGTAATTATTTTGGGATATCAATTCATCAATTATTAAGATATTTACGTGTACTTGGAGACCAATTTATTCAACTTACAACTAATTTTACTAATGTATTAAATAGTACACCTGAATATCCTTATAATAATCCTCTAAAATTTATTATTAATAAAGTTTGGGAGAATCATAAGAGTAATAAAGAATTAGCATTATTAGATAAAAATTTTCAACAAAATGAAACATTTGTATTAAGATATACCAAAAACAGTAATATTTATTCAAGTATCAATTACTTAATTAATTTAGATATATCTTATTTTGGTATGTATAGTACAAGTGATTATAATGAATTTGTTTCTACATTTAACAGTCAATATAATATGAACAATGTAACACAATATAAAGATACTGTATTAAAACCAGTACAAATTATTAAAAAATTAACTATTAATACTCTTTATCCATATAAGATTAATTTTAAAACAAATGAAATTACAGGAGATGCAACATATAGTATTGATTTTTTAAATGGTGAGAATATAATGACTGATTATACTATTACTAATCCTAATACATATCCAGATGAATTGTTATTTACTTCTCCACTTAATATTAAATCATCTGATTTTATTACAGTTAAGAAGAAAAAGAGTTATACTGTAAATAGTTCTACTTTCTTAGGATATCTTTATGCTATTACATTTGATAACTTATCATTAGTAGATAGTATATATTTTAGAAATTACAGTCTTACTATTATGAGTATTAATAATAATGTTATTAATTTATTGGTACCATTATCTTTGATTGAATTGGGTAATATGACAGAAATAAATACAACAGATATCTTTGAAATTAGAAATAATGTATCAATTATATCAACTAAAGTAATAAATGGTAATACATATCTTACATTTTTAAATAGTATGATAGTATTAAATAATTTTGTAGCTAATAAAACATTACTACGAACACCTAATAATATTTATATGTTACAAATTGATAATAATATATTACCTGAATTTTATATTACAGGTGCAACACTTGATAGTTATGATTGTATAATTATTAATATGATGAACCCTACTAATATTGTTAATATGAATCAAGGGATTTATAATATTAATTTATCTTCAAATATTATTAATACTGGGTTATCATCTTATGAACCAGTCGATAAAAATATTATTATTCCAATGGATTTTAAATATAATAATAGTTCCATGTCATTGACACCTTTAAAAGTTAATTCTATTCAGAATAATATTATACAATTTTATTTTAATTCAAATGCTATTAATATAATTAATAGCTCAACTGGATGGAATACTGTAGTTAATACAAAACGTATTGGTCATGACCTTACAAATAGTATTACTAAATTAGAAAAAATTGCAGATTATGCTTATTATTTTAATAATATTATACCATCAACTAGTAGTACAGTTATTTTTGTATATGATACTACTATAAATGATATTGATATTAATAATAATGTATTTGAACCAATTAATAATACAATATACAAGACATCTATGACAATAACATATTTGAAAAATACTACTCGATTCACATTAAATACATTGTTACAATATACTGATACTACTGATAAATTAAGTTTTATTCAAAAAAACTTTTGGACAATAACTAATTATAATATTATTGATAATATGATGACTATTACAGTTCCTTCTGATTTTGTTATTAATACAAGCAGTAAATATTATTATAAAATTAATAACATTGTTATAAATAAGGGGTCGTTTTTATATGATGGAACTAATCTTACATTTAATTGGAATGATAATATAATAGGACCTATTATATTTACTCAATATTATGTAGAAACTACAATTGGAGTAATTATGATACCAAATAATAATATGAAAGTTAAGATAACATTAGATTATCCCTATCAATATACTATTAATAATAATTTCTATATATTACCATATGACTGTAATGGGAATGAATTTAATAATTACTTTTATATTCTCAAGACATCAGATACTACTAATCTTAATGGATTTGGAATGATTGGTTTTACAGATGGTAGTTCCAACTATACTGATAATATGATTACTTTATATATGAATGGGACTATTTTTAATGGTAAAATATTTGATGAATATTATGATGGTACTAACAAGTATTATATTATATCATTAAATAATATATTAGATACTAGTTTGAGTTATACATATAGTTTATCAGATACAATTATTAAAAATGTAGTATCTATCATATTCTATCAAGATTTATTATTTACAGGAGATACACCTTATCAAGATTCACCTAATTATATTTATATTTATACAAATAGTAATATTAATAATTATATTCCATTAAATGGTAGTAGTATGGCAAATAGATTTTATTTAATAGGATATTATGATTATAAATTGACTAACTTGTATTATAATCCAACTTTTATTCAGAATCCTAATATGATGAAACAAATTGTATATAATACAACTACTAATAATATCATTGAAAAACCACGTTTTAAAACATATGATAAATTATTCTCATTTATTAGATTATACTTTAATGACCAATTAATGGAAGAGTTGAATGAATATGTATTTAATATTAATTATCATTTATATTCTACAGAAGAACAGAGACGACAATTAGATAAAATGGTAATAATTAGAAAAAATAGTAGTTATGAATTATATATTCCATTAATATTTTGGTTCAGTAAAAAGGCAGGAATATCACTTCCTACCATTGCATTGTCGAATACTCAACTTAGATTAGAATATAAATTAAATGATCTTGTCAAAATTCTCGATAATGATTTGAGTGGTAGTTATACATATAGTATAAATCCAACATGTAAGATTACTCTTCAATCTGAATTTATTTTATTAGATAGTATGGAGAGAAAATTATTTGGCTCTTTTAGTCATGAATATGTAATTGACCGATATATCATTGCACCATATAATAATATTACTAATGATAATGTCGTATTAGTTAAGAATTGGTCTGGTTTAATTAAAGACATACATTTTATTGCTGAACCAGAAAATTATCCAGGTTTAAATTATTTCCCAGAAATAACAAATGATTACGATTACCAATATATGCGTTATGTAACTGCTGTTAAGTATTATAAATTATATCAAACTACTAATTATTTTACATCTACTGAACAAAGACAATATAATTTAGATATTAATATTATTTCACAAAATATTATTGATTTGAATAATTATATATTAACACATGGCGTGCCCGGACATGATAATAATACACGAATTCAAAAATATATTGACTTTTTTAGTAGATGGTCTATTTGGGACAATTCATATGAACTTTTGAAATTTATATTATACTATGATGATAAATACCTTAGTTTTGTACCTGAAGAGCAAAAAATATATTCAATTTCAATCTATTTATTATATTTATATTCAAATAAAATGAATGTTAGAGAGATATCACCCATTCAATCTATGTTATTAAAAGTTAATGGAAGTGATTTATTTGCAGAAAGAGATTGGAATTATTATACTAATGTAGTACCTTATCAGAAATTTAAAAACACATTACCAACAGGATATTATACATATACCTTCTCATTACATCCTACTGATGACCAACATTCTGGACATCTTAATTTTTCATTCTTTGATGATATAGTGGTAAAAATAAAATCTAATATGATAAAATCAGATGGTACAACATATGGTCCCTATAAATTAAATACAGTTTTAAGAGAATATAATATATTGAGAATTATGAGTGGTATGGGTAATCTGGCGTGGATAAATTAAATTAGAAAATTTTCTGTAGAAATTTTTCTAACTATAAATTAAAAACTAATCCACCAATACCGTGAGAGGTTCTAAATAGATTATACTCTATTGCATATGCTTTCATAATAGCTGGATTTTGATAATTGATAATATTATTTAATGTTACTTGAATATAGGCATCATCCACTTTACTAAAGTTCATTGAACCTGATGGTTGCAAATCTCTTGGATGTAATGCAAATGAATACATATAGATTCCTCTTTGACTATTCATAAAATCATATTGATATTTTTGAATCATACTATAATATTCAATGTTATCTAAATCCATTCGATTAATTGAATTGATAACTAATTTATTTCTTACTATTAAATCTTGTTCAGTTGTTGTAAAAGGATATGATGTATAGATAAAATTATTATTAAAGTTTTTATTTGATGCTAATATTACTCGCCAAACAATTAATTTTATTGGATTGATAAGAGGTAGTTTATATATAGCATTAACTGAATTTATAATTTGGTCAGGAAGAGTTTGTACTCTTGGAATTAAATATTCATGAGAATTATTCATAAAATTTAATCTTTCATATGTATCTAAATAAATATAATTTACCAATAAATAGGCTGATACTATTGAGGGTTGATTAAATTGAAAATAATCCATATCTTTAACTACTACAGTATTAGCCATTATATTCATCTTGTAATTACTACTATTACCAGTTAAAACATAATTAATATCATTATTTTTTGATGGAACTATGAATGTACCTTTCACTGGATTGTAATATAATCTCATATTAATATCATCAAAATAAATAAATTCTCCTACTATTTTATTATTTTGATATTGTTGAATGAATTGTTCTCCTTTCTTATATAAACAAAAATTATCATTAACTGTAAGATAATATGATGGTGATACTTTATAACAATTATTAAAATCATTAAAATCAACATGAATCTTTACATCACTATATGTCATTCCAATTAATGGCAATGCTAAACCGGTATCCATACAGAACCAAAAAGATAAAGGAATATATAATAATATTTGCTCTTTTGTTTTGGTAAGAGTTATCATTTCCATTATATTACCAATCATTCGATTATATGATTTAGATAATCCTATACTATTAACCATTTCATACCATATATTTAACCAATCGCCATAATGTCTATCAATTATTGTACCACCAATTTCAACTTCTACATAATTTATTAATGCTAAACCAATTTTTGAAACCCAACTAAAATTTTTAAGAGATGATGTTGAAAGATTCCCCATAATAATATTAGGAAGTTGTATACAAATATAGGTCATACCCATCAAATCTGCATTCTTTCCGATTGATACAGTACATCGTCTACTGAAATCTGGAGTTGTTTTAAAATATTGAGGTGTCGGCTCAATTGAATAATTGGTGTGTCGTTTATATGCTATTTTAAAAAATGTAATTTCAGGTTGAGCAGATAAATATAAATTTTCCTTCCCAATAGAAACTAATAATAATAATCCAAGTCCCATATAAAGATAGTTAGAAAAACGATCTTTATATATTTATAATTTTATTTATTAGTAAAATATCTATAGACGAGGCATTGCAGATAATCTTAGAGTTGGTAAAGAGGCTACTACTAAGTTCATCGTTTGAGCAACACGTTGTTGTCTTGCTACTAATTTACTACTTTTTTGTTCTACTAATAAAACAATTTTTTGTAGATTTTCTAATGTAGCATTAAGATTTGCAATATCACCTGTCATTTCATAGTTTTTATGTGCCTCTAAAAACTGATGACCAGCAAGAGTTGCTTGGAGAACATCACGTTCTCTTCTTGCAATATCATCAATAGCACTCCTTAATGTATTAAAGTCTGCATCAGGCATTTTTTTACCAGACTGTTCTAATTGAGCTTGAAGTTGCATTAATTCACTACGTAAGCCATTTGAATAAAGTCTCACTTCTTCATTTAATATAGATTCAATTCTTCTAATATCTGATGGTTCACCACCTTTTTGAGTAATATAAGATGGACCATTTAATATGGTGTTAACAATGCTACCACCACGAAGAGGCATACTTCCAAGTGGCAGAGTGTTACGGGGTGTAACTGGAGCAACTGGAGGAGAGGATGAGTCCCAAATAGCACGATTTAAATTAATGAATCTAAAGAATTGTAAAATAAAGTATTGTAATTTGTAGTTATCAAGAAAAGCATTTAATTCTATGTTAGAGGTAGTGGCAGCAGAAGAAGGGCTAGAGGTAGTGGCAGCAGAAGAAGGGCTAGAGGTAGTGCCAGCAGCAGCGGCAGCAGCAGCAGCAGCGGCAGCAGCGACAAATTGAGCAGCAATAGTAGAAGACTTAGGGGCGGCAGAGGGAGGGGCGGCAGAGGGAAGGGGAAGGGCGTTAGGGGCGGCAGAGGGAATGGCGTTGCTGAGGGAGTCGAAAGCGGCGCCGGGGCCGCCGCTGAGGGAGTTGAAAGCGGCAGAGGGAGGGACGCTAGGGGGAAGGCCGCCGGGGCCGCCGCTGAGGGAGTTGAAAGCGGCAGAGGGAGGGACGCTAGGGGGAAGGCCGCCGGGGGGAGGGGCGCCGGGGGGAGGGGCGCCGGGGGCGTCGGGTTTTTCGCTCTGTTTTTTTACTAGTTTTAAAACTTTTAATATATTATTTATATCATAATCAAAATTAGGATGGTTTTTTTCTGGTACTTTGTCACGTACGGCTCTTATATAATCCTTATTTGATTGATCCTCTGGATCATTTGTTTTGGGTTTAGGTAGATTTTTTAGTAGAAGTGGGTTGCCCCCATATTTTTCCGCTACCTCTATTATCCTAGTACTTAGTACAGAACTAAAACCACCAGATTGTTTAAGGTATTTATTGTTTGTAGTAGGACGAAATCCATAAGCTGCAGGATTTGCTTTAATCTTAGCTATCCATTGAGAATAAGTTTCTCTTCTATGAAAATTAATTTTAAGACCATTTACAAGAGCTTTAATTTCTTTAACTTTAGCATCTTCTAGAGATTGAACAGCATTATCAGTTAAATTTAAGTTATTTTGTAGTTGTGCGATATCTACTTGTTTATTAGACAGTAATTTATTAAGCATTGCACATACGTTATTATTATTAATTGTGCATTGGGTATCCTCCTCTTCATTTACGGAATTACCATTTTTCATTAATCTACCATTATTGCGAGTATATATTTTACGTACACCTTGAAAAGGTTGTACCACTAATGAAACAGTAGCTGCAGATGCGTTTATAGAATTTGTTAAACTAGCAACATTGGTATTAACATTGCTTAGTAAATTTGATAAATCTAAAAATTGACTCATTTATACTTGTATATATATTATATAATAGAAAAAAAATTGATAAAAATTTAAATATTTTTAAATAACTAAAATATTTTTATCTTATTATTATATAATGAATAATAAAATTTTTGGTATTCCAATGTGGGTATGGGTTCTTGTAGGAGTTGTATACTATTTACATCATACTAAATCAACTGAACGTTTTGTAGATATGATAATGCCTAAAAAATCTCAACCTAAAATAAAAATATTTAATTTTAACACATCGTGGTGTGGATGGTCTAAACGTTTTCAACCTGAATGGGATGAATTTACAGATAATATTAAAAGCAATAAAAATGTAACTGCAATTGATATTAAATGTGACGACCCCTCTAATAAATCAATGTGCAATGATTATAATGTACCCGGATTTCCATCTGTTATAGCAGAAGTAGAAGGTGACCGTATTCAATATTCAGGTCCTCGCACTGCCGATAACTTGATGGAATTTGTAAATAAATTAGTTTAATTGTTTATATTTTAGTAGAAACTTTAACAAGTTCATTATAAAACTCTAATTCTTTTAATCTCTTTTTATCAAAATCCTTATAGCCATTCAATGCTCCATACCACATCCCTCCAATTGCAGCAGTAGTATCATTATCACCTGGATGGATTGCTACTAAGGATATAAATGTTTCAATACTATACTCTATATTATCAAAATCAATTATTTTAGACCCAGGAGATTGTATAGACATTAAAAGACAATCATATGCATATATACAACTATCTAATCCTGTACTACCAATACGATTCCAGTCCCATTCTAAACCTTTCAAACTTTTTCCTTGTATTACCATATTTTTAATCATGTTATTAGGATAAAATCCTAATAGAAATTCTGTTCTATCAGAAGGGAAAATAAATGTATCTAGAGAATTTTTATATTTTAATTTACTAATTCGAGTTTCATTATATCGTTTCCAATAAGAAATATATTCATCAAGGTCTTCAATCTTGTGTTCTTTTGGATAATATTTATGTATCGTCTTATTACGATATAATAATAGCATCCTATCTACCCATTCCCAAGGATTAATCTTATTAATAGCGTAACTAGTAAAAAGAGCAGTTATCATTCCTCCTAAAAATCCAATATAATAATTGTGAGTTACTCTTGATGCAATAATAGATTCTTCAATAATCTTTTCTTCATCATTTTTCCATACAAGACCAATAGGACCAGTTCTCATTGCTGCCCCATTTCCTCCCATATTACTTTTAATTGGCATATTTTTAAGAGTGACCCCTTTCTTTAATAATTTTAACGATTCAATTGTTGTAATACCACTTGTTCGCTTACTATCATATAATAAATCATAATTATCAATATATTCTTTAATATAATTAGTTTCTCCACCACCTTTCAATGCAGCCATAGCAGTTGCAATAATCATAATTGTATCATCAGAAGCATTCCAATTAGTAATATCAATCTTATTAGGTCCTCCTAATACCAAGTAATGATGTAATAAGATGGTCCATATATTATTATATTTAGCGAGAGTATTTGTTTCTATAGTATAATTAAATTCCCATTTGCCATTATAATAACCTAATGTTTCAAAATAGGATGCAAACATAAAGCTAGCTTCTATATTTTCCATATTAATAAAATTAAGAAAAAAATATTTAGAGCTATTTTTAATATATAGAATATATATTATGTCAAAGATTGAAATCGATTTTAATAATCTAAAATATAATCTATATGAAATTTTAAATGTACCGCCTAATTCTGATGCCACTAAAATAAGAAAAAGTTTTATGAAATTAATAAAAACCTTTCATCCAGATAAAAACTCAGATTTAGAAGAGGAAATTTATAATCATATTATTTTAGCCAATCAAATTTTATTAAATGAAAATAGTAGAATGCAATATGATGTTTATCTTATAGATAAGGTTGACTCATTTAATGATTTGAAGACATCTTTTAATAAAATAATTAAAGATGTTGATACTTATTTTCCAGAAAAAAGTAATAGTGTTAAAATGTTTACTAATATGAATACAGCATTGAATCAGAAACATGGTTTTACTGAAACTAATGATATGTCAGTAATGGAACGTTTTAGTAAAATAAAATCAACTAGAAATCAAGATGATTTTGTAATAGAGAAAGAAGATATTAAAACAACAACTGATTTCAATGAACGTTTTACTTATAATAAAGTAGATGGGAAATTTAAAAATCAGATTGTAGAATATAAGGGTCAACCTAATGAATTATCAACCTATATAGTAGGAGAGAATTTTACTAGTTTAGCAGATTTAGATAAATTATATATAGAAGATTCAGTTCAATGTTCTAAATATTCAAGTTTAGATAGAGCATTTATGTTACAACCTGTTGAAACAAATAATATGAATAAAACAGTTGATGATAGGATGAAAGATTATAAATCACAATCCGATAATATTAAGAATATGAAACCAACAGATTTCTCAACTAAAAAATTTAATGAGTGGGAGTAATAGCATCTGTTTGTATACCAATATCAACTGTAGTATTCGATTTATTAACATCTGTTTGTGTCGATATATTATATTTATTTAAAGTTTTTGGAGTTTGTTGATTTTTAATAAATTTTTTAGCGGATTTTTTTCCAATATTAATAATTTTTATTTTTTTATCCGTATCAATATCAAAATTGGTAGTTTCCTGATTAAAGTTTTCAATTTCAATAACATTATAATTATTAAAATTGCAATCATTACAATCTTTTCTCGATATAATATCAACTACTATACTTAGACATCCCATAGTAAGATTCATAATATTATCCATTTTATTACAAATACTATGTTTGATATAAATACCAATAGTAGTAGATGGATTACAATATTTAATAGGAAAGTTATTAACTAATCCACCATCAATATAATATTCATTTTCATATAAAACAGGTGTAAAAATAATAGGGACTGAAATTGAAATTCTTAATGCAGTTAATACTGACATTTTAGGTGTATTAGTATAATTAAATGCAACTTCAATACCCTTATTATAATTTGTACCAATAAATGTTAATTTCATATTAGTAAGATGGTAATGTTCTTCAAAAGTTATATCATCCAAGTTATATTTTTCTTTCAAAAAATTTTGCATAATAATCATAATTTTATCTCCAGTATCAATTCCATAAGATAATAATACAGTATCAATATTAGTATCAGGAATTAGTTTTGTAAAATTAAAATTAATTATAAAATCAATAATGTCTAACACACTATAACCTAATGATAATATGAAAGATACCATTGCTCCTGCAGATGTTCCAATAAAATTATCTATTTTATTAATATCAATATATTTTATATCTTCTAAATATTCAAGTGCACCTAAGAATGCAAATCCTTTTACACCTCCACCACTAAAACATAATGTATTGATATGTATTTGTTCCATTTATATATATAAATAATTTATTTTTAATTATTTTTTAGTAACATTATTAATAAGATTTATAAATAATAAAATAGATATTCCAACTAAAATTAATACAATAGAATCTCTATTATCATCTATCAAATCCTCAAAATGTTCAGTTAAACTAGGTCTAAATGGTTCTCTTAAAAAATTCTGTTTCATTTTATTATAACAAGTTCTACAATGACGAAGATGATTCATAATTTCATTACAACTATAAATTTCTTTAACATGTTTTTTTATTTTATCTAATCTTTCATCATCTTTAGTAATCATACTAAACGATTCTCGTTGTGATTGTTCTTGAAAAGTTTGTTCTTTTGGGTGCTGTTCTTTTGGAAATGACGAATGTAATGATTGATTATGTGGTATTATTTTTTCTGGAAACATTGAGGTTTTTTTTCCCCATGCATCTTCTAGTGAACAATAGTTCTTTTTCTTATTTCTAAATAGGAGATAATAATTTCTAAATTAAAATATAAATGGATTGTAAAATTATTAAGAATATAATTTTTATTATATTAGGTTATCTATTAATTAAATCAATAATAAAATTTGATGAACAATTTACTGAATCCACAAACTTATCTATTAATAATAATATTATAAATTATATGAAATATGATATTATTAAAGTAGATAATGATGCAAGAACTATTGTCAAGAAAGCAAATGTGGATTCTAAAGTAAGAGCCGAAATAAATAATAAGATGGTTGAATTTTATGGAGAAATACAAAATAATATGAAATTACAAAATACATTAAAATTCTTAAATTTAATAAATGATAATAATATGCCACTATTTATTAATGAACATCCAGATAATCATATGTTTAATCAGATTAAAATATTATTAATAACTGGTAAAATTAGTCCTAATATCGGCATACCCAATATTACGCGTAAACAAGTTTTACTTGTTTAGGTCCTATTAATTAATTTTATTTATTATTTTATAAAATAATAATGGTAATAAATAAAAATATCTAAATATAATTATATATAATGCTATCCGATATAATAAACGATAAATACATATCTACCGCACTAACAATAATGGTTGGTTTATATGCAGTGACATTAGGTCCAAATTTACCATCATTTGTCAAGGATTTATTTGCAAACAGTATATTTAAAATTATTATTTTATTTTTAGTTGTTGTACGTGCTAATAAGAATCCCACAATGGCACTTATTATTGCAATTGCATTTGTTATGACATTAGATTATCTTCAAAAGAAAGAATCAATTAATGCATTTACTTCTGTTGGTTACAAATTAGGTGAAAATAGTTGTGAAGAAGAAGATGTACAAGTTGAACAAGTTGAACAATTTCTTCAATTAGAAGAACCATCTGAATATCTTAATGAAATTGAAAGTATGGCCAATATAGCTTATTTAGAAAATGACGTAAATGATAACTTACCTTTTGAAGATTTTATAGAAGTTGATTATAAAATAGATACTGAATCAGAAGTAGATAGTATTGTATCTCCAGTAGAAATAGAAAATCGCGCAGCACGTATTGAAGATGTAGAAACATTTGTTTCCATGTAATATTACTATTTAAAAAATCTCGTGTAAAAGTCTTTTTATTGCGTTAAGTTAAAGGAAAGAATATTAATAATATTAATATGTCAAATTCAGAAACGTCATCCTCAGAAGTTCGTATAAACTATCAAGATTCAAAAGGTACAAATCTATTAGAAGATAAGAAACCACAATCAACTGATACAGATTTTTATTTTAATATGATTGCTAATCCAACTAAAATAGTTTTAAAAGAATCTGATACAGAATCTTCAGATTTTAATAATATGATGAAAAAGACTGAATCCGACTCATCCAATAGTAGTGAATCATCTAGAAAAAGAAGTTCAGAATCTCGTACAAAAGTTGAAAGCATTCGCGTCACTCAATCTGAAAAAAAAAGTGAAGTATCTCCTAGACCTACAATACCATCATTACCGAGACACGTAGAAAATAATGAATCGTTAGATATGCCAAAAGTTTTAACAGCTCAAGAAATTAGAATGAAAAAAATAGAATTATTACGTAAATTATCTGAAATTAAGACAAAAGGATATAAATTAACAAAAGAATATGATTTTAATTCTTCATTAGAGGAAATGGAATATGAATATGATTTATTAAAAAGTTTTGCAGATAAGAGAAATGGTGTTAAAATATTCAGAAATGGTTTATTACAAGCAGTATCAGTTATTGAATTTTTAAATGATAAATATGATCCATTTGATTTCCATTTATCGGGATGGGGTGAACATATGTCAGTTGAAATTGATAGTTGGGAAGATGTATTGGAAGAATTATATGAAAAATATAAAGGTAGTGGAAAAAAAATGGCTCCAGAAATTAAATTAGTATATCTTATTATTGCATCGGCATCAGCTTTTCATTTTACTAAATCACAAGCATCTAAAATACCCGGTTTAGATAGTATGTTAGCTTCTAATCCAGGATTATTAAGTAAAATTATAAATCCTAGTAATAAAGAGACATCACAATTTGTATCCCCTCAAGAATTAAATATTCAACAACAAAAAGAAGAATTAAAAAAAAGAGATGAAGAACTTAAAATGAAACAACAAATGCAAATGCAACAAATGCAAAAGCAACAAATACAAAAGCAACAAATACAAAAGCAACAAATGCAAAATAATAATCCCTCGCAAAATCAAAACAATAAATTTGATACATCTTCATCTATTGAAAATATTTTAAAATCTCAAATATTTAATGAACCAGTTGCAGCAAATGCAAAACCATTACCTAAAACAATCTCAGTTGATCAATTAAAAGTAGAGAGACCCAATATTATAGCTCCTGACCAAGTTAAAGATATTTTAAGTAGAATTCATAATATCCAATCAACAATAAAATCACCAAAAGCGCGTAGTTTTGCCGGAAATACAGAAACACAAGATGAAACATCATCTCAAAATGATAGATTAGTATCTGAAACAACATTAAGTGAAAATAATCCTCGAAAACGTATGGCTAAAAAGAAAAAAAGTGGAATAGTTATTGAATAATAAATTAGCATATATGTATGGGATTGAAAAGCTTTTCTTTAAATTTATTTTTTTATAAATTTAAAGAATAATTATCATTATTATATAAATGTCTGAAATATTAATAAAGAAAAAAAGAGGTCGTAAACCAAAGAATTTTAATATAGTAATAAATAAAAATGATACAGTAACTCATATATCAAATATAAACAGTGAAGAAGAAAATATAATATTTCATTTACCAATAACAATAAATGAAATAAATAATAAAGAAGTAGAAGATTGTGGTATATTTATTAAATCGGAGAATGATATAAATAAATTTAAGCTAATAGAAGATAATGAAATGAGTGAAAGTATTACTACAACTATGGCAACTAGTATAACTAATACTAGGAATACTAATAATAGTATTAGTAAAATAATGATTCATATATTAAATTTTACAAAAAATACAAAATGTTGGTGGTGTAGAAATATTTTTACAACACCATCTGTACAATTACCAGAAGATTTTTATAATGATACATTTTATTGTATTGGTCATTTTTGTAGTTATAATTGTATGAAAAGTTATAATTTGGATTTAAATGATAGTCTTTCCTGGAAACGTGAATCACTAATGAATTTATTATATTATAAAACATATTCTGAATATAAAGAAATAGTATCAGCTCCTCATTGGATGACTCTTGAAGAATATGGTGGTTCCCTCTCTATTTCTAAATTTAGAGAAAATTCAATAATGAATAATAAGGAATATATTGTATTACATCCACCATTAATTTCAAGACAGATGCAAATAGAAGAATCATATAAACTTAGTAAATTAAAAGAAGTTCCAATTGATAAATTAAATAAAATTTATTCTGAAATAGAATCGGAATACAAAATTAAACGTAATAAACCAATAAAATCAAATCAATTAAATTTAGAAACAACTATGGGGTTGATTAAATCAAAGAAAAAATTCTAACTCAGAAAAAATTCTAACTCAGAAAAAATTCTAACATTAAATGAAATACTAGATTTTTCTAGCATTAAAATTTCCTAGCAATATAATCTGTTTTAATAAATACTTTAGAACTATTCATTTTAGCAGATTCGGATTCTAACATTTTAATAAAATTAGAATGCATATCATCACTTGTATCTTCTGAACTTGTTTCAAATATATAATATGGAGCAGTCTCATATTTAAGGGTATAATTATATTTAATATTTTTAATTACATTTGTAAAGAGTTGTTTAGTTCCTATAATTCCCCCCAATGAAATAACTCCAAATCGAGATACAATTTTATTGATTTCAATCTCATTATTCTTTTCATATAATTCTTTCATATTCATAACAATCATTTTATCTAGATTTGTATTTTCTATATATTCATCAAAATTACTAATAAAATATTTCCACATTGATATTTCTTCTTCAGTATTTTCTATATATTCTTCATATAATGAATTAATATCATCAATAAAAGTTCGCCAAATATCTGAAAATTCATAATTATAGATTTTACATAATGAAATTATAAATTTACGGAACATCTTATTTTCATTAAATGGAATCATAAGTTCTCGTTGAATTTGCATTATATCCATATCTTTAAATTTAATATCTTCAAAATAAGCAGTAGATAATTGAATTGTATCTTTATCAATCGCTTCAATAGATGCTACCATTTCTTTATTAAGTGGAACAATTTGATTCCAACTAGAAATTTTACGACGTTTAGTAGCATCTTTAAAATTCATAATTCCTTCATATGGGTAATCAACTAATTTTGCTTCAAAATAACCATCTTTCTGTTTTGTAAAAACAGCCAAAACAGTTGTGCCGACTTTCGGCATAGTAGTGAACATATATTCATTAGACATTAATAAGTTATAATTATAATTTATTAATTGTTTAATTCAATTTTTGTGGGATAATTTTATACTTCTATTTCTAGTTGGCATGAGGTAATGAGTCTTTTATTAGTTTGTTTGATAATTGGTTTGACTGTCTGTTTTTTTGGTTGCTTTACAACTGGTTCTAAGGAAGTATAAAAATATGCTCCTTGTAAGAATGAATCAGCCATATCATCTTTTTTCTTAAAACTATTAAAATGATTCACCCAATTAGGTAAATGTGTAATCATATCATTACAATATTTAATACCTAGACTTTTTGTTAATTTATAAGCTTTGGTATCTTTTCCTTCTTCTACAGATTCCTTTTTCACTTTAATCAATTGTTTTGTATCCCCTTCATTTGCTAATTTTAATTTATTAGAAGGTGACAAGAATTTAACATGAGATATATTTGATTTAGTTATATTTTTATCTATAATACCACGAATAAGATAATAATCATATATTGTTGATGCAATTGATTTCATTCGTGGATTCTTAAATGATGGTTGATTCTCAATTACCACATAATCAGCCGCTAAAAGATTAGGCTTTGATTCTAAAACCATCATAAGATTATATTTAACATCATCAAAATTTAGTGTTCTTGAACTTTTAATTTTAAAACTTTTCATATCAGTTGATTTTATTTCTGATTTATATATTGCTTTAGCGTGAGTGGTACAATAATTATTAGTCATATCCTTATATTTTGCATTTTTACCACAAGTAATACAAACTGATTTTATTTCATTATCAGTAAATCGTTCCTTAAAAGATTTAGTTACTACTTCTATTTTCTTTGCATGAGGTTTACAATAATAATTTGTGACCCCATTAATAGTATTAGTAATACTTGCTTTCTTTCCACAACTACATTTCATTTCATCTCGTTCTGTTAAATCGATATTATTCCAATCTATAATATGCCAATCATTATATTGAGTACCATCTGCTTTTGTAAATATTTTTTTAGTCATAAGACAATAAGATAAATGGATTACTCCTACATCAAAAGATAATATTAATTTTTCCATATAATATTTGTAATATATTTATCTTTATATAACAGTAAAAAGATTGAATAATTATAACATAGAAATAATGTAATTATATTATATGTCTAAATTAGAGTTAATTATTGGTCCAATGTTTTCAGGTAAATCAACTGAGTTAATAAGAAAAATCCGTTTATTACAACAAATTAATAAAAAAGTATTAGTAATCAAACCAACTATTGATAATCGTTATAATGAACATAAATTAACAACGCATAATTATGACTCTGTTGATTGTATTGTATTAAAATGTTTATCTGATATAGATATAAAACTTGTCAAATCTTGTGATATGATTGTTATTGATGAAGGGCAATTTTTTAGTGATCTAAAAGAAACCGTGATATTTTGGCTCATTAATTATAAAATTAATATAATAATTGGGGGATTAGATGGAGATTATCAAAGAAATCCTATTGGAAATATTCTTGAATTAATTCCTCATTCTGATGTTTGTACAAAATTAACATCTCTTTGTATTGTTTGTAAAGATGGTACACCAGCACCTTTTACTAGACGAACAATTAAATCTGATGAAAAAATTTTGGTTGGAGGTTCAGATATTTATGAACCTGTATGCAGACAACATTATGTAACCTTATAAAAAATATTAAATTTTTTTATAATGTGTAATTTTACTTTACCACTTTAGTTCTTGTGAGGGTTCTATATTATATAATATAACCGATGAATTTTCTTAATATTTTTTTTCCATTTATATGTGTATCTTTAATCATTCGAATACCATTTATTTTAAACTTGTCTTTTTTTATACTTTTTTTAGGATATATTATTCGTTGTATATTATGATTGTTATTCATAGGAGAATAAGCAGTTTCCATTATATAATAGTTAACAAAAAAATGAATTATTGATATATAAAGCTATATTATCTTTATCTATCAGATGACCAATAATTTAAAGTGGGATAATTTTCAGTATATTGATTATTTAAATGTTGATAAAAATGAAATTAAGAACTTACCAAAAGGGATTGGTATTTCAACAATGTGTGCATCAGGAAAATTAAATACAAATATTGATGTACAAACTATAAAAAAATATATGCAATTAAATGAGGATGATATTATTTGGGTTGGTCGAAATAAAGAAGATTGTAGAAGTTTAATTAAAACTAAGATTAAACCAAAACGAAATAAGAAAGATGATAATAAGATGGTAAAAAAAGAAAACAAAAATTGTTTTTACAATCAAGTAACTGTAGTTATACGAATTGACAGTGGAGTTACAGATGATTTAGATAATGTACCTAAAATCAATATGAAATTATTTAAAAATGGTTCTGTGCAAATGTCAGGATGTAAATCTATAAGTAGTATTAATATTGCTTTGAATAAATTAATTATTCGATTGAAAGAAATTAAAGCTCGTTTTGAAAATAATAAAATTGTAGAATTTAAATATATTGAGACACCTGAAACAATTACAGTTAAAGATTTTAAAATTGATATGATTAATTCTAATTACCAAGTGGCTATTCAGATTGATAGGGATAAACTATATAATTTATTACAGAAGAAGAAAATTAAATCATCATATGAACCTTGTATTCGTGCGTGTGTAATTATTAAATATGTACCCGAACGAGATAATATTGAACAAAAAGAAGTTAGTGTTTTTGTATTTCAAAAAGGAAATATTATTATTACAGGTGCTCGTTTAAGAAGTCATATTTTATCGGCATATGATTATATGAATGATATTTTATTAGTTCATAAAGATGAAATTATAAAAAAGGATGATGAAGAAATTGAAAAAGTTCTACTTAATATTTATGATAATATTATGAAAGAAGCAAAAGTGGGATTAATAAAATTATAATCATATTAATAATCCATACCATTAGAGAAAACTGTTGTTTTATCCATACCAATATAAACAGTATGTTCATATTGTGCTGCGTATGCTCCATTTTCAATAGTTAATGGAGGATAACCATATAATATTTTATTTTTAACTAATGTATTTAATTGAGATTTCCAATTATTTATATTAAATATTTCAATATAGCGATCAGTGAAAGGAAGTGTTTTAAAATTAGATTCTATTAATTTGTACATTTGTTTATTTTGTGATGGTATTTGTTTTAGGTCTGGATTTATACGATATAATGTATTCTCACCATATTCTTTTACAATATTAGAACCAGTTGACCCAAATGTTTCAATTGCGTATACACCTTCTGTAAATCTATAATTTTCACCCATTTTATTTCGAATATCAGCACAAGGTAAGAACATACCACCATGTATAATACCATTCTTAATATTATGACCTCCTAAATTAGTAATTGCTTTAATTGGTATAGTCTTACCATTTAAAGTTATTTCATATGATTCCATTATTTCTTTATTTGCAATACCCCAATCGTAAATATCTGCATCTATGCGAGCTGTTTTTATTCCATTATATGTTGCTTCTTTCACTGCTTCTAATAAAGAATCATAGATTGGATCAAATGATATAGTATGAGCACTATCAATTATCCATCCATTTACTTCTGTACCATAATCTATTTTAAGTACATCTGATTCTTTTAATACCATATTATTTTGTGTAGATTTAGGATGATAATGTGCTGCACATTCATTTAATGAAAGTAATGCAGGAAATCCAATACCACCATATATTGATTTATCTTTATTTGAAATTTCCATTGTTTTAACTTCAATAATTTTTGCAATATCTACTAATTTAATTCCAGGTTTCAAATATGGTTGTAATTGTCGCCTAACCTCTTTATGAATATTACCTGCTAATTCTAATGAACCTATAATATCCTCTTTATCTGGATATATGTCGCTAATAGAAATATTCATAGTAATAGGATTTACACCTCGTAATAATTTAGACATTTTTTTGATGGTATATATCATTCACTAGAGGATTATTCTTTAAAGTATTTATAAAATTAGAATTAATATAATAACTTGATGTATCTATAATTGGTTTGCTCATAGAATAAACATTTTCAATGACATCACGTGTAACTGTTGGCATTACACTAAAATCTAATTTTTTATGAGGACCTGGTGTATAACTATATAATACTGGGTCATTTAGATGAACATTCTCAGCATCAATATATGGACCAAATACATCACCTTTACCATTAGGTGCTCTATTATAAGTTGATATTTCACGTCTTTCATCAATTTCCATATTTTTAACTGCTTCATGTGATGTAGGTTTATTAATTTCAGCAGATGCAATACCATTATAATCTTGTAGTAGTGTTGTTTCTTTAATTGTACGTCTAGCAATATCAGTTGTATCTAATGAATAATTACCCATATTCATATTATTAATATTAGTTGCAATATTATGAGATGTAGATTGTCTAATAGTTGGTTTCATCTTATCACTAATATTAACTGGTACATTTTTATCTTGTGCTGTCAAATTCAATGCAATATTATGTGATGTAGATTGTCTAATAGTATTTTTCATCTTATCACTAATATTAACTGGTGCCATTTTCTCTTGGACATTTGTATTTATTGCCATATTATGAGATGTAGATTGTCTAATAGTTGGTTTCATCTTATCACTAATATTAACTGGTGCCATTTTCTCTTGGACATTTGCATTTATCGCCATATTATGAGATGTAGATTGTCTAATAGTATCTTTCATCTTATCAGTATATTGAACTGGTGCCATTTTCTCTTGAATATTTGTATTTATCGCCATATTATGAGATGTAGATTGTCTAATAGTTGGTTTCATCTTATCACTAATATTAACTGGTGCCATTTTCTCTTGGACATTTGCATTTATCGCCATATTATGAGA
>Ga0164293_10000832_pt1 | contig 25677 bp, 36 predicted proteins | sample GEODES118metaG_FD_111487 | JGI IMG/M metagenome (GOLD analysis project Ga0164293, IMG submission 111487) | Eutrophic lake water microbial communities from Lake Mendota, Wisconsin, USA - GEODES118 metaG | ecosystem: Environmental > Aquatic > Freshwater > Lake | place: USA: Lake Mendota...
AACGTGGCCATGACAGTGAAGCTGTTGGCACCGATCGCCATGGAAGAAGGTCTGCGTTTTGCAATCCGCGAAGGTGGCCGTACCGTCGGCGCCGGCGTCGTTGCTAAAATCCTGAAGTAATTAGCCTGGCCGCGAATTTAAACATTCGCGGCCGTTTCGTTCTTTTCGCTCTTTGAGAATCGCCATGAAAAATCAAAAAATCCGCATCCGTCTGAAAGCGTTTGACTACAAACTAATCGATCAGTCGGCTGCTGAGATCGTTGACACGGCTAAGCGCACTGGCGCAGTGGTACGCGGTCCGGTCCCTCTGCCAACGCGTATCCGTCGTTATGACGTGTTGCGTTCACCACACGTGAACAAAACATCGCGTGACCAGTTCGAAATCCGTACGCATCAGCGCCTGATGGACATCGTTGACCCAACTGACAAGACTGTTGACGCTCTGATGCGTTTGGACTTGCCCGCTGGCGTAGACGTCGAAATCGCGCTGCAGTAATCAAAAAATAGTGCTAGAATGCAAGACTTGCCGAAATTTGGCAGGATAAAAAGATCATTTAAGGTCTTCGCAGTACATGAGCACCCGAAATTTTCGGGTTTTATCAGCCCCGACCAATCGTAGTCGGGAATCGGGTTTTTACCCCGGAGAATATGATGTCGAAATCGACACCCACGCCTGCCGCACATCGGCTTGGGCTGGTGGGCCGCAAGGTCGGCATGACCCGTATTTTTACGGAAGATGGCGAGTCCATCCCCGTAACGGTACTGGACGTGTCGAACAACCGCGTCACCCAGGTAAAGTCGCTTGAGTCTGACGGCTACGCCGCCATTCAAGTCGCTTACGGCGCTCGTCGCGCTTCCCGTGTAGCCAAGCCGCAAACCGGTCATTACGCCAAAGCAGGTGTAGAAGCCGGTAGCATCCTCAAAGAATTCCGTCTCGATCCTGCTCGCGCAGCCGAATTCACGCCTGGTAGCGTGGTCGCTGTTGAAAGCGTGTTCGAAGCCGGCCAGCAAGTCGACGTAACCGGTACCACAATCGGTAAAGGTTTCGCCGGCACGATCAAGCGTCACCACTTCAAATCACAACGCGCCTCGCACGGTAACAGCCGTTCGCACCGTGTACCTGGTTCGATTGGTCAAGCGCAAGATCCTGGTCGTATTTTCCCCGGTAAGCGCATGTCTGGCCACCTCGGCGACGACACCCGCACCGTGCAAAATCTTGATGTCGTCCGTGTTGACGCCGAACGTGGTCTGTTGCTGGTTAAGGGCGCTGTCCCTGGCTATGCAGGTGCAGACATCGTTGTGCGCCCGGCCATCAAGGCGCCTGCCAAAAAAGGAGCCTAATCTATGGATATCAAGCTCCTAAACGACAAGGGTCAGTCCTCGGCAACGTTTGCCGCGCCTGATACTGTTTTCGGTCGTGATTTTAACGAAGCGCTTGTGCACCAGATCGTGATCGCCTTCCAGGCGAACGCACGTTCCGGTAACCGCGCTCAGAAGACACGTGCTGAAGTCCATCACTCGACGAAAAAGCCATTCCGTCAAAAAGGTACGGGCCGTGCTCGTGCTGGTATGACATCCTCGCCCTTGTGGCGTGGGGGTGGTCGTGCATTCCCGAATTCGCCTGAAGAAAACTTCAGCCAAAAGGTCAACAAGAAAATGTATCGCGCCGGTTTGCGCTCGATCCTTTCGCAGTTGGCCCGCGAAGATCGCATCTCGATTGTCGATGCTTTCACGCTCGAATCACCCAAGACTAAACTTGCTGCTGAAAAGCTCAAGACAATGGGTCTTGAGTCCGTGCTGATCATCACCGACTCCGTCGATGAAAACCTCTATCTCGCTACGCGCAATTTGCCGCATGTTGCTGTAGTCGAACCGCGCAATGCCGATCCGCTTTCGCTGATTCACTATAAAAAAATAGTGATCACTAAGCCGGCCATCGCTCAACTCGAGGAGATGCTGGCATGAACGATCATCGTCTAATGCAAATCATCTTGGCACCAATCGTGACAGAAAAAGCCACGTTTGTTGCAGAGAAAAGCAACCAGGTTGCTTTCCGTGTTGTTGCGGATGCAACGAAGCCTGAAATCAAAGCCGCTGTTGAACTGCTCTTTAAAGTGCAAGTTGACTCGGTTCAGGTTTTGAATCGCAAAGGCAAGGTTAAGCGTTTCGGCCGTTTCACTGGCCATCGTCGTAACGAGCGTAAGGCATATGTCTCGCTCAAAGACGGTCAAGAAATCAATTTGGCGGAGGTCAACTAAATGGCTCTCTTAAAAGTTAAGCCAACCTCGCCCGGTCGTCGCGGCATGCTTAAGGTGGTTACCCCCACCTTGCATAAAGGCGCGCCCGTAGCCTCGTTGCTCGAAAAGAAAATCCGTGGTTCTGGCCGTAATAACAATGGCCACATCACAATTCGCCACCGTGGTGGTGGTCATAAGCAGCACTATCGCCTTGTGGACTTCCGTCGTAATAAAGATGGTATCCCCGCAAAGGTTGAGCGTCTGGAATATGACCCAAACCGCACTGCACACTTAGCTTTGCTCTGTTATGCAGACGGTGAGCGTCGTTACATCATCGCTCCTCGTGGTCTTGAAGTAGGCACAACGCTGGTGTCGGGTATCGAAGCCCCCATTCGCGCAGGTAATACCTTGCCTATTCGCAATATCCCGGTGGGTACGACAATTCACTGCATCGAGATGCTTCCTGGTAAGGGTGCACAGATGGCACGTTCGGCAGGTGCTTCGGCAGTCTTGCTAGCTCGTGAAGGCACCTACGCTCAGGTTCGCCTGCGCTCAGGTGAAGTTCGTCGCGTTCACATTGAGTGCCGCGCGACGATCGGTGAAGTCGGTAACGAAGAACACAGCCTGCGTCAGATCGGTAAAGCCGGTGCTGTACGTTGGCGCGGTATTCGTCCCACGGTGCGCGGTGTCGCAATGAACCCGGTTGATCACCCACACGGTGGTGGTGAAGGTCGTACCGGCGAAGGCGGCGAGCCACGCAGCCCATGGGGTACCCCAGCTAAGGGTTACAAGACCCGTAGCAACAAGCGGACGGACAATATGATCGTCCAGCGCCGCAAGCGTAAATAAGAGGGCGAATCATGTCACGTTCAGTCAAGAAAGGCCCATTCGTCGACGCACACTTGATCAAAAAGATCGAGGTTGCTGTCGCGGAAAAAGGCAAAAAGCCGATCAAAACCTGGTCGCGTCGTTCAACGATCCTGCCCGAATTTATCGGGTTGACGATTGCTGTTCATAACGGTCGCCAACACGTTCCCGTTTACATAAACGAGAACATGGTTGGCCATAAACTCGGCGAGTTTGCGCTGACCCGTACGTTTAAGGGCCATGCTGCAGACAAAAAGGCCAAGAGGTAAGAAATGGAAACCACAGCCATTATCCGTGGGGTGCACATCTCTGCGCAAAAAACCCGAATCGTTGCGGACTTGATCCGTGGCAAGTCGGTTGCACAGGCATTAAACATCCTGACCTTCACTAACAAGAAGGCCGCAGGCATCCTCAAGAAGGCCGTTGAATCGGCCATCGCGAACGCCGAACATAACGACGGTGCAGATATCGACGAACTCAAAGTCACCACGATTTTTGTGGACAAGGCAGAGTCGATGAAGCGCTTCTCCGCACGAGCCAAAGGGCGCGGTAACCAGATTGAAAAGCAGACCTGCCACATTACTGTGAAGGTCGGAGCCTAAGGAGTCACGATGGGTCAGAAAATACACCCGATTGGGTTCCGCCTTGCGGTTACACGTAACTGGGGCTCAAAGTGGTATGCAGACGGCAAAGATTTTGGGGGCATGCTTGCCTCCGACATCCGCGTACGTGAATACCTCAAAAAGAAACTGAAGCAAGCGTCAGTTGGCCGCGTGGTCATCGAGCGCCCCGCTAAAAACGCACGTATTACGATTTACTCGGCTCGTCCAGGTATCGTGATCGGTAAGCGTGGCGAGGATATCGAAGGCCTGAAGGCAGACTTGCAGCGTTTGATGGGCGTGCCAGTGCACGTCAACATCGAAGAAGTTCGCAAGCCTGAAATCGATGCGCAACTGATTGCTGATTCGATCTCGCAACAGCTTGAAAAGCGGATCATGTTCCGTCGCGCCATGAAGCGCGCCATGCAAAACGCCATGCGTCTCGGTGCCCAGGGCATCAAGATCATGAGTGCTGGCCGTCTGAATGGTATCGAGATTGCTCGTACAGAATGGTATCGCGAAGGCCGTGTGCCACTGCATACGCTGCGTGCGAATATCGATTACGGCACCTCTGAAGCCCACACGACTTATGGCGTGATCGGTATCAAGGTCTGGGTCTATAAAGGCGATATGCTGGCTAACGGTGAGTCGCCTGTCGAAACCGCCGCCCCTCGCGAAGAAGAGCGTCGTCCGCGCCGCGCCCCACGTGCTGACAAGCCCGAAGGCGCACGTCCGGCCGCAGCCCGTCCCGCAGGTCGTGGTCGCGCACCGCGCAAGGCTGATGCCGCTGCGCCAGCGCCTGAAGGAGAATAAGCATGCTGCAACCAGCACGCAGGAAATATCGCAAAGAGCAGAAAGGCCGTAATACCGGCCTGGCTACGCGCGGCGCTAACGTTTCATTTGGCGAATATGGTCTTAAGGCAACCGGTCGCGGCCGCCTGACCGCTCGTCAAATCGAATCAGCCCGTCGTGCCATTAACCGTCACATCAAGCGTGGTGGTCGTATCTGGATTCGTATCTTCCCCGACAAGCCAATTTCACAAAAGCCTGCGGAAGTGCGGATGGGTAACGGTAAAGGTAACCCGGAGTACTGGGTTGCTGAAATTCAGCCCGGCAAAGTGTTGTACGAAATGGAAGGTGTGAGCGAAGAAATCGCGCGTGAGGCGTTCCGCCTTGCTGCTGCGAAATTGCCGATCGCAACCACATTCGTCGCGCGTCACATCGGTGCTTAAGGAAACGATATGAAAGCAAGCGAACTTCGTGCAAAATCTACTGCAGAACTCGGACAAGAACTTGAGAGCCTTTTGAAGGCGCAATTCGGTCTGCGTATGCAGCGAGCAACCCAACAGCTCACCAACCACAGTCAAATCAGCAAAGTACGCCGCGATATAGCTCGCGTTCGCACACTGATGACTGAGAAGGCGGGAAAATAATATGACCACAGCTCAAACTACAAAACCTAAGCGTCAACGTACGCTGGTTGGTAAAGTCGTCAGCAACAAAATGGACAAAACCATTGTTGTGCTGGTCGAGCGTCGCGTTAAGCACCCAGTGCTTGGCAAGATCATCATGCGCTCTGCTAAATACAAAGCACATGACGAGACCAATCAGTTCAACGAAGGCGATACCGTTGAGATTGCAGAAGGCCGTCCAATTTCGCGTTCCAAGTCTTGGACCGCAACGAAGTTGATCGAAGCCGCACGCGTGATCTAAACGCGTTTGCGCTAATTGCGCAAACATCGGTTGTTGTCAAGACCAAGCAAAAACGCGACGAATAAAATCGTCGCGTTTTTGTTTTCAGAAACTCAGTACAAGGCAACAAGATTTTGTTTGCCCTGCACTCGTTCGATGCTTTAGATGTGCGTCACAAATTTCGTGACGAGATAGCCATCAAACGTTTCTGCGCCACCTTCACTGCCAATACCGCTATCCTTGATTCCACCAAATGGTGTTTCAGGCAAAGCACTACCGAAGTGGTTGATGTTTACCATGCCGGCTTCGATTGAGTTCGACACCTTCGTTGCCGTTTGTAAGGAATTTGTGAACACGTAGCTCGACAGGCCAAAGGGCAGGCTGTTTGCTCGCGCGATCACCTCATCTATATCGTTAAACGGCACAACAGGCGCGATCGGACCAAAGGGTTCTTCATTCATCAGCATCGCATCGTCTTTCAAGCCAGTGATCACGGTTGGCGGAAAGAAAAAACCTTTGCCCGATGGCGCATCGCCACCGAGCTCGATCTTCGCGCCGCGCTTGCGTGCGTCTTCGACGAAGCGCGCAATGGCAGGCACACGACGCTCGTGAGCAAGTGGGCCCATCTCGACGCCCTCATCCAATCCATTACCTACCTTGACACTCTTGAGTACGTCCAAGAATTTGGCCAGGAACTTGTCGTAGGCTTTCTTCTGAACATAGAAGCGCGTGGGTGATACGCATACCTGGCCGGCGTTACGGATCTTGAACTTGGCCAACATGGTAGCAGCGCGATCGATGTCCGCATCGTCAAACACCAGTACGGGCGAGTGGCCACCTAGCTCCATCGTGACGCGCTTCATGTGCGCACCGGCCAACGCGGCGAGCTGCTTGCCAACAGGAACCGAACCAGTGAAAGAAACTTTGCGCGAAATGGGTGAGCGGATCAAATAGTCCGATACCTTGGCGGGTTCACCCCAGACCAAGTTCAACACACCTGGCGGGAGTCCTGCGTCGTGAAACATCTGAGCGATCGCCATCACTGCGCTTGGTGAGTCTTCGGGCCCTTTCAGGATAATGGTGCAGCCGGAACCCACGGCTGCGCAAATCTTACGAATGGCTTGGTTATACGGGAAGTTCCAAGGCGTGAACGCAACACACACCCCGATAGGCTCCTTGAGGACGAGCTGACGCACGTCAGAGCTGCGGGGCAGTACGACGCGACCATAAATGCGGCGACACTCCTCGGCGTGCCAGTCACAGTGATCCGCGCAGCCAACGACCTCGCCGAGAGCTTCTGCCAAGGGTTTTCCCTGGTCAAGCGTCATGTTTCGGGCGATTTCCTTGGCGCGATCCCGGGTAAGCTGCCCAACCTTACGCAAAATGGCCGAACGGTCCATCGGAGATGACTTCTTCCAGGTCGCAAACGCCTTTTCGGCAGCCTGGAGCGCCATATCTAGATCCGCATTGGAGGCGTGGGGCAGCTGACCCAGCACTTCCTGCGTGGCGGGGTTGATGACATCCTGCATCTTGCGGCCTTCGCCGGAGATGAACTGACCATTGATATAAAGCGATAGTTTTTCGTACATGACAGATTCCAAGGGTTGCTTCCGATGTTGGTAATATGACACAAGTTGACCAGACTTGCACAAAAAAAAATATCGGGATATACTGCACGGCTTTCCCGCATTTGTTGTGCGGCCAGGCTAAAAACCACTCGGTTATTTGGTCCAGCAGTCGACAAAAGCAGAAAGATTGTTTAGCAGATTTCAACCCAGGGTGCCCTGTGGCACCTAACGGGACCAAAACTGACTGATTTGGCTGCAAGCTATAAAGCGAGCAGGTAAGTTGGTTAAGTTGGAACAGGAAAAATCATGATCCAAATGCAGACCACGCTGGACGTGGCCGATAACACTGGTGCACGCTCTGTCATGTGCATTAAGGTGCTCGGCGGTTCTAAGCGCCGTTATGCCGCTATCGGCGACGTTATCAAAGTAACCGTCAAAGACGCAGCCCCCCGTGGCCGCGTCAAAAAAGGTGAAATCTACAACGCAGTCGTCGTTCGTACGGCAAAAGGCGTCCGTCGTAAAGACGGCTCGCTGATTCGTTTCGGTGGCAATGCCGCCGTATTGCTCAACGCCAAGCTCGAGCCCATCGGCACGCGCATCTTTGGACCCGTCACCCGCGAATTACGTGGCGAGAAGTTCATGAAGATCGTGTCCTTGGCGCCTGAAGTGCTGTAAGGAGCCAACATGAATAAAATTCGCAAAGGCGACGAAGTTATCGTTTTGACGGGTCGTGACAAAAAGCGTCGCGGAACCGTACTTGAGCGTGTCGATGCAGACCACGTTTTGGTCGAAGGCATCAACATGGTCAAAAAACATGTGCGCCCCAACCCAATGCAGGGTACGACGGGCGGCATTATCGAAAAGACGATGCCAATCCATATTTCAAACATCGCATTGTTCAACCCTGCCACTGGCAAGGGTGAGCGCGTCGGCATCAAAGAAGTCGACGGCCGGAATGTGCGTGTTTATCGTTCCAGCGGCGAGCCCGTTGGCGCGAAAGCATAAGGGAGCTCAACATGTCACGTTTTCAAGAGCTCTACCAGCAGAAAATTGCACCGCAATTGCGTGAGCAGTTCGGGTACGACAGTGTGATGCAGGTGCCACGCATCACCAAAGTCACGCTAAACATGGGTGTGTCTGAAGCCGTTGCTGACAAAAAAGTCATCGAGCACGCTGTATCAGACCTCACCAAGATCGCCGGCCAAAAGCCTGTTGTGACCAAAACCAAAAAGGCTATCGCAGGTTTCAAAATCCGCGAAGACTACCCAATTGGTTGCATGGTGACATTGCGTGGCCAGCGCATGTACGAATTCATCGACCGTCTCGTGTCCGTGGCTCTGCCACGCGTGCGTGACTTCCGCGGAATTTCTGGTCGTGCGTTTGACGGTCGTGGAAACTACAACATCGGTGTGAAAGAGCAGATTATTTTCCCCGAAATTGAATACGACAAAATTGACGTGTTGCGTGGGATGAACATCAGCATCACCACCACCGCGAAGACCGACGAAGAAGCAAAAGCGCTGTTGACAGCGTTCAGCTTCCCGTTCCGCAACTAAGGGGCGCAGACGTGGCTAAACTTTCAATGATCAATCGCGATGTAAAGCGCGTAAAAACAGCAGAGAAATTTGCTGCTAAGCGTGCTGCCCTCAAGGCAATCATCGAAGATTCATCCAAGACCGACGAAGAGCGCTACGAGGCACGGCTCAAGATGCAGCAGCTGCCCCGTAATGCAAGTCCTACTCGCCAGCGTAACCGCTGCGTGATTACGGGCCGCGCTCGCGGAGTTTTCCGCAAGTTCGGACTTGGCCGCATGAAACTGCGCGAATTGGCTATGAAGGGTGAAATTCCCGGCATGACCAAAGCTAGCTGGTAGGAGAATAAAATATGAGCATGAGCGACCCAATCGCCGATATGCTGACTCGCATTCGTAATGCGCAGCAGGTAGACAAGACCTCGGTGACCATGCCCTCCTCCAAGCTCAAGGCAGCTATTGCTGCCGTGCTTCAGGACGAAGGTTATGTCGATGGTTTTCAGATCAAGGGTACGGCCCAAAAGCCTGAACTCGAAATCACCCTTAAGTACTACGCTGGCCGTCCAGTGATCGAGCGCATCGAACGCGTCTCGCGCCCCGGTTTGCGTATCTACAAAGGTCACAGCAACATTCCTCAGGTTATGAACGGCCTGGGTGTCGCCATCGTCTCCACCTCGCGTGGCGTGATGACCGATCGCAAAGCGCGCGCCAATGGCGTGGGCGGCGAAGTGCTCTGCTACGTGGCTTAAGGAGAGAACCTAATGTCACGTATCGCAAAATATCCAGTCGAGCTGCCTAAGGGCGTTGAGGCTTCGATCAAGTCCGATCTGATTACCGTCAAAGGCCCATTGGGCACCCTGACGCAGACACTAAATGGCGATGTCATCGTCAACGAAGATGCAGGCAAGCTGTCGTTCATCGTTGCAAATGATTCTCGCCAGGCCAAGGCAATGTCGGGCACCTTGCGTGCACTGGTTGCCAACATGGTTACCGGTGTGAGCAAAGGCTTTGAGCGTAAGTTGACGCTTGTTGGCGTGGGTTACCGCGCCGCCGTGCAAGGCAACGCGATCAAATTGCAACTTGGTTTTTCGCATGATGTTGTGCATCCGATGCCTGAAGGCGTAAAAGCCGAATGCCCAACACAGACGGAAATCGTCTTGAAGGGTTCCAACAAGCAAGTTGTTGGACAGGTGGCTGCAGAGCTTCGCGCATATCGTCCGCCAGAGCCTTACAAAGGCAAGGGCGTTCGTTATGTTGACGAGCACGTCATCATCAAAGAAACCAAGAAGAAATAATCGCGCAAACAAGGAAACATCATGGACAAAAAAATTTCCCGTTTGCGTCGTGCCGTACCGACGCGTAAGAAAATCGCCGAGTTGCGAGTTAATCGCCTCCAGATTTTCCGCTCGAATCTGCACATCTACGCAAACATCATTTCGCCTGAAGGCGATCGCATCCTTGTTTCAGCCTCAACGGTTGAAGCAGAAGTGCGTCAGCAACTCGCTGGTCAAACGGGTGGTGGTGGCAATACTGCCGCTGCATCACTGGTTGGCAAGCGCGTAGCAGAGAAAGCAAAGGCTGCTGGTATTGAGCTCGTCGCTTTTGATCGCTCGGGTTTCCGTTACCACGGCCGTGTAAAAGCCCTGGCCGATGCCGCGCGTGAAGCCGGTCTGAAGTTTTAAGCGAGGAACAGTCAAATGGCTAAAGAACAACGCAAGAACGCTCCTGAAGAGCGTGATGATGGTCTTCGCGAAAAAATGATCGCGGTTAACCGCGTCAGCAAAGTCGTCAAGGGTGGTCGCACAATGAGCTTTGCTGCGCTAACCGTAGTTGGCGACGGCGATGGTCGTGTCGGTATGGGCAAAGGCAAAGCACGTGAAGTGCCAGTGTCGGTGCAGAAAGCAATGGAACAGGCGCGTCGCGAGATGTTCAAAGTTTCATTGAAGAACGGCACGCTCCACCACACCGTGGTTGGTAAGCATGGCGCCTCGACAGTACTGATTTCGCCTGCGGCAGAAGGCACTGGCGTGATCGCCGGCGGTCCGATGCGCGCAATTTTTGATGTGATGGGCGTGCGTAACGTCGTGGCGAAAAGCCTCGGCTCGAGCAACCCTTACAACATGGTTCGTGCAACGCTTAACGGCTTGCGCGCTTCCCTCACCCCGTCGGAAGTTGCTGCAAAACGCGGCAAAACCGTCGAAGAGATCCTGGGGTAAGTCATGGCTGATAAACAAGTCAAAGTCACCTTGGTCCGTTCGACCATTGGTACAAAGCAAGACCACCGCGACACTGTGCGCGGCTTGGGTTTGCGCCGTCTCAACAGCAGCAAAGTGCTCAAAGACACTCCCGAAGTTCGCGGAATGATCAACAAAGTTGATTATCTCGTGACCGTCTCGGAAGTCTGAAAGGAATCACGATGTCGATTACTCAACTCAATACGCTCAAGCCTGCCGTTGGCTCGACACACGCTAAGCGTCGTGTTGGTCGCGGAATTGGCTCCGGCCTAGGTAAAACCGCTGGTCGTGGCCACAAAGGTCAAAGCTCGCGCGCTGGTGGCTTTCATAAAGTCGGCTTCGAAGGTGGTCAGATGCCTTTGCAGCGCCGTTTGCCAAAGCGTGGCTTCTCTATTTTGGATGACCATCTGTACGCACAAGTGCGTTTGTCCGACCTACAAGCGTTGCCCGTCGAAGAAATCGACGTGCAAGTGCTGAAACAAGCTGGCGTAGTGGGCACGCAAGTGCGCTATGTCAAAGTGTTTAAGTCGGGCGAGCTGACACGCAAAGTTACCCTCAAGGGTATCGGTGCTACAGCTGGTGCGCGTGCTTCGATCGAAGCCGCTGGCGGCGCGATTGCTTAAGACGGATTAAAGAATGGCAACAGCACAACCCGCAGGAAAAGCAGGCCCACGTTACGGCGACTTAAAGCGTCGTCTCGTGTTCCTGGTGCTCGCCTTGGTGGTTTACCGCCTAGGTACGCACATTCCTGTTCCGGGCATCAACCCAGATGCGCTCGCTGATTTATTCCGCGAGAACCAAGGTGGAATTCTCGGTTTGTTCAACATGTTCTCGGGTGGTGCCTTGGCACGCTTCTCGATTTTCGCGTTGGGCATCATGCCGTACATCTCTGCATCGATCATCATGCAGTTAATGTCGGTCGTTGTGCCTACGCTTGAAGCCATCAAGAAAGACGGCGAAGCAGGCCGTCGCAAGATCACGCAGTACACCCGTTACGGCACGGTCGCGCTTGCGCTGGTGCAGGCGATCGGCATTTCTGTCGCGCTTGAGTCTCAGCCTGGGCTGGTGATTGACTCTGGTGTGATGTTCCGCCTCACAACCGTGGTGACCTTGGTTACCGGTACGATGTTTGTGATGTGGCTTGGTGAGCAAATCACCGAGCGAGGTTTGGGTAACGGTATTTCGATTCTAATCTTCGCAGGTATTGTTGCAGGGTTACCAAGTGCCCTAGCCGGCCTGTTAGATTTGGTACGTACGAATGCGATGTCGGGCTTTTCGGCGCTCTTTATCGTGGCGTTGTCGGTTCTCGTGACGGCATTTGTTGTACTGGTAGAGCGCGGTCAGCGCAAGATCACAGTGAACTATGCGAAGCGACAGGTTGGTAACAAGGTGTACGGTGGTCAAACGTCGCACTTACCATTGAAGCTGAACATGGCTGGTGTGATCCCACCAATTTTTGCCTCTTCGATCATTTTGTTCCCAGCGACGATCACGAGCTGGTTTTCGAACACCGAAGGGATGCGTTGGTTGGGCGATCTGGCTGCGGCGCTTGCGCCTCGCCAACCGCTCTACATCACTTTGTACGCAACAGCGATTATTTTCTTCTGCTTCTTCTATACGGCTCTCGTATTTAACAGCCGCGAAACAGCAGACAACCTTAAGAAGAGCGGTGCGTTTGTTCCAGGGATTCGTCCGGGTGACCAGACCGCTAGATTCATCGACAAGATTTTGATGCGATTGACCTTGGCTGGTGCCTTGTACATCACGTTGGTGTGCTTGTTGCCGGAGTTCTTGGTCATGCGTTGGAATGTACCGTTTTATTTTGGCGGCACCTCTTTGCTGATTATTGTTGTAGTTACGATGGACTTCATGGCTCAGGTTCAGGCCTATATGATGTCCCACCAGTACGATTCACTGCTCAAGAAGGCTAACTTCAAGGGCGCGAATATGCCAATGAGATAAGCGAGAGCAATGTCAAAGGACGACGTCATTCAGATGCAGGGTGAGATTCTTGAGAATCTTCCCAACGCAACTTTTCGTGTCAAGCTAGAAAACGGCCATGTAGTGTTGGGTCATATTTCCGGCAAGATGCGTATGCATTACATCCGGATTTTGCCGGGCGATAAAGTCACAGTGGAGCTCACACCCTATGACCTAACGCGCGCCAGAATCGTATTCCGCTCTAAATAAGCGGCCGGGTAACAGATAACAGGAGTCAACCATGAAAGTAATGGCATCGGTTAAGCGGATTTGCCGCAATTGCAAGATTATTAAACGTCACGGCGTCGTGCGAGTCATTTGCACCGACCCGCGTCACAAGCAGCGTCAAGGTTAATACAAGGAATCGTTATGGCCCGTATTGCTGGCATCAACATACCGCCACATCAGCACGCCGAAATCGGCCTGACTGCCATTTTTGGCATCGGTCGCACGCGTTCACGCAAAATCTGTGAAGCAGCTGGTGTTCCCCTGTCGAAGAAGGTCAAAGACCTGACCGACGCAGAACTCGAGCGTATCCGTGAGCACGTTGGCGTGTTTGCGGTGGAAGGTGATTTGCGCCGTGAAGTTCAGTTGTCGATCAAGCGTTTGATCGACCTCGGAACCTATCGCGGCATGCGCCATAAGCGCGGCCTGCCCGTACGTGGTCAACGCACTCGCACCAACGCCCGCACCCGCAAGGGACCGCGTCGCGCTGCTGCAAGCCTGAAGAAATAAAGAGGATTAGAAGATGGCAAAAGCTTCTACCGCCGGCGCAACCCGCGTTCGCAAAAAAGTTAAAAAGAATGTGTCGGACGGCATTGCGCACGTTCACGCATCGTTCAACAACACCATCATCACGATCACCGATCGTCAGGGTAACGCCTTGTCGTGGGCGACCTCCGGTGGTGCTGGTTTCAAGGGCTCACGTAAGTCGACTCCGTTCGCAGCGCAGGTTGCGGCTGAGACGGCCGGCAAAGTGGCTATCGAATACGGCATCAAGACACTTGAAGTTCGCATCAAGGGCCCAGGCCCAGGTCGCGAATCTTCAGTACGTGCGTTGAATGCGCTGGGCATCAAGATCTCGAGCATCGCCGACATCACGCCCGTGCCACACAACGGTTGCCGTCCACCCAAGCGTCGTCGTATCTAAGGGGAACCCACATGGCACGTTATACCGGTCCCAAATGCAAACTCTCGCGTCGCGAGGGAATTGACCTTTTCCTCAAGAGCGCACGTCGCTCGCTGGACTCCAAGTGCAAATTGGATTCCAAGCCAGGCCAACACGGTCGCACCTCAGGTGCCCGTACATCGGACTACGGTCTGCAGTTGCGCGAAAAGCAGAAGCTCAAGCGCATGTACGGCATTATGGAAAAACAGTTTCGTAAATATTTCGCAGAAGCCGAGCGTCGCAAAGGCAATACTGGCGAACAGTTGATCCAGTTGCTCGAGTCACGTCTGGACAACGTTGTCTATCGTATGGGCTTTGGCTCAACGCGCGCAGAAGCACGCCAGTTAGTGTCCCACCGTGCAATCGAGCTCAATGGCCACACTGCAGACATCCCTTCGATGTTGATCAAGTCAGGCGACGTTGTTGCGATCCGTGAAAAAGCAAAAGCCCAAGCGCGTATTCGTGAATCGATGGACCTCGCTTCAGGCAATGGTTTGCCTCAGTGGGTTGACGTTGATACCGCCAAGCTCGTTGGTACGTTCAAGCAAGTGCCTGATCGTGCAGACGTTGCTCGCGACATCAACGAATCGATGGTCGTCGAATTGTATTCACGTTAATAATTGTTTTAAAAAGTGCGCAACAACGATGTTGAGCACTTTTTTATGATGCTGTAGTTAAGCTTTCACCCATCAGCCTTATCGGTGTAACGAACCGAGGGTATTGAAAAGGAATTGCAGATATGTCACAAGGTTTTCTCAAGCCACGTTCGATTGAAGTTGAACCCGTAGGCACCAACCACGCCAAAATCATTATGGAGCCGTTTGAACGCGGCTACGGACATACATTGGGCAACGCATTGCGTCGCATTTTGTTGTCATCGATGACTGGTTACGCACCAACCGAAGTACAGATCACGGGCGTCGTACACGAGTACTCGACGATTACTGGTGTGCGTGAAGACATTGTTGATATTCTCTTGAACCTCAAAGGTGTGGTGTTTAAGCTCCACAGTCGTGACGAGGTGACCTTGACCTTGCGCAAGCAAGGCGCTGGTCTCGTCCTAGCTTCAGACATTGAATTACCCCACGACGTTGAAATCGTGAACCCACAACAAGTCATTGCAACGCTCACCGAGTCCGGTAAGCTTGAGATGCAAATCAAAGTGGAAAAGGGCCGTGGTTACGTTCCTGGCAACGTGCGTGCCTTGATCGATGATCGTGCACATACAATCGGCCGTATCGTGCTTGATGCATCGTTTAGTCCAGTGCGTCGCGTGAGCTACGCTGTTGAGAACGCTCGCGTTGAGCAGCGCACAGACCTCGACAAGCTTGTGATCGACGTTGAGACAAACGGCGTAATTAGCCCCGAAGAAGCCGTGCGTCAGTCGGCGCGTATTCTGATGGACCAGATTTCGGTATTCGCTGCACTCGAAGGCGCTGGCGATTCTTACGAAATGCCAAGCCGTGGTGCTCCACAAATCGATCCAGTGCTGTTGCGCCCAGTTGATGATCTCGAACTGACCGTGCGTTCGGCGAACTGCCTGAAAGCAGAAAATATTTACTACATCGGTGATTTGATTCAACGCACCGAAAACGAATTGCTCAAGACACCAAACCTTGGTCGCAAGTCGCTCAACGAAATCAAAGAAGTCCTGTCCGCTCGCGGTTTGACTTTAGGGATGAAGCTTGAGAACTGGCCACCAATGGGCCTTGAGCGTCCGTAAGCTTAGCAAGACCAAAATCGGCCCGCAGCACCTCAGGGTGCTGATAGAAGAGCTGAATAACCTCGAGCGGAAATGCTCTTAATAGATTCAATAAGGAAAGTATCATGCGTCACGGTAATGGATTACGTAAGCTCAACCGCACCAGCAGCCATCGTCTTGCGATGTTCCGTAACATGGCTGTCGCGTTGTTGACCCACGAAGCGATCAAGACAACCTTGCCTAAGGCAAAAGAATTGCGCCGCATCGTTGAGCCTCTTATCACCATGGGTAAGAGCCCAACATTGGCAAACAAGCGTTTGGCTTTTGCCCGCTTGCGTGACCGCGAGATCGTGCTCAAGCTTTTTGCTGACATCGGCCCACGTTATGCAGCGCGCAATGGCGGCTACACACGTATCCTCAAGATGGGTTTCCGTCAGGGCGACAATGCGCCAATGGCCTTTATGGAATTGGTTGACCGCCCAGTGGTCGAAGAGGCAGTTGAAGAAGCTGCTGAATAAATTTCGACAGCTTAAACAAACGAAGCCTCGGTTTATCCGAGGCTTTTTTGTCAGAGGACGTCCATGGGTCAAACAGACATCGTGCTTGTGCTGAGTAATACACCGGATGAGGCTGTTGCAACGCGCATTGCCGACGCCCTGGTGTCCGAGGGGTTGGCCGCCTGCGTGAATGTCGGTGCTCCCGTAAAGTCTGTTTACCGTTGGCAGGGGGTCCTTGAGAAAGGCACAGAAATTCCGCTGACAATAAAAACAACGGTCGCTAAACAGGCTAAGCTAATAGAACGCCTGATTGCTTTGCACCCGTACGATGTCCCGGAAGCGATTGTGGTGCCGATCCTTGGCGGGTATGCCCCGTACTTGAACTGGGTGCGCGAGAATTAAATGGCTTTAACCAGACACACGCTACAAAAATTTGGCTTTGCATTCTTGTTGCTAGGCCTATTGGTGTTGTCGATTGCGCGCACTGCTGCGCAAGACTTTTTAGATCCAGAAAAAGCCTTCGTCTTGCAGGCGCAAATGGTCTCGTCTGACAAGATCAGCCTGCGCTTTAAGATCGCCTCCGGTTATTACATGTACCGCGAGCGATTTAGTTTTGAGTTGGACACGACACACGTCAAGCTTGGAGAGCCCAAGATGCCGACGGGTCGAGTCAAGTTTGATCAAACCTTTAACAAAGAGATGGAGCTCTATTTCACCGATGCGGTGATCGAGTTGCCTATTTCTGCATGGCCCAGCAATATCGCGCCCGAGAGCTTCAAGCTAACAGTTAATGGTCAGGGCTGCGCTGAGGCTGGGCTGTGCTATCCCCCCCAAGATTTTGTGTTGCAGCTCACACCGCAGCCAAGTGCTGCGGGCTACGTGCTTGCCGCGCAAGCTTCCGGCTCGCTGTTTGAGCGTATCAAGCAAGGGCAGCTCAGCGACTTACTGTTTGGCTCGGACGATGTAGGGTTGGCACAGCTGCTGTCTTCAACGGGCTTGCTTGAAATCACCTTGCTGTTTTTTGCGCTTGGCTTGCTGCTCGCACTCACGCCGTGCGTACTGCCCATGGTGCCCATCCTTTCCGTGTTGCTTGTGGGCGAAGAGAAGCACGTCTCTCGCTTGCGCGGATTTTCCCTCGCGATGGCATATGTGGCCGGGATGTCGGTGGTTTACACCGCGTTAGGTGTGGCGGCTGGATTAAGTGGCGCAGGCCTAGCCGCTTGGTTGCAAACGCCTTGGGTATTAGGTTTGTTCGCCTTGCTGCTCGGTACGCTTGCTCTGGCAATGTTTGATGTCTACACCTTTCAGATGCCCGCAAGCCTGCAGACCAAACTGATGGCAAAGAACGCCCATATTTTGGGTGGTCGCGTGAGTGCTGCTGCGCTAATGGGTGCCTTATCGGCCTTGATCGTGGGCCCATGCGTTGCTGCACCTCTGGCGGGTGCCCTCTTGTATATCTCGCAAACTGGTGACGTAGTCCTTGGTGGTAGCGCTTTGTTTGCGATGGCTTGGGGCATGGGCGTTCCCTTGTTGTTGATGGGCTTGTCGGCCGGCAAGCTCATGCCTCGTGCAGGCCATTGGATGGACGGCGTAAAGAAATTTTTCGGCGTCTTGCTTTTCGCAACCGCCTGGTGGATGGTTACCCCCTTGCTGCCGACTTGGGCTCAGATTCTGGGGTGGGCGGTGCTGGTGTTGTTTGCCGCGGTGCTTTTACGTACGTTTGAGCCCCTGCCACAGGAGGCTCGTTTTGGTGCCATATTGCGCAAGACCTTTGGCCTACTGTTAGCCTTGCTTTGCCTAGTGTGGGTAGTGGGTGTTGCGAGCGGTGGGCGTTCTTTGTTGCAGCCGTTAGGGCACTTGGCCTTCATGCAGGGTGCGAATAGTCAAGGCACAGCCGAGCGCGGCGCAACCTCGGCCGCAGCCCAACTCGCGGCGCCTGCGCAAGGCTCCTCGCTAAAACAACAGTTGCTTGGCAAGCAACCTGCCGCAGCGCATCCAACTTTTCAGCGGATTCGCACGGTGGCAGAGCTTGACGCGGTTCTTGCAAAATCGACTCGGCCCGTGATGTTAGATTTCTACGCCGACTGGTGCGTGTCGTGCAAGGAAATGGAAGCCTTTACTTTTGTGGATCCGCGAGTGGTGCAGCGGATGGGCCAGTTGTTGCTATTACAAGTTGACGTGACCGCAAACAACGCCGATGATCGAGCGTTAATGAAGCGCTACAGATTGTTTGGCCCGCCAGGGATCATATTTTTTTCTTCAGGTGGCTCCGAGCGCCGCGACATCCGTGTTGTTGGGTTCCAAGACGCTAATCGCTTCACAGCGACCCTTGACCGAGCCTTGAAGTAGTCAGAAACAGAGACGTATGTCAGCGCAAAGCAAGTCCACTACTTCGGTCATTATTCTTTTCGCTTTTGCGGCTTGCGCGAGTTCGACCTCGTTTCGAATTTGTGACCCTTTGCTGCCGGTCTTTGCACAAGAGTTTGGGGTGCGTACCGCACAGGCCTCGAACACGGTAACCCTGTTTGCGATTGCCTATGGCATCCTGCAATTCTTTTATGGCCCCTTGGGCGATCACTACGGAAAGTTTCGCGTTGTCTCTTGGGCCACGCTAGGTTGCGCCGTGGGCAGCCTGATTGTTGCCACGGCACCATCGCTCGAAGTGATCGAAATTGGTCGTTTTATTTCAGGGGCGACGGCTGCGGCAATTGTTCCCTTGGCCATGGCGTGGATTGGTGATCACGTCGCGTATGAAAAAAGGCAAGAGACGATTGCGCGCTTTTTGTTGGGATCGATCTCAGGTCTCGCACTGGGTCAGTTGTTAGGTGGCGTGTTTGCTGACACGGTTGGTTGGCGTTGGGCCTTTGTGTGGATGGCGGCGACCTACTTGATCGTAGGCTTGTTGTTGTTGTCTCGCCGCCATACAGTGACCGAGTCTACCGCGCGTCCCGTCGGTCGGGTCAACCCTTTGATGCCGATCAAGCAGGTGTTGTCGACTAAATGGGCATGGTTTGTATTGGCGATTGTGTCGATCGAAGGCATGCTTGTCTTCGGCCCTCTTGCGTTTGTTCCAGCGTTTTTACACGAACGCCATGGGCTGCCCGTATCGTGGGCCGGAACAATCAGTGGCTGTTTTGCAGTGGGTGCTTTTATTTATGCCATACGCGCCAATAAGTTTGTAGCTAAACTTGGCGAGCGCGGGTTGGCGTTGTGGGGTGGCGCACTCCTTGCGCTGGCGATGGCAGGATTTTTACTCGCCCCCGGCTGGCAGTGGACGGTTGTGGCAAGCGTCATGTCGGGCTTAGGGTATTACTTTTTACATGCGGTCCTTCAGACGCATGCCACGCAGATGGCGCCCGCCGCGCGTGGCACCTCCGTGTCACTTTTTGCGTCGTGTCTGTTTTTAGGACAGTCGTTTGGCGTGGCCGTCTGCGCCTGGTTAGGCGATACTTTCGGTCTTGGGACGGTATTTCCCGTCGGGATAATCGGCTTGCCTCTGCTCGCAGTGTTGTTTGCCTGGCGCTTAAAACAACGCCAGGAGCAACAGTAAGTAGTTACTGCGCTTTTAGCAGCTTGGCTGCCGCTGGTGCAAAATAGGTCAGGATCCCATCGGCACCCGCCCGCTTAAAGCCCAACAAGGTTTCCATCATCACTTTGTCGTGATCGAGCCAGCCATTTGCTGCAGCCGCTTTAAGCATGGCGTATTCACCACTGACTTGGTAGGCAAAGGTTGGAACGCGGAAGGCGTCCTTTACGCGTCGCAACACATCCAAATAGGGCATGCCAGGCTTGACCATGACCATGTCCGCGCCTTCACGCAGGTCCGCCGCAACCTCGCGCAATGCTTCGTCAATATTGCCCGGATCCATTTGGTAAACCAGTTTATTTGATTTGCCCAAATTCGCAGCCGAGCCGACGGCATCCCGGAAGGGGCCGTAAAAGGCGCTGGCAAACTTGGCCGAATACGCCATGATGCGTGTGTGGATGAATTGATTGGCTTCCAGCGCTTGACGGATTGCAGCAATTCGACCGTCCATCATGTCGCTCGGCGCGACGATATCGACGCCCGCTTCTGCCTGCACCAAGGCTTGTTGCGTCAGGATTTTCACCGTGATGTCATTCATCACGTAACCGTTTTCATCGATGACGCCGTCCTGACCGTGGCTGGTGTAAGGGTCTAGTGCAACATCCGTTAACAGCCCAAGCTCAGGGAATCGCTTTTTGAGCTCAGCTACGACACGAGGAATGAGGCCTTTGGGATTGGTGGCTTCGGCACCATCCAGGGCTTTGAGATTTGGCTCGATCACCGGAAAAAGCGCCATCACTGGGATGCCAAGTGCGACGCACTCTTCGGCCACCAGCATCAGCGTGTCTGGCGAGTAGCGCATGATGTCGGGCATCGAGCCAATCGGCTGTCGAATTCCTTTCCCTTCTACAACAAATACCGGATAAATAAGATCATTTACTGATAGCGAGTGCTCGCGTACTAGTCTGCGGGAGAAGTCATCGCGGCGTAGGCGGCGGGGACGATTGGCGGGGAAATCCGCCAGTACAAGATGAGGAGTTGTCATGGGACGACCTTAGGAGAGATCCAGTTTTCGATTTGTAAGCTTGCTTCTTCAATACCAATTCGCGCTGTTGCTGAGAACGGAATCGCGTTGAGCGCACCAATATCAGCAAGCTCCTTTTTTACTGCAAACACTGCTTTGATGCGTTGACCGTACGGAAACTTATCCGCTTTAGTTAACAGCGCAAGCACGGGACGTTTGGTTGGCGCGATCCAGTTTGCCAAGCGGCGATCAAGTTCAGTGACACCACGGCGAATGTCGATGAGCAACACAATGCCGGCCAGCGACTCTCGGCTTTGGAGATAGCCCCCAAGGATATCGGCCCACTCTTCCCGAGCCCGATGGGCGACTGAGGCATAGCCATAGCCAGGCAGGTCGACGAGAAACCCGAGCTGCCCTTCGGTGTCAAGCGGGTCCGGGAGGGCAAACATATTAATTAGGCGCGTACGGCCCGGCGTCTTACTAGAAAAAGCCAGGCGCTTTTGGTTGGCGAGCACGTTAATGGCCGTCGACTTGCCCGCATTGGACCGCCCGACGAAGCAGACTTCCGGAGCCCCCGGATGAGGCAATTGGTCCAACCGGGCGGCTGAAGTGAAAAACGAAGCGCGATGGAGGATGGACACGGAAAGGCCACAAAGAATATGCTCAAACGCTATTGTATAATCTAGGGTTTGAAAGTAGTTGAATATAAAAAGCGTCGAGGTCTTTAATGAAGCGTTTGCTGTCCAGGTTAATGCTTGCGAGTGGCTTGCTACTCGGGGTGTCCGCCCTGTCAACCAGTATGGCGGCAGGCCCCGCAACGGGCCCGGCTAAGCCTGACGCGGCTAAAGGTGCCCAACTTTACGATCAAGGCGACGCCGCACGTGGCATCGTCGCTTGTGCTTCCTGTCACGGCGCTGCCGGCAACAGCACAATTCCAGCAAACCCCAATATTTCTAGCCAAGCCCACGAATACCTCTACAAGCAACTGGTAGAGTTCCGCGTCAAGGCGGGTGCCAAGGCTGCTTTGCGCAAGGGCCCAGATGGCGCGCCCTCAGTCATGACCGCAATGGCGGCACCTTTGTCTGAGGCGGATATGCATAACGTTTCCTACTACCTGTCGCTGCAAAAGCTTGCAGAGCCAGCAACGGCCACTAACGAAAAGCTGGTTGAGCGCGGTCAAAAAATCTGGCGCGCTGGCGTTCCGGATCGTAACGTCCCCGCTTGTGCAGGCTGCCATTCGCCCAATGGTGCAGGCATTCCGGGGCAGTACCCACGCCTTGCCGGTCAATTCCCGACCTATATTGAAGAACAACTCAAACTGTTCCGTGCAGGCCATCGCGGCAACAGCCCTATGATGAACCAAATCGCCGACCGGATGTCTGATTCAGATATTAAGGCTGTTTCTGATTACGCGGCAGGTTTGCGTTAGACTTTTTACAACGACAATAAAAACTAAAGGGGAGTCGTTAGACGCCCCTTTTTTTTCGACGCAAACTGACCATTCATTTATAAAACCCTGGCTATCATTCGACCTAAACCCGCGATCACCACTGTGACAACATCCGCCCCAAAGCCCGCCAAACCCTTTGCACAATTCATTGAGCTGTTAAGTTCAATGCGGTTTGCCATTAGCTTGCTGGTCTATGTCTGCTTGGCTAGTCTGGTTGGCACGGTTGTCCCTCAGGGCCGCACCCCCAACGCCTATATTGATCAGTTTGGCCCCTTTTGGTTTGAGGTGCTTAACAAGTTTTCTATCTGGCACATTTACAACAACTGGTGGTTTTTGCTGACAATGGCATTTTTGGTGGCTTCGACCACCTTGTGCCTGGCGCGTAATGCACCCAAGATGCTCAAGGAAGCCAACTCCTTCCGAGAGCAAATTCGTACATCCAGCCTACGCTCGTTTCATCACCGCGTTGAGCTCGAAACGCTGCGAGACGTCTCCAATGCCTCGAGTTCCGTGCAAGTCTGGTTAAAAAAACAAGGCTATGGTCTTCGCGTACGCAATGAGGGCGAAGCCGTTTTAATTGCGGCAAAAAAAGGAAGTGGTAATCGACTCGGCTATATCTTCGCGCATGCGGCGATCGTCATCATTTGTGTGGGTGGCCTGCTTGATAGCGAATTGCCGGTGCGCCTGCAGATCTGGTTGTTTGGCAAAACCCCAATTGTTGAAAATATGTTGATTGCAGACGTGCCGGAGCAGGGCCGTTTATCGTTACGCAATCCTAGTTATCGCGCGAATGTTCTTGTGCCTGAGGGAAGTGCGCGCGACACGGCGGTCGTCAATGTTGATGATGGGGCGTTGGTACAACCGCTACCTTTTAACCTTAAGCTAAAAAAATTCATCGTTGATTACTACTCGACAGGAATGCCAAGCCGTTTCGCCAGCGAGGTGGAGGTAACGGATCCCGATACAGGAAAAAGTTTCGATGCCACGATTGAAGTTAACGAACCCTTGCACTTTAAAGGCGTTACCGTCTATCAATCGAGCTTTGACGATGGCGGCAGTGAAGTTGAATTGGTCGGACACAGCCTGACGGGCGAAAAGATTGTCGAGCTTGAGCTTAAAGCGCGGGTTGGCCAGTCAAGCGACATTAAGTTTGCGGGGCCTGGCAAGGAAGTGAAGGCTGACATTACTAAACTGCGCCCGATCAACGTGGAAGACCTCACGGCAGGTGAGCCCGCAACACCAAAGGCGTTGTCTGAGCATGTTGCGTCGGTCACCGGCAGTGCTGCCGGGAAAAAGAATGCCAACCTGCGTAATGTGGGTCCAAGTATTGAATATCGCTTAACAGACGCGAGCGGTCAGACGACGTTGTTTCACAACTATATGTTGCCGGTTGAGCTTGATGGGATGTCGGTGTTTCTTGCTGGCGTTCAAGAGCCTGGCCAGTCGGGATTCAGATATTTACGTATTCCAGCTGATGATCACGGCTCCGTTAAAGAGTTCATGCTGTTGCGCGCAGCGCTTGCGGATCCTGCGATGCGTAAACAAGCCGCAGCAAATCTTGTACAAAACTATCGTGGCTCAGCAGTTGAACAAAAAGCGCTACAGACTTCCGCTGAGCGGGCGCTCGACACCTTTGCCACGGGCGGCCTAGGTGCAATTTCTGAGTTTCTCGAACGCAACGTACCGAAAGCCGAGCAGCAGCGTGCGGCTGATATTATTGCACGCTTGTTATCTTCATCCGTGGCCGAGCTCTACCGTTTAACGCGCGTGCGCGCAGGTGTTGCAGCGATTGGTGATTCTCCTGAAGAGCAGACAAAGGCTGAAAACTGGTCGCGCCTAGCCGTCGCCGCCTTGTCAGATCTCGCGTTTTATCCAGCCCCCGTTTTGTTTACGCTGAAATCTTTTGACCATGTTCAGGCTAGTGTTTTTCAAGTCAGTCGTACGCCAGGCAAACTGATTGTGTACCTTGGGTGTTTGTTGCTGGTGCTCGGTGTTTTCACGATGTTCTACGTGCGTGATCGTCGCATCTGGGTATGGTTGCGGCCAACAGAACACGCAGGCGGCACAAGTGTATTGGCGGCGATGACCTCTCAAAAGCGTACACTTGATTTCAATCGTGAGTTCGAGCAGCTTCAATCAGCGCTTGGCCGCTTAAACCCATCCACCCCCATACCATCAACCGCTGTTCATTGAGATACTGTCATGACACAACCAGTCGCCGGCGCTGCAGACAATTGGGATGACCTGTCTGACCCAGGCCAATCGCGCCTAGAGCGCGGCCGTCCAACAATCGTTGACGCACTCTTTTTCTTGTTGTTAGCCGCGGGGGCGGGTTTCGCTCTGATGCGTTACAGCCAAGCGATGGATAGCTACGAGAAAGTAATTCTCGTGCTGACTGTGCCCTTTTTGACCTGGCTTGGCTGGCTATGGCGACCGCTTCGCCTCCTGATGGTTGCCATGGCGCTTGGTGCTGGGCTTGCGCTTTGGTTATATCAAGGCGACATCGCACGTGCGGATCAGGCGTTTTTACTGAAATATTTGTTGTCATCGCAGTCTGCAATTTTGTGGATGTGTGCGTTGTTTGTTGTCGCCACCTTCTGTTATTGGCTGGGTCTCGCAAGCCCGACCTCCGCATGGCTTGGTACGGCATTGACTTGGGGAGCCGTATTTTCTGGATCCACAGGCATGCTGGTGCGTTGGCGCGAAGGTCATATGATGGGGCCGGATATTGGCCACATCCCCGTGAGCAATCTGTACGAAGTTTTCGTACTCTTTTCTTTGGTCACCGCCTTGTTTTATTTGTATTATGAGCGTCGCTATGCAACGCGTGCGTTAGGCGGCTTTGTCTTATTGATCATTACTTCTGCGGTGGTGTTCCTACTCTGGTATTCCTTCACCCGCGAAGCCTATCAAATACAGCCTTTAGTGCCCGCTCTAAAAAGCTGGTGGATGAAAATCCATGTGCCTGCAAACTTCATTGGCTACGGTACCTTTTCGCTAGCGGCAATGGTTGGTTTTGCCTATCTGGTTAAACAGCACGGTCAAACGCGTTCTTGGCTGAAGTTGATGCCTCTTTTTATCCTGGGTGTCTTGCTTGCGGCAGAACCGATGGTGTTTCGCACCGAGGGCTTGTCGGTCACCTGGATGTTGTACTTCGGCATCGGTGCAGTGATCGTCGGGACGATTTTGCTGTTTCGTAAACCCATTTCGGAACGCTTGCCGTCCTTCGAGGTGCTCGATGACATTATGTACCGGGCAATCGCCATCGGCTTTGCTTTTTTCACCGTTGCGACCATTCTCGGTGCGTTGTGGGCGGCAGACGCCTGGGGTGCATACTGGCAGTGGGATCCTAAAGAAACTTGGGCACTTATCGTCTGGTTAAACTATGCAGCGTGGTTGCATTTGCGTATGCTTAAGGGCTTGCGCGGAACGATGGCTGCGTACTGGGCCTTGGTCGGCTTATTGATAACCGGCTTTGCCTTCCTTGGTGTCAATATGTTTCTTTCTGGATTGCATTCGTATGGTGCGTTGTAACGAGGGTGCGTTGTGACACCCCCTAAGCCTTCACTAGTTCTCGTTGCAACACTGACTGTACAAGCTCT
>Ga0164293_10000833_pt1 | contig 25655 bp, 22 predicted proteins | sample GEODES118metaG_FD_111487 | JGI IMG/M metagenome (GOLD analysis project Ga0164293, IMG submission 111487) | Eutrophic lake water microbial communities from Lake Mendota, Wisconsin, USA - GEODES118 metaG | ecosystem: Environmental > Aquatic > Freshwater > Lake | place: USA: Lake Mendota...
GGCGGATGGCGGCCCGGCCATGCTCATCGGCCTGCCCTGGCTCGAAGCCGGCAAGCTCTACAACGCCTATGCGGTGCTGGATGCAGGCCGGATACAGGCCGTGCGCTTCAAGGTCGATCTGCCGAATTATGGCGTGTTCGACGAAAAGCGCGTGTTCGAACCCGGCCCGCTGCCCGGCCCGGTCACCGTGCGCGGCGTGCGAATCGGCCTGCCGATCTGCGAGGACATCTGGGAACCGGATGTGGTCGAATGCCTCTCCGAGACGGGGGCGGAGATCCTGCTGGCCCCGAACGGCTCGCCCTACCGGCGCGGCGTGCGCGATGAGCGCATGGCGGTTGCCGTGCCACGTGTCGTCGAAAGCCGCCTGCCCATGGCCTATCTCAACCAGATCGGCGGCCAGGACGAACTGGTCTTCGACGGGGCCTCCTTCGTGCTCAATGCCGATGCGGCGCTGGCCGTGCAGTTGCCAGCCTTCCGCGAGGCGGTCGTGCTCACCGAGTGGTACCGCGAGGCCTCAGGCTGGGTCTGCGCGCAAGGCACGCGGGCGCTGATCGAGGAGGGCGAGCAGGCCGATTATGCCGCCTGCACCCTCGGCCTGAAGGACTATGTCGAGAAGAACGGCTTCAAGGGCGTTGTGCTCGGCCTGTCCGGAGGCATCGATTCGGCGATCTGCGCGGCCATGGCGGTCGATGCGCTCGGCCCGGCGCGCGTGCGCTGCCTGATGATGCCCTACCGATACACCTCGCAGGACAGCCTGGCCGATGCCTTTGCCTGCGCCAACGCACTCGGTGTCACCTACGAGATCGTTCCGATCGAGCCGGTTGTGGCCGGCTTCGAGGCGGCGCTGGCCCCGCTCTTCGCCGGCCGCCAGCCGGACATCACCGAGGAGAACCTGCAAAGCCGGGCGCGCGGCACCATCCTCATGTCCGTCTCCAACAAGTTCGGGCCGATGGTCATCACCACCGGCAACAAGTCCGAGATGTCGGTGGGCTATTGCACGCTCTATGGCGACATGAACGGCGGCTTCAACCCGATCAAGGATCTCTACAAGATGGAGGTCTACCGCCTCAGCGCCCTGCGCAATCGCTGGAAGCCCGATGGCGCGCTCGGTCCCGATGGCGTGGTCATTCCCCCCAACATCATCACCAAGGCACCCACCGCCGAGTTGCGCGAGAATCAGACCGACCAGGACTCGCTGCCGCCCTACGAGGTGCTGGACGATATCCTGCACGGCCTCGTCGAAAGCGAGATGCGCGTGGCGGACATCGTGGCGCGCGGCCACGCGCTCGAAACCGTGAAGAAGGTCGAACGGCTGCTCTATCTCGCCGAATACAAGCGCCGGCAGGCCGCACCCGGCGTCAAGGTCACCAAGCGTTCCTTCGGGCGCGACCGGCGCTACCCCATCGTCAACCGCTTCCGCGATCCGGGCGAGGGGCCGTATCAACCCCGGGGTGAAGGCCCGGCTCCGCAAGGCGCGGCACGGCTCGATGTGGTCGATTTCTGAATGAGCGGCGGCCTCCTTGCGCTGCTCGACGATGTGGCGGCCATTGCCAAGGTGGCTGCCGCCTCGCTCGATGATGTGGCCACGCAGGCCTCGCAGGCCGGGGCGAAGGCTGCCGGCATCGTCATCGATGATGCGGCCGTAACGCCGCGCTACGTGGTCGGCTTTGCTGCCGATCGCGAGTTGCCGATCATCGGCAAGATCGCGCTCGGCTCATTGCGCAACAAGCTGTTGATCCTGCTGCCGGGCGCGCTGGCGCTGGCCACGTTCGCACCCTGGGCGATCACGCCGCTCCTGATGGCGGGCGGGCTGTTCCTGTGTTTCGAGGGCTATGAGAAGCTCCATGGCCTTTTTGCCGGCCACGGCCCTGCGGTTGCCAGCGAAGGCACCATGGCCACGCCCGATCCCGATCCCCGCGCGGTCGAAGACGCCAAGGTCGCCGGAGCGATCCGCACCGACATGATCCTGTCCGCCGAGATCATGGCGATCACCCTGGCTTCCGTGCCGGCCCAGTCCTTTGCCATGCAGGCCATTGTCCTCGCCATAGTCGGCATCGGCATCACCGTGGTCGTCTACGGCGCGGTGGCACTGATCGTGAAGGCCGATGACCTCGGCGTGCTGATGGCGCGCGGCCATCTTGTCGTGACGCGAGCCCTTGGCAGGGGTCTGGTCAAAGGCATGCCGGGCCTGCTCAAGCTGCTCGGCCTCGTCGGCACGGCGGCCATGCTCTGGGTCGGCGGCGGCATCATCGTGCATGGCGCGGCCGGGTTGGGCTGGCCCGCCCCCGAACATGCGCTGCACGGGGTCGCAGCACAGGTCGCTGCCTTCCTGGGAGCGGCCGGTGGTTTCACGGCTTGGCTGGTGAGTGCAATTGGCACCGGCATATTGGGCATCGCGCTCGGGGCCGTGGTGGCGCTCGCGATGAAAGCGATCAGAGGATCGAAGCACTAGATTGGGCTGTCTGCGCGCTTTTCGGCAATCGACCGTTCACCCTGCCGGCAAAAGCCCGCGCCGGCCTTGCGCTCCGGCAACGCCATGGCAACCGGTTTGCGCGAGGCTGCGCTCCTCGAAAGGGGAGGCAGAGCCTTGGTGTTCTGGCGAAGCGAATCAGCTGACCGGCCCGCTGGCAACCCTGTGCTGGTTTGGCTCTCGGTCGCCTTCATCCTCGCCGCGGCGGCAATGACCATGGACGCGACCTTCCGTGCCAACGGCCTTTACGGCACCCGCACAGTCGCGACCGAAACCGTTGTCGAGAAGCGCATGGTGCGCGCCCGGCGCAGCAGAACGCCGATGATCTATCTCGTTCATCGCGGCCAGCGCCTCGGCGCGCGCGTCATGGGCGAGGAGTATGAGCGCATCACAAGGGGCGAGCGCATCAGGGTCGTGATCGTGCCGGGGCGCATGGGCCGCCCCCATGTCTTTCTCGACCGGCCCGGCTTCAAGCACGATCCGCACAGCCGTATCGTCTCGTTCGGGCTGATCATCATGGCGCATTTTGCGCTCCTGTTCGGCCTGTTCCACTGGTGCCTTGTCCGAGCCCGCCGCCGCGCGGCAGATCGCGGTAACGGGCTGGAAGCGCGGCTACTGGGCCTCAGGCAACCCTGATCCTGGTGCTGCGCCCGGCTTGTGGTTGCGCGTGCGGGCTGCCTTCGCCATAAGCGGGGCATGAAACCGACCGTCCGCTTCGCTCCCTCGCCCACCGGCCGCCTGCACATCGGCAATGCCAGGCCTGCCCTGTTCAACTGGCTGTTTGTTTTGCGCCATGAAGGCCGCTTCATCCTGCGCTACGACGACACCGACAAGGAACGCTCAACGGAAGAATTTGCGCGCGGTATCGCTGCCGACCTCGATTGGCTTGGCATCAAGCCACACGCGGTCCATGCCCAATCGGCGCGTTTTGCGCTGTATCACGCCGCTGCCGACAAGCTGCGGGCGATGGGCCGGCTTTATGCGTGTTACGAGACTCTGGATGAACTCGACCGCCGCCGCAAGCGCCAGCTGGCGCGCGGTTTGCCGCCGATCTATGACCGCGCCGCATTGGCTCTGACAGCGGAGCAGAAGGCGGCCTTCGAGGCCGAGGGCCGCAGTCCGCACTGGCGTTTCCGGCTCGACGCGCGCGATGTCGCCTGGCACGATCTGGTGCGTGGAGCAGCCCATGTCGATTGCGCTTCGCTGTCAGACCCGGTTCTCATCCGGGGCGATGGCACCTATCTCTACACCCTGCCGTCTGTGGTCGATGACATCGATCTTGGCATCAGCCATGTCATTCGCGGCGAGGACCATGTCACCAACACGGCGGTGCAGATCCAGATTTTCGAGGCGCTGGGCGGCACCCTCCCGGCCTTCGCGCACCACAACCTGCTGACGACGGCCAGCGGGGAGGGCCTCTCCAAGCGCCTCGGCCATCTGTCGCTCGCCTCCCTGCGCGAGAGCGGCATCGAGCCGCTGGCTGTGGCGGCCTTGGCCACGCTGGTCGGCTCGGCGGATGCGGTTCGTCCGGTTGATTCTCTGGCCGAACTCGCGGCTCTGGTCGATCTCGCCCATATCAGTCGCGCGCCGGCCCGCTTCGACGAGGCCGAACTCGACCATCTCAATGCCCGCACGCTGCACCAGATGGGCTATGCCAGCGCGGCACCAAGGCTCGCCGCCATGGGCATTGTCCCGCGCGACGGCGCGGCGTTCTGGCTGGCGGTGAGGGGCAATCTCGGCCGCTTCAGCGAGGTGGCGGACTGGTGGACGGTGGTCAACGGGCCGGTCACGCCGGTGATCGACGACAGCGCCTTCGCCGCCGCCGCTCTGGCCGCCCTGCCGCTGGGCGAGCCCGACGCCGGCACATGGAAGCTCTGGACCGAGGCTGTGAAGGCCAGCACCGGCGCAAAGGGGAGGGCGCTGTTCATGCCGCTGCGTCTGGCTCTGACCGGCCGCGAACATGGTCCGGAACTGGCCCCGCTGCTGCCGCTTATCGGCCGCGTCCGGCTTGCCGCCCGGCTTGCCGGCCAGACGGCCTGATCGCAGCGGGCGCTCTATTGCAGCGAGGGCGGGGTCAGGGCCGGCGCGACGATGCGCACGGTGCGGGTCTCGCCGGCGGAATTGGTGACCACACGCCGCTCGCCCTGCGTGGCGCTGACCGTCCCGGTGCCGAGGCTGCTTGGTCCGATGCCGGAGGATTCCGTGCTGGCGGTCGGTGCGCTGCGCCCTGCCGCTTCCAGAGCACGCGCCGCCGCGGCGTCTGCCGCAATCTCTGAAGCCGGTGCCTGCGGCGCCAACCCCGACTGCGCCCTGAGCTGCCGCTCGGCCTCGCGCCGGGTGCGCGGTGCGGTGCGGGCGCGCGACATCTCTTCGGCCCGCTGTTCCGTCACCAGCACGTCGCCGCGCCGCCGGTCTAGCAGGCTCTCGGCATCGGCCAGCGCCTCGGCCCAGCTCTGCCCCTGCTTGCGGCAGGAACAGGCCGCATCGAACTGGCGCAGGTACTTGCCGGCATTGGCAAGGCTGCTGTAGCTGCCGCCGCTGCCGCGCCGGGTGGCATTCTCGATGTTGCCATCGCCGCTCATGTACATCACTTCCGTCTCGGCAGCGGGGCACAGCGCCTGGCACATGTCGCTCTGGCTCTCGCGTCCACCGGGGCTGTTGGCCAACGGGAAGAAGAACCCGTCGCAGGTGCGCACGCAGACCGGGCGGCCTGCCCCCCAACTCGGGGTGCGGTTCTCGGGAAGGGCAAACGGATCGAGCGGCAGACCATCAACGCCGACACCGACGCCGGGTGGTGGCGGCGGCCGGCGCTCCGGCACGCCGAACAGCGCCTCGAACAGGGTGCGCGGTTGCTGCACCGGCTGCGGGGCAATGGGCTGACTGCGAAAAACGCCGGCCCTGCAATTGTCGTCGATGGCCGCCATCAGCGCCCGCCGGCGATTGTCATTGCCCGGCCCGCCACCAGCCTGCTGCTGGAGGTTGTTGTACTGCGCACGAAGCTGGCCGATCTGGGCCCTGAGCCCGCCGCACTGCGGGGGAGCTGCCTGAAACACCCAGGCACCATCGCATTGCAGCGAGGCGTAGGCCGCCTGCGCCCGGCCTAGCTGGGCTCCGACCTGCGCCGCCGCACGGGCCGCATTCGGCGACCCACCTCCGCCGCCGCTGCTGAGACGGGCCAATTCACCCCGCCATGCATCGCATTGCGGCGACTGGGCGTGGGTCAACGCCGGCGTGCCGACCAGTGCGGCAAGCGCGATGACCAAGTGTCGAAACCGGAAACCCATGAAATTGCTCTGAACCGACCTCGGCGCACCGCTCCGCGAGGTTTGCGGGCGTATGGATAACAGAACATAAACAAGACGGAAGCATGTTTGTTGTCCGGACTGCGTAAAAAGGCTCAATCGTCGGCCCCGCTGAAGCCGGCCGAGAGCACCCTGGCCCGTTCGGTCAGCGTCGAGAGCACGCGGGTGAAGGCCTGCATCTCCTGAGCCGGGATGTCGTCGGTCAGCCTCTTCTCGAAACTGAGCGCCAGAGGCGCGATCTGGTCATATATTCGGCGGCCTGGCGGGCTGAGCGACAGGAACGCCTCGCGCCGGTCATCGCGGTTGGGTGTCTTCAACACCAGTCCGCGCGCCACCAGTTCGCTGACGGCGCGCGAAACCTTGGTCTTGTGCATGTGCGACAACTCGCCAACATCACGCGCTGTCAGCCGTTCGAACTGGCCGAGCATCGCCATAACCCGCCATTCAGGAATGCCGATGCCGAAATGGTGGCCATAGATGCGGGCCAGCGCCCGGCTGGCCAGAGTCGCCGCTACCACCAGCCGATAGGGCAGGAAGCGCTCAAGCTTGAGCGCGTCCGCTGCCGGACTGGCGGCAGGATCAGGCATGTTCATCGGCGCTGCGCCCCTGGCGGCGATCAGCCGCGTCCGCGCGAACGTGCCATGAAGCTGTCATAGGACAACTCGCCCACCTGCCACCACAGCAGGCTCTCGCCCCTGAAGGCCGTCATCGATTCGAGCGTCTTCTTGAAGGCTTCGTTCTTGCTGGCCAGATCGGCATAGTATTCGTTGGCGGCCCTCAGCGCCGCTTCCATGATCGGCTGCGGGAAGGCCCGCAGTTCCGTGCCGGCAGCCACAAGGCGGCGCAGCGCCGGCGGGTTGACGGCGTCATACTTGGCAAGCATCCAGTTGTTGGCCGCCTCGCAGGCATGATGCACCATGGCCTGGTAATGCTTCGGCAGCTTGGCCCACTCGCCCTGGTGGATCACAAGATGCAGCATGGCCCCGCCTTCCCACCAGCCGGGATAGTAGTAGTATTTGGCAACGCGGTTGATGCCGAGCTTCTCGTCGTCATGGGGCCCGACGAACTCGGCGGCATCGATCGTGCCGCGCTCCAGCGCCGGGTAGACATCGCCCGCCGCCAGTTGCTGCGGCACCACGCCCAGCCGCGACAGCACCTGCCCGCCCATGCCGCCGATCCGGAACTTCAGGCCCTGTAGATCGGCAGGGGTTTTCAGCTCCTTGCGGAAGAAGCCGCCCATTTGGCAGCCGGAATTGCCGCAGGGGATCGAATAGGTATTGAACTTCGCCAGCGCATCGTTGATCAGCTTTTCGCCGCCGCCAAAGTGCCACCACGAATGCTGCTGGCGCGAATTGAGGCCGAACGGCACGCCTGTGCCGAAGCCGAGCACCGGATCCTTGCCGATATAGAAATAGGTCGGCGTGTGTGCGCATTCGACCGTGTTGTTGGCCACGGCGTCGAGCGCCTGAAGGCCGGGCACGATTTCTCCGGCAGAGAAGGTCTGCACCTGGAACTTGCCGTCCGTGGCCTCGGCCATGTACTTGGCGAAGGTCTGGCAGGTGCCGAAGATGGTGTCGAGCGAGCGCGGGAAGCTCGATGTCAGACGCCATTTCACTTCCGGCATCGACTGCGCGATGGCCGGTGCGGCGATCGTGACGGCTGCCGCGGTGGCGAGCGTCCCCGACTTCAGAAAATCACGACGTTTCATGGCAGTCTCCCCGTCCTTGCCGTGTCGCCAAGGCAACATCTGTCTTTTGTCCGTCGCCTGCCACGCCGCGCGCAAGGCGGTTCTGCCACAGACGACGATCATCAGGCGCAGCGTGGAGCCACGTGCGCGGCGCGTCAAGCGCCATCCACCCTTCAAAACCGCGTAGCGAAGCCCCATTTGCAGAACTGACGAAGAGGATGTGCCCATGCAGACCCGATCCGCCATGACCCGTTGCGCCAAAACCCGCACCTTGCCCCGCGCTGTCGGCAGCGTCGCCGCTGCGCTGGTCTGCGCCGCCGTGGCCCTCGCGCCTGGCGCTGCCACAGCCAATGACGATCCTGACCTGATCTTCAAGAAGTCGACGGTCTGGAAGATGCTGACGCCCGACGACAAGCTCGCGGTCTACGGCATCGACGATCCGGCGGTCGAGGGTGTGGCCTGTCACTACACCGTGCCGGAGCGCGGCGGCGTCGCCGGCATGTTCGGTGTCGCCGAGGAGGTCTCCGACATCTCGCTGGCCTGCCGCCAGATCGGCCCGATCCGCTTCAAGCAACGCGTCGAGCAGGGCGAGGTCGTGTTCCGCGAGCGCCGTTCGCTGATCTGGAAGCGCATGCAGATCGTGCGCGGCTGTGATGCCAAGCGCAATGTGCTGGTGTATCTTGTCTATTCGGACAAGCTGATCGACGGCTCGCCCAAGAACTCGACTTCGACCGTCCCGATCATGCCCTGGGGCAGCGATGCTGCGCCGAAGTGTTCAGAGTGGGTGAGGGGCTGAGCCCGGTGGCCAGCGCTATTCGGCACACGTGATCATCACCGGCGGCTCGCTGGCAGCGGCCGCGCCGCGCCCGCCGATCGAGCCGGTGGTCTCGGTGGCTGACACCAGCGCATAGGACGCGGCCTTGGCGAAACCCTTGGATTCGCACCAGGCATTGGCGACGATCTTGCCGCATTCCCGGTTCTGCGCGATGCAGTCGGCGATGCCGTAGCCATCCGATGGCGGCAGCAGGAATACGCTCTGGTTGCTGGCCTTGCGTGGTGCCGCCGAGGGCACGACCGAGAAGGACACCCCGCCGGCGGCGATCAGCGCAAAACCCAGCGAGACAATGACGCGGCGCATGGCGTGTCCGTTCGATGACAAGAAAAACGAGTCTCAGCGTGCGCGCTAAGCCTTAATAAACCATGAAGCGGCACCGTGCTCGGCCTTCGTCAGGCGCAGCAGGCCGTCTGGCCAGGGCCCGCGAACCATGCACGCCCTTGACCGGCGCGCCATGACGCGGCATGAAGGGGTCATGACGACGTCCGCACCCATCGCCATCGCGATCAGCATTATTTGTCGCTAGCCCGACCGCTGGCTGGAACCGTCTCGTCTTCTGCAATCTCTCAAGATGACAAGCGCCCCGGCCACAAGGTCGGGCCGAACACGTCCGAACCCCCCGTGTTCCTCTGATTGCACCCTGGCGGACCTGATCCCATGTCGACGATGACGAAGCTGAAACTCTACAACACCATGAGCCGCACGAAGGAGGTCTTCGAGCCCCTCCGGTCCGACAATGTGCGCATGTATGTCTGCGGCCCGACGGTCTACGACTACGCCCATATCGGCAATGCCCGTCCGATGATCGTGTTCGACGTGTTGTTCCGCCTGCTCCGGCATATCTATGGCGAGAGCCACGTCACCTATGCCCGCAACGTCACGGACGTGGACGACAAGATCAACGCCCGCGCCTTCGAGCGCTGGACGCGGAAGCGCCCGCTGCTGGCCGAGATGCGCGACCTCACCGAAGGCACGGTGGCGCAGTTCAACAAGGACCTGAAAGCGCTGAACGTCCTCGATCCGACGCACACCCCGCGCGCCACCGATTTCGTCGCCAATGGCGAGCAGCCGATGGACATGGTGCGCATCATCGCCAAGCTGGTCGAGCGCGGCGTGGCTTATGCGGCTGAAGGGCATGTGCTGTTCTCGCCGTCGGCGATGGATGCTCTGCCGGGCTTGCCGCGCTATGGCGCGCTCTCGCGCCGCAATCTCGACGACATGCTGGCCGGCGCCCGCGTCGATGTCGCGCCCTACAAGCGTGATCCGATGGATTTCGTGCTTTGGAAGCCGTCCGACCCGGCAACCGAGCCAGGCTGGGACAGCCCATGGGGCTTTGGCCGCCCCGGCTGGCACATCGAGTGCTCGGCCATGGCCGGCGCGCTGCTCGGCGAGCAGTTCGACATCCACGGTGGCGGCATCGATCTCGTTTTCCCGCACCACGAGAACGAGATCGCCCAGAGTTGCTGCGCCTTCGGCGTCCACAAGATGGCCAGCATCTGGATGCACAATGGCTTCCTTCAGGTCGAAGGCCGGAAGATGAGCAAGTCCGACGGCAACTTCGTCACCATCGACGAGTTGCTGACCACGGATAAATTTGGCGGGCGAAGCTGGCCCGGCGAAGTGCTCAGGCTTGCCATGCTCAAGACCCACTACCGCCAGCCGATCGACTGGACGGTTAGGGCGCTGGAGGAGGCGGAGGCGACGCTGGAAGGCTGGTGGCGCCTGCTGTCACCACTTCCGCCGCGCAGCATACTGTTCGGCTCGGACGGCTCTCGCCGCGCCGTTGATGATCGCATTCTCGCTGCTCTGGAGGATGACTTGAACGTGGCGAGCCTCCTGCCAGTGCTGCATGAACTTGCCAGGGAAGCATCGCAGACGGGTCAGAAAGGCTGCTTCTTTGGTGAGGAGCTGGCAAGCCAACTGGGCTTCCAGCTTCTGTTCCTCGGCCTGTTTCCAAAGCATCAGAAAGGCCTCGAAACGGAAAGCGATAGCCAGTTGATGAGTGCAGCGCGTTTTCGGGACCTCGATATGGAGCAACTCGTTCCCGAGACAGGCCACATCAAAGCCCTCATCGGCTCCCGCCTCGACGCCCGTCGCGCCAAGAACTTCGCCGAGTCCGACCGCATCCGCGATGAACTCGCCGCCATGGGCATTGCGCTGAAAGACGGCAAGGATACGGATGGCAACCCGACCACAACCTGGGAGGTGAAGCGGTGAGCGCCGTTCCTGCTGTCCCCTCCTGGGCTATCCCCACCTGCGCCTTGATCCCGGCCTTGAGCCGGGATCACACCGTGCGCCGCGAGGCTTGTCGCATGGAACAAACCCGGCCATGTCCGATCCCGGCTCAAGGCCGGGATGACAGTGGCGGGATGCCAGCACTTCGCAAGACAACCAGAGGAACGGCACCCTGATGGGCAAGAAAGACAAACCCGTGATGATCGATGCCGTGCTGGTCGATGCGCTGATCGAGGCGCGCATTGCGGCACGGCACGCGAAGGACTTTGCCGAGTCTGACAGGCTGCGGGCCGAGATCGTGGCGCAGGGCGTGGTGCTGATGGATGCCAAGGATCCGGTGACAGGTGCCTTTTCCTCGACATGGCGTCCGCTCGATGCCGCGCCGAAGGCTCCTCGTCCACGCCCGGAGAAGCCTGCGGAGGGCAAGCCATGAGCTATGCGCTGCGCCCGGCGCTGCCGGCGGATTTCGGCGACCTCGCCATCCTGTTTCAGGCCTCCATCGAGGAACTGGCCGGTGATGCCTATTCCGACGAGCAGCGCGCCCTCTGGGGCGGCAAGGCCGAGGATGCAAAGATCTGGGCCAAGCACCTGTCGGGCTGCCTCGTGCTCGTGGCCGAGGAAGACGGCGAGCCGGTCGGCTTCGCGGCCATGCGCGACAATGCCATCATCGAGAACGTGCACGTCCACCCCGATATCGCCTTCATGGGCGCGGGCCGGCAGTTGCTCGATGCGCTGGAGCGGCTGGCGATGGCGCGGGGCGCGACGAAGCTGGCCGCCGCAGCCACCGACAATGCGCTGCCTTTCTTCGAGAGGCTGGGGTTTGTTGCCGTGCGCCGCTCCACGATCAGCATCGGCGAGGAGTGGCTGCCCAGCATGGTGATGGAAAAGGCGCTCGCGCCGGGGAGCGATGCGCCATGACGACGGCTCGTGAACGGGTCTACCTGTTCGACACCACCTTGCGCGATGGCGCGCAGACCACAGGCGTCGATTTCTCGCTATCCGACAAGCGCACCATCGCGGCGCTGCTCGACGGGCTCGGGCTCGACTATGTCGAGGGCGGCTATCCGGGCGCGAACCCGCTGGATACGGCCTTCTTTGCCGAGAAAGCCACGAAAACCGCCAAGTTCTGCGCCTTCGGCATGACGCGCCGGCCGGGGCGCTCGGCCTCTAACGATCCGGGCCTCGCCGGCCTGATCGAGGCCCGCGCCGATGCCATCGTCTTCGTCGCCAAAACCTGGGATTACCATGTGCGCGTGGCGCTGGAGACGACCAATGAGGAAAACCTCGCCTCGATCCGCGACAGCGTCACCGCTGCCGTGGCAGCGGGCCGCGAGGCCATCGTCGACTGCGAGCATTTCTTCGACGGCTACAGGGCGAACCCCGATTATGCGCTGGCCTGCGCCCGCACGGCCTATGAGGCCGGGGCACGCTGGGTGGTGCTGTGCGACACCAATGGCGGCACGCTGCCCGATGAGATCGGCGCCATCGTTCAGCATACGGCAAGCGTCGTGACCGGCAGCCATCTCGGAATTCATGCGCATGATGATTGCGGCTGTGCGGTGGCCAATTCGCTGGCTGCGATCGAGGCCGGCGCGCGCCACATCCAGGGCACGCTCAACGGCCTGGGTGAGCGCTGTGGCAATGCCAACCTTGTCACGTTGATCGGGGCGCTGAAGCTCAAGCCGGGGCTCAGTGCGCGGTATGCCATCGGTGTGGACGACACCCGGCTGGGCGAGTTGACCAAGGCCTCGCGCCAGCTCGACGAGATCCTTAACCGCTCGCCGAACCGGCACGCGCCCTTCGTCGGGGCATCCGCCTTTGCCACTAAGGCCGGCATCCACGCCTCCGCCGTGCTGAAGGAGCCGGAAACCTACGAGCATGTTCGGCCCGAGACGGTGGGCAACCGCCGGCGGGTGCTGGTCTCCGACCAGGCAGGCAAGTCGAACCTGATCTCGGAACTGGAGCGCATTGGGGTGGCCATCGACAAGGCCGACCCGAGGCTTGGCCGCGTCCTGTCGGAGGTCAAGGACAAGGAGGCGCAAGGCTATGCCTATGAGGGCGCCGATGCCTCGTTCTTCCTGCTGGCCAAGCGGGTGATGGGCCTGGTGCCGAATTACTTCGAGGTCGAGCGCTTCAAGGTTAATGTCGAGCGCCGCTACAACGCGGTGGGCGAGCTGGTCACCTTCTCGGAAGCCATCGTCAAGGTGAAGATCGGCGGCCAGTCGCGCATGTCGGTGGCCGAGGGCAACGGCCCGGTGAACGCGCTGGACAAGGCCCTGCGCAAGGACCTTGGCCGATACCAGGAGTTCATCAAGGCGCTGAAACTGGTCGACTACAAGGTTCGCATCTTTCAGGGCGGCACCGATGCCGTGACCCGCGTGCTGATCGATTCAGCCGATGGTGCCGAGCGCTGGACCACGGTCGGCGTCAGCGCCAACATCATTGATGCCTCGTTCCAGGCGCTGGTGGATTCCATCACCTACAAGCTGGCGAGGGCAGGGGTGGGCGGCGAGTGAAGCGGCGCGGAGAAGCGGGTCCACGCGCCCGCCGCGGGCCTCAATCGGTCAGCCTGATCTGCTTCTCGCCGCACAGGTTGGTGCTTTCGGAATCATTATCCGTCTCGTCGTCGAAACGGGCGAGCACGAAGAAGCTGCACCCGGTCGGCTTGTTGAGCTTGAGCTTGACGGATTTGCCCGGCGCGAGCGGCTTGGTCAGCTTGCCGACAAGGCGCGGCTGGTCGCCGGTGGTCGCGATCTCGAAGGCCGTCAGCGTGGCCGTGCGGGCGTTGATCACGGTCAGTTCGGCTGGCGCTCTCGCGGCGGGCCGGCCCTGCGCTTCGGCAACGGACGCGCCGAGCATGACGGGGGCGGCAAGCACAGCGAGGCTTGCAGCAAGACAAAGGCTCCGCACAGACATAAAAGATTTTGGCGAAACAGGCTTTAACGAGACAAGGAGCATTGGCAGTCCTCTCTGGCCGATTCTCATCCATCATCCCGGCCTTGCAGCCGAGTGCACGTCATGAAACACCTGATGCGCGGCGCAAACAAGGCAAAACTGACGCAGCCAGCCAGGGTTTGTCGCAGCCGGGCAACGGTTGATCGCGGCTGAGGGCTGCAGGTGCGGCTCTGTTGCCGGAGAAGCAGGCCGAGCCATTCAGTCGGCGTTCACGCGGGCGGGCGCGGAATCTATCCTGGAATGCGTGTCAGCCTCTTGGGCGGCCTCGTCCGCCAACGCTTCAGGAAACTGCAATGACAGCCACGACCCAGCACCGAACGATGACAGGGCAGCCGCTTGCAGGGGGAGGCTCCCTGGGCCGGCTCGGTCTGGTGTGGGCAGGCTTGGCAGCGGCGCTGTTGTTGGCGGTCTTGCCCGTTGCAGCCCAGACACCCCCTGCTTCTCCGTCCGGCCAGCCCGTGCAGAAACGCGTTGCCTTCGTCATCGGCAACGCGGCCTATCCGTCCGGACCTCTCAAGACCGCAGCCAACGATGCCGGCCTGATCGGCCAGACCTTGCAGGCAGCCGGATTCGATGTGGTCGGTGCGCGCGATCTTGATGCCGAGATGTTGCGGCGCTCGTTCCGTGACTTCCTGGATAAGGTGACCGCGGCCGGCCCGGACACGGTGGCCGTGGTTTATCTGGCCGGCTATGGCCTGCAATTCGATGGCGAGAACTATGTCGTTCCGGTCGACGCCCGCATTGCGCGGGATGTCGATGCGCCGATCGAGTCAGTCCGCATCACCGATCTGCTGAGGCCCATGGCGGCACTGCCCCTGCGCGCCTCGATCGTGGTGCTCGATCTCGCCCGTCCGTTGCCGTTCACCAAGACCGGCACCCCGCTTCAGGGCGGCCTTGCCCTGATGGAGCCGGACGCCCGCATACTGCTGGCCTTCAACACTTCGCCAGGCGTCGTCGCGCCCGATGGCAGCGGCGAGTTCGGGGCCTATGCGCTGGCCCTGAACGAGATGATGCGCGAGGGCGGCTTGCCCATCGACGAGGTCTTCAACCGCGTTCGACTGCGCGTCAACGAGGCCAGCGCCGGGGCCGAGGTGCCGTGGCATGCGGCCCGGCTCGACGTGCCTTTCTCGCTGTTCGAGGCCGCTGCCTCCGCGCCTCCGCCCGCCGTCGATGTGCAGGCCCAGCGCGAGCGCCGCGAGCGCTCCATCGCCGAACTCGATGCGCGCGATGCCTATCTGACCGCCATCGAAAAGGACACGGTGCCCGCCTATGAGGCCTTCCTCGGGGCCTATCCGCGCGATCACATGGCAGGCCGCGTCAAGGCCATCCTGGCCGCCCGCCGCGAGGCCATCACGTGGCGCAGGGCGCGCAACCAGAACGAGCCTGAGGCCTACTGGACCTATCTCAACCGCTATCCGCGTGGCCCGCATGCCGCCGAAGCCCGCCGCCGGCTCGCCCGCCTGACCGCGCCACCCGCCCCGCCGCATGGTTTCGCCGAGGTGGATTTCGAGATCGGACCGCCGATCGAGGAGGAGGTGATCTTCGTGTCGCGGCCGGTCCTCAGCTACGCCGATCCCGATTTCGGCTTCGCCCCGCCGCCGCCCCCACCGCTGTTCTTCCTGCCGCCTCCGCCGCCCCCGATCCGTGTGCTGACGCCTATCGACATTCTCGAAGAATATGAGCTGCCGGCCCCGGTCTTCGTGCCGCTGCCGATCTATGTCGCGCCGCCGATCTACATCGCGCCGCCGCCGACCACGAACGTGATCTACTATAACATCCATAACACCGTGCTGGTGGCCCCGCCGCCGATGCTTCCCGGCCTGCCGCCGCCACCTCCCGGCGTTCTGCCCGGCACGGGCTTGCCGCCCGGTGCGCTCGTGCCGCCGGGCGCTGGCCAATCGATAAGCCCCGCCGGTGTCGCCGCCGGTGCCCTTGCCGTCGGAGCTGCTGCCGGCGCGGCGGCTCTTGCCATCCGCTTGGCGCGGCCACCGTCCGTCAACGAACGCGTGCGCCTTGGTCCGCGCCAGCCCGGTCCGGCCGTTGTTCCGGCCATTGCTCCGGGCGGTGCTCCGGGTCTCGCACCTGGTCTGTTGCCGCCACGCGGTCCGGTTCCCGGCGTTCAGACACCCGCTGTCCAGGTCCCCGGTTTGCAGGCTCCCGGCTTGCAGGCTCCTGGCTTGCAGGCTCCGGCCGGTGTCGCGCCCGGCCTGCGCCCCACCACGCCGCCAGTGCTTCCGGCGCTGCCCGGAACACCGGCAGGCACCGCCACGCCTCCCACCACCACGCCTCCCACCACCATGCCTCCCATCACCACGCCGCCCATCACCGCCGGGCCCGGACTTACGCGCCCGGCGGTTCCCGGCATGGCCACGCCACCGGTCACACCTCCGCCAGCCGGCACCGCGCCGCCGTCCGCGACTACACCGCCCGCGACCACGCTGCCTGGCCGGCCACCGGCCATCGTTCGTCCGGGTGCGCCTGCCGTAACGCCACCGGTCACACCACCTGCGGGCATAGTCACGCCGCCCTCGGGGGTGACCACGCCGCCAGCCAGCACCGCTCCGACAGTGCGCCCGGCCGGGCCAGCAACGCCCCCGGTCGCGACGCCGCCCGCCGGAACAGCTCCGGTCACGGCACCTGTGACAACGCCGCCCGGTGCGATCCGGCCTCAGCCCCAGCCGCTGCCGACGGTCCAGCCGCCGCCGGCTGCCATGCGGCCAGCCGGCCCCCCGATCATGACACCGGGACTGCCGCCGCGCCCTGGGGCGATCGGAGGTCCGCCTGTGGCGCCGCGCGCGGTGACTCCGGCTCCGCTACCGACGCCGCAGGTTCCGCCTGCCGCGACGGGACAGCCTCCGCGTGCACTGCCGGCCATCCAGCCGCCGCGCCCCGCAACGGCCGGCCCGCAAGCAACGCCGACCGTCACGCCTCCGGTCGCACCACCACCCGTCGTGGCCCCGCAAAGACCTCTTCCGCAACGGCCAGCGCCTCCCGTGGCCCCGCCGCCGCAGGTGCAGCGCCCCGCGCCGCCACCTGTCGTCCGCCAGCCATCTCCGCCAGTGGTCCGCCAGCCTCCGCCAGTCATGCGGCAGGCGCCACCCACGATCTTGCGTCAGCCGCCGCCAGTCGTCCGTCAGGCCCCGCCACCGATCCAGCGGGCAGCGCCTCCTCCGGCATTCGCGCCGCCAAGGGCTGTACCGCCGCCCCAGCGTGCCGCCCCGCCGCCGCCGAGGGTGGCGCCGCCTGTTGCCGCCCCGCCGCGCGCTGCTCCACCACCGCGTGCAGCGCCGCCGGCAGGTCGCCGACCCTGCGGTCTGCCCGGTCTGCCGCCCTGCAGCTGACCGCAACGATCCGCTGCCGCGCTGCGGCTGACGGCGGCACGGCCTGATCGCCCCGACCCTGCGAGCGCCGGGGTGGCAAGGCAGCCGTTTGCGGCTGCCTGCCGCCGCCGCCTGCGCCACGGGCAAGGCGCACCTGCATCAGAATGATTGGCGTTCGGCGTCGCCCACACCTACATTGAGACCAGAACGTGGATTCCCCTCACCGATGTCGCCACCTGCCAGCACTGCCCCGAAGCCTGCCGTCTCGGCCGCATCGGGCGGGTTCGTTTCAACCTTCCGCGCCTTGTGGCCCTATCTATGGCCGCAGGATCGCAAGGATCTGCAGGTCCGTGTCCTGCTGGCCTTCGTGCTGCTGGTCATAGGCCGGGTCATCCTCGTCGGCGTGCCGTTCTCCTTCAAGTATGCCACCGACGCACTGAGCGCCGAACTGGCGAATAAGGGCAGCATCGGGGTCGGCTGGCTGATCGCCGCACCGCTGGCGCTGACCGCAATCTACGGCCTGATGCGCGTTGGCTCCGCCGGCTTTATCCAGATGCGCGATGCGGTATTTGCGCCTGTGTTCATGCACGCTGTCCGCAAGCTCGCGCACCAGACCTTCGCGCACCTGCACCACCTCTCCTTGCGCTTCCACCTGGAGCGCAAGACCGGCGCGCTGACCCGCGTGCTGGAGCGCGGCAGAAGCGGCATCGAGGACATGGTCCGGCTGGGCCTCAACCAGCTTGTGCCTGTGATCGTCGAGCTCACGCTGATGATCATCGTGCTGCTCTGGACCTTCGACTGGCGCTATGTGCTGCTGCTGCTCACCATGGTGACGCTCTACATGGGCTTCACCATCAAGGCGACCGAGTGGCGCATCAACATACGCCGCAACATGAACGACAGCGACACCGACGCCAACGGAAAGGCCATCGATTCGCTGCTGAATTTCGAGACCGTGAAATACTTCAGCGCCGAGCGGCGCGAGACAGCGCGCTATGACGTCGCCATGGCCAAATACGAGAAGAACAGCGTGCGCGCCTACCAGTCGCTGGCGGTGCTGAACTTCGGCCAGGCGCTGATCTTCTCCATCGCGCTGACCATCGCCATGTGGATGTGCGTCGATGGCATCCGCTCGGGCCGCAATACGATCGGCGACTTCGTGCTGATCAATGCCCTGCTGATCCAGCTCTACACGCCGCTCAATTTCATGGGAACGGTCTACCGCGAGATCAAGCAGGCCACGCTGAACATCGAGGAGATGTTCGCGCTGCTTGGCCGCGATCCCGAAATCCTCGACAAGCCCGGCGCGCCGGCGCTCAAGGTCGCGGCGGGCGAGGTCCGCTTCGAGGATGTGCACTTCGCCTATGTTCCCGAGCGCAAGATCCTCAAGGGCATCAGCTTCACCGTGCCGCCCGGCAAGACAGTCGCCATCGTCGGGCCGTCCGGGGCCGGCAAGTCGACGATCTCGCGGTTGCTGTTCCGCTTCTACGAACCCAATACCGGGCGCGTGCTGATCGACGGGCAGGATATCGCCAGCGTGACGCAGGCCTCGCTGCGAGCCTCGATCGGCATGGTCCCGCAGGACACGGTACTGTTCAACGACACCATCGGCTACAACATCGCCTATGGCCGCGACGGGGCCTCCGACGAGGATGTCAGGGCCGCCGCCGCGATGGCGCAGATCGACCGCTTCATCGCCTCTCTGCCGGATGGCTACAACACCCAGGTCGGCGAGCGCGGCCTCAAGCTCTCGGGCGGCGAGAAGCAGCGCGTTGCGATTGCCCGCACCTTGCTGAAGGCGCCGCCCGTGCTGGTGCTGGACGAGGCGACGAGCGCGCTCGACAGCTTCACCGAACGCGAGATCCAGGATGCGCTCGACAAGGTCTCCGTGGGCCGCACCACGCTGGTCATCGCGCACAGGCTCTCGACGGTCGTCAACGCCGACGAGATCATCGTGCTCGACAAGGGCGTGATCGCTGAGCGCGGCAGCCATGACATGCTGCTGTTACAGAATGGCATCTATGCCGCGCTCTGGAACCGCCAGCGCGAGGTCGCCGTCGCAGAGGAAACCCTCAAGCGCGCCGCCGCCGCCGAGGAACCCAGCGTGAGGATCACGTTGACCAAATGACGCTTGCCGCTCCTGCCCGGTCCGCGCGCTCGTTTCCCCTGTTCATCCTGGGTCTGGCAACCACGCAGATCCTGGGCTGGGGCACGACGCTGTATCTGCCCTCGATCCTTGATCGCCAGATCAGCGCCGATCTCGGCATCGGTCGCAATGTCATCTATGGCGGGATCACCGTCATGCTGTTCATCGCAGCACTGGTTGGCCCGCGCTTCGGGCGCTGGATCGATGAAGGCGGGGCGCGCCACCCGATGCTCATCGGCAAGCTGCTGCTGGCAGCAGGACTGGTCGGCATCGGCCTGAGCACCGGCCCGGTCGGTTATCTCGCGGCTTGGGTGCTGATTGGCATCGGCACGCCACTTTCGCTCAGCATCGGTTCGCTGGCCTCCGTTACCCAGAGCTTTCCCGAGCGCGGGCGGCGCGGCCTCAGGGCGCTGATGCTGTTTGGCGGGCTGTCCAACGGCTTCGTCTGGCCGCTGACAGGCTGGCTGGAGACGGAGATCGGCTGGCGCAATGTCTGCTTCGTCTATGCCGCCGTGCAGGTGCTGGTCTGCCTGCCGCTGGCACATGTGCTGATCCGCGCGCCGGTGGCGCTCGATGATGGCGAGGCGTCTGCGCCCAAGGTCGCTTCCGGCCAGTTATCCGATGCGCAGCGGCGGCAGGGCTTCTGGCTTCTGATCCTCGCAGCCGGGTTCAGCGGGCTTGTCTCATGGGGGCTGCCATTGTTCTTCGTCGCCATGTTCCTTCAGGGCGGCATGGAGACCGGGATGGCCATCTTTCTGGCTTCGGTGACAGCCTATTTCACCTTTCTGGCCCGCATCATCGATTTCGCACTGTCCGGCAAGTTGCCCGGCGTTCGCATCGTGGCCGGGGCCTCGTTGATGTCGCCGGTCGTGTTCGTGCTGATGCTGCTGGCGCTGGGCACCTTGCCGCCCGGCCTGGCGCAAACTGCGCTGCTGGCCCTGGCAATGGGCCTTTACGGCATGGCGACAGGGCTGATCGCGACCTCGCGCGCCACCTTGCCGTTCGAACTGTTCGGCGCGGGCGGCTATGCCTCGATGCTGGGCAAGCTCTCGTTCTTCCTCAACATGCTGTTCGCGGCCTCGCCGCTGCTGTTCGCCATGATCTATGACGGGCTCGGCAAGCAGGCGGCGATTCTTGGCGGGCTGGCGGGAAGCCTCGTCGCCGCCATCGCCTATCTCAGGCTCGAACGGCTGGTCTGCGGCAAGAACGCCGCCTGATCGGGGCTTCGACGCACAGCTTGCCTGCACTTGCCTATGGCGCAGAAGCACGTTCCCTCTTACATGAGGGCCGAACGATGTGTCCGAACACCGAGAGCTACGCCCGATGTCCATCCTCGATTCCGTCAAGAAGCTGTTCGTTCCCATCCATAAGGAAGGCTATCCTTTCATCGCCATCGGTGCGGTGGCGACAGCGGTGCTCGGCCACCTGTGGTCGCCATTCGGCTGGATCGGCCTGATCATCACCATCTGGATCTGCTACTTCTTCCGTGATCCGGCGCGTGTGACCCCGCAGCGCGAGGGGCTGGTGATCTCGCCCGCCGATGGCCGCATCAGCATGATCGTGCAGGCCGTTCCGCCGCCTGAACTGGAGATGCCCGCCGAGCCGATGACCCGCGTGTCGGTGTTCATGAACGTGTTCGATTGCCATGTGAACCGCTCACCCGTGAGCGGCACGGTCCGCAAGATTGCCTACACGCCCGGACTGTTCCTCAATGCCGAACTCGACAAGGCCAGCGATGACAACGAGCGCAACGCGCTGATCATCGACACCCCTGCCGGCCCCGTCTTGGTCGTGCAGATCGCCGGCCTGATCGCCCGGCGCATCGTGCCCTTCATCAAGGAAGGCGCGGTGCTGGCCCCCGGTGAGCGTTTCGGCCTGATCCGCTTCGGCAGCCGCGTCGATGTCTACCTGCCGCTCGGCGTCAAGCCGCTGGTCAGCGAAGGCCAGACCGCGATTGCCGGCGAAACCGTGATTGCCGACATCGGCTCAGCCGAAGCCGCCCGCGTCTTCCGCACCCAGTGATCCCGCAGCGCCCGGTCCTGACCGGGCGCGGAGGCAAGCGCGACCGCGCGCCCGCGCCGGTGCGAGGAAACGTTCATGCCCGCGCCCGCTCCTGACCGGGCTGGCGAAATCTATTCCAGCCTGAGCCCGTCGATGGCTGCATCGATGCTGGCACCCGTGTCGTCGGAATCCGCCGAGACGGCGATGCCGACCAGCGGGCCGGGGTCCCGCCCGAAGGCGCGGCGGAAATCGGCGGCCAGATCGGCCCGCTCGGTCAGCCACTTGCCGTCGGCCACCCCGCCCGGCACGCGCAGCACCAGCTTGCCGCTGGAGCCCATGTGCGGGCTGGCAAGCACGGCATTCCGGGCCCCGCTGCCGCCCCAGACATAGACCAGCGCCGCGCCCGACGACCACCACATGGCCGAGGTCAGGCTCTGCGCGCCCCTGGCGGCATTGGCTGCCGCGGCATCGCGCGCAAAAACGAAGTAGAGCGCGATGGCGCGGTCATCCCCGCCCTTTCTGGAGAGGTCCGTGGCCGGTGGGCCGCTGTTGACCCGCCAGCGCCAGCGCGCGGCCGTCAGCGGCCAACTTTCCTCATCGAGGCTGCGCCAGATAACACTCACCGCCTTCTGCCCGCGGATAGTGAGCTGGCTTGTCCCTTCCGCTGCAAATCCCATCGGCGTCAGCGAACGGAAGGTCAGCGGTTTCCAGCCCTGACCGGACAGGCTCGGCCCGAAGCTGACCGGGCCGGCGAGGGCAGGGGCAGCACACGCCAGAAAGGCCGCGGCAAGGGCCGCTGCTGGCGCAATGCGAGAGCTGGGACGGCGGCAAGGCAGCGCAAGACAAGGCAGCAGGCCGATCGACGGATGCAGGCGATGACGGATGTTCATGCACCATCATACACCGCGGCGCCCTTGCCGGACGCGCTCCTTGCGAAGTTGTGATCATCGCGCCAGCCATCCGACCTGGCCCGGCCTTGCCGGCTTGTGAGCCCCGCAGCTTCGGATTACGGTGCGGCCATCCGCGAAAGGCCTGTCCAGTGAGCGATCTGTTTCCCCCCTTCCAGCCTGACCGGGACGAGCCGAAGAAGCGGCGCTTCAAGCCGATCCCGTTCCGGCTTCTGGCGCCCAACCTGATCACGCTGCTGGGCCTTGCGCTCGGCCTCACCGGCATGCGTCTGGCGATCGAGGGCAAGCTCGAACTGGGTGTGGTCTGCGTGCTCATCGCCGCTGCGCTCGATGGCGTCGACGGGCGGCTGGCGCGCTTTCTCAAGGGCACATCCCGCTTCGGCGAGCAGCTCGATTCTCTGGCCGATTTTGTCAATTTCGGCGTCGTGCCAGCGGTGATCCTGTATCATTTCGTGCTCAGGGATCTGAAGAACCTTGGCTGGATCGTCTGCATCATCTTCGCCATCGCCATGTGCCTCAGGCTGGCACGCTTCAACGTGATGATCGACGATCCGGACCGGCCGGACTGGCAGAAGAACTTCTTCACCGGCATGCCAGCGCCGGCTGGCGCGGTCACGGTGATGCTGCCGTTCTACCTGCATTTCCTTGGTTTTCCGGTGCAGCCCTACGGGGCCGTTCCGGTGGCGCTCTATGTGCTGGCCTGTGCCTTCCTCACGATCTCGACGGTGCCGATGTATGCCGGCAAGACGCTTGGTGCGAGGGTGCCACGCCAGTGGGTGGCCCCCATTTTCGTCATCGTCACGCTGGCCGTGGCTCTGGTCGTGGCCTATCCGTTCGAGGCGCTGAGCCTGATCGTGATCGGCTATTTCGCGGCGATCCCGCTCGGTATCCGCGCCTTCCGCGCGCGCGAGAAGGCAGACCGCGAGGCGGCGAGGGCGCTGGCAGGGCAACCGGCCGGTCCTCCTCCTGCCGAAACGGTCGCCTGATGGGGTAGCGATGTCGTCCGGGGACAATCACCGCCCGCGCCGTTATCCCGGCGCAAGGCCGGGGTGACAGTGCAGTTGCCGAAAGCCGGCGCACAGTTCACTTTTCCCCGCCGATCCCGTAAGCCACTGGGCGAAACAACAGAAGTGGACCGCCCGTGTTTGGCCGCCGTGCCTCATCCTCCTCCCCGTCACCCTCGTCATCGGTGCCCGGCTGGCGGCCCCGGCTGGTGCTGGCCTCCGCCAGCCCGCGCCGGCTCGCCTTGCTTGACCAAGCCGGCATCAAGGCCGACTCGCTGCTGCCGACCGACATCGACGAGACCCCGAAGAAGAACGAGCGCCCACGCGATCTGGCCCGGCGGCTCGCACGCGAGAAGGCCGAGGCAGCCTATGTCGTCATCGGCAAACAGCCGGAACTGAACAGCGCCTACATCATTGCCGCCGACACGGTCGTCGCGCTGAACCGGCGCGTGCTGCCCAAGCCCGAGATCGTGGACGAAGCAGCCGAGTGCCTCAGGCTGCTGTCGGGCCGCGCCCACCGGGTCTACACGGCGGTGACGTTGGTGACGCCGAAAGGAGCCTTCCGCGAACGCCTGGTCGAGACGCGCATCCGCTTCAAGCGCCTTTCTTCGGAAGACATCGAAACCTATCTGGCCAGCGGCGAGTGGCGCGGCAAGGCTGGCGGCTATGCGGCTCAGGGCATTGCCGGTTCGTTCATCGTCAAGCTGGTCGGCTCGCACAGTGCCGTCGTCGGCCTGCCGCTCTACGAGACGCTGTCGCTGCTCGGCGGCGAGGGCTATCCGATCCACATGGGCTGGCTTCAGGCTGCCAGCTGACACCAGTGGCGAAAGGCCGCGCATGCAGGAGATGAGCGCATGAACATCGCCTTGTGGTTGCAGCGCACGGCCCTGGCCGATCCCGATGCGCCGGCACTTGGCCATGGCCCTGCCATCACCGCCCGCTATGGCGCGCTGGCTGACATCGTGGCCCGCCGCGCAGCCGGCCTTCGGCAGCGCTTCGGACTGGTGCCCGGTGACCGTGTCGCCATCATTGCCGGCAACACCCCGGCCTATGTCGAGGCGCTGTATGCCATCTGGCATGCGGGTCTCGCCGCCGTGCCGGTCAATGCCAAGCTGCATGGGCTGGAGATCGCCTACATCCTCGAACATTCCGGCGCGCGGCTGGCCTTCGTCTCGGCCGATCTCGAAAGCGCCGTCGCCGAACACGCCCCTGCCTCGCTGGAGCATCTGGTCCGTTTCGGCTCGGCAGATTGGGCGCAGCTGGCGGCGTCCGAGCCTGCCCTGCCCATGCCGCGGGTGGGCAGCGATCTGGCCTGGCTGTTCTACACCTCCGGCACCACCGGGCGGCCCAAGGGCGCGATGCTCTCCCATGGCAACCTTGCCGCCATGAGCCAAGCCTATGCTCTGGAGGTCGACCGCGTCGAGGCCGGCCATCCCATCCTGCATGCCGCCCCGATGAGCCACGGCTCGGGCCTTTACATCATGGCCCATGTCATGCGCTGTGGCATCAATCTGGTGCCCGAAAGCGGGTCCTTCGAGCCGTCCGAGATCGCGGCCACCATGAACCGCTGGCGCAATGTCTCGATGTTCGCCGCGCCGACCATGATCAAGCGCCTCGTGGGCAGCGGCGCGGCCTTCGCGCCCGGCGCCATCCGCACCATCACCTGGGGAGGCGCGCCGATGTATGTCGAGGACACGCGCGCCGCGCTCGCGCATCTGGGCCCGTGTCTGGCCCAGATCTATGGCCAGGGCGAGAGCCCGATGACCATCACCCACCTGCCGAAGGGCGAGGTCGGCGATACTCACCACCCGCGCTGGCTGGAGCGCATCGCCTCGGCGGGCCGCGCCTTCGCCTGCATCGAAACCACCGTCGTCGATCCCGACGGCCGCCACCTGCCGCCCGGAGAGACCGGCGAGGTGATCTGCCGGGGCACGCCTGTGATGTCCGGCTACTGGAACAACGAGGCGGCCAGTGCCCGCTCGCTGCGCGATGGCTGGCTCCACACCGGCGATGTCGGGGCCATCGATACCGAGGGCTATCTGGTGCTCAAGGACCGCGCCAATGACCTGATCATCTCCGGCGGCTCCAACATCTATCCGCGCGAGGTCGAGGAGGTGCTGCTCGAGCACCCCGCCGTGCGCGAGGTCTCGGTGATTGGCAGGTCCGATCCGGATTGGGGCGAGGTGGTGATCGCCTATGTTGTCGGCGAGGCCGGCAAGGCTGACCTCGATGCCCTTTGCCTGTCGCGCATCGCCCGCTTCAAGCGGCCAAAGGATTACGTCTTCGTGGACGCCCTGCCAAAGAGCCACTATGGCAAGATCCTCAAGACCGAGCTCAGGCAGGCCGATGCCGCGCGTCTTGCAAGGGAGGGGGCGTGATGGCAACGCCAGTCGAGTTTCCGGTGCGGGCAGCCAGCCGCACCTGTCCGGTCTGCTCGAAGCCGACCGAACCCGCCTTCAAGCCCTTCTGTTCGAAGCGCTGCGCCGATGTGGACCTCAACCGCTGGCTGACCGATCGCTACGCCGTGCCGGTCGAGGAAGGCAATGACCGACCGGCTGATGATGACGGCGCGAGCGAGGGTGCTGGCCGCCACCGCTGAGGTGCCGGTTCGCCAAAGCCAGGCTGCCGTTATCCGAGCAACGAAACTCTGGACAGGCGAAAAGCGAGCGACTATACCCCGCCCACCAACGCGGCGCGCCCAGCGCGACCGTCGGCGCCCGAGTAGCTCAGTTGGTAGAGCAAGCGATTGAAAATCGCTGTGTCACTGGTTCGATTCCGGTCTCGGGCACCAC
>Ga0164293_10000834_pt1 | contig 25605 bp, 25 predicted proteins | sample GEODES118metaG_FD_111487 | JGI IMG/M metagenome (GOLD analysis project Ga0164293, IMG submission 111487) | Eutrophic lake water microbial communities from Lake Mendota, Wisconsin, USA - GEODES118 metaG | ecosystem: Environmental > Aquatic > Freshwater > Lake | place: USA: Lake Mendota...
GTATTGGGTGTAGCGGATCATTTAGGAAAGATTTTAAAGGGCTATAAGGTAATCGTGAATAAGAGCACGGTACCAGTGGGCACTGCAGATAAAGTAAGTGCAGCAGTTGCACAAAACTATAAAGGTGAGTATGATGTAGTAAGCAACCCTGAGTTTTTAAGAGAGGGTGTGGCGGTGGATGATTTCATGAAGCCAGACAGAGTGGTGGTGGGCACAAGATCAGAAAGAGCAAAAAAAATAATGAGTGATTTATATGCGCCATTTGTAAGACAGGGTAATCCTGTGATCTTTATGGATGAGCGTAGTTCGGAGTTAACAAAGTACGCAGCCAACTCATTTTTGGCTACAAAGATTTCGTTCATGAACGAAATTGCGCAGTTATGTGAGCGCATGGGTGCGGACGTGGATATGGTAAGAAGAGGGATAGGATCTGATGAGCGTATTGGTAAAAGATTTTTATTCCCTGGTATTGGATATGGCGGATCTTGTTTCCCTAAAGACGTACAAGCTTTAATCATGTCGTCTGATGAAGTAAACTATACTTTTGAGATTTTAAAAGCGGTGGAGAAAGTAAACGCCAATCAAAAACTACATTTAGTAGAAAAGATCAAAGCATATTATAACGGCAACTTAGCAGGCAAGCATTTTGCATTATGGGGATTAGCGTTTAAGCCAAATACCGATGATATCAGAGAAGCGCCAGCATTGAGTATTATTGAAGTTTTAACTCAGGCAGGTGCAACGGTAACGGCGTATGATCCAGAAGCGATGCCGAATGTAAAGGCACAGATTGGTGACAAGATTAAATACGCGGAGAATCAATATCAAGCCTTAGCAGGTGCAGAAGCACTCATTATTGCGACAGAGTGGAGTGAGTTTAGAACTCCTAACTTTGAAATTATTAGACTAAAGCTAAGCTCAAAAGTAATTTTTGATGGAAGAAACTTATTTGAAAAGGATAAAGTTAGAAGTATTGGTTTAGATTATTGTTGTATAGGGAAGATTTAATTATAGGAGCACATCCAAAATTTAGATAAATGAAAGTTGTAATTTTAGCAGGAGGATTAGGGACAAGGCTGATGGAAGAAACAGAAGCTCGTCCAAAACCAATGGTAGAAATTGGTGGTAAGCCGATTTTATGGCACATAATGAAAATTTATGAATCGCATGGATATAATGATTTTGTTATATGCTTGGGATATAAAGCTCATTTTATAAAGGAATATTTTTATAATTATTATTTACATAATTCCGATTTTACTGTCAACTTGGGAGATAATAAAATTGAAATTCATAAGACTAATTCAGAGTCATTTAATGTTACACTTGTCGATACTGGATTGTATACGAATACTGCTGGTAGAATTAAGCGAATTAAAAAATATATTAACAATGAACCTTTCATGTTAACATATGGTGATGGTGTTTCTGATATTGATATTAAAAAATTAGTAGCTTTTCATAAATCCCATGGAAAACTAGCTACACTTTCAAGCATACAAACTCCTGGAAGATTTGGTAATATTAATATGGCTATTAATGGCGAAATTGATCACTTTGTTGAAAAACCAGAAGGTGATGGAATGTGGATTAATGGAGGTTTTTTTGTACTAGAGCCTGCCATTTTTGACTATTTGCAGGGCGATATGGATGATGTGCAATGGGAAAAAGGGCCATTGGTGAATATTGCTAAACAAAAACAACTTTTTGCTTATAAACATTCAGGTTTTTGGAAATGCATGGATGCATTGAGAGATAGAATTGAATTGGAAACATTATGGGAGTCAGGAAATGCAAAATGGAAAATTTGGTAGAATATGAATTTATACAATAATGTTTATTCGGGTAAAACCATCTTAATTACAGGTAATACAGGTTTTAAGGGGTCATGGCTTGCTAATATATTGATTAGATTAGGAGGAAATGTTATAGGTTATTCTTTGCCATCTAATACAACTCCAAATCATTTTGAAATTTTGGGTCTTGATTACAAAACATATTTTGATAATATAAATGATCTCAGTAAAATTTCTGAGGTTATAGAGGTTCATAAGCCAGACATCATTTTTCATTTAGCAGCTCAACCCTTAGTAAGAGAGTCATACAATAACCCCATAGACACATATTTGACAAATGTCATGGGGACAGCTAATGTTTTAGAGTCTGCTAGAATTAATGCATCTGTCAAGGCAATTGTAGTTGTAACAACAGATAAATGTTATGAAAATATTGAACAAAATTATGGATATGTTGAAACTGACAGAATGGGGGGATATGATCCATACAGTAGCTCTAAGGGATGCGTAGAATTGCTAACAAACTCTTACCGGAATTCGTTCTTTAATTTATCAAGTTTTGGAATTAACCATAACACATTAATTGCCTCTGCTAGAGCGGGAAATGTTATTGGGGGGGGGGATTGGAGTGATGACAGATTAATTCCAGATATAATTAAAGCTGCTCTCAATAATAAGGAAGTAATAATTAGAAATCCACATTCAACAAGGCCATGGCAGCATGTTCTAGAGCCATTAAATGGCTATTTGATGCTAGGAGAAAAATTAATCAATGGACAGAAGGATTTTGCTGATGGTTGGAACTTTGGGCCAGAAGAAGACAACGTTCTACAAGTTCAAGAAATTTTGAAATTGTCGCAACTTAATTGGGATAATATTACATATAAAATAGAAAGTGAAAATAATAATCTACACGAAGCTACTCTCTTAAGCCTTAATATTTCAAAAGCAAAAAAATATTTAGACTGGAAACCAAATTGGGATAATGAAAAAGCGGTAGAAAAGACGATAAAGTGGTATAAAAACTACTATTTAAATCGGACAATAAATACAGACAAAGATATAGAAGATTTTTTTAATATTTAGTTTCAATGAATTTTTCGAAAACAGAGTTTGAAGATTTGTATTTAATAGAACCTAAAGTATTAGGTGATGATAGGGGATGGTTTATGCGGACATATTCAGAGGACATTTTCATGAAAAATATTCCAAATTTTAATTCAAAGTGGGTTCAAATGAATCATTCTTTCAGTAAGCTTAAGGGTACTTTCAGAGGAATGCACTTTCAAAATTCTCCATATATGGAGACTAAACTAGTTAGATGTATTTCCGGTGCGGTAATTGATTATGTGATTGACATAAGAGATCAGTCTAAAACATATTTGAAGACATATTATGTTGAGCTTAATTCTGAAAATAAAAAAATGTTACTTATTCCTAAAGGTTTTGCGCATGGCTTTTTTACCTTGGAAGACAATACTGAATTAGTTTATTTACATGATCAATTTTATAATCCTTCCTATGAAGGTGGGCTTTGTTACACAGATCCAGAAATAAAGCTCTCATTTCCATTTGACCCTGTAATTGTATCAGACAGGGATTTAAATCATCCATTTATTGAAAAAAACAAAAAAACGAATTAAAATGAATTGTAGACATTGTAATAATGAGTTAAATCATATTTTTTGTGATTTACAAACCTGTCCTCCTTCAAATGCAATGGTGAAAAAGGAGGATTTGAATTCCCCGGAAACATATTTTCCTTTGAAAGTATTTGTTTGTGAAAAATGTTGGCTTGTACAAGTAGACGAAATAGAGAAAGCTGAAGATATTTTTAATAGTGATTACACATATTTTTCATCCTATTCTTCAAGTTGGTTAACACATGCACAAAAATATGTGGAATATATGACGGATCGGTTTAATTTGAATCAAACCTCAAAAGTTGTAGAAATAGCTTCAAATGATGGATATTTGTTACAATATTTTAAACAAAAAAATATACCTGTTCTAGGAATCGAACCTACTTTAAATACTGCAGATGTAGCTATAGAAAAGGGAATTGATTGTATTGTTGATTTTTTTGGAGTAAAATTAGCCAATGATAAATTAAAAGGAAGTGCAGATTTAATTTTGGGTAACAATGTGTTGGCTCATGTGCCAGATATTAATGATTTTTTGAAGGGAGTCAAAATAGCTTTAAAGGATGATGGAGTAAATACATTTGAATTTCCTCATTTGTGTAAACTAGTAGAGTTTAATCAATTCGATACAATTTATCACGAACATTTTTCATATTTATCTTTGACATCGTTAAATACTATTTTTGAAGAAAATGGGTTAGAAATATTTGATGTTGAGGAGTTAGAAACTCATGGTGGATCTCTGAGAATATTTTCCAAACACAAAGAGGATTTAACGAAATTAGTTTCTAGTAGAGTTGGAGATTTACTAAATTTAGAGGCTAATCTAGGTGTTGACAAAATAGAATATTACACTGATTTTCAAAGAAAAGTAGAGAACATTAGAGATCAATTCCAAAGTTTTTTAATTGACCAAAAAAATAAAGGAGGTAAAATTATTGGATATGGTGCCGCAGCAAAGGGTAACACACTTTTGAATTTTACTGGTATTAAAGGAAATGATCTAATTAGTTTTGTTGTAGATAAATCTCCTTATAAACAAAACAAGTTTTTGCCAGGTTCGAGAATTCCCGTTTTTGGAGAGGAAGCGATTAGGGAATTTAAGCCTGATTTTGTTATAATTTTCCCTTGGAATTTAAAAAACGAAATTTACAATCAATTAAGTTATATAAAAGAATGGGGTGGTCAATTTGTAGTTGCAATACCAACTTTAGAAATTATTAATTAGTGAGAATATTAGTAACCGGAGCTACTGGATTTATCGGGTCAAACTTAATCGAATCATTATTAATGTTTGATCATGAGATTATTGCAACGTCTAGAGATAGTTCTAAAGCAATAAAAAAGACTTGGTATAACAATGTTACTTTCATCGAATTTAACATACAAGGAGATTCGAGTTTAAACTTATTTGAATATTTTCAAAAGCCTGATATTATAATTCATTTGTCATGGAGTGGGCTTCCTAATTATAATAGTATTTCACATATTGAGAATAATCTTTGGGATAATTATTATTTTCTTAAAAATTTAATCACAAATGGCGCGACTAATATAACAGTAACCGGGACATGTTTCGAGTATGGAATGGACAATGGTGAGATGTTTTCTTCAAGAGTAACTAATCCTTCAAATTCATATTCTATTGCGAAAGATACTTTAAGAAAATTCTTAGTTCTATTACAGAATGAATATACTTATAATTTAAAGTGGTTGAGATTATTTTATTTATTTGGTGAGTTTCAAAGTGAACATTCCTTATATAGGCAATTAGTCCAAGATATAGAAAATAATTCCGAATATTTTAATATGAGTGCAGGAGAGCAAATTCGCGACTTTTTGCCAGTTGAAGAGGCAGTTAAACAAATAATTAAATTCTCTGTTGAAACTAACTCATCTATTCTCGCAAATATCTGCAGTGGGAAACCGGTTTCAGTAAGATCATTTGTTGAAAACATTATTTATGAACGAAAATCAAAAATAAAAATAAATTTAGGTCACTTTAAATATAGCGACTTTGAACCCTTAGCTTTTTGGGGTAGAAAGGAATAAATTAATTCATGAGTGTAAAATTTACTAACATTTAAAACTAATACAACAAATATGAAAGTTCCATTTATTGACCTTACTAGAACTGAGCCCATTTTTAAAGAGAGATGGCTTGATAAAATAACTCAATTATCAGCAAATGCATCATTTGTTGGGGGTAAAGAAATTGAAATTTTAGAGGATAAGCTTTCAAAATTTGTAGAAATAGAATATGCTATTTCTTGTGCTAACGGAACAGATGCATTGCAATTAGCATTAAGAGCATTGGAGATAAAATCTGGTGATGTAGTCCTTGTGCCTAATTTGACTTTTTGGGCTACTTTTGAAGCAGTAGTAAATGTTGGTGCTGTCCCTAAGTGTGTTGATTCTGATGCTTTTGGGCAGTTAGATTTAAGCAGTCTCAAAAGCGCAATTGATTATTTCAATCCCCAATGTGTAATCATAGCTCATTTATTTGGATACAGTTCAAATAATTTATTTCAAATCAGACAAATTTGTTTTGATAAAAATATTCCATTACTAGAAGATGGAGCACAATGTTTTGGAGCTAAATTTAAAGGTGAGCCATTATTAAAGGGGGCATTTATTTCAACAACTTCATTCTACCCTGCAAAAGTTTTGGGGGCAGCGGGTGATGCAGGAGCAGTATTTACAAATGACAGAGATTTAAGTGAAAAAGTAAGAACTTTGTCTAACCATGGAAGATCTTCGCATTATGGGTATTCAAATGTTGGATGGAACTCTAGAATGGATTCAATACAAGCTGCGTATTTAAATATTGCGATCGATTTCCTTCCACATCGAATAGAATCTCGAATTGATATAATTAATAAGTATTATTTAGAATTACCTAAACTTGGCATCAATGTGATAAAACCATCTGTTGATTTTTTTGAAAATGGGTATTTAAACGTATGTTTGTTTGATAATATAACTGAAAAACGATATGTAGAAGATAAATTGAGAAAGAGTACTATTGGTTTCGGTAACGTATACCCAGAAATTTTGACTAAACAAAAAGGTGCTGAGTTATACAATAATTATAAAATAGTAGCAAAAAATTCTGAAAAATTTTCTACAAGTGTATTAAACCTGCCAGTTTTTCCTTATTTAAATGAAATTGAATTTCAATATATAATAGAAACACTAAAACAATCTTAAAATTATGAAAGAAGCAAATGTATTTATTCACGAAAGTGCTGAAATTGATTCTAGAGCAGAAATAGGAGAGGGTTCAAAAATATGGATAAATGTGCAAATTAGAGAGGGTGTAGTAATAGGAAAGAATTGTATTATCTCGAAGGATGCATATATAGATACAGAAGTATCAATAGGGGATAATTGTAAAATTCAAAATGGTGTATATATTTACAAAGGAGTCACTCTTGAATCAAAAATTTTTGTTGGCCCCAATGTGACATTTACAAATGATAAGTACCCTCGAGCATTTAATGTGGATTGGAAAATTGTTCCAACTATACTCAAAGAAGGAGTAAGTATAGGTGCTGGCGCTGTAATTGTATGTGGAATTACCATTCATGAATACGCAATGGTTGCTGCAGGGTCGGTAGTAACAAAGGATGTTGAGCCATATACATTGGTTATGGGGAATCCTGCTAAACCGGTTGGCAAAATTGATATGATGGGAAATTTAATTTTAAAATATTAAAAAAATGAAAAAAATAGGACTTATTGGTTTGGGGAATATGGGAAAAAATCATTTGAGAGTTTTAAGCATACTCAATAATGTCGAAATTTCTTTCATTTATGATTTTGATTCAAACAAAAGTAATAAATATGCTAAAGAATTTTCTACAATTTCCTTAGATAAATTTGACTTAGATATAATAAGTAAAGTAGATGCCGTTATCCTGGCCACGCCAACATCAACTCATTTTGAATATCTTAAATTATTAATAGGGGTAGTGGCAAATATTTTTGTTGAAAAACCAGTTACAAATACCTTTGAAGAGGCATATGAAATAAGTAAACTGTTGAAGTTAAATAAAACCTTTATTCAAGTAGGATTTATTGAAAGGTTTAACCCTGCAGTTACTATAATCAAAGGAATAATTAATGAAGAGCGTGTGTTTTGTATAGATTTTTTCAGAACAAACAAATTAAGTTCAAGAATTACTGATGTAGATGTGATTTCGGATTTGATGATTCATGATATTGATCTTGCTATGTTTTTGAATGGAGAAATTATTGAAATTTCAGCTTATGGGTTTGTAAATTCTAATTTAATTGATTATGCAACAGTTTTGTTTAAACATAAAAATGGAGCGATTTCTAGATTGGAAGCAAGTAGGATTACTGAATGTAAAAAAAGAGCTATTTATATAACTACCGAAGATATGTTCATAAATTGTGATCTATTAAGAAAAGAAGTCCAGGTAAGTAAACAATCTATAACCAAACAATATATTGACAAACCTTATAAAATTATATCTAGTGAGGAGAAAATAGAAGTTCTACCTCAAGAGAGTTTACTGCTTGAAATTCAAGATTTTATTAAAAATATTACGAATTCTGATCTTGTATCTGCAATCTCACCAGTATTTAAAGATGGTTATAATGCTACTGAAATTTGTGATAAAATTAAGTTACTGATTAATGATTCTAAATCTGCTACCTTAAAGCTAAACTAAATTTCTAGTGAAAATTCTTATAGCTCCAGGGGAAATCGCAAATCAAATTTACCTTAATTCAAAAGGGTTATTAGAAATCGATGATAAATTAATTGTTGAGACAGTATCACATGTTCATCAATTTTATAATAAAGACCGTTATACTTATGTGTACAATAATACCAATGCTTTTTTGGGTTTATTTAGACGAATACGGATATTCATTAAATTATTTTTAAAGTATGATGTTTATATTTATCACTATGGGTCTTCTTTATCACATTCTTACTTACTACATTTTGATGTATTTTTAAATAAAATATTTGGAAAAAAAATCATTGTTTATTTTCATGGAAGTGATATTAGAAATCCTGAAATAGAGATCAAAAGAAATAGATGGTATGTTAACCCATATAAAGAAAGTTCTTTTAGGTCCAATTTTAACTGTAAGATTTGGAGTTATTTTACTTGCGGTAATGTTATTTTTTCTGACCCTACCCTTGAGGTTTCATTAATTAATAATTTTCCATATAGACATTTTTTAAAATTATCTATCGATGTTTTGCAACTAAAGCCTCGATATCCTACACGAATAAAAAAGATTAAAGTTTTTCATATTCCAAGTAATTCTGATTTTAAGGGGACAAAATACATTCGAGAATCTGTAGCAGATTTATTAAGAAGTGGAAATTGTAATTTCGAATATATTGAATATGAAAATATTTCTCATGAAGATGCTATGAATTATCTAATAGATTCAGATTTGGTAATAGATCAACTAATGATTGGTGCACATGGTGTGTTTGCATTAGAGGCCATGGCACTTGGGAAACCAGTCATATGCAATATTTGGGAAAGTGATTATGCAAGACATTACGATCCATCATTCCCTATTATTTCAGCAAATCCTGATAATTTAACAAACGTTTTATTTGAATGGATTAGTTGTGACTTAGAAGTTCGAAAAAATAAAGGTAAAGAATCAAGGAAATATGTTGAGAAGTTTCATAACTATAACAGTGGCTCCAACTCGTTATTTAAAATTATAGAAAAACTTTAATCTAAGTTGAAAAAATTCACACTTGAGAGTTTTTATTCAATTGTAGCAATTGGTTTAAATAGTATTTCGAATTTTATTTTGACTTATTTTGTTGCTAAAACATTAACAATTGAGGCAATAGGCACGCTCTCATTTTCCATATCTATAATCACATTTTTCACAGGAGTACTAATTTTCGGATTTGATTCTGCTGTAGGAAGAATTTATTGGGATGACGTTAATCTTGAACAAAAATCAAAATTATTAAGCACATGGTTCTATTCCACTTTAATATATTCAACTTTAATATGTGTGGTTTTATATTTCTTTACTCAAAATACAATTTCATTCAGAATTGAAGATGATAAAATTGGAATGGTTACATACGCTTTAATTCCTGGAAAAATATTGCTTTTTATACTTTTTAACTGGATTAGAATCGATGGCAAATTAGTACTTTTTTTTAATTTAAGCCTAATAAATTTTGCTTTATTAGTCTTTTTTATTTGTTTTCCTGCATATTATTTTTCACTTTCTTTATTTCAATTATTAATTCTTAATGCATTTACTACTTATTCTTTTCTTATATTAATAGTTTACATTCTTAGAAGTAGCTTGAATATTAATTTAATTAGTAAAACGATTTTATATGAGATTTATAGCCTCTCAAAACCACTTGTACTTGTATTGCTAGTTATGCAGTTGCTTCCTTTTGTCGATCGCTTGTATATAAAAAAACTAATGGATGAAAAAAGTTTAGGAAGTTATCATTTACATTTAACGTTGGCTTCAATTTTTGGAATGTTAACTTCTGCAGCCCAACAATTTTTAGGACCTAAGGTTATGCAAATTCATAGTGAAAATCTAGAAAGTATTCCTTTTTTTAATAAAATTAGAAATTACTCGTTTTTTCTGTTTTCTTTTTTATTAATACTATTTATTCTTTTTTCAAATAAAATATTTGGTATATTTTTTCCTCATTATGAATTCAATCTAATTTTATTTGTACTAATTGGGTATAATTTCTTTTTGATTTTTTTGCTTTCATTTGCTAACTACTCACTATTCATAAATAAGGAAAATAAAATGATAGCAAAAGGTTGGAATATAGCCATTTCAATTAAAATTATTGTACTTGTTTTATTATATGAATTCGTAAATATCTACACATTAATGATTGCAAGTTCAGTTTCGTATATTTTCTTAATATTTTTCTTATACAAGCAATCTGAAAATTCTATTAAAATATGGAAAAATCAATTTAAGTATTTATTGTTTAATTTATTAATAGTTTTCATTTTAGTTTCCTTAATCTATTTTTATGAATAAAATCAAATTTGCCATAATTGGCTGTGGACGAATTGCTCAAAGGCATGCAGAGCATATTAAAAATTTTGGAATTTTAGTTGCAGTATGTGATAATGATTTAGAGAAAGCTAATTCTTTAGCCAATATATATAATGTTAAGTCCTATGTGAACATTGATGAATTATTGTCAAAGGAAAATAATATTGATGTAATCTCAATTTGTAGTCCTAACGGTTTACATGCAGAGCATTCAATTAAAGCTTTAAACGCTGGGTTTCATGTTATTTGTGAAAAACCTTTGGCTTTGAATATTAAAGATTGTGGAGAGATGATAATGGCGGCAGAAAAAAATAATCGGAGATTATTTGCCATTAAACAAAATAGATTTAATCCTCCTGTAATTGCTGTTAAGGAGTTGATAGGTGAGGGTCGATTAGGAAAAATAAATAGTATTCAATTAAGTTGTTTTTGGAACCGTAATGAGGACTATTATAAAAATTCTTGGAAGGGTAGTAAAGATTTAGATGGAGGCACTTTGTATACTCAATTTAGCCATTTTATAGATTTGTTATATTGGTTGGTAGGTGATGTAAATAAAGTCCATGCTTTTGGGAAGAATTATACTCATAATGGGATTATCGAATTTGAAGATACAGGCGTTGTTATTCTTGATTTTGTTAATGGAGCAATTGGAACAATTAATTATACAGTAAATTCATATTCTAAAAATATGGAAGGTTCTTTAACGATTTTTGGAGATAAGGGTACTGTGAAAATTGGAGGACAATATTTAAACGAATTAGAGTATCAAAGTATTGAGAATTATGAAATTGCCAATTTGCCTGAAGGCAATAAGCCAAATAATTATGGCACTTATTTAGGATCAATGTCGAATCATGATAAAGTTTATGAAAATCTTATTGATGTTTTACAAAATGGAGCGGCGATTTCCACAAATGCTTTTGAAGGGTTAAAAACTGTGGAAATTATTCAAAAAATCTATAATTCAATAGAAGCTTCTAAATCTTTGTAATTATGAAATTAAATGAACCTATTGTTTTAAATTCTCAAATAAAAAATGATGTTAAGTTTGGAAATAATGTTAGAGTAGTTATGCCATCTAATTTATATGGATGTATAATTGGTGATAACTCTTTCATTGGTCCATTTGTCGAAATACAAGAGGACGTAGAAATTGGTAATTCAACCAAAATACAGTCCCATGCATTTATTTGTTCTCTTGTTAAAATTGGGGATAACTGTTTTATTGGCCATGGTGTTAAATTTGTAAATGATAAATTTATAAATAATGGCCCGGCAATGGGAGATAAATCCAAGTGGGGCCAAACAACTGTCGGCAATAATGTGTCCATTGGTACAAATGCAACAATACTACCGGTTAATATATGCGATTATGTTGTTATTGGCGCCGGTGCCGTCGTCACTAAAGATATTATTAATCCTGGAGTATATGTTGGCAATCCAGCTAAATTATTAAAACTTTTAAAATAAAATTAATATGAAAATTCCATTTGTTGATTTGAAATCTCAGTATAACAATATTAAACTTGAAATCGATAGTGCAATAAGTAAAGTTATTTCTGAAACAGCATTTATCGGAGGTAAATATGTTAATGAATTCGAAACGAATTTTGCTAATCTATATGGTGTTAAAAATTGTATATCGGTTGCTAACGGTACAGATTCGCTCTATATAATGATGAAGATGTTAGGTATTGGTGTTGGCGATGAAGTTATTACAGTAGCAAATAGCTGGATATCTACTTCGGAAACTATTTCACAGACAGGGGCAAAGCCAGTATTTGTTGATATTGATCAAAAATATTATACAATTGATGAGTCTCAAATAGAATCTAAAATTACATCTAAAACAAAATGTATCATCCCTGTTCACCTTTATGGCCAAGCGTGTGACATGGATAAAATAATGTCAATTGCTAATAAACACGGAATTCCGGTAATTGAAGATTGTGCTCAATCTCATTTTTCTGAATTTAAAAATAAGCGTGTTGGTACATTTGGTTTAGGTGCCTCTTTCAGTTTTTATCCAGGCAAAAATTTAGGTGCTTATGGTGATGCTGGCTGTATTATAACTAATGATAATGAGTTTGCAGAAAAATGTAAAATGTATGCAAGACATGGTGCATTAATAAAACACCAACATAAGATAGAAGGTATAAACAGTAGACTTGATGGATTACAAGCTGCTATCTTAAATACTAAATTGCCTTATATTCTTCGATGGACAGATCAAAGAATTGAAAATGCAAAATATTACAATGAAAAATTAAAAACCAACATTAATTTAGTAACTCCTGAAGTTAGGGAAGACTCAAAGCATACTTTTCATTTGTATGTAATTAGGTTAAAAAATAGAGATGCTTTGATTAAACATTTGACAGATAATGGTGTTGAAACAGCAATTCATTACCCTACGGCATTGCCGAATCTGGAGGCGTATAAGTATTTAAAATATGCCAATAATTCTTTTCCAGTTTCAACCCAATATCAAAATGAGATATTGAGTCTACCAATGTATCCAGAATTACAACATAATCAAATAGATTATATATGCAAATTGATTAATGAATTCATATAGTGTTTAAAATTGTTACGAGTTTTAGTATTAATCCATTTTAGTTTGATACTTACAATATAAAAAATATAAAATGTGTGGAATTTTTGGGTCAATTGGAAGAGGAAAAATTAATATTGAGGAAATAAAAAAAATTTCTAAAATCTTGAATCATAGAGGACCAGATGATGAAGGTTTTCTATTTTACAATGAAAAAGGTATTGAAATATATGGTGGGCTTGATACACCTAGAAATGTTTATGATTCAAAAATCACTTATACTCCAACATTGAATATAAATGATTTTAATTGTGAAAAATTCTCAAAAGGGATAAATAATTATGTTGTTTTTGGTCAAAGAAGACTTTCAATAATAGATGTCTCAGCAAGTGGTCACCAACCGTTGTCTTTTTCAAATGGAAGATACTGGATTACATATAATGGGGAAATCTATAACTTTATTGAGATTAAAAATGAGTTGATTGCAAAAGGAGTGACTTTTACTTCTAATTCTGATACTGAAGTCATTTTGGCAGCTTACGATTCATGGGGAACTGAATGCCTGAATAAATTTAATGGAATGTTTTCATTTGCAATATTAGATTCACATTTAAATAACATATTTCTTGCGAGAGATCGATTTGGTGTTAAACCATTGTACTATAGAGTAAATAACAATCGACTAGTTTTTGCTTCTGAAATAAAGAGTTTTACGGGATTATCAGATTGGGAATCTATTGGAAATACAGCACGAATTTTAGATTTTTTAATTTGGAACATTTCTGATCATACCTCCGAAACTATGTTTACTGGAGTGTTTCAGATACCAGCTGGTCATTTTGTTTGTTTAAATTTAAATGACTTAGATCTAAATATTAATCCTATTCAATGGTATGATATAAATAAAGTTATTACATTAAATGAGCCTAACTACGTTAACGGACAATTAAGTGATTTACTCAAAGATGCTGTAAAGTTGAGATTAAGATCTGATGTAGCAGTTGGCTCATGTTTGTCAGGGGGACTAGATTCATCTAGTATAGTGAGTATAATGGGTCAATTGATTGATAAGGGGAATGATAATTTTAATACATTTACAGCTACTTCGGATTCATTAAAATTTGATGAGAGTAGATATTCTAAAATAGTTTCAAATTCGACTGATGCCTCATCAAATTTTGTTTGTCCAAGTGCTGAACAATTATTCTTAGATTTAGATAAAATTATTTGGCATCAGGATGAACCATTTATATCAACTTCTATTTTTGCTCAATGGTGCGTTTTTGAACTTGCGAAAAGTAAAAATACTATCGTAATTCTAGATGGACAGGGAGCTGATGAAATATTATGTGGATATCATGGATACTTTGGGGCTTTTCTAGCAGAAAAAATTAAAAAATTTAAATTTAGTAGTTGGGTCAAATCAATTATGAAAATTAAGGAAAAAAGTGGTATTTCTATTATTAGACAAGTTGGCTATACTTTAGCTTATTTATTTCCTGGATTAATAAAATATTTAGGAAAATTTGATAACAAATCTTATTCAAATAGTAGTTGGTTAAACCCTAATGTTGTTAAGTATAATAAAGTAGATCCAGTTAGAGTATTAGGAGGAAGATCTTCTTCAGTTAGAGATATGTCAGTAGCACAACTTACTAAAACAAATTTACCTATGTTACTAAGATTTGAAGACCGTAATTCTATGGCTTTTTCTATAGAGGCTAGGTTGCCCTTTTTAGACTACAGATTTGTTGAAAAATCTTTGCAATTGGATAGCGAATTAAAAATTGGTAATGGTGTAACTAAAGAAATACTTAGAAATGAGATGATTGGTATAGTGCCTAAAGAAATACTAGAAAGAAAAGATAAAATGGGCTTTTTGACTGCTGAGCCTATATGGATGAAAAGTAATTTTGTTTTGGAATTTAGAAAAATGCTACTTGATTCTGCTGTTTTATTAAAAGATTTTATTTCTTTAAATCAAATTCTTAACGACTTTGATGAGATGGTAAAAAATAAATCAAATTTTAAAAATCATTATTGGCGAGTAATATGCTTGGCCAATTGGGCAAGAATTTTTAAAGTTGACAAATTTCAATAGTATATTGAATGTTAATAAAAATCCTTCGTTCTTCTTTGTTTTGGTATAGTTTTCCATTTTTATTTTGTTTAATTCTGTTGGAACTTAATCGTGATATGCCTTATTATGATTTTTCAAAACAAGGAATTTCTGTCTTTATATACTTTATATTTCTTCCTTATTTATTCTCATATAATATTGCTGTCCCCCTATTTAGAAATGTTAAGTTGATTAAGTTTAACTTAGCGACCTTTTTTGCTAATAAAATCAATTTTTTATTTAAGCTATGGATCCTTATTTCCTTCTTTGAGATATTATTTTTTGGGGGCCTTCCAATATTTAATATATTTACTGGTGGTACAAAAACATATGCTGATTTTGGGTTGCCTACATTACATGGTTTTGCTAATTTTATATGGTGGATTTTGGTCTTGAATTCAATAGGTAATTATCTTAAAATAGGTAAAATTAGTAAGAGAGATATTTTTATTATTCTTTGGCCATTTTTAGTATTAAGTAGGGGTCTTGTAATAATTTTAATTTTACAATGCTTTTCGAGTTATATTTATCATTTAAAAAAAATCAAATTTAAGTTCATACCTTATTTAGCAATTATCCTTGTCGCTATTTATTTTATTTTTGGATATATAGGGGATTTAAGATCTGCAGATTTTTCATTAACTGATCAGTATTCGGGCATTAATTCAAGTTCTACGTTTTTGTGGTTTTATGTTTATGTAACATCACCTTATGTTAATTTATTAAATACAATAAATAATATTAGTCCTGCTTATTCCATTATTCCATATGCTACTATAAGCGGCTTTATTCCATCAGTATTTAAATCAATATTAGGTTTTGAAGTTGGATTTGATGCATATATTGGTGCGCCAATTGCTGCATTTCTAAATGCAGGTACTGCTTTTAGATCTCCTTATTTAGATTATGGGATTAGTGGCATTTTTTTTCAGAGTATTTTTTTTGGTTTATTGTCCGCTTTAATAAAAAAATATAATGTTAAGTCAAAAATAGTATTACCATATTATAATGGAATTTTAGTATTGAATATTTTTAATAATAATCTATTCAATCCTGTATTTTTCTTGATACTAGTATTTTTATTATATAAAAAAAGTAGTTTAAATCATGTTTAAGATAAAAGGATATTCATTAATTCATTCAATTTATTTAGCATTTTCTTTATTGGTAACGAAAGTATATAGTAGTAAAGTACGACTTTTGAGGCTACCATTTTATTTTAGAATAATTGGAAAAATAAATTTCGGCAAAAACTTAACAACTGGCAGATTTTTAAGAATAGACGTTCATAAAGACGGGTCTCTAATTTTTGGGAATAATATTGAGATAAATGACAACTGTCAAATTGCTTGTTCGGAAAAAATATTTATAGGTAATGATGTATTAATTGCTTCTAAAGTTTTTATTACAGATCATGACCATGATTTTTCACATAAAGGTATTCCTAGGGAATGGCCGTTGAAATCTAAAGAAGTTATTATTGGTAATTGTTGTTGGATTGGCAACAATGTATCAATCTTAAAAGGCGTTCATCTTGGTGAAGGTGTTATAGTTGGGGCTAATAGTGTGGTAACCAAATCTTTTCCTTCTAATTCTATAATAGCAGGGATTCCTGCAAAATTGATTAAGTTTAAAGAAATATGAAGAAATTTTGTCTTTTAATTTGTGATGAATATTTCCAAGATAATGCAGGTACTCACCGCCAAAGAAGATGGGCTAGTAATTACTTAACTCATTTCGATATATTATATATTTTTCATAGGACAAGTCAATTCTATACATCTATTTCCGAAGTAAACAAAGAAACTGTTTACGAACCAGTCTCTCATACAAAACCAACGACTTCTACCAATTTATTTCATGTTATATTTCGTTTTATAAAACATTATTTATTACTAGAATTTTTTTTACCCAGCTTTTTAATTTTCTATATTAGATTAGTCAAATTCATTTTGACTAATAGTGGAGTTTATTACATTCATATTTCTAGTCCTCCTTTTCCTTTTGTTTTTGCTACCATATTGGTAAAAAAAATATTTTTTTTTAAAAAAATATATATTCATATTGACATGAGAGATCCTTGGGCATTTCATAAATCATTGGGTGGGATCCCTGTAGTTAAGAAGTATTTAGAAAACAAATCTTTACAAAATGCTGATTTAGTGACAACTGTTTCAGATTATCTACGAAATGAATTTAATATATCCTACAATATTAATTCTGAAACAGTTTATAATGTTGCAACTCATTTTGATAATTTTAACTTTGATATCCAACAAGATTTATCTGGTAATAAGAGTATAATGATTTTATATACTGGTACAATTCCATATAATTTTTATGATTTAAAACTAATAGCAGATTTGATTGTATCATCAAATAATATAAATGATATTAACTTTGAATGGCATTTTGTAGGAGAGTGCAACTTATTTATGAATGAACTTGAAAATCGAAGTATTGATCTGGGAAATATATTTTTTTTATCAAGGAAAAATCATAAAGATTTACTGGAGTTATTTAAAAAAGCAGATATACTCTTATTTTTTGGCCACAAATTTCCAGGTTACTTAACTACAAAATTATTTGAATATTTTTCAATAGGAAAACCGATCTTGCCTCTGCTTGTAAAAGAAAATTCAGATGCTTATAGATTAATCAAATCAATATGTGGTTCTTGTCCAGAAATATTTAATGAATTACAATTATTGTATTACTTAAATGATTTAAATAAACTACCTAAAAAAGCAAATTCAAATAAATTAGATGAATATAAATCTAATTATAATGATGTTTTAATATCTTTCTTAAGTAATATATAATGGAAGTATCTATTGACATAATGATTCCCAATATGAATGGGGCAAGATATTTAAAATCTACTTTAGAAAGTATTATCTCTCAAAGTTATAGCAATTATAAAGTTTATTTAATTGACAATGCATCCACAGATGAATCGATTGAAATATTTCATTCTTTTGAAGACAATAGATTTATCTTAGTGGAATATGCCGAAAGGGTTTCATTGGCCGAAAATTTAAATCGATGTTTGAAAAATGTTAAGTCAGATTTGTTTTGTATAATGCATACTGATGACATTTATTTTTCTGATTATCTTGAAATTATGTCAAAGAATTTAATTAAAAATGATTTTGCATTAATTTCTTTTTGTAACAGTTTAGCTATCGATGATAAAGGAGTTAAATTAAGCAGTTTTAAATACTTACTTAAAAGATTTTCTTTTGATAAACCTAAATCCGTTAAGATACTTTCTAGTGATGAAGCATTTTTGAAATTATTCAGTTATAATTTTATTGTTGCTCCATCTGTAATGTATAAAAAGGATGTAATTTCTAAAGTTGGGTATTTTAATGAGAACCAAATGTTTGTTGTTGATTGGGAGTATTATTTTAGAATTTTATTTTTAAATAGGGGTATCTTAAAAATAAATTCCTCGCATTTTTATTACAGACTACATAAAAGTCAATTGACATATAGTATGACAAAAGATTTAAATAAATATTCTGAAATGTTAATTTTTAAGTCAACTTTAATTAAAAAATTTTACAAGTCTAATTTTAGTAAAGAATTTATTTCTGACTTAAAATATAGATATAAATTCCCTTTATACCTATCAATTATATATGATTCATTGCTTGATCTTTTTTCTTTACGTTTCCGTATGTTTAAAAGTAAAATTACATTTATCTTTAAGATTCAAAGATTTTGAAAACTAAATATTTGCTAATTTTTGGTTTATGTTTGACTGTATTTATTTCGTTATATGTTTATTGGGATCTTAAGAACCGAAACACGGTACCCAATTTTTTATAAGACAATCAGTTTCTAAAACTAAGAATAGTCAATTAGAAAAAAGTTACACAATACTAGATTCTTTGGCTAACATTTTATCCGCCTAGAATCTAAATACTAATGATTCTAATAAATTAAATCACCTCTTTGACAGAAATATCGATATTATTTATAAAAATGTAGAACCAACCATTTCTGATACTTTTATTAAAAAAGTATCATCTATTTTAATTTTTAATAGCGTTTTGAAACCTTATGGTATTTCTGATTCTATTATTAATGGGTGTGCCTTAATTTACATTAAAAAATATTATAATGTATATTCGATTTTAAATTCACCCTATTTTTGTTCTGATTTTACTCTTTTGTCTGCTAAAATATTTGATAGATATCATTTTAACAATTCAATTATAAATCTAAATTTTCATACATTAAATTTGATTAGATTAAGTTCTACTAGGTCGTTATACATTGATCCTACTGCAGGTATTATTTTTGATATGTGTCTTGGTAATAGAAAACAATCAAAATTTTACTATTTGCCACTTTATGGAATTTATGATAATAAATATCATAGGAACTCTATTCTACCTTTAAGAGATTTAATTACATTCATTTTGTTCGATTTTAAAAATTTTAATAAACATTTCATTTCTGAACAATTATATGTTACTTTTGAAAAGCAAAATTATTTAAAAATTGTTTAAAGTTTTAATCACTGGTTCTTCTGGTTTTTTAGGAAAGAAGTTAGTATCTGGGTTAATTTCTAATTTTTCCATTTTTACTTTAAGTCGTTCCGATTCATTTTATTCTATTGATTTAAGTAGTGATATCCCAGATTTTAATGAAACTTTCGATATTGTTATTCATGCGGCAGGCTTGGCTCATATTTCCTCTAATTCTAATGAAATAAATAACCAATTCTTCAATATAAATGTAATTGGCACGCAGAATTTGTTAAGCGGTTTAAAAATTGTTGGTGTCCCCACTAAATTTGTTTTCATTAGTTCAGTTTCTGTCTATGGTATTTCATCAGGCATTAATATTAACGAAACGTTTGATTTGTCTGCTAAAGATAGTTATGGGTTGAGTAAAATTGAGGCAGAGAAAATTGTGTTAAAGTGGTGCGAAGAAAATAATGTACTATGTACAATTTTAAGACTACCCCTTGTAGTTGGAGTTGATCCACCAGGAAATCTTGGTGCTATGATTAATGGGATTAAAAAAGGTTTTTATATTAATATAGCAGGTGGTAAAGCAAAGAAAAGTATGGTTCTAGCAACTGATGTTGCTAAATATATTATTAAAGCGGCAGAAGTTGGAGGTGTGTATAATTTAACAGATAGTCATAATCCATCATTTTTTGAGCTATCAATACACTTAGCTAGACAAATACATACTCATCCACCACTAAATATTCCAATTTGGCTTGCTGAAGTAATTGCTTTATTTGGTGATTTACTAGGGTCAAAAGTACCGCTAAATTCAGATAGATTGAGAAAAATCATAACAGATTTAACTTTTGACGATTCTAAAGCACGTAGTTCATTTGGATGGAAGCCTACTCCTGTTTTAAGTTGCAATTTTATCTCTGAATTATAATTTATGACTAGAATTTTTGACATATTATTTTCACTTTTAGGACTCTTGTTTTTAAGTCCAATACTGCTTGTTTTAATTGTTACTGGATACTTTGATACAAGATCTCCCATCTTTCGACAAGAGAGAGTGGGTAAGAGAATGAAGCAATTTAATTTAGTGAAGTTTCGCTCCATGTACTTGAATGCCCCATCAGTGGCTACCCATTTAGCAAGTACTTCATCCATTACACCCTTTGGTAGGTTTTTGCGTAAATCTAAGCTAGATGAACTACCCCAGTTATGGAATGTTTTTGTGGGTGATATGAGTTTGGTGGGCCCCCGTCCTAACTTATTCAATCAAGAAGAATTGATTAAAGAGCGGGATTTGCGTGGAGTTTATTCTGTTCGTCCAGGAATTACTGGGTTAGCACAAATTAACAAAATTGATATGTCTACTCCTCAACTTTTAGCTGAAACCGACTCTAAAATGATAAAGGAATTAAATTTACTTGGCTATTTCAAGTACATTTTACTTACAGTCTTTGGTAAAGGGTTTGGAGATAGAGTGATAGAATAATTTTACTTGTAATACAATCTATTATTTAACCACCTTATGGTGGTTTTTTTGTTTAAATACGTTTGTACAAACCAGATAATTAACTCTAATTGACTTTATTTTCAAGGTAGATTAAAAGAATTGGCTGTTGAGTGGCTCAGAAATCGTGAAGAATGGCCTGGAAAGTTTGATCAACCTTTAGGAAGGCAGAGCAAGTTATGGACCGCTTTGTTAACGATGAGACTGTTTTTCATTTTTTTAACCGAAGGCCGATAATATTGTAAACGCTGATTATAAATCTAATTGCTAGACTGTATTCTGGGGTGCAGAATAAACTTAACTAGCTGATAATCAATATAAATGCCTTTAAATATGTGGGTCCACACTAATATTAGGTGATATTAATTGTTTTGTAATTAAAATTGATAATACTTTATATATGAATAAGTAGAGCAGATTAGCTTTAAATTTGTATTCTAGACTAAAACGAATGAAAAAAGCCCTAATTACAGGTATCACAGGACAGGACGGCGCCTATTTAGCCGAATTTTTGCTTAATAAAGGCTATGAAGTGCATGGTATTAAACGAAGATCGTCTTTGTTTAATACCCAAAGAATAGACCATATTTATGAGGATCCACATATTCCAGACAGACATCTTCATTTACATTATGGTGACTTGTCTGATAGTACGAACCTAATTAGAATCATTCAGGAAGTAAAACCTGATGAAATTTATAATTTGGGTGCCATGAGTCATGTGCAAGTAAGTTTTGAGGAACCTGAATATACTGCTAATGTTGATGGAATTGGAACTTTAAGAATATTAGAAGCAATCCGTTTATTGGGGCTAACACAAAAAACTAAGTTTTATCAAGCATCAACCTCGGAATTATATGGATTAGTGCAAGCAGTTCCTCAATCTGAAACTACACCTTTCTATCCTCGTTCTCCCTATGGTGTTGCTAAATTATATGCTTATTGGATTACGGTAAATTATCGCGAAGCTTATAATATGTATGCTTGTAATGGAATTTTATTTAACCACGAATCCCCTCAACGTGGAGAAACTTTTTTAACACGTAAAGTAACGCGTGCAGCTGCGCGTATTGCTTTAGGCCTAGATGATTGTTTATACTTGGGAAATTTAAATGCACAACGCGACTGGGGTCATGCCAAAGATTATATAGAAGGTATGTACTTAATGCTACAGCAAGATAAGCCAGAAGATTTTGTATTGGCTACTGGAATTACGACTACCATTCGTGAATTTGTAAAAATGACTTTTGCTGAATTAGGCATTGAGCTCGGCTTTAAAGGGAATGATGATAATGAAGAAGGATATGTAGTGAAAAATACAGGTAGTTATCAATTAAAAGAAGGGCTAGTACTTGTTAAAGTAGATCCTAAATACTACAGACCTACCGAAGTGGATTTATTAATTGGTGATCCTGCTAAAGCAATGAATAATTTAGGATGGAAGCCTAAATATGATTTAGCTGCTTTAGTGAAAGAAATGGTAGAGAGTGATTTAGAAATATTTAAGAAAGAGTTGTTATTAAAAGAGAACGGTTATACTACAAGTAAAGAAAGCGAATAGTATTAAACAATTATGGAGAAATCTGCAAAAATATATATTGCTGGTCATAGAGGCATGGTGGGTTCTGCTATTGAGCGTAAGTTAAATGCAGAAGGATATCATAATATGATTCAAAGAACATCCAATGAATTGGACTTAAGGAACCAACAAGCAGTAAATACTTTTTTTGAATTTGTAAAGCCTGATTATGTGATTTTAGCTGCGGCTAAAGTAGGAGGCATCCATGCTAATAATACCTATAGGGCAGAATTCATTTATGATAATTTAATGATGGAAGCTAATATTATTCATGCATCTTACTTGAATAAAGTGAAGAAGTTATTGTTTCTTGGTTCGTCATGCATTTATCCTAAATTGGCGCCACAGCCATTGAAAGAGGAATATATATTAAGTGGATATTTAGAGGCTACCAATCAGCCCTATGCTATTGCTAAAATAGCTGGCATTGAAATGTGTGATAGCTACCGTTCACAATATGGATGCAATTTTATCTCAGCTATGCCAACCAATCTATATGGCACCAATGACAATTACCATCCCGAAAATTCACATGTACTTCCTGCATTAATACGTCGTATAATACTAGCTAAAAAGAACAATGATCCAGTAGTTACTATTTGGGGAACAGGTACCCCGCGTCGTGAATTCATGCACGTGGATGATCTAGCAAATGCTTGTTATTTCTTACTACAAAATTATAATGAAGCCGGACTAGTGAATATAGGCTGGGGTGAAGATGTTTCGATTAAAGAACTTGCAGAAATGATCGCCCTTGAAGTAGGTTATGCAGGTGTACTTGAATTTGATACTAGTAAGCCTGATGGTTCTCCTCGAAAATTAATGGATATTAATAAAATCAACAATTATGGCTGGAAGGCTTCGATAAAATTAAAAGAGGGTATAATTAAAACGATTCAAGAAGTTAAAGATCAATTTTAATTTTGTTTTTCAAATCTTTTTTCATCCCTTTCTTTAAATTTTATATTCATTATATCTTTAATTAAATTATTCTTATGTATGATATTGTTATAATTGGCGGGGGAATAGTTGGGCTTGCAACAGGGGTGAAAATCCTAGAATCAAGACCAGATTTGAAAATCGCCATTATAGAAAAAGAGGATGAACTTGCAAAGCATCAAACTGCAAATAATTCTGGTGTAATCCATTCAGGCTTGTACTATAAGCCAGGATCTTTAAAAGCTACTAATTGCATTAATGGCTATCATGAGTTGATTAAGTTCTGTAGTGAAGAAAATATTCCAATTGAAATAACAGGGAAGGTGGTAGTTGCGACTCGTAAAGACCAATTAAATATTCTTGATACATTACTTGAGAGGGGGCTTTTAAACGGCTTAAATGGCACTAGAAAGATAACACTAGAAGAACTCAAAGAGCATGAACCTTATTGCGCTGGAGTTGGTGCAATTCATGTGCCTCAAACTGGCATAGTGGATTATTTAAAAGTAGCTTTAGCGTATGGAGAAAAAATAATAAAACTTGGCGGGGAAATTTATACAGGGTGTAAAGTATTACAAATAGAACAAAAGGATTCAATCAATCAAATAGAAACAACAAAACATTCATTTAAAGCTAAGTTGGTTATTAATTGTGCTGGATTATATTCTGATAAGGTCGCTAGACTAAGTGATCAATCTATCGATGATGTTAAAATCATACCTTTCAGGGGGGAGTACTATAAAATTAAACCTGAAAGAGAATACCTTGTTAAAAACTTAATTTACCCTGTTCCTGATCCAAATTTCCCTTTTTTAGGAGTACACTTTACAAGAATGAAAAAAGGTGGTGTAGAGGCTGGACCAAATGCAGTACTTGCGTTTAAAAGAGAGGGATATAAAAAATCTCAAATTAATTTAGGTGAATTAGCAGAAACACTCGCTTGGCCTGGTTTTCAAAAAGTGGTTGGTAAATATTGGAAAACAGGATTTGGCGAATTTTACAGATCTTTTTCTAAAGCAGCCTTTACAAAAGCATTACAAGAACTAATTCCTGAAATTACAGAATCTGATCTTATTGAAGGTGGTGCTGGTGTTAGAGCACAGGCATGTGACCGCACTGGTGGTTTATTGGATGATTTTGAAATTAGAGAATCTAAATATGCCATCAATATATTAAATGCCCCATCTCCTGCAGCAACAAGCTCATTATCTATAGGCAAAACTGTTTCAGATATGGTCTTAAAAAGATTTACCACTTAATTTTGATTGTCAATTTTACGTTTACATTTTTTAATAAAGCCATGAAAGGTCCTGGCTTTTTTATTTCCCTCCCTTCATAACTTCCCCAGGAGATAACAACCTCGCATGATCTAACAGTTCCACAATCGCCATTGTTTTTCTTGTCTTTAGATCACTCAGCCCTTTTATAATGGAGTAGGAGTCCTTTAATAAATAAAACACATTAGTAGTAAGGTTCAAAGATTTGGGCTTATTGTATAATGAAGGTGCTATTTGATTTTGATATAAAGCATCTATCTCTGCAAAACTTGCTACGTGCGTTGCTATATTATGATGACAAGCTAAATTCATTATTGGTTCTTTTTGCGCATAACACCAAGCGTCTAATTGTTTAAATACTTTAGAACTATTTTTAGTGATGAGTGTACTACTTAATTGATACACAAATCCATCAAGCTTCCAGCGCATGGTATTGTATAGTGCAAGTGCACTATCCTTTTTAGCTGGATTGGTTTCATTTTTGATTTGAGTGGTTAAATACAATTCGGTACTGTATTTTATTTCAATGAGCCTACTCATAAGGCCTTGTTGGGGTTGCGCTTGCACACTTCCAATGTTCAACGTCATTATTAAATAAAGACATTTCATTTTGTAATTTATTATGTTTCTCATAGTTGTAAA
>Ga0164293_10000836_pt1 | contig 25601 bp, 16 predicted proteins | sample GEODES118metaG_FD_111487 | JGI IMG/M metagenome (GOLD analysis project Ga0164293, IMG submission 111487) | Eutrophic lake water microbial communities from Lake Mendota, Wisconsin, USA - GEODES118 metaG | ecosystem: Environmental > Aquatic > Freshwater > Lake | place: USA: Lake Mendota...
GCTGGAGCTCAAGGCGCCTGAAATCATTGCGCGCAACGAAAAGCGCATGCTGCAGGAAGCCGTCGATTCGTTGCTGGACAACGGCCGCCGCGGCAAGGCCATGACCGGCGCCAACAAGCGCGCTCTCAAGTCCCTGGCCGACATGATCAAGGGCAAGAGCGGTCGTTTCCGCCAGAACTTGCTGGGCAAGCGGGTGGACTATTCGGGCCGCTCGGTCATCACCGTGGGCCCGACCCTCAAGCTGCACCAGTGCGGTCTGCCCAAGCTGATGGCGCTCGAGCTGTTCAAGCCCTTCATCTTCTCGCGCCTGGAAGCCATGGGCATCGCCACCACCATCAAGGCGGCCAAGAAGGAAGTCGAATCCGGCACGCCGGTGGTTTGGGACATCCTGGAAGAGGTGATCAAGGAGCATCCGGTGCTGCTCAACCGCGCACCCACGCTGCACCGTCTGGGCATCCAGGCTTTTGAGCCCATCCTGATCGAAGGCAAAGCCATCCAGCTGCACCCTCTGGTCTGCTCGGCCTTCAACGCCGACTTTGACGGCGACCAGATGGCGGTGCACGTGCCGCTGTCGGTCGAAGCGCAGATGGAAGCGCGCACGCTGATGCTCGCGTCCAACAATGTGCTCTTCCCGGCCAGTGGTGAGCCCTCCATCGTGCCTTCGCAGGACGTGGTGCTGGGCCTGTACTACGCCACCCGCGATCGCATCAACGCCAAGGGCGAAGGTCTGATCTTCTCCGATGTGGACGAGGTGCAGCGCGCCTATGACGGCGGCCAGCTTGACTTGAACGCCCGCATCAACGTGCGTTTGACCGAGTACACCAAGAGCCGGGCCTCTGGCGAGTTTGAAGCCTCGACCCAGGTCTGGGAAACCACCACCGGCCGCGCCTTGCTGTCGGAAATCCTGCCCCGGGGTCTGTCCTTTGCCAACATCAACAAGGCCCTGAAGAAAAAGGAAATCTCCAAGCTGATCAACGCCGCTTTCCGCAAATGCGGCCTGAAGGAAACCGTGGTGTTTGCCGACAAGCTGCTGCAAAACGGCTTCCGTCTGGCCACCCGGTCGGGCATCTCGATCTGCATCGACGACATGCTGGTGCCCAAAGAAAAGCACGGCATCATCGAGCGCGCCGAAAAAGAGGTCAAGGAAATCGAGCAGCAGTATGTCTCGGGCCTGGTCACTGTGGGTGAGCGCTACAACAAGGTGGTGGACATCTGGGGCAAGGCCGGCGACGAAGTCTCCAAGGTCATGATGGCCCAGCTGGCCAAGGAAAAGACCACCGACCGCCTCGGCGCGACTGTGGACCAGGAGTCCTTCAACTCCATCTACATGATGGCCGACTCCGGCGCTCGTGGCTCGGCGGCGCAGATCCGCCAGCTCGCCGGCATGCGCGGCCTGATGGCCAAGCCTGACGGCTCCATCATTGAGACCCCGATCACGGCCAACTTCCGTGAAGGCCTCAATGTGCTGCAGTACTTCATCTCGACCCACGGCGCTCGTAAGGGCCTGGCCGACACTGCGCTCAAGACCGCCAACTCGGGCTACCTGACGCGCCGTCTGTGCGATGTGGTGCAAGACCTGGTGGTGACCGAGGACGATTGCGGCACGCTCGAGGGCTCGCTGATGCGCGCCATCGTTGAAGGCGGCGAGGTGATCGAGTCCTTGCGCGATCGTGTGCTGGGCCGTACCACGGTCGAGGACGTGATCCATCCCGAGACCCGCGAAGTGGTCATCAAGGCCGGCGTGCTGCTCGACGAAGACCTGCTCGATGATATCGAGACCGCAGGTGTGGACGAGGTCAAGGTGCGCACTGCGCTGACCTGTGCCACCCGCTTCGGTCTGTGCGCCAAGTGCTACGGCCGAGACCTGGGCCGCGGCGGCCTGATCAATGTGGGCGAGGCGGTCGGCATCATCGCCGCCCAGTCCATCGGCGAGCCGGGCACCCAGCTGACCATGCGTACCTTCCACATCGGTGGTGCCGCTTCGCGTGCTGCGGTGGCTTCGAGCGTGCAGGCCAAGTCCAACGGCGTGATCAGCTTCAATGCCCCGATGCGCTATGTGACCAACAGCGCCGGTGAATTGGTGGTGATTGCCCGCTCGGGTGAAGTGATCATCCAGGACGAGCATGGCCGCGAGCGCGAGCGTCACAAGGTGCCCTATGGCGCCATCCTGACGGTCAAGGCCGATCAGCATGTCAAGGCCGGCGCGGTGCTGGCCAACTGGGATCCGCTGACCCGCCCCATCATCACCGAGTTCGCCGGCAAGGTGGCTTTCGAGAACGTGGAAGAGGGCGTGACCGTGGCCAAGCAGGTCGACGAGGTGACCGGCCTGTCGACCCTGGTGGTGATCGATCCCAAGCGCCGCGGCTCGACCAAGGTGGTGCGTCCGCAGGTCAAGCTGATCGATGCGGCTGGCAAGGAAGTCAAGATCCCCGGCACCGACCATTCCGTGACCATTGGTTTCCCGATTGGTGCACTGGTTCAGGTGCGCGACGGTCAGGACGTGGGCCCCGGCGAGGTGCTGGCCCGCATCCCGGTCGAAGGTCAGAAGACGCGCGACATCACCGGCGGTTTGCCGCGGGTGGCCGAGCTCTTTGAGGCCCGCACGCCCAAGGACAAGGGCATCCTGGCCGAGATGACCGGCACGGTCTCCTTCGGTAAAGAGACCAAGGGCAAGGTGCGCTTGCAGATCACCGACCCTGAAGGCAAGGTCTGGGAAGAGCTGGTGCCCAAAGAGAAAAACATCTTGGTGCACGAAGGCCAGGTGGTCAACAAGGGCGAGTCCATCGTCGACGGTCCGGCCGATCCGCAGGACATCCTGCGTCTGCTGGGCATGGAAGAGCTCGCGCGCTACATCGTCGACGAGGTGCAGGACGTCTACCGACTGCAAGGCGTGAAGATCAACGACAAGCATATCGAGGTGATCGTTCGCCAGATGCTGCGTCGTGTCGTGGTCGACAACGTGGGCGACTCCAGCTACATCGCCGGCGAGCAGGTCGAGCGCTCGGCCCTGCTGGACACCAATGATGCGCTGCGCGGCGAAGGCAAGATCCCAGCCACCTTCACCAACTTGCTGCTCGGTATCACCAAGGCCTCGCTGTCGACCGATTCCTTCATCTCGGCGGCCTCCTTCCAGGAGACCACCCGCGTGCTCACCGAGGCTGCCATCATGGGCAAGCGCGACGAGCTGCGCGGCTTGAAGGAAAACGTCATCGTCGGCCGCTTGATCCCAGCCGGCACCGGCTTGGCTTATCACGAGGCCCGCAAGGTCAAGGACGCCATGGACGAGGCCGAGCGGCGCGAGATCGCCGATGCTGAGGCGGCTGAGCTACAGGCAGCCACTGCCAGCGAAGACAGCCCCAGCGCAGCTTCCTGAAGCAGCGCAGCTTCCTGAGGGTCTGCACCAGCCCCGCGTCGCAAGACGCGGGGCTTTTTTTCGGGTGACGGCGGGCGCCTGATCTGTGCGGCTGGGCTAAAGTCGATGTCTATGCCCGATATGAGTACTCAGAATCTGCTGTTGATCGCGCTGGCCGCTGTGCTGGTTTTCTGGGCAGTGGGCGCCCACAACCGGCTGGTGCGGCTGAGCAATGCGGTGGCTGACGCCTACCCGCCGCTCGATGCGCTGCTGCGCGAGCGTGCCCGCTTGTTTGAACAGTGGCTGGACTTGGCCGAGCGGCTGTCCGCCGAGCAAGGTGCGCCGCTGGCTCAGGCGCTTCAGGCTCAACGAGCGGCGCTGGAGGCCTTGCGCCAGCGGCCTTCATCGGCCCGCGCCTTGAGCCGACTCATTGAGGCCCGTGCGCAGTGCGAGCATGAACGTGCCGCGCTGTCTCTGAAGATCGGGAGCTCCGTGCAAGCCGATCCGCTGTGGCATCAGTGGAGTCTGGCGCTGCAGCAGCTCGATGAGCAGGCTGCGACCCAGTCCCAGGCCTATCGCAGCGCCACCGAGCAATTCAATGAAGCGGCGGCCGAGTTTCCGGCTTTGTTGGTCGCCCATCTGGTTGGGCTCAAACCCCTGCCTGAACTCGCTGGGCCGCAGCCCGAGCGAGCAGCGACGTCCTCGGCTCAGGATCGATTGCCTTAGAAAAAAGTTTTACCATGTCAGGGTTTATCTGGCTCCGAGCTGCGGATATAGTGGGGTTACCGCTCGGGCCAAACCGTTCTCGCGCTCTGTCTGGCAGCAGAGCGCTTGCACAGCCCCATGGTTTGAGCTGCAACCCAAGGAGACCCCTTCATGACTTCTGTCCAATGGCCGGCTGCGCTGGCTGTGCTCACCGGATTGCTGGCCGGCAGCGCCTTCGCACAATCCACCCCCCCCCAGGACGCCCTCTATGTCCGCAGCTTGGCCGCCACTTGTGCCAATTGTCACGGCACCGCAGGACAGGCTGCAGCCGGCTCGGCCAACGCGAGCCTGGCCGGCCGTACCGACATCGCCACCCAGATGTTGGCCTTCAAGAGCGGCGCGCGCCCGGCCACGGTGATGCACCAGCTGGCCAAAGGCTATAGCGATGCACAGATCCAAGTCATTGCCGCCTATTTTGCAGCCCTGAAAAAATAAGGAAAGCGCCATGAGCTCCAAGCAACTGTCTCGTCGCCATATTCTGCAAAGCGCAGCAGCCATGGGTCTGCTGGGTCTGTCCGGCTGCGCCACCACTTCCATCCCCCAGCGCGCCAAGGTGGTGGTGGTCGGCGGCGGCTATGGCGGCGCCACCGCCGCCAAATATGTGCGCTGGCTCTCCGACTACAAGATTGATGTGGTGTTGATCGAGCCGCAGGAGGCTTTTGTTTCCTGCCCGATCTCCAACCTAGTGATTTCTGGCGTCAAGCAGATGGCGGACATCACCACGCCTTATTCGGCGCTGACCAGCCGCCATGGCGTGACGGTGGTGCGTGACATGGCCAAGTCCATCGACACCCGGGCCAAGACGGTCAGTCTGGCCGGCGGCGCCACCATAGGCTATGACAAGCTCGTCGTCTCGCCCGGCATTGACCTTCAGCTCGACAGCATCGAAGGCCTGCGCCAGGCCAGCGAGTCTGGCCAGATCTTGCAGGCCTGGAAGGCCGGTGCCGAGACCATGGGGCTGCGCCGTCAACTCGAAGCCATGCCCGACGGCGGCGTATTCGCCATCACCATCCCCGAGGCGCCGTATCGGTGCCCCCCTGGCCCTTATGAGCGCGCCAGTGTCGTGGCGGCCTATTTCAAGGCGCAAAAGCCACGCAGCAAAGTTCTTATTCTGGACGCCAACCAGGACGTCCTTTCCAAAGGTCCTCTATTCAAACGGGTCTGGAACGAGCAATACAAGGGCATTTTGGAATACCGCCCGCAGCACAAGGCCACGGCGGTTGACGCCAAGGCTGGTGTGATCAAGTTCGAGGTCCAAGACGATGTTAAGGCCCAGGTGCTCAACGTGCTGCCTTCTATGCGAGCCGGTGCGATCGCGGTACAGACGGGGCTCAACAACCAGGGCAACAAGCGCTGGTGCGGCGTCAACTACCTCAACTTCGAGTCGACCGCAGCCAAGGACGTGCATGTCTTGGGTGACTCCATACAAATCGCACCGGCCATGCCCAAGAGCGGGCACATGGCCAACAGCCACGGCAAGGTGGCTGCGGCAGCGATCGTGGCCGAGCTCGCAGGCTGGCCGATCAACCCGGCCCCCATGCTGACCAACACCTGCTACAGCTTCGTCGACCCCAAGATGTCCATCCATGTGGCCAGCGTCCATGAATACGTGGCGGCCGAGAAGACCTTCAAGACCGTGGCCGGCTCTGGTGGCGTCAGCACGGGGCCGACCGAGCTTGAAGGCGTGTACGCCATGAGCTGGGCCAGCAACATCTGGGCCGATACCCTGGCCTGATGGGAGCCATAGGCCCTGCCGTTTGCTCGGTCGGGGCCGCACAGCATGTCTGAATCCTCTCCCGCGCTGTGGCAGCAGCTGCTGGCCAGCGCTCGGGTGCTGGCCGGAGTTCGTGCGGGCCGTTCGACCACCACCGAATTCGAAGCGGTCGATGCCCCATTGCGCGCCGGGGTGCAGGCTCTGTCCTTGCAGGTCCTGCGCAGTCTGGGTCTGGCCCAGGCCCTGCGCCAAGTGCTAGCGCGGCGCCCGCCGCCGCCAGCGGCCGATGCCCTGCTGTGCACCGCCTTGGCGCTGCTGGCCGCTGATGTGCCTGCCTATGCGCCCCACACCCTGGTCAGCCAGGCGGTCGAAGCTGCCAAGCGCGATGCGGCCACGGTCCACCAGGCCTCCTTCATCAACGGCTGCTTGCGGCGTTTTCTGCGTGAACGTGAGACCCTGCTGGCACAGGTACAGGCCCAGCCCGAGGCCCGCTACAACCACCCGGCCTGGTGGATCGCCCGCCTGCGCCAAGACCAACCCGCACATTGGCAGGACGTCCTCGCGGCAGCCCAACGGCCGGCGCCCATCGTGCTGCGCATCAACCAGCGGCTGAGCAGCCGCAGCGCCTACCTCAGCGAACTCGAGCGCGCAGGTATCGCGGCCGAGCCTGTGGGACAGTGGGGCTTGCAGCTCGCGCGGTCCATGCCGGTGCAAAACCTGCCCGGCTATGCGCAGGGCTGGTTTTCGGTGCAGGACGCTGCCGCCCAGCTGGCAGCGCCCCTCTTGCTCGCTGGCCTGCAAGCGGTAGGTCAGCGCCTGCGCGTGCTCGATGCCTGCGCGGCACCGGGCGGCAAGACCGCCCATATCCTTGAATCAGCCGATGCCGATGTGGTTGCGCTGGAGATCGACGCGCAGCGTGCCCGCCGCATTGAAGCCAATCTGGCGCGCCTGCAGCTGCAAGGCCGGGTGCAGGTGGCCGATGCGGCCTTGCCGCACAGTTGGTGGGACGGCCAGCCCTTTGATGCGGTCTTGCTCGACGCACCCTGCACCGCCTCGGGCATTGGGGGCCGCCACCCGGACGTGCGCTGGTTGCGCAGACCCGAGGACATCGCAGCCCTGGCCGCGCAGCAAAGTCGCCTGCTGCAAGCGCTGTGGCCTGTGCTGCGCCCCGGTGGCCGGCTCTTGCTGTGCACCTGTTCGGTGTTTCGGGCCGAGGGCCAGGATCAGCTGCAAGCGTTTCTTGCACACCACAAGGATGCGCAATTGCTGCCCTCGCCAGGCCATTTGCTGCCGGGTGTCGTGCCCGATGGCCCGGCGATGCCGGACAATCTTGGCCGTGAGCACGACGGTTTCTTTTATGCCCTGCTGCAGCGCCAGGCCCACTGAGCCCGGCCTGCTGCGATGGATTCCCCACGGCTGGCCACTGGCCTTTTTGCTGATGTGGGCCCTGCTGTTCGCGCCCTTGGTGCGCGCGGCCGACGTGTCGCAACTGCGGGCCGAGCGCGCCGATGACGGCATCTACCTCAGCGCCAGTTTGAAGCTGGAAATCGCACCCGCCGTGGAAGACGCCCTGAGCAAGGGCATTCCCCTGATTTTTGTGGCGGAGGCCGAGATTTACCGCGAGCGCTGGTATTGGACCGACAAGCGGGTGGCCCAGGCCAGCCGCGTGATGCGGCTGTCTTTTCAGCCCCTGACACGGCGCTGGCGCCTGAGCCTGGGCGGATCTGAAGGCCCGGGGCCGGGCCAGCGGGTCAGCCTGACGCAGCAGTTCGACAGCCTGGCCGATGCCGTCTTGGCGCTGGAGAGCCTCGCACGCTGGCGCATCGCCGACGCGGCCGATATCGAGCCTGGCTCCAGCCATCAACTGGTCTTTCGCTTCCGGCTCGATCCGGGCCAGTTGCCGCGACCCTTCCAGATCGGCATCGTGGGCCAGAAGGACTGGCAGATTCTGATTGAGCAGCGTCAGCCCCTGCGCCTGGCGCCGCGCCGGGCCAGCGATGTACCGGTCGAGGTCATTCGGCCGTGAGCAGCAGCGCGCCCTCGGCCCTACCGCGCCTGAGCCGCGCCTGGCGCTGGTCGCTCGGCGTCGGCCTGGGCGTGGTGGCCGCGCTGAGCCTGGTGCTGCTGTTCATGCTGGCCCAGGCCACTGGCAACCGTGAGCTCTATGAGCGTTACTACAACATTTTGTTCGTGCTCAATGTGGCGGTGGCCGGCTTGCTGCTGGCCATCATCGCCTGGGCGGTGGTGCGCATGGGCCTGCGCCTTAAGCGGGGCAAATTTGGCAGCCGGCTGCTGGTCAAGCTGGCTGCGATCTTCGCGCTGGTGGGCTTGTTGCCCGGCTTCATGATCTATGTGGTGTCCTACCAGTTCGTCTCGCGCTCGATTGAAAGCTGGTTCGATGTGCGGGTGGAAAGCGCTTTGGGGGCGGGCCTGCAGCTCGGTCGGGTCACGCTCGATCGTGTGGCCTCCGATTTGGGCAACCGCAGCCGCCTGGCTGCCGCACAGATCGCGCAGTCTGCCGAGGGTGGCAGCAGCCTGGCGCTCGAGCGCCTGCGCGAGCAGCTCGGTGCGCGCGACCTGACCTTGTGGAGCGGCTCCGGCCAGTTGCTGGCCAGCGCCAGCGAGACCCGCGTTTTGCTGCTGGCCCAGCCCGAGCGGCCCAGCCCTCAGATGATGCGCACCGCCCGCAGCCAGGGCATGGTCACCCAGATTGACGGCCTGGACGATGCATCGCCGGCCGCCTCCGGCAATGTGCCGCGTGCGCGGGTGCGCGCCGTTGCGGTGCTCAACAGCGCCAATGTGGATCTCGGGGGCGCCACCCGTTACCTGCAAATTACCGAAGAGCTGCCCGCCGAGCTGGTGGCCAATGCGCTGGCCGTGCAGGAGGCCAACCGCGAATACCAGGAGCGAGCGCTGGCCCGCGGCGGCCTGCGCCGCATGTACATCGGCACGCTCACCCTGACGCTGTTTCTGGCGGTCTTTGGCGCGGTGCTGCTGGCGGTGATTTTGGGCACACAGCTGGCCAAACCGCTGTTGCTGCTGGCCGATGGCGTGCGCCAAGTGGCCCGGGGCGATCTGGGCCCCAAGGCGGTGCTGCAGACCCGCGACGAACTCGGCGGTCTGACCCGCTCCTTTGCCGACATGACGCAGCAGTTGCTGGACGCCCGCAACGCGGTGCAGGCCAGCATGAGCCAGGTCGATGCCGCCCGCGCCAGCCTGCAGACCATCCTCGACAACCTGACCGCCGGCGTGATGGTGCTCGACGCGCAGGGCCGCATCGTCTCCAGCAACCCTGGCGCCACCCGTATCCTGCGCGCGCCGCTGGCCGCGCAAACCGGCGTATTGCTGGCCGAAGTGCCCGGCCTGCAGGCCTTCGGCCAGGGGGTGCAGGCCCAATTTGAGTCCTATCTGCGCGAGCAGGCTGCCCATGGCCTGGAGCACTGGCAGCAGTCTTTCGAGCTCAACGCCGGTGCCGGCCCCGACAGCACCGTCACCCTGATCGCCCGCGGCGCCCGCATGCCCGGAACCCAAGACTGCTTGCTGGTTTTTGACGATGTTACCGATGTGGTCTCGGCCCAGCGCGCGCAGGCCTGGGGCGAGGTTGCACAGCGCCTGGCCCATGAGATCAAGAACCCACTGACGCCCATTCAGTTGTCGGCCGAGCGGCTGGAGAAAAAACTGGCCAACAAGCTAGAACCCGTGGAGCAACAAGTGCTGACCAAGTCGGTCAAGACCATCGTGGACCAGGTTGATGCCATGAAGCGCTTGGTCAACGAGTTCCGAGACTTTGGCCGCCTACCCGCGGCCCAATTGCGGCCGGTCGACCTCAATGCCTTGGTCAGCGAGGTGATGCAGCTTTATCCCCAGGACGTCGGCGGCGTGCCGATCAGACTGGAGCTCGAGCCGCAACTGCCCCATGTGCAAGGCGACGCGCAGCAACTGCGACAGGTCATTCACAACCTGCTGCAAAACGCGCAGGATGCCCACGAGGGCAAGAGCTTCGAGGCCGGGCAGGGCGCCCCTAGCGTATTGCTGCAAACCGAGCACCTGGCCAGCAGCCGGCGCGTACGTCTGCTGGTGCGTGACTCTGGTGCGGGCTTTCCCGAGCACATCCTCAAGCGTGCCTTCGAGCCTTACGTCACCACCAAGGCCAAAGGCACCGGCCTGGGCCTTGCGGTGGTCAAGAAAATCGCCGACGAGCACCATGCCCGCATCGATATCGGTAACCGTGTCGTCGAGGGCGCCCTGCAAGGCGCCCAAGTCTCGCTATCATTCCCGGTGCAAGCGCCCGCCTGAGGCGCTGCGCACCCGGTTCTTTTAAGCCAATCACGGGTCATCAACGGAAGCAGCTTCATGGCAAACATACTGGTGGTCGATGACGAGCTGGGCATACGCGATCTGCTGTCCGAGATCCTCAATGACGAGGGTCATCAGGTCGAGCTCGCTGAAAACGCCGCGCAGGCCCGCGCCGTGCGCCAGCGCCTGCGCCCCGACCTGGTGCTGCTGGACATCTGGATGCCCGACACCGATGGCGTCACCCTGCTCAAGGAGTGGTCCAGCAGTGGCCTGCTGACCATGCCGGTCGTCATGATGAGCGGGCATGCCACCATCGACACCGCAGTCGAAGCCACCCGCATTGGCGCCATGGCTTTCCTCGAAAAGCCCATCACCTTGCAAAAGCTGCTGCAGGCGGTCGACCAGGGCCTGAACCGTGGGGCCACCAAAAAGCCGCCGCCGTCCGTGATTGCCGGCGTGGTCACCCTCGCCCAGCCGGTCAGTGCCAGCAGCCCCGCTCCTCAGCCGGTGGTCGACGCCGGACCGCAGGCGCAGCAGACCTTCTCGCTGGAAAAGCCGCTGCGCGAGGCCCGTGATGAATTTGAAAAGGCCTACTTTGAATTCCACCTGTCCCGCGAGGGCGGCTCCATGACCCGGGTGGCTGAAAAAACCGGCCTGGAGCGCACCCATCTGTACCGCAAGCTCAAGCAACTCGGGGTCGACCTCACCCGCGGCAAGCGCGGCTGAGACAGCACCGGCCTCAGGGCTGGCGAGACCCTCTGCTATACTCTGCGCCCTTGGCCCGGTAGCTCAGTCGGTAGAGCAGAGGACTGAAAATCCTTGTGTCGGTGGTTCGATTCCGCCCCAGGCCACCAATTTGACACCGCAGCGTCGCAAGGCTCTGCGGTGTTTCCGTTTCTGGGGTCTGCGGAGCCATGCGGTAGCAGCCGTCTGGCCGCAGCCGCTGCAAGAGCGCCAAGCGCATTTGCAGGCAGGGCGCCTGCGGCCCTGCAACGCTCAGGCCGCGGCTGTTGCCAAGGCACCGGGTAGGTCGAGTTGAACGGTGTCGCCGTCGCACTCGATCAGTCCATCGTACTCCTTGAGCATGCTGCGCCACAGCGTCAGCGAGCGCGTATCGAAGGCCGCCATGGTGTCCACGCCCGGCGCCCGTATCGCTACGCGCACGCGCGTGCCGTGGCGTGAGCCGGCCAGGTGCAGGGTATCGCCGGGCACCGCCACCGCCAGCACCTCGATCACGACGCCCATCGCGTCGAGCAGGCTCTGCTCGTCGGTGTCGGCCTCGACGATGTCCATCTCGCCTTGTCGACCGCCCGGCGCTGGGTCGTCAAAGCGGAAATCGATCGCACTCACGCGCGACTGCCTCGATAGTCCTGCGATCAGCATGTCGGTGAAGCGGGCCGGGTCATCCACCCAGCTCAGTTCATCGTCTTGCGTCAATGGCGGGCGATAAGTGGCAATGACTTTGAGCAGGGCCGCCTTCACATCGACCGCTTGTGAGGGCGGCAGATGCCGCAGGCCGATCGCCATCTCCTGGAACTGCCTCAGCAGCCGGGCGGTTCGCATCGCCAGCAGGCCGGGCAGTCCCGGCTTGCCGCCCTGGGCCAGCAGCCGCTCTACTTTGTCCATCGTCGCGCAGGCCTTCATCACCAGCTGTGTTTCCAGCCGCTGGCCCGCTTCGAAGGCCGCGCTGAAGGTCTGCAGGCCCTGTAGTTCGCGCTCGATCCGGTCGATATCCAGAGTAGCCAGTACCTCGGCCGCCGAATCTTGTTCTTCCAATTGCTCCAGCCGGTCGGCCAGCACCATCACCTGTCCGGCAATGATGGTGAAGTGCCGGCTGGCTTCGTGCAGCAGGCACTGGGCATGCTCGCGCAACTTCCCCATCCGCTGCGGCGTCAGCCGCTCCACTTGCCTGAGTCGTTCGAGTCGACCCTGCATGGCGCGCAGCGTCGCCGCCATCTCCGCCGCAGTCTGCAGCCGGCCGTGGCCGGGGCAACAGATCAGTTGTGGCTCGCGTTCGAGCAGCCACAAGGCGTGTCGCAGGCTATGGGCCAGCGCCTGTGCGTCCCATCCGCCCAGGCCTACCAAGCCCGGATCGACGGCGAACGGAAGGTCTCCTACCCACAGCACGTCGCCAATGCGCAGCAGCGTGCTGCACGGCGAGTGGCCTGGCACCGGATAGGCGATGACATCGAGCGAGCCGAATGAGCGTGTTTCGCACAGCCAGCCACCGGGCGCCTCGGGCAACTCGGTGCGCTGCCTTGTTTCTGCCAGCCACGGTCCGTCCACCGTGCGGGGCGACAGTTTGATGCCCGAGAACCAGGCCTGGGTGCGGTAGATGTCGCAGTTGACGAGCGGCAGGTGGGCCTCTGCGTGGCCATGCAGCAGCACGGGACGGCGCAGGTGGTCGAGGGCTGCGAAGTGGTCATAGTGCGCGTGGGTCAGCAGCGCCGCGACCGGCGAACGGGTTGTTGCGCTCTCGGCTTCCCCCAGCCCCTGCTGCAGCAGGGCCTCAATCTCGGCAGCCCGCTCGGCCGTGCCGCCCGGGTCGACCACCACGGCATGGCCCTCGGAGGTCACTATGACCGCCGTGTTGGATGAAATGATGTTGGGCGGTAGGAGCAGGATCCGGATCTGCGCCCCGGTGGCACCGGGCAGGGCCTGCCAATCGTCATCAATGAGTTTTTGCATGCGGCCGGAGCATAGGATTTTTAGATACCCTGCGCAAGCTATTGCTGCAGTGGGTAGGCCCCGCCTGCCAGAGTCCCGGGCCTGTCTGTGGTGGGCTTGCTCACGCGCTTGACCTTGTGGGGCGCGCCCTATCGCGTCGATGTCGCCGGGTTAGACTCATCAAGCTGTAGAACATTCGAGACGCGCAGGCCTCAGCCCGCCTTGGGGCTTGGATGCTAATACTTTGAACAATATGCTACGCACGCTTTGCATCTTCCTTTTGACGGCAATGTGCTCCGTCGCTTCGGCGGCCCGCGAGGCCCCTTTGAGGATTCAACTGCATTGGCTCCATCAGGCGCAATTTGCCGGGTTCTACATGGCCCTGGACCGCGGTCTTTTCAAGCGCGAGGGCCTGACCGTTGAGTTGATTCCTGGTGGCCCGGGCGTCAATCCGATCGAGGCTGTCCAGCAAGGACGGGCTGATGTGGCGGTGGCGTGGATGGGAGAGGCATGGCGTCATGCGCGTTCGGGGCCGCCGCTTGTCAATGTGGCGCAAATCGCTCAGAAGTCGTCTCTCGGGCTGCTGTGCCGAACCCGCGAAGGCATCGTCAGCTTCGCGGATCTTCCAGGCAAAACAGTGGGATTTTGGGGCCTGCAGGATGACGCGCTGATCCGGCAGATGGCGCGCAGCCAAGGTCTCGATCCCCAGGCCATCCGCTTTGAGTTACAAGCACCGAACGCGGTCGATCTGATCAGCGGAAAATTTCCCTGCGTCACGGCGATGGCCTACAACGAAAAGTTGCTGGCTGAAGCCGCTGGGCTCACTGACCGGGAGACCCTGTGGATTACCCCCGAGTCCATAGGTCTTACCCACCTTGAGGACGGGCTGTATGTTCGCGCAGACCGTCTCCATTCGGCCGCCTTCAGGGACGAGCTGGCTCGCTTGCTGCGCGCCTTGCGGGAGGGTTGGGCACAGACGCGGTTGGCGCCGTCGCTGTCGATTCAATACGTGCTGCGCCACGCGCCGGACGCAGACCGGCAGCATCAGCTGCATATGCTCGATGCGACGCTTTCAATGATTCCGGCCGACCGCCCATTTGGTCTCTTGTCGCTTGGGCAGTGGGACGCCGAGGTCAGCAAGCTGATGGTTGAGTCTCCCCTGCCGCGCGAGGAGCACGAGAACCTGTGGTCACACGCGGTGTTCAACGAGTGGGCGGAGAAAGAGGGCAAGCGCAAATTTCTCAACCCTTCCACGCGCCACTATCTGGAGCAAATCGACGGGGGGACTTTTGTCAATCTGGCCCATTTTTTCGCCAAAATTCTCTTCGGAATAACGGGGTTCCTGGTCGCTCATCGGGCGGGTTATGGACCCTGGGGAAAACTTGTCATCGCCCTGATCACCCCGCTGGGCGGAGGACTGCTCAGGGATTTGCTGGTGGGTGGAGAAAACTGGCCTCCGAAATTTTTGGCCGATCCGACGGTGCCGGTCGCCATTATTGTGGCCTCGCTGGTGATCGGTGCGATATTGCGATATCGGCCGGCCCTGTTTGACGGCAAGGGCTTCAACGCCCTGACGCGCTATGGACCGCTGATCGTTATCCCATTGATCGCGATGAAGTCGGTGCTGGTCGCCATCAGTGGCAATTTGCATTGGGTCTGGGCCATTCTTTGTGCCGCGATCGCGGTGTCGGGCGGCGGGATTCTTCGAGACCTGCTGATGAACAAGGAGCCCGCTTCGATGCGCCTGAGCGCAGGCATTGAGGTCGCGGCCGCATCAGGCGCAGCCGTACTTTTGGCGGGCCTGTGGTGGGCGAATCAGTTCGAGAACACGCCCGTTCCGGTGTACCTGAGCATGGCGGCATGTGCGGTGGTGTCGGTGGGCGTCATGCTGTGGGGGATGCGGCGACCTAGCGTGGCCAATGGGCCTGCGCATATTGGTGCCGACCGAAAACTGAGTCAGCTTTGAGGGTGGCGCCACTTGGCGCATCGATGGTGAGGTGGCTTTTGGCTCGTTCCCTTGCCTTGGCCAGCTCTTCGATCTACTTGCAGCGGCCTAGTCTAGGCGCAGGTTGATGGTTTTTGCAGTCAGGGCTCCGGCACGGCACATCATTTGTTTTGCAGCGCAATGTCCGTCACACGCGATCCATGTAACATGATCTGAATCTGACGAGCTTGTGTTTTTATTCGGCCTATCCTGATAGCCGCGCTTCAATCTAGCCATGACAAGAATCCTATCCCTTCAAACCTTGATGCTGGTCGCAGCGCTTGCGCTGACCGGCTGTGCCGCCACCAACTACGGCGACGAGCAGTTGCAGCTTCGCATGGCCACGGTCGGCAAGGACATCATGTGGGTGCCGTCCAAGGTCGATATCGTGCACAAGATGCTCGATGCCGCCCGGGTGCGGTCCGACGACATTGTTTACGACCTTGGCTCGGGTGACGGCATCATTGCGATCGAGGCCGCCAAGAGATACGGCGTGCGTGCGGTGGGTATCGAGTACAACGGCGACCTGGTGGCGCTGGCGCGAAGAAATGCCCAGCGGGCCGGCCTGCAAGAGCGGGTCAGCTTCAGGCAGGGCGATGTCTTCGTCGAGGACTTTTCCGAGGCAACGGTCGTCACCCTCTATATGGGCGAGAGCATCAATGCCCGCTTGATGCCCAAGCTGCTCAAAATGCGTCCGGGCACGAGGGTGGTCTCCAACACCTTCCGCATCGAAACCTGGATTCCCGATCAAGAACTTCAGAGCGCCTCAGGCGATGTGGCTTTTCTCTGGACGGTCCCGGCGCCGGTCGAGGGCCGCTGGGACTTGAGCGGCATTGCAGGCGCTAGGCTTGTCACGCTGGATATCAGCCAGAAGAAGCAGTTCTTTAACGCCAGCATCGACTTCGACGGCAAGCGGGTGGCGCGCATCGAAGATGGGCGGCTGGCTGGCACGCAGATGAGCCTTGAATTTACCCATGCCAACAAGAAATACAGCCTGCGCGGCCAGGTACAAGGCTCGCGCTTTTCAGGGCGCCTCAACGACGATCCTGGCCAGCCGATCAGTGGCGTGCTGCGCCCCTGAAGGGCGCACAGCCGGGCGTGGCTAAAACAGCCCGACGATGCGCCCGTCTTCGTCAACGTCGATGTTGGAGGCTGCCGGCTGCGCCGGCAGGCCCGGCATGGTCATGATCTCGCCGCAGACCAGCACCACGAATTCGGCGCCGGCGGCCAGCCGCACTTCGCGCACATCAATGTCATGGCCCTCGATCGCCCCCAGCTGCTTGGGGTCAGTCCCCCAGGAATAGGGCGTCTTGGCAATGCACACCGGCAGGTGGCCATAGCCCTGGTCCTGCAACTTTTGCAACTGCGCGCGCACCTTGGAGCCAGCCGCCAGGCCCTTGGCGCGGTAGACCCGCCTGGCCACCGTCTCGGCCTTGTCCCACAAGGATGCCTCATCGGGATAAAGATAAGCCGGCTTGGGGTCGGGGCCGGTGGACTGGGCCACCACGGCGCGCGCGAGTTCTTCGGCGCCGGCGCCGCCCTCGGCCCAGTGCCGGGCCAGCACCATGGTCACACCGGTGGCGGCCACCCGCTCGCGCACCATGGCCACCTCGGCCTCGGTGTCGTGTACAAAATGGTTGAGCGCCACGACGCAAGGCAGGCCATAGACCTGGCTCACGTTTTCGATGTGGCGCTCCAGCGAGGCGATGCCCGCTGCCAGCCGCGGCAGGTCTTCGCGCGACAGCTGTTTGACGTCGGCCCCGCCCTGGTACTTGAGGGCCCGCACGCTGGCCACGATCACCGCCGCCGAGGGCCACAGGCCTGACTTGCGGCATTTGATGTCGAGAAACTTCTCGCCCCCCAGGTCGGCGCCAAAGCCCGCTTCGGTGACCACCCAGTCGGCCAGCTTGAGCGCGCTGCGGGTGGCCATGACTGAGTTGCAGCCGTGGGCGATGTTGGCAAACGGCCCGCCATGGATGAAGGCCGGGTTGTGCTCCAGGGTTTGCACCAGATTGGGAGCGATCGCATCGCGCAGCAGCGCGGCCATGGCACCGGTGGCCTTCAGATCGGCGGCGGTGACCGGCTGCCCGTCGAGCGAGGTGGCCACCACGATGCGCGCCAGCCGCGCCTTCAAATCGCCCATGCTGGTGGCCAGGCACAAAATCGCCATGACCTCGGAAGCCACCACGATGTCAAAGCCATCCTGGCGCACATAGCCGTTGCCCGGCCCGCCCATGCCGACCACGATCTCGCGCAGCGCCCGGTCGTTCATGTCGACCACCCGCTTCCAAGTGATGCGCCGCGCGTCGATGCGCAGCGCATTGCCATGGTGGATGTGGTTGTCGATCAGCGCCGCCAGCAGGTTGTGCGCCAGCGCGATGGCTTGAAAGTCGCCGGTGAAATGCAGGTTGATGTCTTCCATCGGCACCACCTGGGCCCGCCCGCCGCCGGCGGCCCCGCCCTTCATGCCAAAAACCGGGCCCAGCGAAGGCTCGCGCAGGCAGACGATGGCGCGCTCACCGATGCGGTTGAGCGCATCGCCCAGGCCCACCGTGGTGGTGGTCTTGCCTTCTCCGGCTGGTGTGGGGTTGATGCCGGTCACCAGCACCAGCCGGCCGTTGGGACGGTCCTCTAGCGTGCGCAGGTGGGGCAGGCTGATCTTGGCCTTGTGCTGGCCATAAGGCACCAGGGCCTGGGTCGGCAGCCCCGCCTTTTGTGCAATGTCTGTAATCGGCAGCAAAGGGGTGGATTGGGCAATTTCTATATCGCTGGGCATGGTGTGTCTCCGAGATCAGCCTAGATCATGCCGCATCTGCAGCCCTGGCGTCCGGTTTTGCGGCCCTTGACCGACTTGTGGGGGCAGTGTTCTCCCGGGCCATCGTGTCCAATGGACTTGGTTAACATTGTTGGGCGCACCCTGCCGGCCGCCTTGTAGGGTCGGTTTTGGGCAGACCTCGAATCAGGAGACAAAAATATGACCGAGCGACAGATCCCCCTTCCAAGCCGCCGCGACGCGCTGTTTGCATTGGCCGGCAGCTTGCCGTTTGCGCTGGCTGCCCAGACCGGCGGCTTCCCCCAAAAACCGGTGCGCATCGTGGTGCCCTATCCGACGGGTGGCTCCAACGACGTGATCGCCCGCCTGTTGGCCCAGCAGCTGCAGGAGCAGTGGGGCCAGGCCGTGGTGGTCGACAACAAGCCCGGGGCCGCCGGCAACATCGGGGCGGCCGAGGTGGCCAAGGCGGTGCCCGACGGTCACACGCTGCTCTTGACCAACATCAACATCACCTCGATGAACCCGGCGCTGATCGCCAACATGCCCTTCGATCCGCAAAAAGACTTTGCGCCGATCTCGCTGCTGGGCACTACCTCCCTGGCGCTGGTGGTGCATCCGAGCGTGCCCGCCAACACGGTGATCGATCTGGTGAACCTGGCGCAAAAAGAGCCGGGCCGCCTCAACTACGCCTCCAGCGGTAACGGCAGTCCGCAGCACATGTCGGCCGAGATGTTCAAGGCCATGACCCGCACCCAGATCACCCATGTGCCTTACCGGGGCGCCGCGCCTGCGGTCAATGATCTGCTGGCCGGCCAGGTGCAGCTTTCGGTGGGCGTGGTCAATCAGCTCATCCCGCACATTCGCTCGGGTCGGGTGCGCGCCCTGGGCGTGACCAGCCGCAAACGCCTGGCCCAGCTGCCCGACGTACCCACCCTCGATGAGTCGGGTGTGCGCGGCTATGAAAGCGAAATCTGGCTGGGCCTGGCCGCGCCAGCGGCCACGCCTGTAGCCCTGATCGAGCAGCTCAATCAGGCGGTGCGCAAGGCCTTGTCCAGCCCCGAGATTGCCACTCGCCTGCAAGGGCAGGGCATTGATGTGCTGCTGAGCACGCCGGCGCAGATGCGCCAGCGCGCCCTGGACGACCTCAAGCGCTGGGGCGAGATCATCCGCAGCGCCGGCATCAAACTGGAGTGAGACCTTGAGCGCATCCGAAGCCGCCGGCCCGCGCCGGGACGTGCCCCAGCCCTCCCAGCCCAGCGGCGCGGTTTGGGGCAGCGATGTCATCGCCGACCTGCTGCGCGAGCTGGGCATTCCTTATGTCTTGCTCAACCCCGGCGCCAGTTTTCGCGGCCTGCACGACAGCTTGGTCAACCACCTGGGCAATGAGAAGCCGCAAATGCTCATCGTGTTGCATGAAGAGCATGCGGTGGCGATCGCCCATGGCTACACCAAGGTCACCGGGCAGATGCTGGCGGCGGTGTTGCACAGCAATGTCGGATTGATGCACGGCAGCATGGCCATCTTCGATGCCTGGGCCGACCGGGTGCCGGTGCTGGTGCTCGGCGCCACAGGCCCGGTCGATGCCGCCAAGCGCAGACCCTGGATAGACTGGCTGCATACCGCGCAAGACCAGGCTGCTTTGGTGCGGCACTTCATCAAGTGGGACGCGCAGCCGGTCTCGCCGGCCGCCGCGCAGGAGGCCTTGCTGCGGGCCTGGCGCACTGCCGATACCGCGCCCAAGGGGCCGGTCTATGTTTGCCTGGACGCGAGCCTGCAGGAGATGCAGCTGCCTGCGCCCATGCCTACGCCCGATGTGCAGCGCTACCGGCCGCCGCGCCCCCCGCTGCCGGCCACCGAGGACGTGCGGCGCGCTGTGCAAGCGCTGGTCTCGGCGCAGCAGCCCGTCATTCTGGCGGGCCGTGTGTCGCGTTCGCAGGAAGGCTGGCAGGCGCGGGTGGCCTTGGCCGAAAAGCTCGGCGCTCGGGTGCTGACCGACCTCAAGGTGGGCGCTGCCTTCCCCACCCGTCATCCCCTGCACACCGGCCCCGCAGGCTTTTTCCTCACGCCGCCGGTGGCGCAGGCCCTGCGCAGCGCCGACGTCGTGCTCTCGCTGGACTGGCTGGATCTGGCCGGCACGCTCAAGCAGGCCTGGCCCGATCAGCCTGTGCCCGCGCAGGTGATCTCGGTCTCGATGGACCATCAACTGCACAACGGCTGGAGCATGGACCACCAAGGGCTGCCGCCGGCTGACATTTTCATGGCCTGCGAGCCCGAAGAGGCGGTCGACGCCCTGCTGGCCGCGCTGGCCGATCGGCAAGCCCCGCCGCTGCCCTCAGCGCCTGCTTTGGCGGCCTTGCCCAGCCCCGAGCCGCAGGACGAGCTGGCGGTGGCCACCGTGGCAGCGGTCTTGCGCCAGCACGTCAATCCGCAAGAGGTCTGCCTGCTGCGCCTGCCCTTGAGTTGGGGCGGTGAGATGTGGGACTTTGAAGGGCCGATGGACTTTCTCGGCTACGACGGCGGCGCCGGCATAGGCTCGGGCCCCGGCATGGTGGTCGGCGGCGCGCTGGCACTCAAGGGCGGTCCGCGCCTGCCCGTAGCGGTCATCGGTGATGGCGACTACCTGATGGGCGTGACCGCCTTTTGGACCGCCGCTCATGCGCGCCTGCCGCTGCTGGTCATCGTGGTCAACAACCGCTCCTACTTCAACGACGAGCTGCACCAGGAGCGGGTGGCGCGCGAACGCGGCCGGCCGGTGGAAAACCGCTGGATAGGCCAGCGCATCGACGACCCCGCCCCCGACCTGGCCCGCATGGCCCAGGCTCAGGGGCTGGTGGGGCTGGGGCCAGTGCGTAGCGCCGGCGAACTTAAGCAGGCGCTGGCGCAGGCCCTGCCGCTGGTGCGCGGTGGGCAGGCTGTGGTGATCGACGCCCATGTGCGTCCCGGTTATGTGCCGGCCATGAGCCAAGTCATGACCCGCTCACAGCGCTGAGCTCAGGGTACGCCATGGGGCGGCCCTAGCGGCTGGGCACGACCGTGCCCACGACCAGACTGTGGCGATGCTGACTGGACTGGTCGTCGAACCTTCGTTTTTGACTTGTCCCTTTCTGCGGTCTTTGCTCCCTCAGTGGCTCCGACCATCTGCGGGTCGTTTTCGGCCATCTGTCCACGCGGGCAAAAGGCTTTGCCTAAATTTAGTTAAATAATATTAATTCCATCCTATTTGTAGTCTCTAAAAATTAACATCGGTCGCTTTGAACAGTGTTGGGAGAATCCGATGAGATCAAAGCGATTGGCAGCGCCTGCTCTGGCTGTAGCCGTGGCCGTGTTGGCAGCTTGTGGTGGAGGTGGTGGTGACAGCCCCAGCGCAGGCGCCTCAACGTCCACGCTGTCCGGCTTCGCCGCCAAGGGCACACTCAAATATGCGACGGTTTCGGCTTACGCCGTAGGGGCCGACGGAGTCGTTGCGAGCAAGCCTGCAGTGCCTGCAACTGAAACAGATGACAAAGGGATTTATGAGATCACGGGTCTGGCGCCCGGCCAGCAGTATGTGGTCAAGGTCACGCCCAACAGCAAGACCGTGCATGTGGACGAGCTCAAGGGCGAGCAAAAACTGTCCGATGCTTTTGTACTGAGCGCTGTCGCCAAGCCTTCTAACGGTGTGAACACCGTGAGCATCACCCCTTTCAGTCATCAGGTGGTCGTCGCCGCTCAGAACGCCGGCGGCTTGAGTGCCGACAACGTTTCCAAGGCCAAGGCGGTGGTGACAGAGCTGATCGGCTTTGACCCTGTCAGCGTTCCTAAAAATGACGACAGCAGCGCGCAGGCCAAGCAACTGAAGGTGTTATTGAGGGCGGTCTCGCAGATGGCCAGTGATGGTGCCATTGGCTGCGCCTCGGCCACCGACAAAACCGCTTGCGTGACCGACAAGCTGGCTTTGGCCACCAGCACCACCAGCCTGAAGCTTCAGAAAGACAACCTGGATGTATCGCTTGTCTTTAAAACAGCAGTCAACCAGTCCCTCGTTGAGGTTCAAAAGACCAATCCAAACATCAACCTGAGCGATATGGCTAACGTGCTGGCTAAGCTCGAATGCAAGAGCAGCTGCGCGCCGGTCAAGCCCATTGATGGTGGGGCTGCAGCAGCGGTTGCGTCGGTCAAAGCGGTCCTTGACGAAGTCCGTACCGACCTCAATTCTTTGTTCAGCAATGACGGAGTCACCGAGAAGTCCAAGGGTAAATTCAATGCACAGGCTTATCAATTCAAACAGGTCGCCGAAACGGTTCAGCTGGGGGTTTTGGGCTTGACCCAGCGCGACTTGCAGGCTTTGCTTTTGGGCGTGCAGATGTTGAGCGACGTCAAGCTCGGTGTCCCCAACGCCAGCTACAGCAAAGGAAAAATTTTTGGTGACCTGGATGTCTTTGTCGGCCTCAATCCTACCCAGGTCGGTGGCGCAGGATGCACCCTGTACAAGGACGCTGGGACGCAGACCCAGGCTACCACCGCAGCCGAAGCCAATTACATCGGATGTTCAGGCCGCTTCGGTCGTGTCGCGGTGCAGGACTTCGCCAACAACAAAACGGCCTACACCGAATGGCGGCACGGCTTCACCATCACCCCAGATGCAGCCACCCCAGGAAGCTACAAATACGATGCCAGAGCCATCAAAACCACCTGGACCTGCAGTGGCCAACCGTGGCAAAACGGTTCAGGTCTGGGTGCTAGCGGCTTCCCCTGCGGCCCAAAGACCAATGAGTTCCCTCAGACTGATTCGGCGGGAGTGAGGGTGACTCATTCGGGCGTTTTCAGCGCTTCCCTGTCCAGTTCGGCGGTTGGTTTAAGGTTGACCGGTGACTTGCCTCCAGGTTTCGTGGTGGCTGGTGGCCTTGGAACGCCAGTGTCATCGAGGGTGTCGCTGGCTACCGATTCGTCCAAGAGCACCTGGGACCTGACGGTTGTCGGAGACGCTTTTGATGCTGCGGGCGAACCTACTCGCATCAGCTTGAATGGCGAGATACGCAAGCTTCAGGGAAGTAACTTGCTGAGCAGCATCGCTGTCGCGCCGGGATCCTTCATAGACGATGCGCAAAAGGCCCTGAGGCTTGAGGTCACACTTACCGGCAATGGAAGTGACAACTCAGTCCAGGCCAAAGGCGTTTTGACGGCTGACTCTCCCGTGACCGATCGATCAAGGACAGACACGGTTCCATCCCGGATGAAGTTTGAAGGCGCCCTGACCAATGTGGCCAGCGGTGGTGGTCGGACCGAATTTCTCCAAGGCACCTTAGAAACAGTGCTCTCCAAATATGAGCAATACGACGCCACAAAACCTGAGTCGGCCAGTAACACCGCAGACCTGACGGTGGCTTTCACGGGCTCTGTGAATGTTCCCGACCAGCCCCGACTGGAGTTGGTCTTGTCAGCCACCGGGAAAAACCATGACACCAGTAGCTTGAGCAATTTGTCCATCACCTACAACCGCTGGGCGGGGCCGACCAAGTCGCGAGCCATCAATCTGACGATCGAGCGCACCCCCGCTGCGGCAAGCGCCCCGGCGCGCGAAAGGCTGACCTTGCGTGAAGCGGGCAGTGGCTTGTCTATGGTCTACAACAGGGGCGATGCCAACGTAGATCTACAGGCCGGCGGCAGCAAGATCGGTGTGCTAGAGATGTCTAAAGGGCTGGCCACCTTCACCGACGGTACCGTGGTGTCGATGGACCTCGGATGGTGATTTGATCTCTTTGAAGCATCAAGAGCCGGCGGTCAAGCCGGCTCTTTTTTTGGAGCTCACTGGCATGGTTGTGCGGCAAGCGCTGGGGCAGGCCAGACCGCGGCCGACGCAGGCTTTGGTGATCGCCATCCTGTTGGGCTGCACTTTGGCTCAGGCCCAGCCTCGTGATACCGGCGCAGCAGCGCCCTTCGAGGCAGAACGAACGAGCGGCGCCGCACCAGCGGCCCAGGCCTGGTCTGGGCTGGATGTGCGGCAGTGGCGCTTTCAGTTGCGTTCGGACCTGCACAGCGATGCCCTTGAACTGCGCTACTTTGGTCAGAAAAATTGGTCTGACAATGCGCGGCCCCGATCGGGTATGAACCTTGTACAAATCGATCAGAGCGTGAGCATGTCGGTGGGCAGCAGCGCTCAAGGCCATCAATTGGGCTGGACCCGCAGGCAGATGGGCCGCTTGGTGGCCAGCGAAGACACGGTGCGGCGCATGGGGCAGATTGACCGCGGCGAGCATGCACCAGAGAGTTGGAACTGGCGTCCCGACCTTCTTCTCAAAGGGTTTTCAGGTGAAGGCCTGGACTGGACTTATCGCAGCTTCTCCGGTGCCGGTTGGTCATGGGAAGGCGGCTTGCAGTGGCTCAGGCTGTCGCGACTGTACGGCCGAGAGCTCACGGGGACGGTCAGCTATGACGCGGCAGACCAAAGCTATGGCTTTCAAGCACAGAGCTTGCAGGTGGGCTCGAATCTCAAGCTGCCTTTTCAAAAACCAGTGGAGACCTTGGGGCAGGCTCTGCTTGTGCATGGGCACATCCATTGGCGCAGCGAATCCTTCGGTCTGTCGGCAGGCCTTCGGGACTGGGGGCAGCTGCGGTGGGCAGGCCTTCCCCAGCAGGTCTTGCGCTTGAACTCAAGCACCTCGGAGCGTGACGAAAATGGTTTTATCGTCTACAAGCCGTCCATACAAGGTCAAAACAGTCAGCCGGTAATTCGGTGGCGTGCGCCCTATACCTTGGATGTGGCAGCCCATTGGCGGTTGGGGTCGGCAGGGCAGTTCTCACTTCAGGGCGAGCGTGTGCCCGACTTTGGGTGGCTTCCTTCCCTTCGGTGGAGCCGTTCCTTGGGGTCACTCGACGGGGCGCTGCAGTGGCGCATGCATCAGCGTGACTTGTTGATGCAGGCACAGTGGCATGGCTGGAGCGTCGCCCTGTCGTCCCAGAATTTCAGGCGCAAGGCCCACAGCCAAGTGTGGACCCTCGCCTACCTGCATCGATTCTGAGCGCCCCTAGGCGCGCTTGCGCCCCCAGCAAAATTTAAGTCTCAAGGCTTCTTCAGCCCCACGCCCTTGTTCACGAACTGATAGGTGGCTACCTTGCTCAGGTCAACTTCGCCGGCCTTGTACAGGCCGGCCTTGACCATCTGTTCGTAGAAGTCTTTGACGCGGGCCGGGTTCATCGCGCCGATGCCGTTTTTGAGGGCCTCGCCGGATTCCACGATGCCTTGCGACTTCATCAGCGCGACTGAGGCTTCCATCTCGGCCACGGTCATCTCGGGGTTGTCTTTCATCATCAGGGCTGCTGCGGCCTTGCGGTCGCCACTGAGGTAATTGGCCCAGCCCTGCGCCGAGGCATCGACGAAGCGGCGCACCAGGTCGGGCTTGGTGCGTACCAGTTCGCTGCGTGTTTCGATCAAGGTGGAGTAGGTGGAAAAGCCATGATCGGCCAGCAGGTGCACCACCGGCTTGAATTTGCCCTGGTTCTCTACATAGATGGGCTCGGCCACCGAATAGGCCTGCTGTATCGCCTTGGGGTTGGCCAGGAAGGGCCCGAGGTTGTAGTTGTAGGGCTTGAGGGCTTCGTCCTTGAAGCCGTGCGTGACCTTGAGCCACTGCCACCAGCTGAACTGCCCGTCTTTGGCGATCAGTGCGAGGGGCGCGCGTTTGAGCGCGTCGAATTTTTCATAGCCCTGGCCCGGGTGGGCGATCAGCGCCTGCGGGTCTTTCTGGAAGATCGCCGCCACCACCACCGTGGGCACCTGGTTCTTCACGTTGTCAAAGCTGTGCAGCAAGTTGCCCGTCATCAAAAAATCGATGCGACCGGCCGGCAGCAGCGGCCGGTTGTTGACCTGCGGCCCGCCTTGTTGGATGGTCACCTCCAGCCCGAACTTCTTGTAGGTGCCGTCGGCCACTGCCTGATAGAAGCCGCCGTGGGCGGCCTGGGCCTTCCAGTTGGTGGCGAAGGTGACTTTGTCGTCGGCCAGCACGGCGCTGCCAAAAAGGCTCAGGCCGAGTAAGAGCAATTTGCGCATCGGTGTTCTCCAGAGGTTTCAAAC
>Ga0164293_10000837_pt1 | contig 25588 bp, 16 predicted proteins | sample GEODES118metaG_FD_111487 | JGI IMG/M metagenome (GOLD analysis project Ga0164293, IMG submission 111487) | Eutrophic lake water microbial communities from Lake Mendota, Wisconsin, USA - GEODES118 metaG | ecosystem: Environmental > Aquatic > Freshwater > Lake | place: USA: Lake Mendota...
GTAATTGTTAACTTATTTGCATTCAACGTATAAGTAAAACCATACTGAAATAATTTGTATAAATTGTCAATCAAAGTTGTTCTCCATAAATAAGTGGTAGGTGCGTCATTAACACCATAACCCTGATAAAAATATTGATTAATTATTATATCATTTCCAATTTTCAATCTGAGATACCATTGAGAATTAATTGAGTTTAAAATACAATCGTTAATTGTTAATCCTGATTGAGATAAGAAGTTATTTATTCTATTATTAAAAATTGATGTAAAATCACTTACATCCGTATCACCGTTCAGCCAAGGGTATATGAAAAATTCTGTAAATTCTGTTGTACAATCATAATCGAAAATATTCGTTATAATAAAACAAGGATTTGCGGGAACAGGAACAATTTCACAACCCCTTTGTCTCCTATACACAAATTTTTGTCTATGAAAGATTGAATTTTCGAATCTAACACCTGAATTCCAAATTGTTGTTGCAGGTACCATATTCTCAATCAATCTCATCCAATAAGGACCCAATGCGTCAACATACTCAATTAATTTTTGATATGTATATTTGTTGTTAGGAAGGCCCACAGTTTGTTCCGATTGCAGATATTTCCAAAAAATTGATTGTAGTGTAAGGTATCCACTTGTCTTACCATCTGATGAATACAATCTATTTCTTGTATTAATCATATTCTGCCAAAAGGTTTGTGTGAACTCAAAGAATGTTTTGGTTTGAGGTTGGGGGTCGATATAGGTATCGTCTACACCATAAGGAAATAAGAAATCAGCAGTAAATCCTGATTCAGGTATTGGGTACCCATATCTGTTTGATTGGTCCCAAACATCATAAGCAAGTCCTTGTCCAGGGTTTAAGAATATATCAACATTTTTTACATTAAGTACAAGTTTTTCACTATCAGTAAAATAATAAGAATTGTAGCCAGATTCAGTCGAAACTCTTAATCTATCATCTGATGACACCCAAGACTTCACGTTATCGGATACTTTTCTCAATTTAAACCCTTCTTGCATATATGGGAACTGTCTATACCTATCCAAATAAATTTGACCATAGGTAAAAGGTTGTAATTGATTTTGAACACTAGTGGCCCCCGTTACTGTATTTCCGTTTAACACTAACTGACTTGGACTTCTGTGTTGTGGTGTTTGTTCATACCAACCAGCACCCTCTTGAAAAAAAGTTGAATTAGGTCCAGGTCCATTATATGGTGACTTCGGGAATCCAAAATCGTCTACAGGGTAATCCACTCTTGAAATGTTTATATCTGTGTATTGAGTAGAAGTAGTATAGGCAGTAAATAAATCCCCCTTAATTTTGAAAGTATTTGCTGAATCAAGTGAGGGTATTATATTGACGTAAGTTCCTCCCGATAATTGTGCAAAGTTTTGATTAAACTTTTCCATATCAACTCTTTGGTCGGCTATGTAGATGTACTCATTATAATCAATCAACGCATCAGGTGCCCCAATTAATCTTAATAGGAATTCAACGGACCTACGAGTTCCTTTTGACTTAAAAAGATATGCAGAATTTAATATTAAATTTCTATAAAATTGATAATTTAACTCAGTTGGTGTTTGAGCCCTTGCATACCCTGGGTATTCAATTGTGTTTGTATTACCAAAAACAGACTCCAAGAAATTTTCGTTTGTGATTGGTGAGAAATTACTACTCCAACCTAATGTTTGTGCTAAATTAAAGAGCAACTGAGAAGGTATGTCATTCTGCGGAAAATAGTTTACACTATTCATATAAGCTAAAGCATCTATGAACTGTTTTACTTGGTCAAAACTTCTACCGTAAATCTGTAAAACCTTTTCAACCTTTTGGTCCAAAGTATCAAACTCTTTGATTGAATCAGATGTTAAAAATCTTGAGATAAGATTTGTCTTAAATGTATCTAAGTTTTCTGCAATGTCCGCTAACTGTTGGAGATAGTCATCAAATCTTGGTGTTCTAATATCCAAGTTCCATACACCATCTTTAGGCCAAGTTACCTGAATATAAGCAGTATAAAACTGTCCCGCTTCGTTCCTCTGTGGAACCTGAAAACTAGCAGTGAATTCAGGGCGAATCAATCGATTCAATAAGAATTTTTCAATTTCATCAAAGTCTTCTGCAAAAACTTTGTCCGCAACAAAATCATTTGGTCTAAGAATAAAATTGTCATACAGAGTTGTTGCACTTCCAAAAGGTTGTCCTGAAACAATTATACCCAACTGACCTGAACTCAAACTTTGTGATGGTGTAAGTCCAATTACTTGATATTCTAAACCCTGATATGACAAGGCATAATTCAAATAACTTTTTGTCATATTTCTATAAACTGACGCATCTATTTCTCTAACCATTAAGTTAGTAGTTGCACTTAAAGAAAATTCAATTAAAAATGGATTGTTAATACTATCGACAGGTACAATAAAACTTGTTTCGTTTTCAACAGAATCATATACAATGTTTGTAGCGGTGGAACCAGTAACAAAATCATCTGATGTGAATACAACCTCTAACGCGGCTGGAAAATAATTAATAATTTTTGTTATTGAAACACTAAATCTTTTTGCCAAAGAACCATATAATGAAAAGTTAAGAACTTCTGAAACATCATAATTTGGATATACTCTAAATTGAGATTGTTGGATTCTTCTACTTTCCAACACACTATTAACGTCCAAATCCTCCAAACTTATTGGCTCAGAGAATGTACCAATTGAAAAAGTTCTATTAACTTTTTCAGTGACAGAAGTAGTAAAATCAAAAACAGCAGAAGTCAGACCTCCCCCATCAACAACTTGAAATCCAACAATGTTGTCAAAAACACCAGTACCGTTGCCGGGTCTTGGGGGATAAAAAAACTTATTACTGTTAGTCGCCATTAACCTACTATTGATGTAAAGTTTTTAGTAAAATCAATATTTGTACCTCTATCCTGACGAACCTCAAAAAGAAGCGCGTTAAATTGGTCACGAATTTCGAACAAGTTGTATTGTTTGTAAATGTTATTATTTTCGTCGTACATTGTGTAGATACCATCATCAATAGATTTAGTTTGATTACCAAACAGAGCAATTGCAAGAGATGACGTATCGTATTCTACAATATCAATTTCTATTGTTACAGGATTGAAATATGTGTTGGACACTATAATACTTTGACCTGGTTGACCAATGAACGGAGTTGCATTTGGTTTGTTAGTAGGTGATGATGATGGTGTTACTGTTAGAAACAACAAGTTTGTTGTACTGTCAGTATATCTGTAACGTACAGATTTTTGAGTCGTGTTTACCTGATTAACAACTATTGGTTCACAATAGAAACAAGATGTAACAACTCTAAAGAAATTAGGTATTTTACTTCCATCAGCATTTAGATATTCAATTCTGAATCCTATCAGTCCTTGCGGGATAAACTTGTTTCTGTATGCTTGTGGAACGTTGTTTAAGTCAACTATAATACCCTTGACGTTCGGCAATGCGCTCAAAACACCACAATCTGTAATTGAAGTTCTTATCTGAGCAGGCCTCAACATCAATGTATAAATTCCGATTGCATTGAAATTATCAGCAGGTAAAGTTAAATTGTATAATCCTCCGAGAACTTCAACATTTGGATTACCACCTGTGTTTGCGTTGTTGAAGTAAGGACGTAGAACCGATGGTGCGTCTAAAGAAGATAGAACGAAATTTTGTGTCTCATCCCTCGATGGAGTATAGACAACAACAATTTCAACATCCTCAGGGGACACGTCTGCAGGTCTAATGGTTCCGTATGTTCCAATTGCCATATTTTTTAGTTATTTTTATAAATAGTTTATCCCTTTTTTTCTATGATATAATATCCATATCCGTAGTTAATCATATCATTTAAATTATCGACTTCACCCAATCTTCTTACAGGTTCGTAAGCTGAGGATTTACCCCTTTCAACAAATACGTCTGTATTAATTTGAGGTTGGTCTTGTATTTTCATCAATAAATTGTCTTTTGTTATGGGTACCGCAGTTATATTATCGGGTGTGAATCCGCTTGAACCCTCAAAATATATTGTTTCACCATTCACATAATCATAATAATCGACCCCTTGAATTGTATATCCTGTAAACACAGTATTTATATTTGTTACGGCACCCAAGATTTGATTTCCTTGTATAACAGGAACACCAATGATATATGGTATTGAACCGTATTGTTGTAACTCACTTAATCGAGAAGTTGTGGTTCCCGATACTGTAAAGGGAACAGTTTCATAATCTGAGGTTACTTGTGCTGCAACAGTATTGATTGCATCCCCAGAAAATATGTAATCGTAACTTACAGGTGTTGCTGACCAACTACCTCCAATCGGTTGGAAAAACGCTCGCCCTTTTGGATTATATATTACTGCGTTTTTATATGGTACGGTTATAACTTTATCAACAGTATTAACACCAAATGGGTTAGTTTGTTTCATAGTGATTGTATAAGCACTTTGCGTTAAAGGATATGTGTGTGAAATTGTCCCCCCTGAAAATACTTCAACGGGACTTTCATCACCCCAATTTATTTGATAAAAAGAAAATTCCAAAAATTTCTTTAAATCAGATGAAGTGTTATATACCAAATATGTGTATGGGTCTGTAGTCGTAGATGAAAATAAAAAATTTGTCGTTACATCAGATTGTAAGGCGGCACCATCAAAGGGAGTATAATAACCCATATCGATTGTTGTTTGGGTTATCATAATAGGAACTGTCAGTCCTGTCATAATAGAACTTCCGTTTGGTCCCCCACTCAAAACTTGAGACATTCCCGAGTAAACCCCATAGGTCTTCCCACTGATTGTCACTTGTGATAAATCAGATTTTATAAATTCAGGTGATATCGTAAATCTATAATCCATTATGGGTTTACATATTCATACCATTTTATTGGATTGGTATTGGTACCAACTCTTTGGAATGTGGTTGTATCATAAACAACGTAGGTCTGTTGTTCATAATCCAAATTAACTTGATAATAAAAATCAAATAAAGAATTCGCATTAAATGCGTTCGAAACATTTAATGATTGAGGTTTGTTAATCATTTGTGAAAAACTACCTGTTTTAGCATTCCAAAATTTACAGGACATAAAAAATTTATCGAGGTCCAAAGTAGTTCTTGATTTCAACCAATAAATAAAGAAACCTTCTTTGTCACCTGTATAATCAAGTTTGTAAACAGGTTTCTTTATTGTTACAGCGGTTCCTTGCATATCGGCAGGCATTCTTTCACCTTGTGTTGTAGGTAATACTATTGTCAAAAAATTTGTTTGTTGTCTATCACTTGGTGAATCATAAAAATCCAATTTCCAAAATGATTTTTCAAATCCATCACTGAAATAATAAATCTCATCAGTTGTAAATCCTTCAGACCTATAATCTAAAATCCAATTTTGAGTTGAGGCTGAAGTTGTTAATGTGCCACCCGAAAAGAAATAAAATTGGTAATTTATATCCGTATTGTAAGTTATTAAATTACCAGTTGAGGCGGTATAACCTGAATGAGCAAATCTATTTGTCTCAAAGTCAATTGGTCTTCCCGCAACCTCAGCAAAAATTTCATTCTCCAAAGCATTGATTTCATTTTCAGTATCAAGCAATTCCCAATCTAACTTGATTGGTAAGTTGATTACTTTGTCCTGACCTCTCGGTATTGTAATTTGAATCTTATTCACAGTCATCTATTAATGGTTGGTAAGAAATACTTGGATAACCTCCAAGGATACTCTGATAATTACTTCCCTCAGGTATTAGTTTGAATAACACATATTGAAATGGGTATAATGCATTATTCAAATATGGATAATCAACACCCCTATCATCATTGTCAAACTGACCAATTGAGTAAACATCTCTCCATCTGAATTCTTGGTCAGCTTGGGAATAAAAAGCACTGTTTGGTACATTGATAACTTGGTCGGCAATTCCTGTTTCAATATAGTTTGAAAAAACTTTTATTGGCATCGAATGGTGAACAGGATAATAATAACCTGGTGAATTTGTTGTTGGTGTTGATGTTGTAACAAAAATATCCTGATTAAATTTTATTTTTTGTATGTATTCTGAAACAATTCTTTCGTAGTGGTAATAATCATTCCACTCACAAAAATCTCCATAGAGAACATCACCAGGTTGTAACACCTGATTATAATAAAAAGTCTCAGTAGACCCGTTTGTTTGAGTGTAACTAGAGTAAGGTATGTTTGAATCCGATACACTATTTAAATCGTCCCACCAAAAGTTATTTTCTTTTGAGATATTCATAAGCCATCCTTGTTTCAAACCTGAAATCCCAAAGGGTTTATTGAAATAACCACTAAAACCTTTGTTTACTACAGATAAAAATATTTCTGAAACCTCCCTCTTTTGATTGTCGCTAATACCTGATAAAATCAAATCATTTTTAAGAGTAATAGAATATGAATAGGAAGATGTTTTTTGTGAAATTCTATTAAGATTATTAGGTGTTATAGAACTAAATTCAAATTGTTTTTCATTTCTAAACGGATTAACTTCAAAACCAATTTTGGTTATCTCAATATCATTTTCGTTGGCTAAAATAGTATGTTTACGTACATAATATTTAGACCTTGTTTCAAGATTATTGGGGTCAACAATTTTTTTGAACGTACCAAAACTCCCGACATCAAATGTATTACCTGTATATCCAACATTTAAAATATTGAAAACGGTATTGGAACTTTCGTAAGAATCATTTCCCAAAGACAATACGGAAAAAACATTTTGCGTGTCATATGAAATTGAAAGTTCGATGTAATCATTAACACCTAATCCGTGTGGCGCAAAACAATTAAAACTTATAACGTTAGCACTACCTTCAACCCCTTGTGTTATAACAAAGGGTATTCCTTCAGACGCCAAAAACTTTACTGTGTTACCATCGTAAGTGACCTCCATTTCTTGGTCAGGGTCATTTTCAGATGGGTAAGTAATATAATAAGTCCAATTGTATGTGTACGCACTTTGTGGTCTATACATAAAATGGTCTTCCATAACTCTTGGTCTGAAAAAATCAAACTCGTAATTTTGAGGATAACCTTTCCATATACCTGAAAGTTTAGACTGAGTTGCTTCCACATAATATAGATTGTATTGAAACGGTAGATACTCGGTTGTACCAGTATAGGTGTTGTCATATAAATAATCTACTTTAAAGGTTGGTCTATATCTGAAACTAGTTTGTTTTTCATCATCATACAACTGAGCTAAATTTATGTTAGCGTTTCTAACATATTCAACCAACTCTTTTTGCGTTTGATTAAAATCCAAACTTACTTGAGAAGAAACTTTAGGTGCAGATTTAAATTCCAAATAAGAAGGTACTATTTTAAAATCACTCATCACCTATGTAAATTTCTTTAAACTTATCCAAAGCGGATTTTCCATTTATCAAACCAAAATAGAAATGGTTTGGAGCGCCAACCAAAAATTTGGGAGGCCAAACACCTGATGATACATTCAAATTTCCTGAATTATCAACGTTGAATATATAACCTCTTGCGTTTTTTTCATTTACAAAAGAATTCGAACCAATGAAATAACTTGGTTGTGATATATTGGTTCTATCTAAAGACTGATATTTGTATCCAAATATATCGTTGGGTTGTGTTTGCCAGTTATTCAACTGTCCTCCGAATATATTCGTAAGTCCTGCAGGTTGATTTAACCCCCACTTGTAAAAAGGAACAGTTTGTGACTTAATACCATAAGTGTAAAGAAACGCATTTGCCGATGGGTTCGGTCTAAAGTTTATGCGGCCTGGTGAGATGAAATCCTTACCTTGTAAATCTTCAGTAGTAGAGGAAAAAAAGATTCCCATAACCGAATTTACGCCACTACCCAAAACTCTTACAGGGTCTGTAGAGGTATTACCAGTACTTTCGTAAGCATCAGGTGAAAATTTAATCACACCAAACTCAGAGTTTATTGAGAATGCTTGAACTAAATCTCCATCAGCCCTTCTTTCAGGTCTGGAAAATAATTGATTTACAACCGCGTTAGGGTCCCCAATTGTAACCAAATTTTTTAGAAATGAATTATTTGATATTCTTGATACCACAAATAAATTAACAATATCAGATGTGTCACCATAACTTGAAGGTGTGAGTTTATTAACCACATATCCTCTATCACTGGGGTCTAAACCAATCTGAGAAAAAATTACATTTTTAACACCCATATTAAGTAATGTCGTTGGGTATAATAAATTACGACTGTTGATTGCCCCTGAAGCACCTATGGGAGTAGGTAGCTTACCTATGAATTTATTTTGAACAGGATTCCAAGGACTACTTCTCATATAGAAGTTATTACTGTCATTATCAAAATAGACCATTTCTTTACAGAAAAGAAAATTTTCCAATTCATTTTTGGAGTTATAAATGGCTCTTGTTTGTATTGGAATTGTAAATAAGGTTCCGTTTATCCAATTATTTGTAAATGTTTGAGATAAAACCCCCCTACACAAACTATAGAAAAATCTGAATCTAACTCCCCACTCAGTAAATGCTATTATGTCTCTCTGTAAATAACCACCAGTAAGTTGTGGACCATCTTTCATAAACACATAACAACCCCTTTCAACATTGTCAGTTTCAATACAATCAGACTTTACACCAAACGTGACACCATCACCACTATAACATTGTAATGAAACCATATTAGCACAATCAAATGTCTCTAATACATTTGTGGAAGCAGGTAAATCTTCAATATCAGGTGGTGTACTTTCGAACCCACCTGAGTAAGATACTGTATCAAAGTCTTCTCCGTCAGTACTCAATTCATATATAGCAAAACCATTATTCTGTTGTAGTAAAGGTGTTACCGACTCCCAACTTGTCCCATCTAAAAAATCTGAAGTTGGTAGCCTGTCCGTTCTCATTACATTCAATAGTTTGGATGACATATTCAAAGGACTACCTGTGTACCTTGGAATTAATGAAAAACTTAAATACAAGCTTTCGGCGTTATTAGGATTATTATTATTTTTTGTGTAATAGTAATCAGCACCTGAAATATCCTCAGAGGCATCGTAGTTTGCAAATGAAGGGTTAACTGAATATGCGTTATTACCATTTATAGAAATTAGTGAACCCACACCACCTAAAGTTGGTCTACTAAACATAGAAGAAACATATCCAAAGTTAGAAGGAACACCATTTGACTCTGTGAATTTGAAAGACGTAAAATTTGTATTTTTATCCAAAGCGCTATAATAACCCACATTGAATGTTGTAAACGCCGAGTAACCATCACCAGCTCTAAAAAATTTTGATTGGTTAAAAATATCACTTTGCCCGTAACCCTGAACTGATATTGTAGAATTTGGTAACGCTTGAATTGGTATATTCGTTCTTGTTGAAGCAATAACTTCGATATCGTTTTCACTACCGAAACCGAATAACTTACCCAAACCATATTTGTTTTGATATTTTGGAGAATAAGGGTCAACCCCCCTTTGAAGAACTAAAACGTATTGACCCCCATAATTTTGAATTATGTCTCTATACCTAAATGTTTCACTGACTTGGTCTTTCCAACCCAAACCAGTTGCGTTATTTCTATTGAAAAAAACTTGTACTGATGAATTCAACAGACCTAAGAAACCATTATAATTTGGTGTTACTGAACAGGATGAAATAAGTGTGGCGGAACCTTGACCTGTAATGACAGGGGGAGTACAGGAACATATATCAATAATTTCAGGAATCCATTTTAAATCAAACGGGTCAAATGTTGAACTCAAACTTATTGTCTTTGGTCCCTCTTCACAATCATCATATGAAATCGATATTGTAATTTGATTGTTTAAATCAAAATCTGTTTCTACACTATATTTTTGACAAGTGTTACAACCAAGGTTTGACAGTAAATTAAATGCATCTGAAACGGTAATTGCAGTAACAACTTGAAAATACTCAATGTCGGATGGGTATTTGTAATTTGTTTCTGTTGAACCACTACTAAGAAAGTAAGTAACTGTTGAATTAGTTAACTGAGTATTCGCATATGTTACGGGAAATGAACCAGCTGTGGGAAACAAAGTTGTTCCTGAAATACCCGTAACGTAAGAACCATCTACTGTCTGAGCAGTATATAAATAATTTACATCTGACGTACTACCTGGATTAACAAAAGTTAAAAGTGTACCAGACTCAAAATTTTGTTGTGATAAAATTGTTAAGGAATTATCATAGTGTTCTATTGTCGAATTACTTGGGTTATCAAACGATACACTTATTCTATTTGTTTGGTCAAAATATTTTTTTCTCCCGTTGAAAATATTAATTCTATTTCCCAAAGGAATTTGAGTCGAGTTGGCAAATATTTTTCTTGGGATTCCTAACAAATTTGTAACATCAGGCAATCTTGATATTTCAGATTCTGTAGATTTGAACTCATATATCCTTTGTACTTGTTGAGCTCTAGTACCCATAGCCTGAGACATCACAAAAGATAAACTTGATTTGTTTGCATCTGAAAATGGGTCATTTGTTTTACCGTCTTCGTGGAACCAATAAAAATTTGGGTCTCCATTTCTATATCCAGCACTTGGTGGAGGTGGAGTAAATCTTGGTGCGTTGTAAATACCATCAAAGTAAACACCACTATTAGCAACTGGTGTTAATATCGAACTTGGAACTCCACCAGCACCTTCTTTTGTATCACCAGGTTTACAATCACAAGTTGAACACTCTGGGTATGTAATTTGAGCGAATCTTAATGGTCCAAATCTAAATTCTTTGATTTGTTTGATATTAACGGATGCCCTTATTGCAAGTACTAACATTGCGGCACCTGCAATAACAAAAGTAATAATAAGACCAATTGCAGGGAAGGATGTTGCCGCGGCTGCGAAGAATACCACAGACAAACCATACAGTAGATATAATAATACTGCAATTGCACTGTTTGGTCTTGAAGACACTAAATTATTCCAAACATAGGCTATCAGATAATAAACAACTAAAAATATCGGACCAATTAATTGAAATACCTGAAACAAGATTGAAAATAAAAAATATATCAAATCAAAATTCTTGAATCCCTCGTTTACAGGAAATTTGTTTACAGTTGACGCACAGTCATCATCATCAATTTCTTTTATACCGATGAATCTTGCTCGGTTATTACCTCTTTTATATTGGTCAATTAAAGAAGATACTGTGTAGATTTTATTATAATCGAATTCGTAAAAAGTATCCTCACAGTTAATTGCATTTTGTAATCTTTGATTTTGTATTTGAGTAGTTCTCCCTTGTGTATATCCACTCCAATCGAGGCCAAAATAGTAAGAACTTCTTAACTCTTGACCAACAATAGATGTCTCATCGTAATAATTTGGGTCATCTATTGAAGATGTCCAACCATATTCTTTAACATTCGGAACCAAATAATATGGTCGTCTAATTTTTTCAGTTGACACAGGTCCTTGGGACCATTTGATTTTGAATCTATATTTGGCTCTTGTTGGTACACCAATTTTTGGGTTGTTTGATAAAACTCTTGTACCATCTTCAGCGGTGACAACATAGTCCAAATTCATAGGAATCTGTGTAACCCAAGTCCCATCACCATCAATAACATTACCAGAATTTGGTAATCTATACTGTTCTAAAATAGGTCTACCTTCATCATCTTGGAATATTGTTTGTCTGATTGCCAATATCTGTCCAGGTCCTGAAGTGAGATTACATAAATTACCTAAATTATCCTTTGGTTTACAAGCAGCCTGAATCATACTAGGAGGACCATCTGCACCAAAAAAAGGTGCTGCAATTCTGAACTTATCTATTGTAGATATTATTGAACCAATAAAAACAGAAGTTGGTTCAATTTCAATATTAGCGTCTTCTCTTAAGTCAAAATCAACTCGGTTGACCGCTGCTAAACATTGATTTGGGTCACCCCAAAATGGAGAAATCTCGACTGTTTTATCTAAAACAACAATTTGAGGTAGAGTTTCAAAGTCTACTGAAGAATTAAATCTTTCTCCACCGACTTGTTCTGGTGTTGCTCTTCCGATTCTAATTAAATCTTGAGGTGTTAACGAAAATTCACCAATGTCACTTAGGTCTAAGTTCATTACAATAACTTGGTCACCCAAAGGGACACCCATAATCATATAGTCACCACTCTCGTTTGTGGTTACTGTATATTTGTAATATTTCTTATATAACTCTGAAGCTGTTGGGTCTTTTAAAACATCTCCTCTTGAAGGAAAAGTTCCTGTGGCAGCGTGATTAGGGTAAGAGGGTTCATAAGGTAAAACGTTAAACTTATAACCATCAGTATTTTCATTGTTTGGTAACGAATAATTGTAAACATCACTTATTACATCGTTTGTCGTATCTTGCTCTGTAATTGGTACAAACACTGTGATTTTTGCATTAGCAATACCCAAACCACCGTTAGCGACAACTCTACCAACTAGTAAACCATACTGTGAACAATCACGTGAATAAATTTGACTCTGCCCAATTTGAAGCGACAGGATTTCTAAGAATTCAAAATCCTGTTCTAATTGTAAATTTATTTGTTTGTTTACGCCGACTTGTGTTGGTATCCTATACGACTTTCCCATTAAGGTTTTTATGATAAATAGTTATTTTGGAATTTCTTATGAAATGCCTTGCCTATTAAAAAAATAACCTAAACGAGTTTTAAATAAAGTTGTTAAGAAAAAGAAACATTTTGGAAATTTTTAACTCTAACTTTAATATCTTTTTGAGGATACCTTATTTGGTAAACCTGAACAGGTTCGGCAAATATTGTGTCGTCAACAGGTCTTATAATCTTGAGTTCTGGGTCTGAATATTGCATCGATGTTTGAGCGGATGAATATTGTCCTCCAACTTTGTTGTCCACAACAATATCAGTCACCGTGATTACACCATTTTGGTTTTGGATAATACTTTTAAGTTCTGACAAATAAACATTTTGACCTAATTGTCTAACTTGTGGATTGAAATAATCCGAAATTCTATTTGCAATATCTGATACAATTTGACCCGAATTCTGCGTTGCATCTAACACAACTGAAATCTCGATTCCTAAATCAATAACCTCAGCAGAAATCACTGAGATGTAATCATTCATCATACGATAATTGGACAAATATGTTGCAACATTTTGTCTCAAAGTATTTGATACAATATTTGTCAATTTTCCCGATGAATCGTATGATAATAAATTGATAAGGATTTTATTATTATTTTCGGTCACAGAAACTTTTGCAGGTGCCCCAAATTGAGCTGGCATAACTCTTAATAAAGATTCATAATCATTAACAGTTACGGCTCTTTTTTGTGCTGAAAAATTGAATGAAACATAGTTTCTAATTTCTTCAACGTTAGGAACATTAGCACCCCCAATTGCTGCGATAGGATTTGTACATCTTAAAGAGTTGATTACAGATGAATTTGTTGTCTGAGATGGTCCATTCACAAAAAAAGATACTGTACCAACTTGATTGATAACATTTGTTCCTAAGTTGGTTGCTAAACCACCCCCAACTCTGTATTGAACAAAAAGGGTTGTATTTGGGGTTAGGGTAGAACCTAAAGAAAAATTATTTTGTAATGATTGTATATTAATTGGAATTCCCAAATTTGTAAAAGCATTTAGTTGGTCTTGAGCAGATGTTGAACCTCCACCAAATGTAAGTTTGGAATAACCCTCAGGTGTAAACTCAGATATGAATCTTGTGTTTGTTTGAATGTATCTACCAACTTTCACACCAGGGTCATCGGATACTTTAGTTGGGTCTTCAATAAAAATTCTATCTTCAGCTAAAGCATCAACTTCATACCATCTATTGGCTAAACCTAAAAATTCTGCCGTGGTTGGAATGTTTGTATAGTTTGTACCGTTCTTGAGTAAAACACTTGTAATACCAAGCACATTTTTATCAGGTAAAAACAACTCAAAAAATGGAATAACTTCACCTGGCCCAATTACCCTTTTGAAAACCTTAGTAAGTCCATTTACGACGGGTTCTCTTTTGGTAATTGTGTAGTTAATTAAATTACCGTTTGCATCAAAGTTTGGAATTTTTAATCTGTTTGGAAATCCCGAACTGTTGTATGGATTTGCAAAGTCTATATCTTGAGAAGTTTCAAAAACGATACCCGCTCCAAAAACTTGTGAACCTCTTGTAAGTGTTCCCAAATATCTTTCGTCCTCTTTGTCACCAAAAGCCGGTACTGTTATTGAAAAATCTACAACAGATACTGAAGGTCTCTGACCCGGAATTTTTAGTCCGTACGTCTTGGCAATATTGTAAATTGATGAACGTTGTTGAGCGTATTGTAGTACAGTTTCTTGAATACTTCTATCAATATGATAATGAAGGTTATCAGCAACCGCAGCGTTCAAATCCAAAAACACAGAGAATACCGAAGCATCATTGAAGTCCTGAATTAACTCAGGATAATAACTTTTAACGTAATTTTGTAGTTCTATCCTGATGCTCTCATAGTCTCTCGACGTGTAGGATATTGTTCTGTTTGCCATATAATCTTAAATATTGATGATGACGAAATCGCTTTGTGCGAACGCCGAATTATCTACACTATAATCTATTATAACTTTTGCGGTATACTCAGAAGTTCCTTTACCAGGTACTCTATATACTTGGTCCTTACCTGTGCCTACTAACTGTTTACCTTTCGCATATTCAACCTCAACACTTGGGTCGGCTGGTTCTATAGCGATTCTGTTAATCAATAAATTTGGCATAAATTTTTCAACAGAATCTCTTATGTCGGCTTCGATTGCATTTTCTGTAAGACCATCATAGGGTTCGAAAATAAATTCATACAATCTTGTTCCGAAGTCAGGTAAATAATATCTTGAGCCTCGTCTTGTAAGTATCAAATGCAATAAATCAGAACGAATTTGAGCAGCCGCAGTTTCAGTTAATAAAAGGTAGTCTCCCTTATTAGAATCCTCAAATGGAAAATTTAAACCATACGTAGTGCCGTCTGCCATACTCTATAAATATAGAAATATTATTTTTTAATTGTAGAGGACCCTTTAAGGTGTGTTGGAGTAAAAGGACAATGTTTACATCCATTACCACAACAATGACCCCTTAGTTTATGATATTCTTCAGTAAAGACTACTTTACCATTATAAAAATAAAAAAGGAGGGGTTGGACCCCTCCTTTGTTATTATTGGACTCATTCATTCTTATACTGTAGTAATTTCACAAGCTCCGCCAGCACAAGCCAACTCACCTGACAAATCAGTTTCATCTGAAACTTCTACAATTTTTGAAAGGTCAACATTTTTCAAAGTTGCCAACATTGATTCGTAGTCTTCTTTTGAACAATCTTCGAATGGTGCCTGTTTGTATGTGTGACCAGCGTAGGGTAAAACTGAAAGACCATTGTAATAATCTTTGTTTTCCCACATCCAATTACCAACAGCCGACCACTCGTGGTCTCTGACCGAAATAGTTGCAGACACGTTGTGTGTATTACTACCAGTTCTGTGTCCAAATTTAACCCACTCGTTATGAACTTTTTTAACTCTTTCAAGAAGTTGGATTGGTGACTCAGTTCTTAAGATTGAACCTTCAGGTGATTTTTGAGGAATAGAAATTACCGCGGTGTCGTGTGGACGAAAATATTCATCTTCAATCAATTCAGGATGATTCTGAACCAAATGTTTATACATTGATTCATTCTTACCAACACGAATTCTTCTGATGTAATAATCGTTGTGCCAAGCGTGAATTCCTGATGAAGTTCCCAAGGTTAAAGATGTTGTTCCTGCGGGTTTTACAGTTGTTGTTCTCGCCGCTTTGTTAATACCAATGATAGATGCAACTCTTTCATTTTCTTCTTTTACCACTTTAGCACCTGCCTTCATATTCATCCCTAATACAGCACCTGAACCAATTCCTGTCATTGAAACTCCGATAAGAGCATCTTTTTCAGTGGTTCTTTGCCAAATAGGACGTAGGTAATGAAAGTTACTATAACCAGCTTGAAGTGTACCAATAAACGAAGCTGCTTTTACACGAGACTCAAAATCTTCTTGTGACTCAAGATTTGAAACATTAACTTCTGTTAAGTTACAGAATTGAAATGGTCTCAACGCAATTTCACAACAAGGGTTTGTTCCCCAATCCTTATCATTAGACAAGTAGATACCAGGTTCACCAGCACCACTTGCTTCGATTCTTGCCCACAAATCCATAAAATATTCTTTAGTAATTTTGTGACGGAGTAAGTTTGCTGAGTTGTTAGCTCTTCCTCTTTGTGGATTTTTTTCCCACCAAGAACCACTCTTACAAGAAATCATTTCGTCATCTGATGCTGAAAATAAACAAATAAGCGCCGCTCTACGAATACCACCAGCCAATACCGCATCTGCAATATGACAAACAATATCGTGTACTTCAATTGGACGAAGTTTGTCACCATCTGTTTTACCGTCAAGAATACCTTCAACTTTAATCAAACATTCTTTCAGGGGTTGGGGACCTGGCGCCTTACCACCTGAAGTTACTAATCTTGCACCTTTTGGACGAATATCACTAAAATCAAATTCAATGTGTGAACCACCAAAGAAATATGATTTCATCAATAGTTTTACAGCATCTGCCCAACCTTCGATAGAGTCAGCGATAAGATATCTTCTTCCTCTTTCTTTATTAGGTTTATGAATTTCGGGTAAAAGTTCTGTGTGATGTTTTTGTACAGAGTACCCTACTCCTGTTCCACCTAAAAGCAGGAACATAATTTCTGAGAATACTCTCCAATCGTCCACGGGTGCGTATGCACAGTTGTAAATTCTGTTAGGAGAAATTTCAATGGGTTTACCCGCAAACTGCATACTTCTCATCGAAGGAAGAATTTGTTTTTTGTAAACGTACTTATAGTTCTCTCTGATTTCGTTTTCAAGTTGTGGATACTTTTTGATATGCATATCCATATTTCTTGTAACAAGTTCTTGCCAAGTTTCTCTACGGTTTAATTCAGGTATGTATTTAGCATACTTCATATAGACCGTAATGTCTGATAAAATTTCTGTTGAAATGTCCATTTTTATAATTTGTTGTTGTTTTAATTTATTTGAAAAAATCTTTTATTTTTGATTATAAATATATGTTTGTTGCTGTGGCGACATAATTTTCACCACAAAAATAAGAGTTTTTTTTCTAAAAGTAAAAGATATTTATATTGTTAATTCTGCGGATTTTGTTGTTGCTCCCTTTGTCTACGTTTTTCCAACAATTCTTTAACTCTATCCTTACGTTGTTCTTCTTTTTGTTCTTCAAATCCTAAGAAGGTTGTTGAGCTTTCAGTATCTATTTCGAGTAATTCATTGTCAAATTTACAGTTTTCAAACACAATCCCGTCAGAACCTATACGTGATTTTGTTATTGCAATTGTGGCAAGTTTCATTTCTTTTTGTTGTAATGTTTTCGCAACTGAAATGATTACGTGACCTACTTGAGCTTTTTTAATCGAACCTCCCATTTGGTCGGTTGTAACAACTTCTGAGGAAATTGAGGAGCGATTACCTTGTGTTGCGGTCCACCCAACAAGCCCTAATTCGTGACACATTGCCTCAAAGTGCCTCATTACAGAACCTTCAGCTTTCCACTCATCAGTTTTACTGGATTCTGGCATAACACAATCGATATAATCCAAAACTATTATATCCAATTTATTTCCATCAGCAATCATTTTTCTTATCTGATTTTTGATTTGATTCATAGTCATAGTGTCAGATGGTAATTTTTTAAGAACCAATTTGTTTGGCATTTGATTTCTTATTTCATCAACTTTTGCAATAACTTCTTCTTTTTGTAATGCCAATTTGTCAGGTTCAATTCCTGTCCAAATGGTAAAATGTTTTCTTTGAATAATTTTGGGGTTATCCTCAAAAAATATTTGTAAAACATTATATCCCATATTGAACGCAGTGTTAGCAATCTTAGTAAGTACTGTTGTTTTACCAACTCCCGTTGGTGCTAAAATTACACCAATTTCTCCTTTAGCTAAACCACCTTTTAGTAACCTATCGATGCCAGGGATACCCATAGGAATTGGATGTCTGAAATCGTCGTTTAAAACGTCGTCAAGACCTGAAAAAATATCTGTGATACCTGTGTCCCTTTCACCCACTTGTAAAGCCTCTCTAACCAATCCTTCAACTTTGTCATATGATTCGAAGTCACCTTGATTGATTATTTTTTGGGCTTTATCCATAACCTTTTGAAGTTCTTGTTGTTTACAAAACTTCATAGCTTTTTCTTGTACAAAAGCAGTTCCTTCAAATGGTGCATCCTGTACTTTTTTAAACATATCCAAAACAATTTTCAAAACCATCTCGGTTGAAATTTCTGTTTTTGCAATTTGTTCAAGAGTTTCGAATGATGGGGTAGATTGATACTTCGTGTAGTACTCTTTTACCATTTGTGTGATTAGTTGAAAATACTTGTTGTCGAAGTAATTTGGCTCTATAACATCAATGATTGATTGAGCGAATTCTTTGTCTACGATAAGTTGGTTAAGTAATTGTATTTGGAAAGTGTTACCGAGATATTCAAAATTCTTATTCATAAAAAGAGCCGTAGATATTGATAAATATTACTTACTTAGGTCATAACCCAAGTAATCGTATGTTAAATTTTCAGTTGAAAAAACTTCTGTCAAACTACGAAGTAGTTCTTTCAAGTGTGGACGTACATCAACTGTGTAACGAATTTTTGGGGGATATAATTTACCGTCAAATATTCTATGACACAATGTGTCTTCACCCACTCTAACAAATAAATTGAAGTTTTCGGGTGACTCAGTGTTGGATGTATTCAAAACTTCTGGGTCATCAATAATAGCATCTTGATTATCCATCATATAGGTTACAGTTTTCATTTTGAGGTCGTAATCCAATACATCTTGAATTTGTTTAAAATACTCTCGTAGTTCGTTTGAACGGTGAGCCTTCGGGTTGTAACTACGTACGTTAAAAAATCTTTGGACAACAATGTTATCATTGAGTGTCAACAAAAATTCCATTTTTACTACTTGTTCTTCTTTCATAAAATTAATTTAGTTGGTTTTTGTGTTTTCTTTTTTCTTTTCTAGTGAGTTTCATAAATGGTCTGATAAAATCAACAAAGGATTCATCGTTTTTGGGTAAGTACTTAAAGAACCCATCTTCGGTCATCATTTGTATGAAGTTTTTGGAAGCTCTACCCTCAGGGTCTAAACTTTCCGTGTAATAAAGTCCTACTAATTTTTTTGCATCTTCAGTTAATAATGGATTTTTCAAGTCAACAATTTTTTGATTTATCTCCAATAGGTTGTAGTTTTTGTTTTCATTTTTACTTACAGAATTTTTGATATTTTTCAAGACTTTGTTGTTTGGAAATTGTTCTAATAGTTTTTCTGTCTTGGTTAAAATATCAGTTACAGATACCGGCATTTCAAGTACCTCAGGAAAAAACTTTAAAAATGTTTTTTCACCTAATGATTTAATACCAAAAATATTGTCTGACTTATCACCCAAGAAAACTTTTGATACAAATACATTTTGATGTGGAATATACTCTTTTTCCAATCTAACTTTATCACCTTTTTGATAAAGAAATTTTTGTATTGGTGAAAAAATGGAAACGTCATCGTTTAAAAGTTGCATATAATCTCTGTCCGAGGAAAATATTACTTTGTGTTCATTTAATGAAATACTGCAATAGTATGCAATTAAATCATCGGACTCACATTTTTCAACTTCTAATTGACGAACGAAACATTCTTCCAAATACTGTTTTACTCTACCTTTCTGAAAATAATATGACTCGAGTTTTGACTCGTTCATATCATTACGACGGTTTAATTTGTAGTCAGGATATAATTCACGACGCACGACTGCGTTATCGACTCCGTCCCAAAAGACAATAATTTTGTCGTACTCATTTTCTTCCAATTGTTTACGTAGGGTGTTAAGGAAATGAAATAAACCCCCGATGTGTTTCCCTTCCAAATAGAATTCTCTAACTCCGTGGAATCCAATTTTGAATAAATTATCTCCATCTACAAGTAGTGTTTTCACAAATAATAGATTATGAGTTGTCCTCTTTCTCTTCAGTAAGTGTGAAATCTCCGTCAGTTCCAATTATTTCTTTCCAATAATCAGAATGCTCTTTCTTGTAAGCCTCAATGGATGCCTTTTCCTCAGACACTTCTTTACCTGCTAAAAATCCGTGAGGGGTTACAATAATTTTTCCGTCTTCGTAACCCAATCCATTAATGTGGTTTTTCATAACAGAAACTTTGGTTCTTGTTGCAAATTTAACAGTACGTTTGTCTTTGGTAGCAGTAATCTTAGTTGTACCAGCACCTTTTTGGTTTCCAAATAAAAATACCAAAGATGAATTTAACCAAATGGATTCACCACCTTTCGCTTTGATTTTTGGTTGACCGAATGGATTGTCAGGTAATTCAACCCACGGTTGATTAACAATTACCAAAGTGTTTTCGTACTTTGAATCTGCTTTACGTGAACCTGAAATTCGTTGGTTGATTCCCATACCAATTTTATCTGCTAAGACAGATGCGTTGTGTTGTTTACCACCCTTACCATCGAACGTCATTTTACAAGGTACGGAACCTACTGAATCCCAAAGAAACAAAAGACTGTAGTCTAACTCACCCTTTTCTTGTGCATCCAAGAGTTCATTGATGTAGTCCGTGATTTGTTCAATGTAGTTGAAATTATTATTGAAAATATAAAAACCATCCCAATCAATTTCACCTGTTGTTTCATCTACAACTTCTTCACATTGAAATCCCATCAACTTTGCGTGTTCGAAACTCCACTTTTGTTCAGTAATGATAAACACAGGAAGTATTTCTTTTTTCTGTGCATCAACAGCGGTCTTAACAAGTGCGGTCGTTTTACCTGTGTCTGAGTGACCTAAGAACATATTGATATGTCCGATAGCGGGACCAGGTAAACCCACAGCATCCAAGAAATTAGTACTTAAATCAAAAAATCTCTGTGGTTTGTATTTAGCCGAAGTAGAGAATTTCTTCTTTACTGAATTGAAATCGGTTTTCTTAATTGCCATATCCGTACTTATAAAATTCTTTCAAAGTTTCCAATTTATCTTTTGCGTTTGCCAATTTCTCAACAAACTTATCCATCTCTTCTAAGTGTTGTGGATGTTCCCCAATACCAACAGGGTTCTCCATATACACCATCAAAATTGCCTCAGCTTCCGCAATTTCACTCTCATATTTTTTAGAGAGTGATTCATACATTAAAGTTCTTATTTTCATATTAAAAATATAAAGAAGGTGCAGACGGTGTCTGCACCATCTGTTTTTTAGAATGGTAATTCCTCGTCAACCTCATTATTTGCCTGTGGGTCAACATACTTTGAAGTTGGTAAAGATGAGCCACCAAATGATTCGGTAGTTTCTACATCGTTACTATACACATAACCACCCTTGTCACTGTCCCAACGAGGAACTTCACCACGAGCAATTGCCTCCAAATATTCAACAGGTTTTTTTGAATACACATCCAACCAAGTCATTTCGTCTTCTAACCAATCCTTTTTGATTTTATCATCTTGATGAACAGGACTTGGGTCGTCGTACATAATAGTGGATACTGTGGTATAAGCAGCTCCTTTGGGAGTTTTTTGTTTGGTTAACTCAATAATTAAATCACGACCTTTTTCAGCGTCTGTGACATCACCTTTGTTTCTCCAAATGGGAATTATTTTATCAAGAATTCCATCTTGTTTGTAATTGTGTTTAAATCGCCAAAATTTAATACCGTCCTCTTCTCTGTCTCGGTCGATTACTTTGACAATATAAAACTTACGTGATTTATATTGTTTTGCAAGTTCTTTGTCAGATTCTTTACCTGTCGACATTAATTCTTCGTAAACCTCGTTTAAAGGAGAACGTTCGTTGTCATTTTTTCCTGGGTCGTAAAACTTTTGCCATTTACCACCTACCTGTACTTCGTGGTACCAAGCCTCTTTGAAAGGAGAGCTACCATCAGGTGTTGGAAGGATACGTACTCTACGTTGTCCTGAATTTGATTTGTCGTCTAAAAGAAGAGTGAAGTACTTCTTCATTCTTTCTTCTTGAGACATTCCTTTTTGCCCATAATCAGGTGATTTGGACTGTTCATACTGTGCTAATACTGCGTCTAAAGATGTCATAAAAAATTTGTTGTTAGATGTTAATGTTTAAAATTATAGAAAAAAAATTCATAGTTTCAAAATAAAAAAGGGTTGTATCTCTACAACCCAAATTATAAGTCAAAATTTGAAAATGTCAAAAGTTAAAGTCGGTATCATCGTCCCCATTAGGAGTAAATGTTTTTTTAATCTCAGACGGATTTACATTCTCAACCTCATCTGATGTTAAAACATATTCGTGTTTTCCTTGTTTTTCAAATTTATCTTTGTTGTCATCAAAGAAATCTGTCAATTTTTGGGTGTATGGTCCTGAGTCTAAACTTCTAAGATGAAGTTTTTCTTGTGGTGTCTTTTCTCTATACTTCTCAATTTTAGTTTCGATAGAGTTTAATTTTTCTACTAAACCATCCATTTCAGAAAGTTTTGTTTCTAAGTTTTTTAGATATCCAAATAGTTGGTCAAAGTATTGGTCTTGTTTTGTTTCAATTTTTTCAGAAGACTTTACCAAATCTGTAACGTCCAATTCTTCTGTACCCGACTCACTACTTTTTCCTTCATCATCGATTTTAGTTACCTCATCATCCGCACTTACATCGATTTTTTCTGCCGGTGCATCAGCAGGAGCCGGAGGTAAAGTCGCGTCAGGTGCCGGTAAATCAGCACCAGGAACTGCCCCCAACGCTGGGTCAGGTGGTAAACCAGCTTCAGCTTGTTCTCTGATGTAACGATTAATATTGTGGTGTCTATTAATCTCTTTTAATATTTTTTTATCTAAATTCATTTTGTTATCCGTTTAATAAAGACTTTATTCCTTGTGGTGTTTCAACTCTTACTCTTCGATTAGCAATTGTTTCGTGACCGGCTCTTTCAATAAGTCCATCTCTTTCTCTAACTACATAACAATCACCTGTGTCTAAATCACATACTTGTTTTGTACCATCACCGTTGTCTTTTTCAGACATTCTAACGTTTTTACCAAGGTACTGGTTTAACATATTATTTAAGTTCATAACTTTTTAATTTACATATAAATATCAATATTATCCAAATAGTTGAATATAATCTATGAACAACTTGGGGTAATAGTATTAATAAGACCCAAATTATTCGGATTTGGTGAAGGTGTTGGTGGTGGTGTGAGAAGTGTTATACTTGAATTTATACCTGAGTTGTTCGCTAAAACTTTTGCTTCTTTGAGAAGAGTTTGTAATTCTGTGTTAGTCGTAATGTTATTGTTCTTGTTGTAAGGCCAATTTTGAAGATAAAACACTTCAATTGACCTATTTCTAATATCATTAACTCTAAGTTGTAATCTATTTTTCGAAAACAAGAAATAATCTTCTATTGACTCAAAATGTGCAATAGGGAAAACAAAAGGCTCATTAGGTCCTCTTAGTGTCAAGAAATCCACACAAGAGAATGTTTTCAACATATATGACCTCATTTCACCGTAGTTATAGTTCAAAGTTATTTTTCCATAGTTGTTATTAAAAGCATCAAAATTCTTTTTCTGAGAGTTTCCTGAAGAAGCCCAACTCAAACAGAAAATTATGAACTGTAAATCTTCGTCATTTGGAACAACAAGTTTTAAATTATCAACAAAATCTTTAATAGGTATTTGAGTTTTTGTACCTGTAGTACTTGTCCAACCATTTTCTTTGTAGGGTATCTCTAAGACTTTTGAATCACAAGAATTTTGTGCCGCTTCTTTAGTGTTTGGATTCACACTAGTGTTCGCATTGTTTTGTTGTGTTGTACCATTTGTTGACGATGCATCATCTTTCCTGTTAAGAACCGATTTAATTAAGTTACCTGCAATGTTTTGATTTATACTTGCCAATAAATTATCGGGATATGGATAGGATAAGAAACTTTGTCTAGTACCTTTAAATCTAGTTTGGAATAAACCAGGTGTTATTGTGTGCGCAACCTCTGTTATAAGATAGGAACCATTGAACATTGGTACGTGTCTTAAAATAAAATACATAGTAGGTTGTAACAATGCGTTGCCCAAACAAACAACATCACATTCATATGAACGATTTTGGTAAATATTATACAAAGAAGTATTTGGTGTTGTAGTGTCCCTACCTCCAGCCTGATTTGCCATATCTTGAATTGTTGCCACAGTTTCTGCGGTAGCTTTACCAGGTGTTTGTGTAACACTAAACGAATAAAAAACATTTTGACTTCTAATTCCAATATCAACTGAAAATCCCACACATAAGTTTGAAAACGCCCAATCAGTTTTGTTTTCAGTTATTACTTCGCCAAGGGGATTATTTGGGTCTCTCAAGTCAAACGAATCACTTCTAAATAAAAAATTGTTTTTTTCTTTGTTATCCATTGTAACATAACTTGATGGTCTGTCAACATAAAAACAAACTAATTTTGGGCCAGATTTCCTATAATCTACTGTAGCAAAAGTTCCCCACATATCATTTGCAAATTGTTGAGTACTCGATAAATTTGGTACAGCATTTGCGGTTGCATCTTGGACATTGTAAAAATTTACATATGCGGGTAAGGGCATCACGGTAAAATGGTTTTCAGTTAGTATACCTGCCATATAAGTAAAAACACTCATATTGTAGTTGATAGTTTCTGGTTCTACAACTCTTTTGAGTTGGAAGATGTCTATTAATATTTTGTTACCCACATCTCTAGACGCTCTATCCAAAAATAACATATCTTCAAATAGTGTTTTTCTTTTGTAATCATTACCTGCAATCCATTTATCATTCAAAGCTTTAAAAGCTTCATACAAATCAACTTTGGATTGTTTGAAATTATATTTACTCTGTATAATTCCCTCAGGTAATTGAGTGATATTCGGTAATCCTTTTTGAGCTTGACTTACAGTACCAACTAAAGTTTCATCCATAAATGCAAAATTTCCCGTAACGTAATCTTGTAAATTACTTACAAACTCGTTGATGGTCAAGGATGGGTTTTCATATCTTTGAGTTATGTATTGTCGGCAAATTTGACTTAGTTCTTTTGTTGATGTTTCATTTATGTCAATATTTGACTGAACAAAAAAATCTGTAAGGTATTGTTGAAAATTTAAATCCGTTCCAAATCCAATCTCCAACAAAATAGTATTAGATTGAGTTGTCGATGGTGTTGTGGTTCCAAACGGACTAAATGGTATTGGGCTTACTACTTGACTTGTGTTTGTTACATAACCGATATAAGAACTCACTGCTCTTCTATTATACTTCGTTGGGTTACCAACACGAAGTACAACGTCATATTCCATAATACTCTTGAATTGAGACATCATCAATCTGTATTGGTCGTCGATTATATTAGTAAAAAGTTCACCTCCGTTTGTATAACTCTTA
>Ga0164293_10000838_pt1 | contig 25582 bp, 22 predicted proteins | sample GEODES118metaG_FD_111487 | JGI IMG/M metagenome (GOLD analysis project Ga0164293, IMG submission 111487) | Eutrophic lake water microbial communities from Lake Mendota, Wisconsin, USA - GEODES118 metaG | ecosystem: Environmental > Aquatic > Freshwater > Lake | place: USA: Lake Mendota...
GAACGACATCACCACCGGCAGGAAGATCGGCGTGCAGATGATGATCATCGGGGCCATGTCCATGAAGGTGCCGAGCACCAGCAGGATGGCGTTGATCATCAGGAGCACAGTGACGGGATCGTCCGACACAGCCTTCATGGTGGCCACGGCCTGCTGCGGCACCTGAAGGAACGCCATCAGCCAGCCGAATGCTCCGGCTGCGCCAATGACCATCAACACCATGGCTGTGGTGCGCACCGCGCCGTGGGTCGCCTCGATAAAGTCAGTCCAGCCCAGCTGGCGATAGACCAATGCGGCCACCAGCAGCGCATAAAGCACCGCGACGCAGGAGCTTTCCGTGGCCGTGAACCAGCCCGAGCGGACGCCGCCGAAGATGATGAAGATCAGCAGGATGCCCGGCGTCGCGATGACCAGCGCCCGGCCAATGGCGGCGAAACCGGGGAAGATGCCGGCCGGGTAGCCGCGCTTCACGGCCACGAGGTAGGCCGCCACCATCAGCGCCGCCGCCAGCAGCAGGCCGGGGAGGATGCCAGCGGTGAACAGGTCGGCGATCGAGAGATTGCCCCCCGCGGAGAGCGAATAGATGATCATGTTGTGCGAAGGCGGGATCAGCAGCGCGATGATCGCGGCATTTGCTGTGACATTGACTGCATAATCAGCGTCATAGCCCCGTGCCTTCATTTGCGGAATCATGATGCCGCCAACTGCTGACGCATCGGCGACGGCCGAACCCGAGATGCCGCCGAACAGGGTGCAGGTGACGACGTTGACCTGGCCCAGCCCGCCGCGCAGATGGCCTACCATTGATGCCGCGAAGTTGACGAGGCGCTCGGCGATGCCGCCCCTGATCATGAGGTCGCCGGCAAAGATGAAGAACGGGATCGCCATCATCGCAAAGGCGTTCATGCCGCTGTTGAGCTGCTGGAATACCACGATCGGCGGCAGGCCCATGTAAAGCACCGTCGCCAGCGAGGCGAGGCCGAGGCAGAAGGCGACCGGCGTGCCGATCAGCAGAAGCACCGTGAAGGTGCCGAACAGGACCCAGAGTTCCATATCCGTCACTCCACCGATGAGGTCGGATGTGCCGGCATCCCGGCGGGTCTGGTGTCATGGCCGCGGGCAATCAGGTTCACCAGGTTCTCGAAGGAAAACAGCGCAATCAGGAAGCCGCCACCAACCAGAGGCAGGTAGTCCATGCCCTGCGGGATGTTGATGCCAGCCATCTTGGCACCCCAGGTCGCCACCGTGAGCTGCCAGCCATAGATCATCATGTAGACCGCGAAGATGCAGACCAGGACATGGGTCGTCAGGCGCATCAGCTTGCGCAGCGGCGCAGGGGCGTAGTGCAGGCCGATCTCGAAGCCGAGATGGTCGCCTTCGCGCACGCCGACGGCACCACCGAGCAGGATGAACCAGCTCATCAGCAGCAGCGCTCCGGGCTCGGTCCAGGTCGGCGAGTCGTTGAGAACCTTACGGCCAAACACCTGCCAGGCGACAGCCAGCGTCATCAGCACAAGGCCGATGGCAGCCGTCCACAGCGCTGCACGGGAGATCGGCGCCAGCCAGCGAGCGAGCGTCTTCGACAGGGCGATCATCGGGGCATCCTGGCGGGTTGGCCGAAAGCAGAGGGCAAGGTGGTGAGCGAGGCGCGCGGCACCATGGCCGGGGCGAACCCGGCCATGGTGCCGCGAAGGCTTCGGGTCACTGCACAGCCTGGATGCGGGCCAGAAGGTCCTTCAGCTTGGCATCGGTGACGAAGCGGTCATAGACCGGCTTCATAGCGGCGATGAACGGGGCCTTGTCGACCTTGGTGATCATGGCGCCCTTTGCCTTCACGGCAGCTTCGGCGGTCTTCTCGCGGGCCTCCCAGAGTTCGCGCATCTTCAGGGTCGATTCCTTCGCGGCAGCGCGGAAGATGGCCTGATCAGCCGGGGTCAGCCTGTCCCATGAGCGCTTCGACATCACCAGCACTTCGGGCGTCATCGAGTGTTCGGTTTCCGAATAGTGCTTTGCGACCTCGAAATGGCGGGTCGATTCATAGGATGGCCAGTTGTTCTCGGCGCCATCGATCACACCGGTCTGGAGCGCGGAATAGACCTCGCCGAACGGCATCGGGGTGGCATTGGCACCCAGGGCATTGACCAGGGCGATGAACATGTCGGACTGCTGGACGCGGATCTTCAGGCCCTTGAGGTCCTCGACCTTGGTGACCGGGCGTTTGGAATTGTAGAACGAGCGCGCGCCTGAATCGTAGTAGGCGAGGCCAACCATGCCGTGCGGCGTGAAGGCGGCGAGGATTTCGTCGCCGATCGGGCCATCCATGACCTTGCGCATGTGCTCCACCGACCGGAACACGAAGGGCAGTCCTGGCACGTTGGTTTCAGGGATCAGGTTGTTGAGCGGGGCCATGTTGACCCGGTTCATGTCGATAACGCCGAACCGGGTCTGCTCGACCGTGTCCTTTTCCTGCCCGAGCGTGGAGGCGGCGAAGATCTGGATCTTGAAGCGACCGTTGGTGCGCTGCTCGATGAGCTGGCCCATGAACTTCACGGCCTCGACCGTGGGATAGCCGTCAGGGTGGGTGTCGGCCGAGCGCAACGTCACGGTCTGGGCGCTGGCCGTTCCGAGTGCCAGTGCCAGCGTGCCGCCGGCGATGAGGCCCTTCAGGGTGATGCGCCGTGTGGTCATGGGGCGTGCAGTCATGGGTCGTCCTCCGTTTTGAGGCGCTGTTTCGCGCCGTTCTCTGGGTTGTTGGTGGCGGTATTCCGGAACCGGCATCAGAGCCTGTAGGCCTCCCTGGCGAGCCGGTAGGCGAGATCATGCGCAAGCGCATGGGCCTCATCCTCGTCGAGCCTGTGTTCAACCACAAGCCGGGCGAGGAAAGAGCAATCGCAGCGCCGTGCCATGTCGTGGCGCGCGGGAATCGACAGATAGGCGCGGGTGTCGTCGTTGAAGCCGACGGTGTTGGCAAAGCCCGCCGTCTCCGTCGTCAACTCGCGGAAGCGACGCATGCCTTCGGGTGCATCGAAGAACCACCAGGCCGGACCAAGCCGCAGCGCCGGATAGTGGCCTGCCAGCGGCGCAAGTTCGCGGCTGTAGGTGGTTTCATCGAGGGTGAACAGGATCACGGTCAGCGACGGTTCGTGCCCGACCGCGTCGAGCAGGGGGCGCAAGGCGCGGACATAGTCGGTGGCCGTGGGAATGTCCGCGCCCTTGTCGCGTCCGAACTGGCGGAAGACATCTGCATTGTGGTTGCGCAGCGAGCCGGGATGAAGCTGCATCACCAGCCCATCATCGAGGCTCATGCGGGCCATTTCCGTGAGCATCTGGCCGCGGAACAGCTCGGCGTCCCCGGCATCGGCCTTGCCCGACACGACCTTCGCGAACAGCGCCTCGATTGCCGGACGGGCAAGGTCGGCAGTACGGGCGCTGGGGTGGCCATGGTCGGTGGCTGTGGCGCCGCGCGCCTTGAAGGCGGCCCGGCGCTGGCGATGGGCCGCCAGATAGCCGCTCCAGGTCATCGTGTCCTCGCCCGTGATCGTGCCCAGCAGCCCGAGGTTGGTTGCAAAGCCCTCGAATTCGGGGTCGACCACGGCATCGGGACGATAGGTGGGCAGCACCCGCCCATCCCAGCCCGATGCTGCGATGGCATCATGGTGGGCCAGATCGTCAAGGGCCGAATCCGTGGTGGCGATGGCCTCGATGCCGAAGCGCTTGTAGAGCGCCCGTGGCCGGTATTCGGGCTCGGGCAACCTGTCGGCGATGGTGTCGTAAAGGCGGTCGGCATTGGCTTCCGTCAGGCGTTCGTCGATGCCGAAGACATCCTGCAGTGCCTGCTCGAACCAGAGCCGCGTCGGCGTGCCGCGAAACAGCGGCCAATGACGGGCGAAAAGGCGCCAGATGGCGCGGTTGTCGCTCTCGACTGGCCCGCCATCACTGCGAGGCACGCCCAGCGCCTCCAGCGGCACGCCCTGGGAATACAGCATGCGGAAGACATAGTGATCGGGCTTCACGAACAATGTCGCCGGATCGGAAAATGGCTGATCCTCCGCAAACCAGCGCGGTTCGGTGTGGCCGTGCGGGCTGATGATCGGCAGGGCCCTGATCCCGCCATAGAGCCGCCGCGCCACATTGCGGGCGCTCTCTTCGGCAGGAAACAGCCTGTCGGGATGAAGCGCCATGCCGTCACGATCCTCGCCTGGGTTCGGGCCTTGCGCCAAACGCCTGCCCGAAACCGACCACTTGCCATTCCGCGCCCTTGTCAGGACGTCGCGATTTATCCTTGTCGATATACTAATATATTAGTATGTCAATCAACGCGGGACCGGTCGACAATGAGGGTCTGCGGGGGCTCTGCCCGACGGACAGGGACGGGATGGACAACCACACGGACATGCTGCCAGCCAGCCATGAGGTGCCGCCCGACAAGGTGCGGCTGCCGCGCGTGACGGCGGCCGGGCATATCCTCGCTGTGCTCCGGCAAGATATTCTGTCTGTGCGACTAAAGCCGGGCGAGGCTCTGGCAGAAAAGGTGCTGACAGCGCGTTTCGGGGTCAGCCGCACCCCGGTGCGCGAGGCGCTGATGCGGCTGGCCGAGGAAGGGCTGGTGGAGATCTATCCGCAATCGGGCACCTATGTCGGGCGCATTCCGGTGGCATCGCTGCCCGAAGCGGTCGTGATCCGGCAGGCGCTGGAGTGCATGGCGGTTGAGCTGTTCACCGAGCAGGCAGGCACGTCTGACCTTGCCGCACTGGAGCAGCTGATCGCCCGGCAGGTAGCGCTCGCGCGGCTCGATGACAGGGACGGCTTCCATGCGGCAGACGAGGCCTTTCATGAACGCATCGCGCAGGGGGCAGGGCACCCGGGCCTGTGGCGACTGGCCCAGCAGGCCAAGAGCCAGATCGACCGCTGCCGCCGGATGACGTTGCCGGTTCCGGGGCGGATGCTGCACGTGATCGATGAACACCGCACGATTCTGCTTGGCCTGCGAAACGGCCACAAGCAGGTGGCTTCCGATGCCATGCTGGCGCATCTTTCCGCAGTCTTGCCCGACGCGGAAACACTGAAGGCACAGTTCCCGGACTATTTCTCGTGAAAGGACATTCCTTGAGACAGAGTTGGCGCTGGTTTGGCCCGAAAGACCCGGTTTCCCTTGATGATGTCCGGCAGGCGGGGGCAACCGAAATTGTCAGTGCGCTGCACGATGTGCCGATCGGTGAAGCGTGGACGGTGGGGGCGGTGGCCCGGCACAAGGCCCTGATCGAAAACGCGCCAGCCGGGCGCTCGCCGCTGGCGTGGACGGTGGTCGAGTCGATTCCGGTGCCCGATGATGTGAAGCGCCATGGCAAGGAGGCCAAGGCCTCGATTGCTGCCTGGATTGCCAGTCTCGAAGCTGTTGCCGCGAACGGCATCCGCATCATCTGCTATAACTTCATGCCGGTGGTGGACTGGGCGCGCACGGACCTCGACTGGCCATTGCCCAATGGCGCAACCGCGCTGCGCTTCGACAATGACCGCTTTGCGGCCTTCGAGATGTTCATCCTGAAGCGTGAGGGCGCAGAGCGGGACTTCGATGCCGCCACGCAGGCGCGGGCCAAGCTGGCCTTCGAGGCCATGTCACAGGCTGATATCGACGAACTGATCCGCGTGATTGCCAGCGCGCTGCCGGGGTCAACCACCGAGCCGCTGACCATTCCCGCTTTTCGGGAGCGGTTGCTGCAATATCGCGGCATCGACCATGCCCGGCTGCGCCAGCATCTGGTGGAGTTCCTGGAAGAGGTCACGCCTCATGCCGATCGGCTTGGTGTGCGGCTGACACTGCATCCGGATGATCCGCCGCGTCCGTTGTTCGGCCTGCCGCGTGTGGCGTCGACGGCAGCCGATTACCGCGCCCTGTTTGCCGCGGTGCCGTCCGCTGCCAGCGGCATCTGTTTCTGCACGGGAAGCCTCGGCGTTCGTGCCGACAATGATCTGCCGGCCATGGCGCATGAGTTCGGTCCGCGCATCTATTTCGCACACCTTCGCGCAACGCGGCGCGAAGGTGACGGCGCGAGCTTCCATGAATCGGACCATCTTGATGGTGATGTCGACATGGTGCGTGTGGTGCAGGCCCTCGTGCGCGAGACCCTGCGCCGCGCCGGAGGCAACCGCATTGTCTTCCGGCCCGATCACGGCCACCGCATGCTCGACGACCTCACCAAGTCGGTGACGCCGGGCTATACCGCCATCGGCAGGCTCAAGGGCCTTGCCGAGTTGCGTGGCGTGATCCGGGCTGTCGAAACGCTGGAGGGGTATCTGGTCTAGGGCGACTGGCGCAGACGGCGTCAGACAGCGCGGGCTCCCTCCACCAGACTCGCCATCTTGGCCCAGACGATGTCGGGATCGACCACGCCGAAACCGGCAAAGGTCGAGAAGCCGCAGTCCGTGCCGGCGATGACGCGGTCGGTGCCAACGATTGATGTGTAGCGTTCCAGACGCTGGCGGATCAGTTCGGGATGCTCGACGAAGTTGGTGGTCGAATCGAGACATCCGGGGATCAGCACATAGTCGTCCGGGGCCTTGATCTCGTTCCAGACCGTCCACTCGTGGGCGTGCCGCGGATTGGCCCCCTCGAACAGAAGGCCACGCGGCTTTGCTTTCAGAACCACTGGCAGAACCTTGCCCAGCGCGATGTCGCGCGTGTGCGGGCCCTCGTAGTTGCCCCAGCAGATGTGCAGTCGGACCCGGTCGCCGGGCACATTGCGCAGGCCGTGATTGAGCGCCTCGACATGCACCTCGGCGCGCCGCAGGAACTCGCCTTCGCTGAGGTCGCGGTAGAGCATGTGCCGGCCCAGGGCCAGATCAGGCGCATCGTTCTGCAGGATCAGGCCCGACGCGACGATGGCCTCATATTCGGCGCTCATGGCATCGGCGATGTCGAACAGGTAGCTGTCGAGATCGGCGTGATAGTCCGATGGCTGGAACAGGGCGATCACACCCGGGCTGGCCGAATTCATGAAGCCTTCGCCGTAGCCCGATGCCGCCATGCCGGCCTTCATGGCGGCAATGTCGGTGTGCAGCGGGGCGAGGTTCTTGACCTTGATCGGGCCGACGCAGCGCGGGCGGCGGTATTGCGGCGTGCCGCCGGCCTTGGCCAGCTTTTCAAGGAAGCCGGGATAATCCTGCAAGTCTCCGGGCGGGCGGCGCGGACTGTCACCTTCGAAGCCCGTGAGCCGATCCTTGATGTAGGTCGCATAGGAGATCTTCGAGGTCTCGCCATCGGATGGCAGGTCGATGCCAACCGACCTCTGCTTCGCCACGATGGCGGCGGTGGCGTCGCGCATGATCGCATCATAGGCGGGTTCATCAAAGGGCATGCCCTTCTCCCGGCCGAAGAGCAGGTCGGCCACGATCTGGTTGCGTGGCAGGGAGCCCACATGGGTGGTTTTGACGGGCATGTCAGGCTGCCTTTGCGTTGAGGAAATGAACCTCGCCGACGCTGTCGCCGCCGCGCACCACAGAGGCGATACAGCCATCGGACGACGTGGCCCGGAAGGGCTGCTCCAGTTCCCTGGGTGTGGTGAAGGTATCACCGGCCCCCATCACGACGCTGCTGTCCGGAGCCGTGATCTCCAGCGTGCCCTTCAGCACGAAGATGACCTCTTCCTCGTGACGACCATGGGCAGGCACGGCGGCACCGCTCGCCATCTTCAGGGCGCGCAGGTTGAAGCCGTGCGGCCACCAGCCGATGATCGGCCACGGCGCGAAACCGTCCGCCGTCGGCACGATGATCGGGCATTCCTCGACGCCAGGGCCTTTGAGGGGCGAGGCCGGATTGCCCTTGAGATCGGCAATGCGCACCACGCCATCGGCCATTCTGGCGTCGCTCGGGGAGGCGAGCCTCGCCATGGTCGCCGCATCCGGCGGCTGCTGGAGCTTTGCGCCCTGCGGCACGGCCTGTCCGGCGCGGGTGTCGATCAGCTTGCCGCCTTCAAGCGGCACCATGCCAAAACGGCTGGCAAGGTCGAAGACGCCCGGCGACCCGGTGACCGTGCCCGGATCATCCCCGCCGGGCACGGCGGACAGGAAGCTGACATCCTGCGGCGTGCCGCGGTTCTCGAAACCGCGCAACATGTGGATCGGCAGTGAGATCACATCGCCTTCGTGCAGTTCGATCGAGCCGTCATCGGCGTTGGGGCCCCAGATAAAGCGCCAGTGGCCCGAATGCACGATGAACACCTCGGCGGTCTCGTGGCTGTGCTGGGAGTTGAGGCACCTCCCGGGCTGGCGGACCGCTCCGGTGTTGAAGCCGTGCGGCTCGGGGATATGCGCGTGCTGGTTCGGATTCTCGGAGACGCCGGGGCCGATCAGCATGAAGCTCTCCTTGTCTTCCGAGCCGCGCGAGCGCGTGTCAATGAACGCGTTCTTGCAAGGACGCAGGTCCCCATAGTGGATCAGGCGGCTTTCAAGTGGCATGGCAAATCCTCCCGATTGTTCTTGCTATTGTCTCTTTCCTGTAGGCTGCATGCGTATGCAAACTTGTCCACCGACGATTCTGCACGCGCGTCATGTCAGCCTGCCCGGAGCGCGATCTGACGCCAGATGGCTGTCTCGTCGACCAGCCAGAATTCGCGGATGACCTTGCCGGCGACGACTTCGGAATGGGTGATGCCGAGCACGAAAAGCTGCGCGCCGCTGGCGCCACCCCACGGGCCGCTGCCGGCGTGCGTGCCTGCCAGACGCCAGCGCGTGGCGACGCGCACCGGGCGGCCCGGTTCTTCCAGCGCAATCGAGTGATCGACCATGAGCGCAAGGTCGGGCATGGCCTGCCGGAAGCGCGCGATGAAGGCTGCAAGGTCAGCCCAGCCGGCACCGATTGTGCCATTGGGCAACATGAGGTTGACCGCGCGGTCATGGCTTCTGGCCAGCTCTGCCTCCGACAGGGTGCCGCCAAAAGCCGCCATCATCGCGTCGCGCACCATCACCGCCGCAGGATGCGCATGGTGGATGGCGTGATCCTCGGCAATCCCGGCCTGCACCTGATCCCAAAGATCGTGCTGCCAGGGTGTTTTTCCGGCTGCCGCGTCGGCCTTCGCCCATTCGCGGCCCAGCGCCTCCGGGGTTGTGCCGATGGCCAGCGCCATCGCCCCTTGGTCCCGCACCAGCCATTCCTCGGTGATGACATCGCCGACCACCAGGCAATCGGCGATGGTGCGGATCCGCATCGTGCGGCCCGTCGCCTTGCCGAAGACGCCGTCGCCGCGATGGGTCATCGGCGAGATGATGCGGTGCGAAGACAGCAGGCCGCGCTTCTGGCCGTCATTGGACCAGATCACGTCCTCGCCCAGCAACTCGCGGTCGGGGAACATGGCCAGCGTGGCCTTGGTGCCGGTGATGACCGCCTCGACGCCGGTGACGATGCCGGAGGGGGTCAGAAGCCAGCAGTCGGGGCTGTAATAGCGGCGGATCAAGTCGATCTGCCGGCCTTCCCAGATCTGTTCGGTGATGCCGATGATGTAGTCATGCAGCGTGGCATACTCGGTGGAGAACCGGTTTTTCATGGGGTGGGCGCTCCGGATGTCGTGCTCTCTGGCCGCCAGACAAGCTGGCCATTGATGCTGAGGCAGCCTGGCGGGATTCGGGCCGAGCCGCGCACGATCAGCTCGCCCGGCACGATCACGTCGCGTGGCACGGGGGCCTCATCCTCGATCTGCTCGATCATGACCTCGACCGCGCGGTCGACCATGGCCGAGACAGGCTGGGAGAAGCTGGTGAGCGAGAAGCTGGCCCAGCGCGCAGGGCCGACATCGTCGAAGCCCACGAGCGAGATGTCCTGCGGCACCCTGAGGCCGAATTCGAAGCGGGCCACCTCCGAAATCGCCAGCGCCATGTGGTCGTTGCCACAGAAGATGGCATCGGGCCTGTCGGGGCAGGAGAGCAGGTCGCGGGCGGCCGCTGCCGCGCCCTCGAACGTATAGTGACCGACGGCCCGCATGGGTTCGGGAAGGCCATGGGCCGCCATGGCGGCGCGGAAACCCCGCTCGCGATCTTGGCTCGTGGACGAGACCTCGACGCCGGCCACGAAGCCGAACCGCCGATGCCCGCCGGCGATGAGGAACTCACCGATCAGCCTGCCGCCGCGTTCGTTCTCGCCGGTCACCGACGAAACCTGCGAGGCGCGCGCCGTACGGTTGAACAACAGCACCGGGATGCCGGCGGAGCGGCAATCGGCGGCGAGGGCCGAGGACAGCGTGGTCGAGGCGAGGATCAGGCCATCGACGCGATAGGCGAGGATTTCCTCCATGACCGGATCGGCATGGGCTGCCGCATCCGCCGTGAACAGCAGGATATGATAGCCGCGTGCCTGGAAGCGGCGCGACATCAACTCCAGCACGTCCGGATAGAAATGGTTCTGCAGGTAGGCCGCGACCAGCCCGATCACGCGGGAGCGGCGGGTGATCAGCGAACGTGCGATGGCGTTTGGCCGATAGCCCAGCGTGCGCGCCGCCTCGATGATCCTGAGCTTGGTTTCGGCTGCGATGCTGGCGCCGGGGGTGAAGGCGCGGCTGACGGCGGATTGCGACACGCCGGCGATGCGCGCAACGTCGGTGGCCGTGGCAGGACGATTGGCACTGGCGCGGGCGTGTCTCATTCGGCTGTCCATCCGCCATCGATCAGCATGGCGCTGCCGGTCATCAGGCTCGATGCTTCGGAGGCGAGGAATACCACCGCGCCGGTGATATCGCCGACCTGTCCGAGCCGGCCGAGCTTGATCTTGGCCAGAACCCGGGCCCGGAAGGCCTCGTCGGCGAGGAAGGGGGCGGTCATCGGGGTTTCGATGAAGGTCGGGCAGATGGTGTTCGAGCGGATGCCGTGCCTGGCCAGATCGAGTGCCATGGCCTTGCTGAGCCCTTCGATGGCGAACTTCGAGGCGCAGTAGATCGTGCGGTTCTCGCCGCCGACATGGCCCATCTGTGACGAGACATGGATGATCGAGCCGCCGCGACCGGTCGCGATCATGCCGCGGGCCACCTCCTGCGCGGCGAAGAACGCCGCCCTGAGATTGAGGCCCATCACCGTGTCGAAGTCGTCCTCACTGACCTCGGTGAACGGCTTGGGGCGGTTCATCCCGGCATTGTTGACGAAGATGTCGAAGGATGGCCGCCCGGCCAGTGCGCGCGCCACGTCATTGGTGCGGGTCACGTCGAGTGGCAGGGCCTCGGCCACCTGGCCACGGGCCCGGATGGCGGCGGCAGCTTCCTCGATCTCGCTGGCCGTGCGCGCGCTGAGGGTCACGTGTGCGCCGGCATCGGCCAGCGCCGCTGCCATGGCGAGGCCAAGTCCGCGGCCCGCGCCCGTGACAAGGGCGCGTTTTCCGTCAAGGCGGAACGAAGGCGATGCGGGGAGGGCGAGGGGCGCGTTCATCGATCGGTTCTCTGGCCAGCTGGTAGCATCGCGTTCACTCCGCCGCCGTCGCGTAGGGCACGTTCTTGCGGCCATAGCGCCTGACGCGGATGTTGGCCTGTTCGGCATGGCCGGCAAAGCCTTCCAGCATGCACAGGCGCGAGCAGTATTCGCCGATCATTGTCGAGGCCTCATCGGTCAGGACGCGCTGGTAGGTCACGGTCTTCATGAACTTGCCGACCCAGAGGCCGCCGGTGTAGCGGGCAGCGCCGCGCGTCGGCAAGGTGTGGTTGGTGCCGATGATCTTGTCGCCGTAGCTGACGTTGGTGCGCGGACCGAGAAACAGCGCGCCGTAATTCGTCATCCGGGCCAGGAACAGGTCGGGATCGCGCGTCATGACCTGCACGTGCTCGGAGGCGATGCGGTCGGCTTCGACCACCATCTCGTCGATGCTGTCGCAGACGATGACCTCGCCATAATCGCGCCAGGCCTGGGCGGCGACGGCTGCCGTCGGCAGGATGGTCAGCAGCCGCTCGATCTCGGCCATGGTGTCGCGCGCCAGCTTCCCGGAATTGGTCAGCAGGATCGCAGGCGAATTGGGGCCGTGCTCGGCCTGACCGAGCAGATCGGTGGCGCACAGCTCGCCATCGACGCTGTCATCGGCGATGACGAGGGTCTCGGTCGGCCCGGCAAACAGGTCAATTCCGACCTTGCCATAAAGCTGGCGCTTGGCCTCCGCCACATAGGCGTTGCCGGGGCCGACCAGCATATCGACGCCGGTCATGCTGGCCGTGCCCAAAGCCATCGCGCCGACAGCCTGCACGCCGCCAAGGCAGTAGATCACGTCCGCGCCGGCCAGATGCTGGGCTGCCACGATCGCGGGGGCGAGCTTGCCCTGATAGGGCGGGGCGCAGGTGATGATGCGCGGCACCCCGGCCACCTTGGCCGTGATCACCGACATGTGGGCTGACGCCAGCAGCGGATACTTGCCACCGGGCACATAGCAGCCGACCGAATTGACCGGCAGGTTCTTGTGGCCGAGGACAATGCCGGGCAGCGTTTCGACCTCGATGTCGTGCATCGAGGCCTTCTGGTGTTCGGCGAAGTTGCGCACCTGGGCCTGGGCGAACCGGATGTCCTCAAGGTTGCGGGCCGAGAGCTGGCTCATGCAATCGCGGATCTCGGCATCGGTCAGGCGATAGTCGCTGCGGTCCCAGCCGTCGAAGCGGATCGACATCTCGCGCACCGCCACATCGCCGCGCGCCTTGATGTCGGCCAGCAGGGTCTCCACGGTGGTGCGCACCTTCAGGTCGGCGTCGTCCTTGTCCGATTGCGCCATCGAGGTCTTGAGCCAACGGGCCATGATATCAATCCTTCAACGTTTGGCAGCCAGTGCCCGCATTTCGGCGAACAGGTCGCGGCCGAATTGCCCGAATACGTGCGGGATGTCGATATAGACCCAGTTCTCGGCCAGCCAGTCACCCTCGCGTCGCCACCAGTCCATGACGCGCATGGTGATGGCCCGGCCCGTGGCGGGATGGCCGAGCCAGGGCCCGGTCTGGGTCATTTCCAGGCTTGGCCAGCCGCGCGAGGCAATGAAATCGCCATCGCCGATGCGCACCTTGTTCGGCGCGCCGCGCCTGTCGGGAAAGGCGGTGAGGAACGGGCGCTGGTGAAAATCCTGAAAGCCCTTGAGGCGGCGGTTGGAGCCGATGCCGGCCGGGCCATACCACAGCATCGTCGGCGACCAGAAACGCTCCTGCGCCATCGATTCGAGGGTCTTGCCATCGTATTCGCCAAGGCCTTTGCCCATGGCCATCATCAGCGCGAGTGTTTTGGCCCCTTCAACCGGATCGACCGTATCCAGCCTGACGCCATCGTGCCGGCGCGGGCCGGGGGAGAACAGGGGGATGCCGGGGGAGGGCGGCAGGGGATCGACGCCGGCCTGCTGCATCAGCCCGATCAGATCCCACAGGGTCACGACTTCGAGGATCAGGCCTTTGTTGTCGACACGGTGGAACTCGCCATAGCGCAGGCTGGCGAGGTGGCCCGTGGCGGGAATGCCGAACAGCGGTTTGTCGAACGTGCCGACATAATGGCCGCAGGCCGCCACCCAGACCTCCCAGTCCTGCTGACCCATGGTGACGATGTCATCGCGCCGCTCGACATCGGGCATCGCGGCAAGCAGCGGGCGCAAGGCACCATCAAGCCAGCCATCAAGGCCGACACCGTCATTGACGGGATGCTGGCCATGCCAGACCAGATCGCGGGCGAAGACCGAGCCAGCAAGGCCCAGGTCTTGTGGCAAGGCGTTCAGGCCCTCATGGACGTGGCGTTTGACGGCGGCATTCAGTGTCATGTCAGTTCAACCCTTGACGGCGCCTTGCGTGAGGCCCGAGACCAGCTGTTTCTGGAAAAACAGCACCAGCACCACCAGCGGGGCGGTGATCGAGACCGCACCGGCGACGCCCTGCATCAGCTTGAAGGCGTCGTCGTCGGCATTCATGTAGGCCGAAAGGGCCGATGTCATCGTCATCTTGTCGGCGTTCATCATCTGTGACGAGATCAGGAAGTCGTTGTAGGCGAGCAGGAACGAGAACAGCCCGGTGGTGATGATGCCCGGCCACATCACCGGCAGGATCACCTTGACGAAGGCCTGGATGCGCGAGCAGCCATCGACCTGGGCCGCCTCGTCGAGTTCCTTGGGGATGTTCATGAAGAAGGAGCGCAGCATCCAGATCGTGAAGGGCTGGTTGATCGCCACGAGAATGACGATCAGCGTCTCATAGCGGTTCCACAGGCCAAGCTCGAAGAAGGCGAACTTATAGGATGGCAGCAAGGTGACGTGGGGCAGGGCGCGGAAGATCAGCGCCATCAGCAGCAGCCAGAAGCCGAGCGCCCCGCCATAGCGCGCCAGCGCATAGGCCGCCAGACAGCCTATGGTCAGCGAGATCACCAGGACGCCGACCGTGATGATGGTCGAGTTGAGGAACTTCAGCCAGAAGCGATCACCCACCCAGAGCTGCCAGTAATGCTCGGTGGTGAAGGGCGCGATCAGCTTGGGCGGCACGGAGAAGGCATCCACCGGCAGGCGGAACGAGATCAGCGTCATCCAGAAGAACGGAAACGCTGCGGCAAGCACCCACAAGGTGAGCCCGATACCGGTCAGCGCCATCAGCCAGAACGGCATGCGGTCGGCGAGGTTCGGGGTGTCGGATGGCTGGCTCATGCGAAGGCCCTCCGCTGGTCCTTGTAGGTCTTGACGATCAGCGGGATGAGCAGGACGACGATGCCCAGCACCATCAACAGCGCCGCCGCCGAGGCCTTGTGGAAGTTCTGCTCGTCCGAGAGGATCTTGTAGGTCAGGTGCTGGAGGGAATCGGCGCCCTGGCCGCCCGAGAATACCAGGATCGGCTCGAACACGCGGTAAGCATCCATGAGGTGGATCAGCGTCACGAACACGAACAACGGCATCAGGTGCGGGATGATGACGTGGCGGATGGTCTGCCAGCGGTTGGCGCCGTCGATGATGGCCGCCTCACGGGTTTCGGACGGCACGGTCTGCAAGCCGGCATAGAGCACGATGAAGACGAAGGGTGTGGCCTTCCAGATGCCGACAAGGATGATCAGCAGCCGCGTGGTGAAGGCATTCTGCATGAAGTAGATCTTGCCGAAGCCCAGTTGTTCCAGCCACACCGTGATGATCGCGTTGTCGAGGAAGAGCCACTTGATCGAGAGCGACCCCACCACCGGGGTAACGATGAAGGGCAGCAGCGAAGCGAAGATCAGCACGCCTTTCAGCTCGCGCACGACCGAATTGACGCCCATCGCGATCAGGAAGCCGAGCACCAGGATGATCGGCGTGGTCACGGCTGTATAAAGCAGCGTGAATTCGAGCGCGCCCCAGAACTTGACATTGGTGACATCGCGGAACAGCGCCTTGAAGCGCTGCCAAGCCGATGCGGGTTGGCCACCTGATGCCACGGTGCGGTCACGTTCCCACGCCTCGGCGAGGTTCGCCGTGCCGAGCACTGTCTCAAAATTGCGAGTGCCATACCATTCGCGCACGATCACCGGGTTGCCGGCTGCGTCGAGTTCCGCGACAGGCCGGCGCTCGACGCGGGTGCCGACGGGGGTGCGCACCGTGGTCTCGACGAAGCTTGTCTTGGTGTAGCTGTTCCACAGGCTCAGATAGACCACGCCCGCCAGAGGCAGTGCGATCAGCATCAGCATCGCCACCACGGAGGGCAGGACAAAGCCGAGGAAGGTGCGAAACGGCATGGCATCGCTCGTCGGGATGGGGAGGGCAGGAAACCCGCCCCGGAAGCCGGCGTCGGGATAGGCCCCTGCGCCGGCTGCGGGTCTGTTCGGAGAGCGCCCCTTCCGGCGTGGCCGGGCAGGGGCGCTCAGGCACGGCCCTGTCGCAGGGCGGGCCCTGCCCGTCGCAGCCTCACTTGATGAAGCCGCGCTCCTTGGCCGTCTGGACATATTCCTTCTCCGCGTCGGCCAGAGCCTGGGCGGCGGGCTTGCTGCCGGCAAGGACATCCGATGCGGCCTTGCCGAGCGCGGCATGGGCGAGACTGAAATAGGGCTGGTCAGGCCACATCGCCGCGTTGGCATTGATGGTTTCGGCCACGCCCTTCGAGTGACGATTGGGCTGGAAGCCCGAACGCAGCCAGTTGGTCAGCGTCATGCCGCTCTTCATCGTGTCTTCGGAGATGCCTTCCATCATCACGAGGAAGGCGGCTTCCCGATCGCCGTCCATCTGCTTGGGCATGACGAACGCATCCCACCAGATGGCGTTGGACGGCTTGCCGCCGGCGGTGACGGCCGGGGCTGCCGCAAATTCGATCTGGTTGACCACCTTCGAGACCTTGTCGTCATCCATGGCAGCGGCGCGCGAGGCCCACAGGATGCCCATCGCAGCCTGACCCTGCTGGAAGGCTGTGGTCACGTCGGCAGTCGCCAGAGCCAGCGCGTTGGGAGACATGAAGCCCTTCAGCTTTGTCATCGTGTCGAGCGCGGCGACGGCCTTGGCATTGTTGAAGGCCGGCATGGCCGTCCCCGGCGCAAAGAACTCGCCGCCGGCACCCAGATAGATGTTGGTGAATTCGGTGGCGATGTCCCAGCCGGTCTTGTAGGCGGCGGTGAACGGCGTCTCGAAGCCGGCGGCCTTGAGCTTCGGCAGCGCGGCGAGCAGTTCGGGGTAGGTCTTTGGCGGCTGTACACCGGCCTTTTCGAGTGCATCCTTGCGGTAGAACAGGTGCTGGGCATTGGCCATGAAGGCGATGCCATAGACATCGTTGCCGACCGTCACCAGCATGCGGTCCTCAAGCTTGTACTGGGCCTTGTACTTGTTGACGAGGTCCGTCATCGGCTGGAGCTGACCCTTGGCGAGCAGGTTGACCAGCACGCCGTTGGAGACATGGGCGACCTCGAACGGCGAGGTGCCGGCGGCAAAGGCCTGCTCGGTCTCGACGCGCGCCTTGTCGGTGACCTTGACGTTGACGGTCAGGCCGCTGTTGGCGCAGGCCTGCATGGCCTTGGCGATATGGTCGATCACCGGGAAGGCATTGCCGATGACATCGACCGTGCCGGTGCGGGTTATGGTGCACTTTGCCATGGCCGGTGATGCCAGCAACGCACCCAGTGCGATGGTTCCGAAAAGTCCGAATGTGCGGCGGTTGAACATGAAACTCTCCCTTGTTCCCCTGTGATCAGAGCCTCATGCTAGTGAATTTGCATACGAATGCAATGGGTTCTGGGTGAGCTTTTGCCGTGCCCGTCGATCGTTGCTGGGTTCGAGCCTGAACAATGTCCCAGACATCGTTTCGCGCGATCGCCTTGGGTCTATCGAAGTGCAAAAACCATTAGCCGGTTCAATGATGTTGGGCTTAGTGTCGGTGGCTTGAATCGCCGCGTCGTGCGGCCGCTCGTTACATGATCCGGAGGCTGGCGGAGATGGCTGGGCAATCGTTGCTCGTTTCGTTGCTGGGAGGCATCGCGCTGCTGCTGTGGTCGACGCGGCTGGTGCGGACCGGCATCGAGCGTGCCTTCGGCGAGCGGCTGCGGCAGCTCATCGCGCGGGCCACCAGCAACCGGGCCGCAGCCTGCGCCAGCGGCGTGGTCGTGGCAACAGCGCTGCAAAGCTCGTCGGCCGCCGCGATGCTGGTTGCCAGCTTTGCGGAGCGCAAGCTGATCCTGCTCGCGCCGGCCCTGGCGGTGATGCTCGGGGCCGACATCGGCTCGACCATGGTGGTGCAGGCGCTGGCCTTCGATCTGAAGGCATTCGTTCCGGCCATGCTGGTGGTCGGCGTCGGGCTGTTCACCTGGTCGAAGCCGGCCATGTGGCGCAATCTCGGTCGCGCGCTGGTGGGCGTGGCGCTGATGATCCTGTCGCTGGGCATGATCATCGCCGCCTCGCAGCCCTTGCAGAGTGACTGGCTGCTGACGCTGGTGCTGCAACGGCTGGAGGGCCAGCCGATCCTGGCCCTTGCTGTGGCGGCTCTGGTGACCTGGGCAATCCATTCCAGCGTGGCGATGATCCTGCTGGTGATGGCCCTGACAGCGGCGGGCAGCATCAGCCCGGTTCTGGCGCTGATACTGGTGCTCGGCGCCAATGTCGGCTCGGGCCTGATCGCTTTCGGCATGAACATGGCCGCAGGCCTGGCCACCCGCCGCATCGTGCTCGGCAACCTGCTGTTCCGGCTGGTCGGGGCACTGGCTGCGATCCTTGCGCTGCCGCTGCTTGTGCCGGTCGTTGGGTATCTGGGCGAGGGTGGCCGGCTGGTGGCCAATGCACACACCCTGTTCAATCTGGCGCTGGCGCTGGTGTTCCTGCCGCTGACCGGTGTTGCGGCGCAGCTGCTCGAAAGGCTCCTGTCCGAACCCAGACCGCAACCGGGTGATCGCCGGATCGAGCATCTCGACGAGGGGTCCCTGAAAACGCCTGCCGTGGCTCTGTCAGGCGCCGCCCGCGAGGTCCTGCGCACGGCGGAGATCGTTGAGGTCATGCTGCGCGAGGTGTTCCTGGCCTTCGAGCCGCAGGGGCAGGAGCGCGTTGCCGCGATCAAGACGCTCGACGATCAGGTCGATCAGGCACAGGAACAGGTCAAGCTCTACCTGACCCGCCTGACGCGCGGACCTCTGAGCGATGCTGACAGCCGCCGGGCTTTCGATCTTATCCTGTTCTCGACCAACCTCGAGCACGTCGGCGACATCATCGACAAGAATCTGCTGGAGCTCGCCGCCAAGCGCAAGCGCCTCGGCGCGACCTTCTCCGAGGAGGGCTGGCGCGAATTGCAGGACATGCACGCCCGCGCGGTCGAGCACTCGCGGCTGGCCGTGACCGTGTTCGTGACGCGCGATCTCGACATGGCGCGGCAACTGGTGCGCGCTAAGGACGATGTGCGGGCGGTGGAGCGGGCTGCCACCGAGAGCCATCTCAGGCGGCTGCGCGAAGGGGCGGTGGCATCGATGGAGACATCGTCGCTGCATCTCGACATCCTGCGCGATCTCAAGCGCATCATCGCCCACCTGACCGATGTGGCCTATCCGATCCTCGAAGCATCGGGCGAACTCAAGCGCTCGCGGCTGGCACCAAGCCAGCCGGAGCCAGTACGCGCCACGTCCTAGGGCTTTGTTCACCGTGATGCGCTTTAGTCCGGCGACACGTCCATTGCCTGACAGGTTCCGCCCATGATCGTTGACCGCCCCTTGTCCGTGATTGGCGCGATCAGCGGCACCTCGATGGACGGCATTGACGTGGCCTGGATCGAGACCGACGGACTGGCCCATGTCCGGCCGTTTGGCGGCGCGACGATGCCTTATCCGGCATGGCTCAGGGCCAGACTGAAGGCGCTGCTCGACGATGATCCCTCACGGGCCGAACGGGAGCCGCTGGTCGAACTTGAAGAGGCCGTGACCGATGCATTTGCCGCGGCCATCGCCGCCTTCATGGAAGGCAAGGGTCTTGACGGCTCCGCAGTCGACCTGATCGGGCTGCATGGCCAGACCGTGTTTCACAGGCCGGAACGGCGCTTCACGCGCCAGCTCGGGCTCGGCCAGCGCATGGCACGCAAGCTGGGCGTGGCCGTTGTCGATGGCTTCCGTCTCGCCGATGTGGCGGCGGGCGGACAGGGCGCGCCACTGGTGCCGCTCTACCATGCCGCGCTTGCGGCAGGCTTGCCCAAGCCGCTGATGGTGCTCAATCTCGGCGGCGTGGCCAATGTCACCTATCTCGACAGCGATCAGATCATCGCATTCGACACCGGGCCTGCATCGGCGCTGATCGACGATCTGGTGGCGCGGCGGTTTGGTGTCGCCTTCGATGATGGCGGGCAACTGGCGCGGCAGGGCCGGGTCGACCATTCCGTGCTGGCCGCCCTGATGGACAATCCATTCTTTGCCGCGCCGGTGCCTAAGTCGCTTGATCGCAATGACTTCCACGAACGGGCAAGGATCGTGAATCAGCTCGGCGCCCACGATGCCGTGGCGACCCTTGCAGCCTTCACCATCGAGGCTGTCGCGGCGGCGCTGGCGCATGTGCCGCGCGCGCCGCTGCGCTGGCTGGTGGCAGGTGGCGGGCGGCACAATGCCGTATTCATGGACGGGCTGGCAGCACGGCTTGGCGTTGCGGTCGAGCCGGTCGAGACGTTGGGTCTGGACGGCGATCTCATCGAAGCGGAATGCTTCGGCTATCTGGCTGTGCGCTCGGCGCGCGGGCTGCCCTTGTCGCTGCCATCGACGACAGGTGTTCCGAAGCCGCTTTGCGGGGGCAGGCTGTGGCAGCCGGCCTGAGACCGGTCAGACGGTCGCGCCATCGGCGATGGCCAGAAGATAACGGCCATAGGTGCTCTTTTGCAGCGCGAGACCCAGGTCGCGAAGCTGGGCGCGATCAATGAAGCCTTGCACGAAGGCGATTTCCTCCGGGCAGCAGACCTTGAGGCTCTGGCGCTGTTCGAGCGCGCGCACGAAGTTGGTGGCGTCGGCCAGCGAGTCGGGCGTGCCCGTGTCGAGCCAGGCATAGCCGCGCCCGAGCTTCTCGACGTGGAGCTGGCCCATCTCCAGATAGCGGCGGTTGATGTCGGTGATTTCCAGTTCGCCGCGCGGCGAGGGCTTCAGCGTGCGGGCGAGATCGGTGACCTGCGCATCATAGAAGTAAAGCCCGGTCACAGCCCAGTTCGAGCGCGGCCTTGCGGGCTTTTCCTCGATGCTGATGGCGCGCATCGCGGCATCGAACTCGACCACGCCGTAACGCTCCGGATCGGCGACATGATAGCCGAACACGGTGGCCCCGGTTTGCCGGGCGCGGGCTGTGGCCAGGACATGGGTCAGGCCGCCGCCATAGAAGATATTGTCGCCCAGCACCATTGCCGAAGGCCCATCGCCAATGAAGTCCGCGCCGATGATGAATGCCTGCGCCAGGCCTTCCGGTCGCGGCTGCACGGCATAGCCCAGCGACAGGCCCCAGCGCGCGCCATCGCCGAGCAGGCGCTGGAACTGCGGCAGGTCCTCCGGGGTCGAGATCAGCAGGATCTCGCGGATGCCGGCAAGCATCAGCACCGACAGCGGATAATAGACCATCGGCTTGTCGTAGACCGGCAGCAACTGCTTGGAGGTGACCATGGTCATCGGGTGCAGGCGTGTGCCGCTCCCGCCGGCGAGGATGATGCCTTTCATGGTGCCTGCTCCGTTATCATGAGCCGATCCATGCACCGGGCCAACCCGATGCGCCAGTCCGGCAGGATGATCCCGTGGATTTCCTTTAGCCGTGCGCCATCGAGCACGGACCATGCGGGCCGCCTTGCCGGTGTCGGATAGTCCGCCGTGCCGATCGGGCGGACGCCGACAGCGCTGCCGCCGCGCCGAACCCTTTCGGCGAAGATCGCCTCGGCTAAGCCGGCCCAACTGATCGCATCACCGGTCCCGCCAACATGAAAGATGCCGCGCAGCGCCGGCTCGCCGCGCTCCGCCAGCAGGTTCGCGGCAACCCCCAGCACGGCTTCGGCCAGATCATCCGCTGGCGTTGGCCTGCCGATCTGGTCGGCAACGACCGAAATCTCGCTGCGGGTTTCGGCCAGCCGCAGCATCGTGCGCACGAAGTTCTGGCCGGTTGCCGAGAACACCCAGGAGGTGCGCAGGATGGCGTGATCCGCGCAGGCTGCCATCACGGCCCGCTCGCCTGCCAGCTTGCTTTGCCCGTAGACGCCGAGTGGAGCGACGGCGTCGCTTTCGCGGTAGGGCTTCGTTGCGCTGCCATCGAAGACATAGTCGGTCGAGATCTGGATCACGGGGATGCCAAGCATTGCAGCGGTGGTGGCCACAGCCCCCGCACCGGCGGCATTGATCGCATGGGCACGCTCCGGCTCGCTTTCGGCGCGGTCGACGGCGGTCAATGCTGCGGCATTGACAATGATGTCTGGCGTCAGCGCGCTCAGGGCAGGGCTGATGCCGGCGGGATGCTCGAGATCAAGCTCCGGGCGTCCGCAGGCAACCAGCGTGATGCCCCTGCCGGCGGCGCGCTCGGCCAGCGCGGTCGCCAGTTGTCCATGCCGGCCCGTGACGACAAGGCGCATTGCCGCTGCCATCAGGCGACGCCGAGGCCAAGCCGCTCGCCGGCATAGACCTTCTCGCGCAGGGGCCGCCACCACCATTCGTTCGCCAGATACCAGGCGACGGTCTTTTCGATGCCGCTGTCGAAGCTTTCGCGGGCGCGCCAGCCAAGCCCGCGTTCGATCTTGCCGGCGTCGATGGCATAGCGCTGGTCGTGCCCCGGCCTGTCCCTGACAAAGGTGATCAGCCTGTCATGGGGCGCGCCTTGCGGGCGCAACTCATCCAGCACCGCGCAGATGCGGCGCACGACCTCGATGTTGCGGCGCTCGTTGCGCCCGCCGACATTGTAGGTCTCGCCCGGCTGGCCATGGGTGAGCGCCAGGATGAGCGCCCGGGCATGATCGTCGACGTGGAGCCAGTCCCGTACGTTCGCGCCGTCGCCGTAGACCGGCAGCGGCTTGCCGTGGATCGCGTTGAGGATCACCAGCGGGATCAGCTTTTCGGGGAACTGGCAGGGGCCATAGTTGTTGGAGCAGTTGGTGATCACGACCGGCAGGCCATAGGTGCGTGCCCAGGCGCTGGCGAGATGGTCCGATGCTGCCTTGGAGGCGGAGTAGGGGGAACTGGGATCGTAGCGCGTGGTTTCCGTGAACAGCCCGTCATCACCGAGTGAGCCATAGACCTCGTCGGTCGAGACATGCACCAGCCGGAAAGCCGACTTGCGGGCCTCTGGCAGAGCGCTCCAGTAGGCGCGGGCCGCTTCAAGCAGGCTGTGCGTGCCCATCACATTGGTTTCGATGAAGGCGCGCGAGCCGGTGATCGAGCGGTCGACATGACTCTCTGCGGCCAGATGCATGACCGCATCCGGCTCGAATGCGGCAAACTCTACCGCAAGCGCCGGCGCATCGCAGATGTCGATCTTCGCCAGCCTGTAAAACGGGTTGGCCTCGACCTCGCGCAAGGAGCCGAGATGGGCCGCATAGGTCAGCTTGTCGACGTTGAGCACCTGCCAGCCCAGAACGGTGATCGCATGGCGGATGACCGCCGAGCCGATGAAGCCGGCCCCGCCGGTGATCAGGACACGCATCATGCCCTCCTGTTTCTTTGCTGGCCGTGTGAAGGCTCAGGGCTCATGGCCGAACACTCCAGCAATGTTGCCCGCAAGGTCGCGAAGGCGTGGCGCGGCGGCATCCTTGGCTGACAGAACCGGGTCTGACAGGTCGGCCGGCCAGGCAATGCCGATGTCCGGATCATTCCAGCGCACCGCGCCATCATGGTCCGGGCTGTAGTACTCCGTGACCTTGTAGAGCACGTCGGTCTCGTCCGTGAGGGTCACGAAGCCATGCAGGAAGCCGGGCGGCACCCAGAGCTGGTGGCCGTTGGCATCTGACAATTCGGCCACGACATGCCGACCGTAATGCGGCGAGCCATGGCGGACATCGACGGCCACATCCAGCACAGCGCCGCGCCCGACGCGCACCAGCTTGCCCTGGGCGCGGGGCGGGCGCTGGAAATGCAAGCCACGCAGGGTGTGACGCTGCGCCGAGCGGGAGTGGTTGTCCTGCACGAACAGGACCGGGCCGGCAGCCGCCACAAAGGCATCATGCCGGAACACCTCGGAGAAGAAGCCGCGTTCGTCGCCGAAGCGTTTCGGCTTGACCAGCAGAACCCCGGGAAGTGCTGTGGTTTCGATGTCCATGAGCTTCTGCCTAAGACAGCCGCAGGAAATCGCAACAGCTTTTCGGCTCCGATGTCCGGTAGCGCTATTCCCCGACTGTCAGACAGGCCCGCCATTCGGGATGATCTGGCCGCAACTGCTTCCGTGGTTCGATGAGCTGCCGCAGCAACAGGTTCTTGACAGTTGTTGTGTAGAAGAGCCGGCGTTCGGGTCTGAATTGCAGGAGTTGAGACATGACAGTGCTTGTGTCGGGCGGAGCGGGTTACATCGGCGGGCACATGGTCCTCAACCTTGCCGATCGCGGCGAGCCCGTGGCGGTGCTCGACAACCTGTCGACCGGGTTTCGCTGGTCCGTGCCGCGCGAGGTGCCGCTCGTGGTGGCTGATGCTGGCGATTTCGAAGCGGTTCTGGGTGCCATCCGCGCCCACAACGTGCGTTCGATCATCCACTTCGCGGCGCGCATCGTCGTGCCAGAATCGATGGCTGATCCGCTTGGCTACTATCTCGCCAACACGGTCAAGACGCGCACGCTGATTGCGGCTGCCGTGGCTGGCGGGGTCAAGGAGTTCATCTTCTCATCGACGGCCGCGGTCTATGGCGAAGCGTCGCTGGAGCCCTTGTCAGAAAGCCATGCGCCAATGCCGGTGTCGCCCTACGGCACCTCGAAATGGATGAGCGAGATGATGCTGCGCGATGCGGCCGCGGCCCACGGCATCCGCTATGCCGTCCTGCGATACTTCAACGTGGCAGGGGCTGATCCGAAGGGACGCTATGGCCAGTCATCGCCGGCAGCGACACACCTGATCAAGGTGGCATCGCAGGCGGCCCTCGGACAGCGCAGCCATATGGAGGTGTTCGGCCAGGACTATCCGACGCCGGACGGAACCTGCGTGCGGGACTACATCCACGTCAGTGATCTGGCGGAGGCGCACTGGTCGGCGCTGCGCCACCTGCGTTCCGGCGGTGCCAGCGTGCTGGTCAATGCCGGCTATGGCAAGGGATACTCGGTCCGGCAGGTGATCGACACGATCCGCAGCCTTTCGGGCGTCGATTTCGAGGTCCGGCAGGGGCCGCGGCGGCCCGGCGATCCGGCCTCCATCGTGGCCAATGCCGACAGGCTGCGCCATGACCTGGGCTGGCAGCCGAAGCTCAACGATCTTGCCACCATCATCGGGCATGCGCTCGACTGGGAGCGGGAGATGGTGCGCCGCGCCGGCGCCTGACGGGCGCAAGGCTGCGACGGCAGCACCCGTTGTCAGGGCAGGGAGCCTTGACTAACCTTCGCATCGTTCGACGCATTCTTCCAGGATGGCTGATTGGCGATCCGGGGCGGTGCCGATTGCAACCGGAGTGGCCGATGCCACCTGTCAACACCATGCCAAGCCGGCGTCAGGCGCTGCTGATGGCCGGCTCTGCGGCCGTGCTGGCCTGCGGCGGGGCTGCTCACGGCCAGGCGCGCCCGGCTTCTGTGCCCCGCGTGGCCGCTGCCTCCGACCTCAAGTTCGCGCTTGACGAGATTATCGCCGCATTCCGGCAGCAAACGGGGCTGGAGATCATCCCGGTCTATGGGTCATCCGGCAATTTCCGCCGACAGATCGCCCAGGGAGCACCGTTCGAGATGTTCATGTCTGCGGACGAGGATTTCGTCTTCCAGCTGGCGGGCGAGGGCCTGACGCGGGATCGCGGCGCGCTCTACGGCATCGGCCGTATTGTGCTGCTCGCACCACACGCCTCGCCGCTGGCGGTCGACGAGGGGCTGCAAGGGCTGAAGGCTGCGCTGGCGGACGGAGGCATCAGGCGGTTTGCCATCGCCAATCCCGAGCACGCGCCCTATGGCCGTGCTGCGGAGGAGGCCCTGCGCCATGCCGGCCTGTGGGAGGCGATCCGGCCCCGGCTGGTGCTGGGCGAGAACGTCAGCCAAGCGGCGCAGTTTGCCCTGAGCGGATCGACCGAGGGCGGCATCGTGGC